>Ga0272448_1005887_pt1 | contig 13375 bp, 11 predicted proteins | sample YNPCB0191_FD_202220 | JGI IMG/M metagenome (GOLD analysis project Ga0272448, IMG submission 202220) | Hot spring sediment microbial communities from Yellowstone National Park, WY, United States - YNP-CB-019-1 | ecosystem: Environmental > Aquatic > Thermal springs > Hot (42-90C) > Sediment...
AATTTAATAACTACAAGCCCTCCTCCTTTTGGATAATAACCATATTTTTTTATTTCAAAATCAGCATCAATACCTAATATAGGAAAAATTATATATGGATAAAAATTAACCGGAATAGACCATTTGCCGGCTGTGCCACCTGATATTTCTAAAACTAACTTTTTATCTAAAAAATAGATAGCAGGTAAAACAGCCTGCAAAATCAATCCAATTGAGGCTGAGGTTTTAGGTTTTATATTTATACAGTTTTTTTTTATCTCTTTTGATGGATAAAAAAGAATTTCGTTTGAACCTAAATAATCTCCTTTACAAGAACAGTTAAATATCTCTTTGAAAGCCTCTATTACTTTTAAGTGTTGTTCTCTTAAACCGGGATTGTTTCTATTTTTTCTTATATTAAAAATATTTACTTCTTTGTTTAATATTGTAGAAAGAGCCAAAGAACTTCTTAAAATCTGTCCACCACCTTCTAAATAACTTCCATCTATTCTAATCATATTAAATTCATATATTTACTACCTTCTAAAAATGGACTTAAAAAATCTTTTATTTTTAAATCTTTATTTTCTTTTAAATCTATAATTTTTCCTTCTTTTGGATCAACAACCTCTACTTTTGGAGAAAATATATCGTCCTCATTTTGCTCTCTTACTATAGCTACTCTTCCATCGTTTAATCTTACAATTGTATTTGTAGTCCATACTCCAAATATCTTAAAAAAATTCTCTAATAAATGTGGCTCAAAAAACTTTCCACTTTTACTCTTCATAAAATCATAAATAAAAATTGGAGGATATTCCCTCTTATATCTTCTTCTTTTAATTAAAGCATCATACACATCGCATATTGAAACGATTAAAGAAGCACAAGATACATTATAATCACTATCTACCTTAGGATAACCACTCTTATCAAACCCGATATGATGCTCAAAAGCCACAACGCTTGGCAAAATACCCAAAGTATCTGTATAGTTAATAAGTAGCCTTGCCCCAAATATTGAATGGTTTTTTATTTCGCTATATTCCTCTTCTGTTAGTTTAGTAGATTTTAAAATTATTTTTTTAGAAATATAAATTTTTCCAATATCATGAAATAGAGCAGCTATAGCAATATCCTTTACTATATCCTCTTCATAAGACAATTTACAAGAAAAATAACTTGATAAAATTGCTACATCTAAAATATGATTGTATATTTCCAATTCGTATTCTTTAACTACAGCTATCTTTAAAAAATCACTGAAATTAGTCAATGAATTTTCAATTAAATTAAATATCAAAAATTTTAAATTTATTAAATCTATTTCTTCCCCATTCAATATCTTTTCAATATAATAAGAAAATTTCTTTTGTATTTCTTTGTATAATTCTAAATATGAAAAATAAGGAATTTTTTTATTATCTTTAATTTTTAAACCTTCTATAGAAATATTTTTTATTCCAATACCTAAAAGATAATTTGATATGTTATCTTGGTTTTTAAAAGAAAAATCGAAAAAATCAATAAATTTAATTAACTCCTCCTTCTTAATGCCATATTTAAACACAATTTTTTCTATATTATATTTTTTAAGATAATCTATAAATATTTTAAGACGCTTGCTTAATTCAAAAAATACCTCTTTTTCAAAAACAAACTCATCCTCAACAATACCAATAGTTAACTCTTTCTTCTCAGTCAATACCTGATTCAAAAGAGAAAATGTATTATCAATTATCTCTTTAAATTTTGGATGATTTGGTGTATATATTTTAACTATCTGAAAAGATGTAGCTAAATTTTTAATAAATTCTTGAATTTTTTCAAGCATTTTAAATCCTTTATTAAATATTCTAATTTTAACTCTTTCATTATATTTATATTTTCAATTATAAATTGATCTCTTATCCCAAAAGGATTAAAAATGCAAAAAATATCATTTAAAGTTTTTTTATTCAGCCTATTATTTTTTAATAATATCTTTATTGCATTTTTTCTTATATCTTTATTTTTATCTTTTAAAAGGTTATATAAAAAATTCTCGTCAAAAAATGATAAACATTCCATAGCACTTAAAATTTTTATTTTTATAAGAACATTTGAGAAATCATATATATATTTTAGAATCTTGTAACTTATTTTTAAATCTATATTTTTTATACTATCTATAAAACTATGTAAAAAATTTATATTGAATTTTTTTGATTTTAAAGTCTTTAAAAATAAAAATAAATCAAAATCTTTTGTATTGAAACATAAAAATAAAATATTTGGATTAACTTTATTTTGATTAAACATAATATCAAAATAAAACTTAAAATCATAAGTATTTTTAAAATTGAATTCTAAAAAATCTTTAAAATATAATCTTTCTTCGATTAGCTTTTCTTCTATTAATCTTGTAATTTTATAAATAAAATCTGACTGTTCCTCTAATAAACTCTTTTTATTTAAAAGTAAAACAAATAATTCTTTTAAGAAATTGGCATCTTCTAATTTAGTAAAGTCATCCCAATATGAAATAAAATTATTTACAATTGCATTAACTGTATTTTTTGAACTTGTATTTTTTAATAAATATAAAAGGATATTAAAATAATTTTTAAAAGGTAAAACAAAATCTAAAGCAGTTTCAACTTTTTCAATATATTTTAATAAAAACGAAAAATCATAATTATAATCTTTTATATTTGATTCAAAAAATATTTTTTTTATCCTCCTTTTTGTTTTCAAATCAAGTGATAAACTCCTAAATTTCTCCTCAAAACCCTCTAAATCTTTTTTATTTAATTTCAAAATAGATAAAAAAAGAATAAGAGCTTTTTCGTCAAATCCTGTATCTTTTGTTAATACATCTATTAATATTTCTGAAAATTGTAAATTAGAAAGATTTTTAAAAAAAGAATAATACTCTTTATCTTTAATATCTATATCATTTTTTAATAAAAATCTGAATAATTCTCTTGAACAGATAACAAGTTTCTTATTATCTTTTTCTTTTAAATATTCAAAAAATTCAAATATAGTTTCTTTAAAATCTTTATCCTCCAAAATTTTTTTTGAATTAAAACTATATAAAATTTTTAAAAAATTGTCTACCAATAAATCAATTTTTTCAAATTTATCTTTATTTATAGAATCTTTTAACAAAAATATCCATATATCTTTAAGTTCTTCTCCTTCCGGTAATAATAACTCAGAATAGTCCAATTCTTCAATAACAATATTTTTTATATCTTTATTCTTTAAAATACTCTCCAATCCACCTGCTTTAAAAATCTCTCTTATTGGCTTACCTAAATTAAAAATAAAATGTGATAATTCCTCAAAAGAAACTCCATTATAAAACTCTATACTTTTTATTTTTCTAAAATGCAAAAACTCTGCAAGATCTCTATTTAATTTTGAATCCTCTAATTTATTTTCCAAAAATAGAGTATCTTTTGAGGCAATAATTTTTATATTAGGGATAAATTTATTTAAATCCTTAATCTTTTTATATAAATCTTCTATAGATTTTAAAACTAAGGGGTGATCTTTAAAATATATTGAGGAGTTATTTAAAGCAATTTTTAAACTTTTTAGAAACTCCTCTTTTAGATTTTCTTTTTCCATTAAAAATATTCTTTATAAACCTCAACTATTTTTTTAAATATAGATGGTTTACCTATAAGGTTATTTTCTAAGGAACGCTCCAAGCCATATTTTATTGCTCCAAAAGAACAACTTAATCCATAATTTTTTACAATCTCTATTGGAAAGGATATAAAATTTTTAATAAATTCAGAAAAACCGTCGTATAAATTTAGTCTACCCAAAAATACAATTTCAATATCTTTTTTCCCTAAATTAATTAAATCCTCATCAATTATCTTAGAAATTTCATCTTTAATATAATTTTTTGTAAATAAATTTAATGTGTTAATATTTAAATTCATATAGGAATCATTGTTTTTTATAGTAATCTCTTTAAATGGCAAATCTTCCCTAAAAGAAATATATCTATTAAATATCTCTTTTGATAAGGCAGTTGGAACAAGAAATTTTTTTTCTATTTCAAAAAAAATATTTTTCAAACCAAAATCAAATTTTTTTATAGATTTAATTTTTTTGTCTAAATAAATAATCAAATAACTCCTATCATAACCTATATAAAAAATTATTTTATCTTTAAAATCCTTTTTTTGATTTAAAGCAATAGAAAAAGCACTTATGGGCTTATATACAAAATTTAAAAATTTTAAATTAAAAGCATCAAATATGCTATCCGTCTCTTCATAAAGACTATTTTTTATATATATTAATAGAGATTTCAATTTTATTTTTTTAGTTAAAATTCCAATCGGAGGGTTATAATAGTTTTGGTTATTTACATTATAATTTATTATAAAATTATGAATACATAAATCGTCCCATTCAAGGCTACTATTTTCTAAATATTTTTTTGCAAAATTTATATCAGAGATAGATATTTTTTTTAATTTATTAAATGGGACAACTTCCTCTACAATACGTTCATTTACAAAATCTAAATCAATATTAATAAAAATATCAAATATATCTAAAGAATATATACTTTTTCTTTCTATTATTTTTTGATTAATAAAAGAAATGTAATTTTTAAAAAAATTTAATAAATCATATTGCTTTTCTTCTAAATCCAACTTAACCTCTTCTAAAAAATTTAAAATCCCCTTATTAAAAGAGGCAAATGAAATAAATACTTTATCTTTTTCTATATCTATTCCGCAAAAACCCTTCATCTTAAATTTTGCATTAGGTTGTTTAAACTATACAATTCGTTATTATATAACCTTCTTAAATCCCAAATTCCAAACACCAAAATTTTAATTACCGAAACAAAAATAATCAAAACCTGTTTACGCCATTTGGTAATTATTTGAAATTTGAAGTTTTAAATTTAATCTTTGTAATCTGTATTTTAAAGTTGGATTCATAATTGTTTTCTATAGCTAATATAAACTTTATCAAAACGAAGATCAATATAATCAACTGATTTTAGATCATTTTTTAGTTCACTAATTAAAATATCTTCCAAAATCTCTAATTTCTTTTTAAAATTTTCTGTTAAAATAATCTTTGTATTATCTATAAAAAAACAAATCTCTAAAGGATTAGTTATATCTATAAACTTTATAGGTAGTTTTTTGATAAAGTTATTTTTATTTATCTCATCTATCAATTTAAATGCTGTATTTAAATTCGAATCATTTATTTTAAAACATTTTTTTAATGGGTACTTAAAACTATTGAACTTTATCAAAATAACATCTTTTAATTGATTATCTCTTATATCTATTACGAATCCTTCTTTATCCAATATATAAAAATTACCTAACTCCAACTGACAAAAAGGTTCCCTTAATTTTATATCTATTCTTATAGAAGACGGAAATTCTTTAATAATAAATATCTCTTTATATTCAGGGTGATTTCTATATATTTTAAAATACACATCTTTTATATCTACATTTAAAAGAGATTTATATTTTAAATATTCTAACTCTTTCTTGAATTCCTCTCTGGCCTTTATATTTTTAATTAAAAAAATATTAGAATTATCCAAAAAATATTTAACTAAATAATATAAAGAAAGAATAATAAGAATAAAAAAAACAAGTATAATAAAAATTTTATATATATATATTCTAATTTTTTTTAACTTCTTTCTCATTTAGTGCTAAAATCAACATCCTTAAAATCAACTCATCAAAACCTATACCACAAACCCTTGCAGATAGTGGTAAAAGACTATGGTTAGTTAAGCCGGGTATTGAATTAATCTCTAAAACATAAGGTATATTTTCTTTACTTAATCTTATATCTACCCTTGAAAAATGTCTACACCCCAATGCCTTATGAGCACGTAAGGCTATTTCCTGAACATTTCTATATACTTCTTTTTCTAATTTAGCCGGGGCTATAAAAGTTGTATCATCTTTATATTTTGCAAAAAAATCAAAATATTTACCTTTAGGTATAATCTCAACTACTGCTAAAGGCTTATCCTCTAAAATACCAACTGTTAATTCTTTACCATCTATATAATCTTCTATAATTACTATATCCTGAATAGAAAAGGCTTCTTTTAATGCATTTTTTAACTCATACTCATTAAATACAATAAAAACACCAATACTTGAACCGGAAAAATATGGCTTTACTACAACAGGATATTTATCTATCTTTGGAAACTCCTTTTTTTTGCAAACTAAATAATTTGCTGTTGGTATATTTTCTTTTACAAAAATCTCCTTAGATATAATCTTATTCATCGCCCTATAACTTGCTAAAGCACAAGAACCTGTGTATGGAATACCAATCTCTTCTAAAATCTTTTGGATTTCTCCATCCTCACCGAATTCTCCATGAAGTGCAATAAATACTAAGTCAATTTTATTTTTAAAAATAAGTTCCTTCACCTTTTCTTTCTCTGAAGTAAAAATATCTATAAATACATAATTTATATTGTTACGCTTTAAAATAGATACCACTTCCTTAGAAGATAACAAAGAGATTTCTCTCTCTAAGGATATACCACCACCTAAAACGCCTACTTTTATATCACCTAAAATTTTAGAATAGTCCATTTATTAATATTTTAAAACTTTTTTAAAATTTTTCACTAATTTATTTTAAGGGAAGGATTTTAGATAAATCTATTTTTTTCTCATATAAAGCCTTTCCTAAAATAATTCCTTTCAAAAATAAAGCGTTTTCTTCTATTTTTTTTATATCCTCTAAAGAAGATATACCGCCTGAAAAGATAATATTTAAATCTTTAAATTTATACAATTTTTTTAAATTATTTAAATTTACTCCCTTAAGTGTACCGTCCCTTAAAACATCTGTATATATTATCCATTTTATACCTATCTTTTTTATTTTATCTATAAAATCCCATACATTAACCTTTGTTTTCTCTTTCCAACCTTTTACAACTAAAAAATCTTTATACGCATCTATTCCAATCGCTATTCTTTCTTTACCTAAAATTTTTAAAATCCTTCTAAGAAAATTTTCATCTAATGCTTTAGTAGATATTACTATTCTCTTGACACCAATTGAAATTAATCTTTTTGCCTTCTCTAAATCTCTAATACCGCCTCCCACTTGAGCTTTAATATTTGTTTTTTCTATGATTTTTTTTATAATATTAAAATTATCACCCTCCCCTAACGCATTAGATAAATCTACAATATGAAAAAATTCAACACCAAATTTTTTAAACCTGTTTACTGTAGATACCGGATCTCTACTATAAATTTTTATCTTATCTATATCGCCTTTTATTAATCTTACCACCTCCCCCTTATATAAATCAATTGCGGGAATAATTAACATAAGAAAAGAAAATTTTTTAATAACCTTAATCCTAAATCTTGACTTTTTTCAGGATGAAATTGAACTGCCCATATATTTTCTTTGCGTATAGAAGACGCGAATTCAATACCATAGGTGGTTGTAGATAAAATAATACTTTTATCTTTTGGATTGCAATAATAAGAATGGGCAAAATAAAAATAACTATTATCCTTTATCCTATATAAAAATTTGTCTCTATTTTTAATTTTTATACTATTCCAACCCATATGTGGGATCGCTAAATTTTTTAAATTAAATTTTAAAACCTTACCCTCCAATACGCCTAAACCTTTTATGCCTTTTGTTTCATCACTCTCTTCAAATAAAAGTTGCATACCTAAACATATCCCAAGAAAAGGGATGCCATTTTTAATCCTTTCCTTTAATATAGAAAATATACCTCTCTTTTTTAATTCTAAAATTGCCTTTCCAAAATTTCCAACTCCAGGAAAAATTATCTTATCTGCTTTTTGAATATCTTCTTTTGAATCTGTAATCTTTGAAAAAAAACCTAAAAAATCTATAGCATTTTTTAAACTTCTTAGATTTCCAATCCCACAGTCTAAGATTATAACCATAATTAATCTATTATACCTTTTGTGGAGGGGATATTTTTTTGTCTCTTATCAATGCTTGTAGCATTATCTAAGGCTATAGCTAATGCTTTAAAAATAGGTTCTAATATCGTATGAAGACTTGCATTTTCAGAACTATCCAAAATTATAATCAAATTCATCCCTAAGTGTTTTGAAAAAGATTCAAAAAAATGTTGTGCATCTAAAAATGTATAGAGTTCTTCTTTTTTTTCTAAAACTCCTTTCTCTACTTTTAATCTAAAATGTCCTCTTCCGCTGATATCTAATACAACAGTTGCTAATACATCTTCCATAGGAACAGCCGCGAATCCAAATCTTTTAATGCCCCTTTTATCCTCTAAGGCTTTTTTAAAAGCCTCTCCTAAAACAATACCAACATCCTCATTTGTATGGTGTAGATCAATCTTTAAATCTCCTTTTGCTTTTATTTCTAAATCAAAAAAACCAAAAAATGAAAATAATTCAAGCATATGGTCTAACAGACCTATCCCTGTAGAGATTTTATTTTTCCCAGAGCCATCAATATTTAATTTAACAAAAATATCTGTCTCTTTTGTTTTTCTAACTATCCTTGATATCCTTTTTTTCATAATCAACCAGCCTTTTTTTTACACTTTCTATATGTTTACTCATGCCCTCTATAGAGGCTATTTTTTCTAATACATTAACCTCATCAAAAATAGCCTTCTTTGTATAACTTATAATATGTACTTCCTTTAAAAATTCTCTAACAGAGAGAGTTGAAAAAAATCTTGCTGTTCCATTTGTTGGAAGAATATGGCTAGGTCCGGCTGTATAATCTCCCAAAGCTACAGGACTATATTCTCCCAAAAAAATACCTGCTGCATTTCTAATATGTTTTAATATCTTTGAAGGTTTTTTGGAAAAAATCTCCAAATGCTCCGGAGCTATTCTATTTATAGCCTCTATTGCCTCCTCTAAACAATTTACCTTTAAAACTATACAATCTATCTTTTTGTTCTGTAATTGAGCTATAATTTTCTTTGAATTTGTAATCAAAATACCTAAACCTTTATTGTGTTCCATCTGTGCGCCTAAATCTAAGGCAATATAATCTATATTTGCCCCTCTTAAAGCTAATATAACAACTTCAGATGGTCCTGCAAGCATATCTATATCTACCTCACCAAAAATTTGCCTTTTTGCTTCCGTAACATATTCATTGCCCGGTCCTATTATTTTATCTACCTTTTTTATAGTCTGCGTACCGTACCCTAATGCCGCTATAGCCTGCGCTCCTCCAATTCTATAAATTTCTTTTATCTTAAGCAAAGATGCTATAGATAATATATAAGGATTAATTGAATTATCCTTTTTATTAGGCGGACTAACCAAAACAATCTCTTTTACACCTGCAACAATAGCAGGTATAACAGACATATATACTGAAGATACTAAAGGAGAGGTGCCTGCAGGTATATAAATACCAACCCTTTCAAGTGGTATATATTTTTTTATTAAAATCTTTCCATTAGATTCTTTTATCCTTCTTGTTAACTTTGGCAAATCCTTTTTATAAAATTTTATAACATTTTCTATGGCTATTTTAAAAGAAGATATCGTTTCAGAATCCAACTCATCAAATGCTGCACTTATCTCAGATTCACTTATGCGTAATTCTTTTAAAGACAACTTTACCTTATCAAATTTTTTTGTATAATATATTAAAGCCTCATCGCCATGTTCTTTTACATCTTTTAAAATTTTTTCTACCTTTTTAGTAATTCTATTTTTTATAGTTTTTCTTTTTAAAATTAATTTCTCTAAACTTTTTAAATTATTTAATACTATCATAAAAATCAGAAAAACATTTTTTTAATTTATCCAATATATTTGGATCTTTATTTATTATGCCTTGTATAAGGTTTTTCTTGCCCCCACCTTTTATACCTAAACTATCCTTAAAACGAGAAATAAAATCTTGAAGGTTAACTCTATTTATTATATCTTCTGTAGCAGAACATACAAATATATACCTTTCATCTATCTCAGATACTAAAAAAATAAATAGATTATTTTGTCTTTTTAGCAAATCCAATAAATATAATAAAATTGGGTAATCTTTGTTTTTAAAAAGGTAGGTTAAAAAATTTATATCTTTAATTTTAATTTTTCTATTGAGTATTTCGTCTAACTTTAAAGCAATATTTTCCCTCTCATAGGATTTTATCTCTTCATCTTTTTTCTTTAAAACTTCTAAAATCTTTCTTGAACAATCAATTATATCAGTTTCTTTGCATTTAAATAAATTGGATACGCCTTTTATGTTTTTCTTTAAATTATTAATATACTCGTATGCGAGTTTTCCTGTAATTGCCTCAATCCTTCTTATCCCACTACTTATAGAAGACTCATTAAGGATAATAAATAAGCCTATCTGGTTTGTATTATCTAAGTGTGTCCCGCCACAAAGTTCTTTACTATAATCCCCAATACTAATAATCCTTACTTTTTCTTTATATTTATCTTTAAAAAATGCTAAAGCACCTGTGCTTTTTGCCTCCTCAAAACTTACAACTTTTTTATCTACTTTATCTCCTTTTAATATAAATTCGTTTACTAACTTTTCTACACTTTCTAATTCAAAATCTGAAAGCTTATTAAAATGCGAAAAATCAAAATGTAATCTATCCGGCTCAACTAAAGAGCCCTGTTGCATTATATGTTCACCAAATAATCTTCTTAAAACAGCCTGTAAAATGTGCGTTGCTGTGTGCGCCCTCATAAGAGCAGATCTTCTTTCTTTATCTACTTTTGCAAAAGCTTTGCCTTTTAAAATTTTACCCTTTAAGACTCTACCTTTATGGGCTATCGCCTCATTTATTCTATAGACCTCCTCCACTATAAATTCTCCATCAGGTGTTTCTATTATGCCTTTATCAAAAGATTGTCCCCCACCTTCCGGATAAAAAGGACTCTTGTCAAGAATTAATATTCCTAAATCATTTTCTTTTAAAATTTCTACATTCTCTATTCCAATTAAAATTCTTATTATTTCTACCTCTGATTCTAAATTTTCATATCCAATAAAGTTTGTCTCCTTTTCTATATTGATAGATGATTTTCTAAATATCAACTCATCAAACTTTGCTTTCTTCCTAGAAAGTTCCTTTTGTTCTTCAAGAAATTTATTAAATCCATCCAAATTCAGAAAAATATTATATCTTTTTGCACTCAATTGTATTGCATCTATTGGAAAACCTAAAGTGTCATACATATAAAAAAGCTCTTCTGCACTAATTTGCTTTTTATTATAAATATAATTATCCACCTCCTCTAAAATAGGGATGAATTTTTCTTCTTCTATCTTTAAAATCTTAGAAATTATATCTTTTTTATTTAACAATTCAGGATAAGGCTCCTGCATTAAAGAAGAAAATATATCAACCAAACTATATACAAAAGGTCTTCTGTAATTTAAAGAGTTTGCAAAACTTATTGCCCTTCTTATAATTTTTCTTACAACATAACCCCTCTCTTCATTAGAAGGATACACACCATCTGAAATCGCAAATATAGATGCTCTTGAGTAGTCCGCTATAGCATTTATTAAACTTAATTCCTCTTTAGTATCTTTTACTTTAAATAAATCTTTTAAATACTCTATTGCCGGATAAAATATATCAATCTCAAAATTGCTGTTTTTATTTTGCATTATTGCACAAATTCTTTCAAGCCCCATACCGGTGTCTATATTTTTTTGAGAAAGTGGCTCTAATTTATTTGGTCCTGTGCGGTTAAACTGAGTAAATACTAAATTCCAAAATTCTACAAATCTTCCACAATCACAGGCCGGACTACAGGTTTCTTTCTTACAACCAAAATCTCTTCCCCTATCAAAAAATATCTCTGAACAAGGTCCACATGGCCCGTCCGGACCTAATACTTTTACATTTGCTGGCCAAAAATTTTTATCCTCTCCCAACTTTACTATCCTTGATTCCTCTATACCTATATGATCTTTCCATAAATTATAAGCCTCTGTGTCGTCGATATAAACAGATACCCATAAATCTTCTCTTTTTAAATTTAATTCTTTAGTTGTAAATTCCCAAGCAAATTCTATCGCTTCTTTTTTAAAATAATCTCCAAATGAAAAATTTCCCAACATCTCGAAAAATGTATGATGAAATGGGGTTTTCCCAACTTCTTCCAAGTCATCTGCGCGCAAACACTTTTGACAAGACGTTGCCCTCTTTATATCTTTTTTAAGACCCAAAAAATATGGTTTAAATTGATTCATACCAGCGGACGTAAATAAAACACTCCTATCATCCGGGACTAAACTGTCAGATGGAAAAACCTTATGTTCCTTGTTTTTAAAAAACTCCAAAAATTTTTTTCTTATAATATTTGCAGTCATATCTCTATATTAAGTTTACCTAAAGCCTCTTCTATCTCTTGATATGTATAACCTCTTTGCAATAAAAATCTTAAAAGTTTATCTTTTCTGTCTTTATAAAAAGAAATTTTTTTCTTTATCAACTCCTCTAAATTTTTTTTATAATATATATCGTCAAGAAACTCACTAATCAAATTTTTATCTATGCCTAACCTATTGAAATTAAACTCAATCCTTTTTTTACCATATCCCTTTTTTAATAAAGAATCCAAATATAAACGGCTGAATTCTTTATCATTAATATAATTATTTTTTTCAAGATTATCTATTACTTTTTCAATTATATCCAATTTAAATCTCTTTTTCTTTAATCTTGAAACCAACTCATTTTTAGAACGCATCCTGTATTTTAATAATAGAAATGCATAATTTAATGCCTTATTAAAATCGTTCATTTCTCTTTTAAGACAAAAAAACCTCTATTTGTTTTGACAAGACAATCTCCTTTTATTTTAGAGGTAATATTTAAAAAATCTTCTTTATTTCTTATAATTCCATTACCTATCTTTGTAATTACATCTCCGACCATAAGGCCGCTTTTTTCAGCTGCTGAATCTGGTTCTATATTTATAATTACAACACCTTCATTTTCTTTAATATTGAATCTTTTCCTATTAACTTCTGTTATATCATCAACCACTAACCCTCTAAACGAAGATCCGTAATCTACTATATTCTCTAAAGCCTCTATGTCCTGAGGTTTTGCACCTATTTTTACTTTTATATCAAATTCTTTATTTTCTCTTAATACCTTTAAAACCACTTCCTTGCCAACCTCAGATGAAGAAGCTAATCTCATTAATTCAAGTGTTGTATTAATAGGTTTATCATTAAAACTTAAAATCAAATCCCCCTCTTTTAAACCAGCCTTTTGTGCCGGAGAATCATTATATACTTTTACAATTATAACACCACTCTTTTCCTTTATCCCAAAATAGTTTTTTAAATCTTCATTTAAATCCTGAATTCTAATACCAAGCCAACCGTA
>Ga0272448_1005888_pt1 | contig 13373 bp, 12 predicted proteins | sample YNPCB0191_FD_202220 | JGI IMG/M metagenome (GOLD analysis project Ga0272448, IMG submission 202220) | Hot spring sediment microbial communities from Yellowstone National Park, WY, United States - YNP-CB-019-1 | ecosystem: Environmental > Aquatic > Thermal springs > Hot (42-90C) > Sediment...
CAGTATACTCCTTTTGGAGAGGATTGGGAAGGGCGAGACCCTCACATAATTCCGATGCCCGTTTGTCTCATTTCGTCATGAGCAGAACACTTGCTCTGCCCATGATATGCAGATCAAAGAAAAAAAATGGGAGAGCGAGAACCGCTCTCCTGGGAGTGTATGCTGCAGAGTAAGTATCACAGCTTGCGCATTACCGTCACCCGTATAATGCGAATGCAATAGTGAGCGTCGTGGCGCATATTCTTGACATCCAACTCGGCAATGTCATGGCTGCTGCCGGCCATGATTGTTACTTTCTTCGACGCGGGCAGGCTGAAGTGGGCGCTACTCAAACCGGCGCTCCGCCACCCTTCGTCAATGCCGGCTTTGACCAGATTCCAGCGCAGATGCTCACCCCACAGGCCGTCCACCTTCATCTTGACCCCAGTGCGTGGGAACTTCCACTCAACCGGCTCGGCGAAGATCTGCACAAAGCCTGGCGGCACACAGGCGCTGCCGATCACTTCGACGCCCACAATTGGTTCATCCTCAACGAATGTGATGGCGCCGTATGGCGGCTCGTCCAGCTCGACGCCGTCATTGTTGTATTCGGCGCCGACGTATGGATCGGTGCGGCCGAGGTCTACATCGAAGTTGGCATAGTTGAACGGCGCCCAGTACTCGCGCACAACCGGCATGTACTCGATAACGGATTGCGCCGTCCCCTCGGCTGCCAGGCGCTTCACTTCCCGCTCGGCATCGGTATAATAGTCCGGCGTCTGCCCGCGCACCGGGTTCTTGACGACTGCTCGTGCAATCTTTGGCATTGCAACCTCCTTATGGTTTCGGATAGCTGATGGCAAGCATGGCCTCGACATCCATGGGGTCAACGCCGTAGAGGCTCTTCTGCTTCGCCCGTTCGATGCTATCGGCTTCCAGGTCGCCGCTCAAAGGCAGAGCGAGCCGTCGGCCTTCGTGCAGAGCCGACTCGCGGGCGCCGATCTCCATCATCAAGGACATCAGAGCGTCGTGCTCATTGAACTCGCTTGGCCGTAGCCCCTTTACGGCCAGGGCGAAGTCAACGATGTGCTCGGCCACCGGGACGCCGTACCACGGATGCCGGTGATATGTTGGGCCGAGCGACATGCCCATGAAACGATTATCGTAGCCAAGCCGCCCGACCGGCAGGTCCACATAAATCCGATCCCATTGCCCTTCGCTTTGTTCCATGATGATGGGAAACACCTGATCGGCTATACCACGACTGGTGGGCAGGGCAACATCGCTCAGGTAGCGAACCTCGCCGACACCTGTCCATGTCTTGCCATCTGGCGAACTCCAAACGACCGTGCCCCGTGCTCCCTGCCACTCGGTCAGGCCTGGCCGCATCTGCCGGCCCAGGAAGCCCTTGATATTGGCGGCGTGATCCATCACCAGCAGGTTGTCTGCGAACCAGAAGAAACGGGCGCGATAGGTCTCGTCCTGATGGAAGCGTTCAGGTGTGGAATGGAAGGCGACAGTCGGCATTGTATGCTCGACCGATTGCACCCATGTCGGGTGGCTACCGGCGAAGACGATCCAGCGAGAATTATTATGGAAACCTGTGTGATCGTTATAGCTTACAATCCGCTTTATGTCGCCCAGGAAACCGTTGGCCTTAATGGCTTGCACCAACCGGTCAATGGGAAAGCGGAAGAAGTTCTCGGCCACCCGCACCAAGACATTGTTCTTCTTTGCCGTCTCGATCATGTCGCGTGCCTGGATGATCATGCTACACCATGACGTCTCCACCAGGTTGTGAACGCCATGAGATGAGAGATAGACACTGATAGAGTGGTGCGAGGGGATGGGGGTTACGACAATTGCTGCCTCCATGGGGCGCGCCTTGACCAGATCGCGGATGTCATAAAAGGCGGGCACATCTAGCATCTTGGCCAGGTTATCGGCATGCTCCCGCACGGGGTCGCAGACGGCAACGACCTGCACCCATGGCGTGAGCCAGGGCAAGAGGGGGGCATACACCGTCCGCGAGCGCTGCCCGGCGCCGATCAATGCAACCTTAAGAGGTTCGTTGGGCCTGACGAAGCTGTTCATCACGTTTCTCTCCTAATTAAGAACAAGCGACGATTGGGCCAGATTTAAGGTATGTCCGGCAGAACAACCTGATCACTGGTGCGTTCCTGCCAACGGCGAATGCGGGCGGCCAGATCGCGCATTGTGGGGCGATATTCTGGCTTGCCGGCCAGGTTGTGTATCTCAAGCGGATCACTCACCAGGTTATAAAGCTCGTGCTCGCCCAGCGGACTGAGGTTCAGCTTCCAGCCGGTGGGGGTTAGTACGGTGCGCACAGGATCGGTCACCGCCTTCTGTACTTGCTCAGCCGGATATGCCGCCCAGATTGACGGCGGCATGCGCACAGTGGCGATCGTGTCACCAAAGCCTGTGTTCGGGCCGTTCCATTCGACAAAAACATCCTCATTGTGAACGGTATCACCAGAAGCCTTCAGCCAGGGACGCAGGCTCTTGCCTTGCAGATGCGATGGAATAGGCTGACCAAGCAGGTCTAGCAGAGTCGGTACAATGTCAATCTGGCTTACAGGGCCCTTCACGCGGTGCGAGGAGCGCTGGCCTGGCAGTCGCATCAGCATGGGCACGCGAATCGCCTCCTCGAACTGGACACACTTCGCCAGCAGACGGTGGGAGCCCATCATATCGCCGTGATCGGAGGTGAAGACCACAATTGTGTTGTCGCGCAGCCCACACTCATCGAGCGTGTTCAGGATCATACCCACATATGTGTCAACCAGGCTACAGAGGCCCCAATAGTTGGCGATGACGCGGCGCCAGTCGCTCTCTGTCTTGAGGGGCAGACCATGATTGCCAACATCATACTGAGCTTGTTTGAACAGCCGCGCTTTGAGGGGTTGATCCTCCATCGGCGGATAGCCAAAGTTGGCGGGCAGAGGGATTGCCTCTGGATCATACTGATCGTCGCGCGGGCCGAAGAAGGGCATGTGCGGCTCAAGGAAGTTGACATACAGGATGAAAGGGTGATCTTTGTGCTCCCTGATGAAACGCGAGGCCTCGCGGCCCAAGAACGCCGGCTTGCTGAATTGCTCAGGCAGGCGGGCAGTCTCGTGACGATGAAACGTCTTACCGTTGGCCGGCCTGAAGCCGTTGGCGATCAAGAAGTGGTGATAGCTCGAACGGGCCTGCGGGTCGCGCCCTGGGCTGTAGTACTCGGCATAGTAGTCCTCGATGGATAGCCAATCATCAAAGCCATGCTGGGTAAAGAGCTCATCACCCAGATGCCATTTGCCGTAGTAGCCGGTCACGTAGTCCTTATCATCCAGCATTTCGGGCAAGCAGGCAACATTAGCAGGTAAAGGAGCGTTGTTCTCCGTGCAGCTACAAGAATGGGGGTAGAGCCCCGTCATGATACTGGCGCGCGATGGCGTGCACACAGCCTGGGTTGCATAGACACGGTCGAAGATCGTACTCTCCGCTGCCAGCCTGTTGAGATTCGGCATCGCGATGAGCGTGTTGCCATAGGCGGCGAAGGTATCGGCGCGCTGTTCATCGGTGAAGATAAAAAGGAGATTCGGCTTCGTTGTCATGAGTCGTTCTCCTGCGATGTTGCATAAGCGGACGGCGTTCAGGCCCAGGATCTTGGCCCGGTCGTCTTCAGGGATTGGAAGGCTGGCAGTCAACGCGCCGCATGTCAACCCTTCAAGAAGCCACTCTCGATCAGCTCGCGCCGGATGCGGGCAACGTCGGCGTCCGACAGCGGGCGCAGTGGCCGGCGCATACGCATGGAAGGGAACTTGCCCATCATGGTCATGGCACACTTCATACGCTGGTGGGCATCGCTTGACGGCTCCCCGAAACGATAGACGATTTGAGCCAACGGCCTGATTTTCTCTTGCACGGCGTAGGCACCCTTGAGATCACCGGCCAGGGCAGCGTGCACCAGCTCAACGATCAGCTCGGGCACGAAGCCGGCAAAGCCCACCAGCGCCCCGTCACAGCCATCGAGCAGTGTCGCCAGAAGATACTCATCGTGGCAACTGACGACGCTAACATGCGGCGCAGCAGCCTTCAAGTGGCGGTAGTCATATCCCCAGCGGGCCATATCGCGCGTGCCCATCTTAATGCAGACGACATGCGGCATTTTGACCATTTCCAGCATTTCGGCCAGGGAATAGCTCGCCTTGGTCCAGGCCGGATATTGGTGGACGATGATGTCAATATCCGCGCCTTCAGCCACATCCTGGAAGAAGCCGAGGGCTGTTTGCGTCGTACGCCCGAAGCGCAGCCAGTGGTGCGGGGGCATCAGCAGGATAGCATCAGCGCCGGCCTCTTTGGCTGCCAGTGCCTGATCAATAGCCTCGTCGCTGCCTTCCGCACACACACCGGAAACGATCTTCACCTTGTCGCCCACCTCATCGGCAAAGACATGGGTAACAAAGGCACGCTCGCGATTGCGCAGCGACATGACCTCGCCGGTATGACCATTGCAAACCAGAGCAGTGATGCCCGGCACAGACGCCAGGTAGCGCGCGTAGGCGCGCAGGCCCTCCTCGTCAATTGAATCATCGTCACGGAATGGGCAGAGGGTAGCAGGCATAACCCCTGTCCAGTTGAATGCAGCTGTCATTCTATGCTCCTTGAGAGGTCCCGGCAGATGGCTTTATTTGGAAACGATTCCATTATAATTGACACGGAGGGCATTGTCAAGGTGTGCGCTGGGTAACTTTACCCTAGAAGCAGGTGCATCGGTATGCCTAGACCCTTCCCGCAGGTCGCCCGAACCTGTGGGAGGGTATGTAGCCGCTTTCCAACTTCCCTTACCCTAACTGTGAACAGTTACCAGAACACGTAACTGTTCACGTTTACCCTGGAAGCAGGTGCATCGGCATGCCTATACCCTCCCGCAGGTTACCCAAACCTGCGGGAGGGTATGTAGCCGCTTTCCAACTTCTCTTACCCTAACCGTGAACAGTTACCAGAACACAACGATTTGACACTTTCCAGGAAATATGATAATATTGCAATGCAATTCCAGAGTATCCTCGCGATTGATGAAACGCCGATCCATTGCTGTGCATGGTGCCGGTGCAAGAGATGCCGCAAGTGGCCCGTGTGACCATCCATGATGTCGCCCGACGCGCCGGCGTTGCGCCGTCGTCGGTGTCACGCGTCCTCAACAAACACCCCAATGTCAGCGCACAGTTGCGTCAGGCCGTCGAGGAGGCGGTGCGTGAGCTCGATTATCGTCCCGACGCCGGGGCGCGCAGCCTGCGCGCCGGCAAAACCAATCTCGTCGGCTTCCTGGCCGGCTCCGTCGTCAATCCCATCCTTGCCACCATCTATATGAGCTGTGAGCAGGTCCTGCGCGCACAGGGTTATTCGATGCTGCTGGCAACGTCCCTCAACGATCCACATCTTGACGTGACGTACCTGCGCCTGATATCGCGCCGTCGGGTTGATGGTCTTATTGTGTCATCGGCTGTGGCGCGTGTCGATCTGGCCGCCGACATCGTGGCCGATCTGTCTGTGCCCACGGTCATGCTCGATCGTGATATGCCTGCCGGCGAACGCATCAGTGCCGTCATGAGCGATCATGCCACCGGTATGCGCCAGGCAGTCCAGCATCTGGTGAGCCTCGGCCATCGGCGCATTGCGCTGATTAATGGGCTTGCCACCGTGCGACCATTTCGCGAGCGTCTGTTGGGATACCAGTCTGGATTGCAGGCTGCCGGCCTTGGACCCGATCCCACGCTCATCAGCAACGTTGCCGTCGCCGAATCGTTGGGCTACGTTCAGACGCAGTTACTGCTTGACATGCCCAACCCGCCCACAGCAATCATTGCCGGTGCCAATCTGCTCTTGCTTGGTATTCTCAAGTTCATCCAGGAACGTCGGTTGGTCATCGGCCGGGATATTGCCATCGTCGGTTGCGATGACCTGGACATTGCCCGTCTGTACAGCCCACCCATCACGGTGGTTGCGCGCGACCTTAGTATGCTTGGCGAGACGGCGGCACATCTCCTTATCCAGACGATCGAGTCCGGCCGCGGGAGTACGGTTACGTTGCCGACGTATCTCATTGTGCGCGGCTCATCTACGGTGGCAGGGCTCGGTCATACGTGAGTCTCACTACTAATGGAGGAAGCGGTATGTCGGTGGTTGGCAGAGCGCTGGGTTTACTAATTTTCTGCGCCGGGGGAATGATCTGTGCCTTGTTTGCCGTCCCTATTGCCTGGGTGCTGGTGAGGATCGCCGGGCTGATCCCCGTCTTGTCCAGGGCGTTGGGCCGCATGGATATCCTGGTCTATCTGGGCGGTATTCTATTTGGGGCGGTTGCGGCTGCCCTGGTCATCGCAGCGGTCATCAAGGCCATGGGTGAGGAAGACCGACCTGCTGTCATTGCCGGCACCGTCGGGGGGGCGATCGGCGGGCTGGCCAGCTCCATCATGTTCTTTCCCATTGTCGGGCTTCTCTAGCCGATTCTCCATCCCTTCACCTCACCTTCACGCGTTCTTCACAAGAATGTGCTATCATTGGCATTGTCAAGGTGACAGCACGGCCGATCGGACACATCTCAGTGTGGCGGCTCAAGTTGCACCTGTGATGGGGCAATGCCGATCTTCGTCGGCGGGTTCATGACCCTCCCGCAGGGTTGGGTAACCTGGGGGAGGGTATATCGGTCGTGGTTTCCCTGTGCCTGTCCGGCACAGGACAGGCAACCGCCCGCAAAGATGATTCCGATCACCAAGACAGCATCAGTAAACCGGCGACGCCGGGCAAGCGGGAAGCAAGGGCCTCACGGACAAGAGCACGCGGCCCCCGCAATATGAGTATCGGTGGGGAACACCGGGGAGATAGATAAATGGCTGCTCGCAAGATACTTGTCGTTGATGATGAAGTGCGTCTGGTAGACGTATTGAAAGCCTACCTGGAACGCGACGGCTATCGGGTGGTGACCGCCTACGATGGCAAGCAGGCGCTGCTGCAGGCGCGGCGAGAAAAGCCGGATCTCATTCTACTCGACCTGATGCTGCCTGAAGTGGATGGTTTGGAGGTTTGTCGCACGTTACGTAAGGAGTCCGACGTTCCAATTATCATGCTCACGGCGCGCAGCGAGGAGACCGATAAGCTGATCGGCCTGGAACTGGGCGCCGATGACTACGTCACCAAACCATTCAGCCCGCGCGAGGTTGTTGCCCGCGTGCGGGCCGTCTTGCGCCGAACGCAGACGGTCAACACGGGTGGGCCGGGTATCATCGCGGTCGGCGATCTGCTCATAGATCGGGAGCGTCATGAAGTACGACGCCAGGATGATGTGATCAACCTTACACCGACCGAATTCGATCTACTGTGGACGCTGGCCAGCAACAAAGGCCGTGTGCTCTCTCGTCTGCAGCTCATGGAGAAGGCCCTGGGTGAGAGCTATGAGGGCTATGAGCGGACAATTGACGCCCACATCAAGAACCTGCGCCGCAAAATCGAGCCGGACCCGGCCCATCCCCGTTATGTCCAGACGGTGTTCGGTGTTGGCTATAAGTGCGAAGAAGGGTAGACATGCATAGCCTGCGCATCAAGCTATTGGTGGGCTTTGTGGCGGTTGCCGTCGTTGCCGTCGGTGTGGTGGCAGTCACGGCGATCAAGGCGACGGACAGCGCCTTTGCTGCCTACGTTCGCCAGGGACAGGTAGAGCGGGTGCAAAGCTTGCAGGCTGACCTGACCGACTTCTATGCCCGCAATCAGTCTTGGGCGAACGTGCAGCAGCTTTTGAACATAAGCGGCGGCATGGGGCGTATGATGGGCCCAAGCATGGGCATGGGGCGGGGCTTTCAGGGAGCAGCCATGATGGGGCAGCAGACGATTCTCGCTGATGCTCAGGGGACAATCATCGCCTCTGTTGGCGCTCCACACAATGGGCCGCGCCTCTCGTCCCTGGAGATGACCGCTGCCCTGCCCATCACTGTTGATGGGCGGATCGTCGGCTATGTTCTGGCGCAAGGCCCGGGGTTGTCAACCTTCTCGGCACTGGAGGAGCAATTCCTAGCAACCGTCAATCGAGGTCTGCTTATCGCCAGCCTGATTGCCGGTGGCCTGGCCATCATCGTTGGCCTGGTCGTGGCCCGCCATCTGAGCGCCCCGCTCGTGTCAATGACCCAGGCAGCTCAGGCCATGGCGCACGGCGACCTGAGCCAGCGCGTGCACGTCACGTCCGATGACGAGGTGGGGCGTCTGGCCGAGGCGTTCAATGCCATGGCCACCAGCCTTGAGCGAGCCGAGCAGTTGCGTCGTAATCTGGTGGCCGACGTTGCCCATGAACTGCGCACGCCGATTGCCGTGTTGCGCGCCGATCTCGAAGCGCTGCAGGATGGTGTCTACGAGCCAACAGCCGAGCGACTGGCCGCGCTCCAGGAGGAGACTGACCTTCTGGCCCGCCTGGTGGCCGATCTGCACGATCTGTCGCTGGCCGAAGCCGGGCAACTGACCCTGGAGCGCCGCCCGATTGATCTGGCGCAGGTCTGTCAACAGGCTGTGACCGGCATGAGCTCACAGGCATCATCGCGCGGTGTATCCCTGACCCTGGGTGACGTTGATGTGGGCAGTGTCAGCGTGGTTGACCCAGATCGTATCGGCCAGATGCTGCGCAATCTTATCTCTAACGCTATTCGCCATACACCGGCCGGCGGAAGCATTACACTGGACTGCCGCCGTGAGGGACAGAGCAATGTCATTGCCGTACGAGACACAGGTCAGGGCATCAAGCCTGAAGACCTGCCGCATGTTTTCGAGCGTTTCTATCGGGGTGAAAAATCACGCTCACGGGCGACCGGCGGGGCCGGCTTAGGATTGGCCATTGTGAAGCAACTGGCAGAGGCCCACGGCGGGCAGGTGTGGGTGGAGAGCACTCCCGGTCACGGAGCAACCTTCTATGTCAGGCTGCCGGGGGGCGAGGAAGCCTCCTCCATGGGCGTACGGCCGTAGATATAGGTCAGATCCGCCAGGCGATGGGCAACGTGATCTGTGAGTACGCCGTTCGGCAGCCGCCAGCACCAGTTGGGCGCACCCGCCGTACCCGGCGTATTGAGGCGTGCCTCACTGCCCAGGCTGAGTAAATCCTGCACCGTGGTCAGGGCCGTCTGGGCCACCGACGCCCAGGCCAGCCGGATGAAGTCCCAGGCGATATCCGAGCCATCGCGCCCAAGATAGCGGCGAACATAGTCCCGTTCGCGTTCGGTGGCCTGCCGGTACCAGCCAACGGTGGTATCATTATCGTGCGTGCCGGTATAGACAACGCAGTCGCGCCCGAAGTTATGTGGAAGGAAAGGGTCGCTGGGCTTGCCGGCAAAAGCAAATTGCAGTACCTTCATACCGGGATACCCGAACTCTGCCTGGAGTGCATCAAGCCCGGCGCGTGATGACGTATCGAAATCACCCAGGTCTTCGGCGATGATCGCCACCTCGCCTAACGCTTTGGTCACCGCATGGAAGATGCTCGCTCCCGGCCCATAATGCCACGTTCCATTGATTGCCGTGTTCTCTCCGGCGGGCACGGCCCAGTAGTTATAGAAACCACGGAAGTGGTCAATGCGTACGACATCTGCCTGGGTGAAGGCGATGCGGAAGCGTTGAATCCACCAGGCAAACCCCTCGTCCTTCATCACATCCCAGCGGTAGATGGGATGTCCCCACAATTGCCCGGTGGCGCTGAAGTAGTCGGGTGGGACACCCGACACAATGGTGGGCCGCAAGTTCTCGTCAAAGTGGAAGAGATGAGGATTGGCCCACACATCGGCGCTATCCAGAGCAACATAGAGGGGAATGTCTCCTATGATGCGCACGCCGCGTTGATTGGCGTAGCGTTTCAAGGCTAACCACTGTTCGTAGAACTGCCATTGGCGGTACTTGTGGCTCTCGATGCGTTCGGCAAGCAGGACGCGCCAGTGCTGCATAGCCTCTGGCCGGCGCATCACCAGGTCGGCATCCCACTCATGCCATGGGCGCAGGTTGTGATGTTCTTTGAGAGCCATGAAGAGAGCCAGGTCATCAAGCCAGAAGGCCTGCTCGCGGCAGAAGCTCGCAAAAGCGGCGTGCTGGGCAGCCGGGGCATGACTGCGGAAACGGGCAAAGGCTCGTTCGAGGAGGGCTGTCTTCCAAGGGATCACCCATCCGAAATCAACCCGCTCGGTCGGGAAGTGGGGAACATCTGTCAGATCGGCCTCGCTGAGATGCCCAACGGTTAGCAGGCGCTCAGGGCTGATGAGCATGGGGTTGCCGGCGAAGACGGACAGACCTTGATAGGGTGAATCGCCATAGCCAGTGGGGCTCATGGGCAAGATCTGCCAATAGGTCTGTTGGGCAGCAACCAGAAAATCAACGAATGCATAGGCTGCATCGCCCAGGTCGCCAATGCCAAAGCGACCGGGGAGTGATGTAGGGTGGAGGAGAACCCCGCTACGACGGGGAAATGTCATCGGTCTCACCTCTGTTGTGTCCGTTACTGTGCGCGGGCACTAAACAATGTTGAATGTGACCTTGAGCTTGGACAGAAGTGCTCGCTTGAGCTCTTGATAGTGCGCCTGGTAATAGGCGGACGTCAAGACATCGGTGGTCATAATGAGGGCATCTTCGCCATTGTCACTGTAATAGCGACGGCGAACACCTTCGTTCTTGAAACCGTACTTGCGATAGAGTGATTGGGCAACATGGTTGGAGACACGCACCTCCAGCGTCATGCGGCTGGCGCCGAGGATGCAGGCCAGGTCAATCATACTTACCAGCAACAGTTCACCCAGTCCCTTGCCTCTGTGGGCCGGTGCCACGGCGATCGTCACCAGATGCGCCTCATCAACCATCATCCAGATGCCGGCGAAGCCAACAATGGGTGGCTTGGGGCCGGGGTGGGTGGGCGTCTGCTGTCCGGTGACGCGTAGCCACAAACGACGCAAGCTATGGCCCACAGATGCCTCCGCTGCAGGGGGAGGTGGGAGGGGCCGCGAATCGGACGTGGGTTCATCAGGGATCTCGCGCAGAACGATATAGTGGGCCAGGTTGTTTGTGCGTAGGTCTTGTTCATACGCCTGGGCTGACCAGGGTGACGAGAAGGATTGGTTTTCGATGGCATGCACCTGTGGGATATCGTCCAGGTGCATGCGCTCCACAAGATAGCGCATAGAGGTTCCAATGGGCCGGGGCGTGTGACCGGCACAGATGAAAAAAGCGATCGTGCTCAATCGCGCCCGATCGTTGAACGCCTCGGTTCTGTAATGTGCGGACGCCGCAGGTAAAGTGGCTGCAACGTTGCCGGATCGTCCACAAGACCGTCATGAATGCGATACCAGCCCAGTTCGGCCAGATAACCGGCGCGTCGGGCATTGGCTGCCGGTGGAGCGATAATCGCCAGTGAGTCGAGACGACGGCGCACTTCGCTGGCAACTTGGGCGCCAATCTCGCCGCAGAATAAGGTGCGTGTTGTCGTTGCCTGGCACACCTGCTCTACCGTCATGAGCGCCGGCTCCTCGAGCTGTGCCCAATGATTGCGCACGACGCGATAGAGAGCCGTGGCAACCTGGTCGCTACCTCCTTCCAGAATTGGGCGCACGGGGAGCGACAGGCTGCCATGCTGGTAGGCTACGGCTTCGAGTGTTGACACACCGGCCAGGGGAATGTGCAGGGCAATCGCCAACCCCTTGGCTGCGGCCAGGGCAACGCGCAGGCCGTTGAACGAGCCTGGGCCGATGGCAACAGCAATCCCCGTCAGGTCTGAGGGGACAACACGCGCTGCTTCCATCAACCCGACGATGTGAGGGAGGAGATCCTCTGTGTGATTCTGCTCGGCACGCCAGGTGTGCTCACCCTGTACGCCGCGATCGTCGTAGAGGGCGATGCTGGCAAAGCGCGTCGAGGTGTCGAGAGCAAGTAGCATTTACTTGGGAAGTTGCAACGGCATGATCACATGAATGAAACCGTCATCACCGACCGGTTTCAGAACGCCTGGGTTGGTGGGGGTGTTCGTTTCCAGCCCCACTTTTTGACTGGTCAACGCGCCCAGCACCTCGGTCAGATAGCGGGCGTTGAATGCTATCGTAATGCCTTCGCCTTCGACAACCGCGTCAATGTCGTTGACGTTGTCGCCGACCTCGGCCGACGTCGCCGTCACGCTGACGCGCCCGGGTACCATTTCTTCACCCGGCTGGATGGTGAGGCGAATGATATTGGCTGCCTCGCGTGCGAAGAACGAAGCGCGTCGCGCCGCATTGAGAAAATCAGATGTCGAGAGAACCGATCGTGTTTTGAAGCTCTGTGGAATGATGTGCCGGTAATTCGGAAATGTCCCCTCGATCAGACGCGAAACCAGATCTATGTTGGACATATGGAAGAGGATCTGGCTCTTGTTGGGCGTCACCGTCATCTCAATGGGGTCTTTCTCATCGGCAGCCAGGCGCGCCACCTCGTTGAGGGTACGGGCAGGCACCAGCACGTCAATCTTCTGCGGGGCCGACACAGGCAGCCTGGCCGTGCGTACCGAGAGGCGGAAGCCATCGGTGGCAGCCATGGTCAGCTCACTGTCGCCAAAGCTAACCAACACCCCGGCCAGCACCGGGCGGCTTTCGTCGGTGGCTGCGGCAAAGGCTACCTGGCCGATCACCTCACGCAAGAGATCCGGCTCGATCTTGACCGTGGCCGTCGCCTCGCCTTCACCGCCAACCGTCGGGATGGGTGGAAACTCTGTCGCATCAATGCCCTTGATGTTGGCCTCACTACGGGCGCACGCCATGTGCAACGTGTGTGTGCGCACGTTGAGGTCCATGTCAATGCGGTCATTGGGAAGGGAGGTGACAAATTCGGCGAGTAGGCGCGCCGGAACGGTAATGGCCCCTTCGTCTTCTACTTTGGCACCAATCCAGGTGACGACGGCCAGTTCCAGGTTGGTTGCTGCCAGCTTCAGACGCCCCTCGTCGGTTGCCAGGAGGATATTGGAGAGGACAGGGAGAGTGCTCTTGGTTGCCACCGCCCGACCAACAATTGACAGGCCCTTGGCCAGGTTTTCTTGCAGGCAGGATACCCTCATTGCGGAGGCCTCCTCGGCGAGGCGCAAGCCTCGGTTATGTCAAAAATCGTGCGGCTCGTTCGGCCGCTATCTTTCATTATGGCAAGATTATACAGGTTGAGGTGTGTGGTGTCAAGACATAGTGTCCAGGTAACTGTTCACCGTTGGGGTAAGGCAGTTTGAGTGGCCAAGCGTGGCGGCTGACTCAGCAGCCGCACGCACTCGACAAGCGGGTTCAGGCCGCGCACTTGCCATGTCCCAAACAGCGTTGCCAGCGCCATCCGCGTGTGTGTCCCGCGCGGGCTGCGCGAGCCACCACTGA
>Ga0272448_1005890_pt1 | contig 13371 bp, 11 predicted proteins | sample YNPCB0191_FD_202220 | JGI IMG/M metagenome (GOLD analysis project Ga0272448, IMG submission 202220) | Hot spring sediment microbial communities from Yellowstone National Park, WY, United States - YNP-CB-019-1 | ecosystem: Environmental > Aquatic > Thermal springs > Hot (42-90C) > Sediment...
GCCGTTCCCCCGGGTACGCCCACGACCTTCCGCTTCGTGAACCCCGATACCGGGGAGGCGACGGTGGTCTGGTCCTACTGACCCCGCTCCAAGCCTGAAGAAGGGGGGCCGCTCCGGCGGCCCCCCCTTTCTCCCAAATTCCGCGATGGATTAGTCTTGCCTTCGATGAAGTAGGTGCTTCACAAGGGAAAAGCTTTTTCTCCTGAACGGGGAGGGGCTTCTCCCCCGCGTTCCGCTGGCAAAGCCAGTCGGAACGCTCGGCCCACCCTTCGGGGTCCCTCCCCGCACCACGGGCAAAGCCCGTGGAGCCTCACCCCACCCCTCACGCCTTCTTCGCCTTTGGCTCGAATGCCCCCAATCCCTTGGCAGGTGATGGGGCAAATTTTGGAATCTGTAAGATTTGGAAGGACTTGCATCGCATATTCGGTTTCCATCGCGGGATTGGGGTTTCTTTACCCCCTCGCCCGGTGGGTGTAGCATTTTCCAAGACCACCGGAGGAGGGGTTCATGTGGAAAGAACTGGCCCCGCTCTTTCCGCCCGAAGGCTTCAAGATCCTCCTCACCCTCTTTCTCTCGTTCCTGATCGGACTGGAGCGTGAGGAGCGCAAGGGGACGGCGGGCCATTACGTCTTCGGGGGAGTCCGGACCTTTCCCCTCCTGGGCCTTCTGGGCTACGCCACGGCGCTGATCTCCGGCGACCAGATCCTACCGCTGGCCTTCGCCTTCGCCGTGGTCGGTTCCTTCCTCCTGGCCTCCTACCTCCACAAGCTCAAGGCCTCGGAGGAGGCAGGGGTCACGACGGAGATCTCCGGCCTGTTGACCTTCGTCGTGGGGATCCTGGTCTTTCGCGACCTCTTCTGGATCGCCTCCACGCTGGTGGTCCTGAGCCTCCTCCTGCTCGAACTGAAGCAGGCCCTCGAAGGGTTGAGCCGGCGCCTGCCCCCGGAGGAGGTGATCACCTTCACCAAGTTCCTCCTCCTCACCGTGGTGATCCTCCCGGTCGTTCCCAACCTACCCTTCACCCCCTTCGCCGTGAACCCCTTCAAGCTGTGGATGGTGGTGGTGGCGGTGAGCACCGTCTCCTACGGCAGTTACGTGATCCAGAAGCTCTCCCGGGGGCGGGGCGGGGTTCTCCTCTCGGCGGTCCTGGGCGGGGCGTACTCCTCCACCGTCACGACGGTGGTCCTCGCCAAGAAGTCCAGGGGGCAACGCCTCTCCCGCCTCTACGCCGGGGCCATCCTGCTGGCCTCGGGCCTCATGTACCTGCGCCTCGTGGTTCTCGTCAGCGCCTTCAACGGCGCGCTGGGCCGGAAGCTCGCTCCGGCCTTCCTCCTGCTTTCCCTCGTGGCCGTCCTGGGAGGTTTCCTTCTGGCGCGGATGGAGCGGAGGGCCCGGGACGACCAGCAACCGGCCGAACCTTCCCGAAACCCGCTGGAGTTTCGGGCGGCCTTCCTCTTCGCCGCGGTCTTTCTCTTTGTCCTCGTCCTCAGCGAGTGGGTCTTCGAGGCCATGGGATCCGCCGGGGTGCGCCTCCTGGCGCTGGTCATGGGGGTCACCGACGTGGACCCCTTCATCATGGGCCTCACTTCCGCGGCGGGCGCCACCACCCCCCTGGACGTGGCGGCGGGGGGAATCGTCATCGCCGCCGCCAGCAACAACCTGGCCAAGGGGGCCTACGCCTTTTTCTTCGCCGACCGCCCCACCGGTCTTCCCGCCCTGGGCCTCCTCACCCTCCTGGCGGCGGCGGGCCTCCTGCCCCTCTTCTTTCTGGCCTGAACCTCCCGTTGCCCCCCGCCGGCGGCGGTGTTAAGGTGGTGGCGGCGGGCACCGGGCCCGGGGAGGGTGACCATGGCCTCGAAGCAGGAAGGTCCCGTGCGGCGCCCCGCGGTGGCGGGGCTCTTCTACCCCGCCCACCCCCTCCAGCTTCGGACGGCGGTGGAGCGCTTCCTGGTCCGGACGCTGGACCCGGTCCGGGCCCTCTGCCTCGTCGTTCCCCACGCCGGTTACGTCTACAGCGGGGCCACGGCGGGCAAGACCTACGCCGCCTGCGAGCTTCCCCGGAGGCTCGTCATCCTCTGTCCCAACCACACCGGTCTGGGGGTTCCGCTCTCCTGCTGGCCCTCGGGAGCCTGGGTCACGCCGCTGGGGGAGGTGCCCGTGGACGACGAGGCGGCTCGGTTCCTCCTCTCCGCCGTTCCGGGGCTCGAGGCCGACGAGCGGGCCCACCTCCGGGAGCACGCGGTGGAGGTCCAGCTCCCCTTCCTCCAGGTCTACTTGGAATCCTTTTCCTTCGTTCCCGTCGCCGTGGGAACCCACCGTGCGGAGGACCTCGCCGCCTTGGGCCACGGCCTCGCCGAGTTTCTCCGGCGTTTCGGCGGCGAGGCGGCCCTCGTGGTCTCCAGCGACATGAACCACTACGAGAGCGCTGCGGTGAACCGCCGCAAGGACGGCCTGGCTCTCGACGCCCTGGCGGCCCTGGACCCCGAGGGGCTCTACCGGACCGTCCTCGACCACGACGTCTCCATGTGCGGCTTCGCGCCGGCGGTGGCGGCCCTCCACGCGGTGCGCGAGACGGGAGGCGGCCGGGCCGACCTCGTGGACTACACCCACTCGGGCCTCGTCACCGGCGACCACGACCAGGTGGTCTCCTACGCGGGCCTTCGGATCCACCGGGAGGCCGCGTGAGGAGAATCTTCCTGGCCCTCGGCGCCTTCCTCCTCGCCGCCGCCCCGGCGGCCCAGACGACACCCATCCCCTGGCACCCGAAGGCCGCCCCGGCGCCCGCCGCCTCCCGGCCCGCTCCCGGCCGGGGCCCGGCCTCCGCCGCGGGGCCCGCGGCCCCCTCCGAGTACCTGGTCACCTTCGACCGGGTGACCACCGTCTCTCCGGGAGTCTACCTGGCGCAAGGCAACGTCCGCTTCACCTACGGGGACATGCTCCTCACCGCCGACGCCGTGACCTACGACAGCGAGCGGGAAACCATCCGCGCCGAGGGGAACGTGGCGGTGGACTTCGGGGACTTCACCGTTTCCGGAACGGTGTGCGAGTACGACCTTCGGGCGGGAACGGGGCGGGTCACCGACGCTTACGGGCTCCAGAAGAACGGGGATTTCGTCGTCGTGGGCCGGGAGATCCGGAAGACCGGCCCCGACTGGTACGAGGTGGTGGACGGGACCCTGACCTCTTGCACCGCGGCCACCCCCCCCTGGAGCGTCCGGATGAGCCGGGGCCGCTTCCACGTGGACCACTACGCCTACCTGAGGAACCCCCGCTTCCGCATCCGGGACGTGCCGGCCCTCTACACTCCGTACCTCGTCTGGCCCCTCAAGCCCGAGCGTTCCACGGGCCTTTTGATTCCGGAGGTGGGCAACTCCACCCTCAAGGGCTTCACCGTCAGCGGCGCTTTCTACTGGGCGAGCGCCGACTGGTGGGACGACACCTTCTACTTCGACCATTACGAGAAGGAGGGCTGGGGCTTCGGGGAGGAGTTCCGCTACGCCCTCACCCCCCGCTCCTACGGGTGGATGCGGGGCTACTACATCCGGCAGGAGAGCGACCTCCGAAAGCGGTGGGACCTCACCTGGACGCACTTCCAGGATTTCTCCCGCGGCTGGTACTTCTTCGCCGACGTGAACCTCCTCTCCGACATTGATTTCCCCAAGGAGTACCAGCGCGATTACGCCCGGAGCACCACCTCCCGGACCGACTCCCGCCTCTTCCTCGTGCGCCGCTGGGGGCCCTACGGCTTCACCCTCCGGCTGGAACGGCGCCTCCAGTACTTCACCGAAGACAGGGATCTCACCCAGCGGGCCCTCCCCCTCGTGGAGTTCCGTTCGGCCCTCCAGCCCCTGGGACGGGGCCTGTACGGCGGCTTCGAAACCTCGGCGGCCCTCCTCCACCGGGAATCGGCGGGACCGGGGGAGAACGGCCTCTTCGAGAAGCGGGCCCAGAACTACGGCAGGCTGGACCTCCATCCCTTCGCCGAATGGCCCCTCCACCCCGCCCCCTGGCTGGACCTCACCCCCCGCCTGGAGGGGAGGGCCACTTGGTACGGGGACCGGGTGGACCCCCTGAGCGGAGAATCCCTCGGGGGGGACCTCACCCGCCTCTACGGGCGCTTCGCCCTGGACCTCGCCGGTCCCCGCCTCTACCGGCGCTATCCTTCGGGCCTCAAACACGTGATCGAACCCTTCGCCGGCTACGTTTACGTGACCCGGGACGCCGGCGCCATCCGGATCCCCCGGTACGACGAGGTGGACGAGGCGGCCCTGGACCTGAACCAGCTTCAATACGGCGTGAGAAACCGCTTCTACGGCAAGACCGGCACCCTCCTCCTGGAGGCCGAGCTCTACCAGCACTGGAGCTTCGACCGGGACCTCACGATCCTCGGGGACCGCCGGAGCCCCCGCTCTCCGGTGGTGCTCGCCGTCCGCTTCTGGCCGGAGGAGCGGTGGAGCGGGGACCTGCGCCTCACGTACAACGCCCTGGCCCGCCGCCTGGCCTCCCGCTCCCTCTCCCTCGCTTACCGCCCCAAAGAAAAGGAGAGCGACGCCTTCGTGCGGGTCACCTACCTCAAGACCGACCGGCTCACACCCGACGCCGCCGGGACCTCCGCCGAGGAGCTCCGGGTGGCGGCCTACCTGGACCTCCTGGACAACCACGTGACGGTCAACCCCGTCGCCGAGCGGGACCTCCTGCAACACGACTGGCGGAACCTCCGGCTGGTCTTCTGGTATCGGGGCTCCTGCTACTCCCTGGGGGTGGAGACGGGCCGGCGGACCATCGGAAGCTTCCGCGAGACCAACTACCGCTTTCTCGTCTCCCTCAAGGGCGCGGGAACGGTGGTGGACCTGTACGGCGGCACGGGCACCTTCGGGGGCCTCGAGGAGCCGCCGGCGGGGCCCTGAGGGGGACCATGGAGCCCGCGCTGGGGCGGGAGGTGGCGCGGAAGGTCCTCCACATGGCCATGGGCCTCTTCGCCCTCTGCCTGCGGGTGCTGACCCCCTTTCAGGCGGCCCTCTGCGCCCTCCTGGCCCTCCTGCACAACCTCTACCTCTTCCCCCTCTACGGCCGGAAGAAGCTGGAGCGGCCCGAGGAGACCGCGCGCGGCTACACGGGGATGGTGGGGTACCCGGCGGTGGTGCTGGTCCTGATCCTCGTGGGGTGGCTTTCGGCCTTCCCCGAGACGCCGGGCCTCCCGCCTTCCGCGACGGAGCTGGGCGCCCTGCACGCCCGCTGGGGCCTCGCCACGGCGGCGGCGGCCTGGGGAATCCTGGCCCTGGGCGACGCCTTCGGCGCCCTGTGCGGCCTGCTGCTCCGGGGGCCCGCCCTCCCCTGGAACCCCCGAAAGACCTGGGCGGGGACCCTGGGGTTCTTCCTGACGGGGACCTTCTCCTCGTTCTTTCTGCTCCGTTTCGTGCTGGCGGGCCGGGCCTCCCCGCCCGGCGGCGAGTCCCTCGCCTGGGCCCTTTGCCTGCTGGCCTCCTTCACCGCCGCCGTGGTCGAGTCGCTCCCGGGTCAGTTCGATGACAACCTCACCGTTCCCCTGGCGGCCTGGGCCGTCCTTTCCTTCCTTCCCCACGGGGCGCCCCTCTTGCAAGGTGCATCCTACGTGCACCGTACCCTGGGGGGAGCGCCCTCCGGCGGCGGAGCGGCGGCCTTCGCCGCTCTCCTGGTCCTCCACGGTCTCCTCTCGGCCCTCGCCTACCGCCGGGGATGGGTGGACGGCGGGGGCTTCCTCCTCGGCTTCGCCGCGGGCCTCTCCATCGCGCTGGCGCTGGGCCCTCGGGGCTACGCCCTTCTCCTCCTCTTCTACCTACTGGCCCACGGGAGCACCTTCTACGGAAGGGCCGTCAAGGAGCGGCGAGGGATCGCCGAGGGGGACGGCGGCCGGAGGGGCGTTCCTTCGGTCTTCTCCAAGGGCTTTGCGCCGGCGCTCTACGCCTGGCTCTCTCCACCCGCCTTCGGCGCCGCGCTGGCGGTGTACGCCGCGGACACCGTGGCCACCGAGTTCGGCAAGACCTCCAAAGGACGGACCTTCTCCCTGCTGCGGCGCCGGGTGGTCCCGGCGGGCACGCCGGGGGGCGTCTCCCTCAAAGGGAGCGTCGCCGGCCTCGCCGCCCTTCTGCTCATGGCCCTCGCCTTCGCCCTTCTCCTCGGGCCCCAAAGCCGCCTCGGCGCCGGGAACTTCCTCGTCTGGGCCGAGAGCCGCACCGGCGGGGCCTTTCTTCCCCTCTCGGTCTTCGCCGCCTCCGCCGCCTGGTTCTTCCTCGAGTCGGTCCTCAACGAGTGGAACGAACAACGGGCCTTCTTCTCCAAGGTCGTGATCCACGTGATGGTGGGCCTCTTCGCCGGAGCCTCCGTCGAGGCCCCCCGGGCCCTCGCCGGGCTCCTCCTCGGTCCCCCTTCCCTGTGGGGTTCTCCATGAGAATGGGCCCCTGGATCGAGATGGCCCGGCCCTTCACCCTCCTGCCGCCCCTGCTGGGGATCCTCTCGGGGTCGGCCTGCGCCTGGGGCAGTGCCCACAACCCCTACCCCGCCTTCACCGCGCCGGTCTTCTGGTCGCTCCTCGTGGGCTCCTTCTGCGCCTCCCTCATGAACGCCGCCTCCAACATCGTCAACCAGGTCTACGACCTGGAGATCGACCGCATCAACAAGCCGAAGAGGCCTCTCTGCACGGGGGCCGTGACGGTCCGGCAGGCCCTCCGGGCCGCGTACGGAATGTACGTCCTGTCGCTGGTACCCGTCTGGTGGGTGGTTCCTCCGCCCCACAACGGCGGATTCTGGGAGCGGGCCCTGGCTCCCCCGGCGGCCCACGCCTGCTTCTGGATCTACCTGGGAGGCCTCTTCTGCACCTTCGTCTACTCGTCCCCCGCCTTCGGGCGGACCAAGCGCTTCGGGATCTGGGCCAACGTCACCGTCGCCGCCGCCCGGGGGGAGCTCCTGAAGGTCGCCGGATGGGCCATGGTGGCCCCCGTGAACCTCCTGGAACCCTGGTACCTGGGGGCGGTCTTCTTCCTCTTCCTGCTGGGGGCCACTTCCACCAAGGACTTTTCAGACATGGAAGGGGACCGCCGGGGAGGGTGCCGGACCCTGCCCATCGTCCACGGACCCCGGAAGGCGGCGTGGCTGATCTCCCCGTCCTTCGTCCTTCCCTGGACCCTCTTTCCCCTGGGTCTGTGGCTTCGGGCACCCGGCGGAGGCCCCCTCCTCACGGGAAACCCCGTCCTCCTCCTGCTGCTCACCGCCGTCCTCACCCTTTGGGGCGGGTGGACGGTCTACCTGATCCTCCGGAACCCGGACGACCTGGCCTTCACCGAGAACCACCCCTCCTGGACGGAGATGTACGCCATGATGATGGCGGCCCAGGTCGGTCTGGGTGCGGCGTACTTGGTGCGGTTTTGAAGAAGCGGGCGGAGGCCCTCACGTTTTCTTGCAGGTGTTGATGCCCAGCAGGGCGTAGGGAGGGCACCAGCCCACGAGCGCGGTGAGGAGCGGGACGAGCCCCAGGAGTCCCCAAAGGCTCTTGGGGCCCCAGAAGACCAGCGAAAGCACGCCGATTCCTACGAGAGCGCGGATGACCCGTTCGACGGGATGGATGTTGGGGGTGAACATGTCGGCCTCCTTGTTCTCCTGGAACGTTACCGCTCCCTCCGCCATTCCGGCAAGGCCCTCTCTCGGGTTCCCTGGGAGGAGGAGGCGTCCGTGAAAACGCCGGCGGAGCGGCTGGCCTGGGCGAGGGAGGAACAGGCCCGCCTGGCCTCCCGGCGCCATGAGGCCCCCCTTCCACCGGGGATCCGGTACGTGGGCGGCGCCGACGTCTCCTGCTCCTTGTGGGACCGCACCTTCTGGGGGGCGGTGGTCGTCTGCGACCTCGAGGCGGACCTTTCCGTCGTGGACCGGGCCACCGTCCGCATGGACGTGGACTTCCCCTACATCCCCGGCCTGCTGGCCTTCCGCGAGGTTCCCGTACTGGAGCGGGCCTTCGCCCGCCTCCGGGTGCGCCCCGGCGTGGTCCTGGTGGACGCCCACGGGACGGCCCACCCTAGGCGCTTCGGGTCGGCGGCCCACCTCGGGGTGGTCCTGGGCCTTCCCACCGTCGGCTGCGCCAAGAGCCTCCTGTGCGGAACCTTCGCCGAACCGGGGCCTGGCCGGGGGGAGTGGAGTCCGCTCCTTCTGGACGGCGAGACGGTCGGGGCCGCCCTCCGGACTCGGCCGGGCGTCAGGCCCGTCTTCGTCTCGCCGGGACACCTCGCCGACCTCACCTCCTCCCTGGAAGTGGTCCTGCGCTGCCTGGGAAGGTACCGGCTCCCCGAGCCCCTGCGGGCGGCCCACCGCCTTTGCAACGAGGCCCGCCGCCGCTCCGTTGCGGCCATCCCCGGCCGGGAGTAGAATGGCACTCACAGGAAGTTCCGGCGGAGGGGGCCCGCTTTCGGGGCAGGGCGTGCGCCGGACGAGGAGGGAATGCATGGACGAACCCAAGGAAGACCGGAGGCGATACCCGAGAATCCCCGCCCACTGCGAGGTGGTGGTCAAGGCCCTGGCCGACCGGCTGGCCTTCCCCGCCGCCTCCACCACCCGCGAGGTGGGCCTAGGCGGATGCTCCTTCCTGAGCCGTACCCCCTACGCCGAGGGAAGCCGCCTGCACCTCTCCATCCTTCCCGAGAAGACCATCATCGAGGCCGAGGCGCGGGTGGCCTACTGCCGGCCGCTGAAGGAGGGACCCTTCGAGGTGGGTGTGGCCTTCGAGTCCATCAAACCCTCGGACCATGGGAAGCTCCAGCACCTTCTCCAAATCCCGCCGGGGGAGGGGTCTTCGAGGTGATTCCCCGCCGGCCATGGCGTTGCCGGTACCAAACTCCGCTTCTCGGGTGGGGCGGTATCCTCTCCGGGTTTCTCGCCATTCTCCTGCCGGCTTTCGCGGTGGGAGCCTCCGGAAGCGAGTCGCCCGAGGCGCCGGGCGCTCCCCTTCGGGTGGAGCCGGCCCTGGGACGTTTCCTGCCCGGCCAGGCCGTGACCCTGGGCTGGCCCGCTCCGCCCGAGGAGGCGGACGAATTCGAAGTCCTTCTGGAACCCCTCCTCCCTCCCGGCCCCCCACTTCGCATCGCCTCGGGCCGTTGGCCGGCGCCGGCGGAACGGCGCGTGACCCTTCCCAACCTCGCCCTCGGCCCGGTCCGCCTCCAGTTGCGCGTGGGCCGGGAGGGCCTGGGGGAAACCCTCTGGGCTTCATCGTCGCCCTTCTTGTTGGGCTTTTCGCCCGTCGCTCCCCCTTCCGAGGTCCGCTGGCGCTTCGGTGAATGGACCCTTGGGGAGGAGGCCCCACCGGGCCCCGCGGGATCCCTCGCCCCTGGCGCTTCTTTCCGGCGGGATTTTCCGCCGTTCTTCCTTGCCATGCCCTCCGCGGACTGGCGGTCCTTCTCCAGTCCCGCCCCCTGGCCGCGCCTCGCCCTGGAAGCGCGCCCTGGCTCCCCGCCGGAAAGGCTTGCGGCTCCTCCGGCGATGGACCGGCTTCCCCTCCTCGAGGTCCTTCGCATTTAGAGACCTCCCGTCTCTCCAAAGACAACGTTCCCCTTCGCTCCGCCAAGGACCGTTGAAGGGGAAGGAACGGCTTGCATGCTGGGCGGGGCTCCTTCGCCCGCCCTCGGGAGGTCGGTATGAAGACTCGTGCAGTCTTTCTGGTCTTTCTTGGATTCGCCGCACTCGGCGCCGGTTTTCGCGCCCAGGAAAGTGCACCGGCGTCGCCCGCCGGCTCCACCACCCCGGCGGGGTACACCGAAATCGTCGTAACGGCTCCCCGCCTGGAGGTTCCCTACGCCCAGTCCCCCGGCGCCACGACGGTGATCTCCGCGGACACGCTGAAGGACATGCCCAAGGCCATCTCGCCCGGCGAAGCCCTGGCCCTGGTCCCCGGCGTGAAGGTGGACACCCAGTACGACAGCGAAAAGTCCCACATTTCCATCCGCGGTCAAGGTATTCTGACCGAGCGGGGAATTCGCGGCATTCAGGTCCTCTTGGACGGCATTCCCCTCAACGACCCCACGGGCTTCGCTCCGGACCTCTACGACGTTGACTGGGCAACGGTGGAGCGGGTGGAGGTGATCCGCGGCCCTTCGGGGGCCTTTTACGGCGGCGGATCCTCCGCCGGCGTCCTCAACATCGTGACCAAGAGCGGCCGAAGCGAGGAGGACCTGGCGGACCTCTCCTTCACCGGCGGGACCCACCGCTTCTGGAAGACCCTGGGAGAGGTCTCCGGAAGAGGAGAGCGGATGGACTACCGCTTTTCCGCCAGCCGCGCCATGGGTGACGGAAACCGCGACCATTCGGCCTTCTTTTCCACCAACCTTTACGGAAAGGCCCGCTGGGCCGCTTCACCCGACTTTCAGATTCAGGCGGTGGTCATGGGGACCAGCTACTTCAACGAGAACCCCGAGGGACTCAACGTAGACCAGATCCGCGAGGACCCCTTTCAGGCCAACCCCGATTCGGACAAACAGAACGAATTCGCCCAGACGCGCCGCTTCACGGCGGGCCTCACCGGAACCTGGAAGAGTGCCCCCGGCCAGGAGCTTCACTTCGCCGCCTACGACCGAAAGACCGACTTCGTCGAATCGGTCCCCTCCACCGTCCAGCACCGGACCCTCAGAAACCCCGGCGCCATGGTCCAGTACACCTTCCATGCGGAGGGGCGAGCCCTTCAGAATGCCCTAAGCTTTGGGGCGGACGCCGGCTGGCAGGGGATCGACGAGTACCGCAGGCCCAACTTGGGCCACGCCATCGAGGCTCCATACAAGGTTTCCGATGAAACCATCCGCCAGCGCTACGTCGGTGTCTATGTCTTGGACCAGATCACCTGGAAGAACGGGTGGGGCCTCTTCGCCAGCGCCCGCCACGACGGGATCCACAACGAGCTCGACGACCACCTCAAATTCGGTGGCCTCGATCTCTCGGGAAGCCGCTCCTTTAACAAAACCACGGGACGCCTGGGGGTGACCTGGAATCCTCGCCCCAACCTCGGCTTCTACGCTTCCTGGGGTCAGGGCTTCCTGCCGCCCGCCACCGAGGAGATGCTGGCCAACCCCGTTCACCAGGGCGGGTTTAACGAGGTGATCCGGCCCGCCACCTCCACGGGGGAGGAGATGGGCGTCCGCGGCTTCGTAGGAAAGACCTTCTCCTACGAAATCACGGGGTTCTACCTTTCCACGAAGGATGACTTTGAGCGCTACCGCGTCCCCACCCGGCCCCTGGAGACCTTCTACGGCAACGCCGGCAACACGCACCGGTACGGGCTGGAAACGGCCTTCGGCTGGTTCCCCGTGGACTCCTTCGACGCCCGGCTGGCGTACACCTTCAACGAATTCACCTACTCCCGGATCGAGAGCCGTGTCTTTCCCACCGCCAGGCCCGGGAACCGCCTGCCCAACAGCCCTCGCCACCAGGCTTACCTGGACCTGGAGTACCGCCCCTTCGACGGCTGGTTCGTTGGAACCTCCGCCGAGATCCAGAGCCGCAACTTCGTGGATCCCACCAACGACCCCCACACCGGCGGATACGGCCTGGTACACGGACGGCTGGGGTACCGGTGGAGCGGCCTCAAGAGCCGGGGAGAGGTGATGGTGGCCCTCCGGAACGCCTTTGACCGGCGTTATATCGCCTTCACCGAACCCGACCCCGACGGCAACTCTTACCAGGCCGGGCCGGGCCGGGAGTGGTTCGCCGGTATCCACGTCTGGTTCGGAAAGAAGTAGGTCCTGCCTCCAAAGGAGGGGTTTCCCGGAGGGGCCTTCGGGCCCCTCCGGGTCTTTTCGCGCCGCGCGCCTTCTACCGCTCGATCCAGCGGGCCAGATCCTCCGACCCCTCCGGGGGACGGTACCCCTCCAGGGCCCTGAGGAGACGGGCGGGGTCCCGTTCTACCACCACCAGCCCCCGGTGGACCGGCCGGACGAAGCCCTCGGAGACGGCGTGGTCCAGGAAGCGCACCAGGGGAAAGAAGTAGCCGCCGGCGTCGAGGAGCCCCAGGGGTTTCCGGTGGAGGCCCAACTGGGCCCACGTCCAGACCTCGAAGAACTCCTCCATCGTGCCCAGGCCCCCCGGCAGGGTGACGAAGGCCTCGGCGAGGTCGGCCATGAGAGCCTTCCGTTCGTGCATGGAGGCGACCACGCGCATCTCCGTGGCCTCGGGGAGGGCCACCTCGTAGGGCAGGAGGTGCTCCGGGATGACCCCCACCACCCGGCCTCCCTCCCCCAGGGCGGACCGGGCCAGAACCCCCATGAGGCCGACGTTTCCTCCGCCGTAGACCAGCGTGATGCCCCGCCGGCCGAGGAGCCGGCCCAGCTCCTCCGCGGCGGCGGAGTAGAGCCCGTTCGCGCCCTTGCTGGAGCCGCAGAAGACCGCGACGCTCCTCATGGGGCTTTCCTCGCCCTCAGCGGCCCGTTGCCGCGGCCCGTTCCTCCTCGAAGGTCTTCTGGATGAGCCGGAAGGTCCCCTCGAGGAGCTGCGGGTCGTCGAGATCCATGGCGAGGAAGTCCTTGAGCAGGGCCGCCGCCGGACGGTCAAAGCCGTTGCGGACCATGGCGGTGTACTTCTCCGGAAAGCCCCGGGGATCCTCGAGGTACCGCTGGTAGTAGGTGAGGGCCAGCACGTGGGCCACCACGTAGTTCACGTAGTAGGTGGGAACGCTCCAGTAGTGGTGCTTCCGGATCCAGTGGTCCTCCAGCCAGGGGTACTTCTGGAACCAGAGGTCGTAGGCCTTCCCCACCTCCACGCAGGTCCGGCCGAAGCCCTTCTCGTCGGTGATCTCCCCCGAGGCCACCCGGTCGTAGGCCACCATCTCGAACTTGGCCCGCCGGGCGATCTCCCACAGGACCATCATCTCGTTGAGGGCGTCCTCGCGGACGTAGCGCTTCAGGGCCTCGTCACGGGAGGTCTTCAGGATGTGATCCCGGAGGAGCCACTCGTTGAACATGGCGAAGGACTCGGTCATGTAGCCGGGACCCTCGCCGTACAGGACGCTCTTCCGGTTGTTGAAGACCAGCTGGTCGTGGATGCCGTGGCCCGCCTCGTGGGCCATGGTGGAGACGTTGGTGAGCAGGCCCTGGTAGTTGTCCAGGAAGAAGCCGTGGTATCCCTCGCAGAAGGCCCCCTGGTCCCGGTTGGGGCCGCCCACGATGTCGATCCGCCCGTTCCGGGGGTCGAGAAGGGCGTGGAGTTCCCGGGAGTACTCGGGACCGAGGACCGCCAGGGCCCCTTCGACGAGCGCCACGGCCTCGTCGGCGGTGAAACGGGGCTCGGGACCCCGCCCCGAAGCCAGGTCCATGTCCCAGATCTCCGGCTCGGCGCCGCCGAGCTTGGGCCGGATGCGCTCCATCTGGAAGC
>Ga0272448_1005891_pt1 | contig 13369 bp, 9 predicted proteins | sample YNPCB0191_FD_202220 | JGI IMG/M metagenome (GOLD analysis project Ga0272448, IMG submission 202220) | Hot spring sediment microbial communities from Yellowstone National Park, WY, United States - YNP-CB-019-1 | ecosystem: Environmental > Aquatic > Thermal springs > Hot (42-90C) > Sediment...
CCCTGCGCCGCCCCCAGAAGCCCCTTCCCCAGTGCGAGGCCTGCGAACACCTGTCGTTGTGCGGCGGCGGATGCCCCCTGGAGACCCAGCACCAGAGGCTTTTCTGCCGGGAAGTGGCCTCCGGAGGCTAGGGCCGCCCCCAAGCCGCCGCACCGCCAGGGGGTGCGGGGAAGAAAAAAGACGGGATGAGGGGATGAGGAAGAAGCAAAAAATCTGAACAAGGAGATCAGGGAGGTCGGGGAGATCGGAGAGGGCTTCTTCCTGTTCACTGTTCCCTTTTCACTGTTCACTGTTCACTTTTCACTTCTCACTTTTCACTTTCCCTTTGGTTCCTCGCGGCCCCCGGAGGGTCGGGAAGGCTATACTGGGCCCATGCCGTCCCTGCCGCCCCCTTCGCCTTTCCAGTTCGCCCGGACGCGGCCCCTGCGGCTCTTTGTGTACCGGGAGGCGCGCCTCGCGCTCCGGGAGCGGATTCTGGAGGTGGGCGCGGGGGAAGGGCCCGTGGCGGAGGAGATGGCCGCCCGAAGGGGCGGGACGGTCTTCGCCCTGGATCGAAGGGTCCCTGCTTGCCGGCCACGGGAGGTGTCCTTCGTGCGCGGGGACGCCGCGGCCCTGCCCTTTGGCGGCGCCTCCTTCGACGCCGTGGCCTTCCACTTCGTCCTCCTGTGGCTGAGAGACCCCGCCGGAGCCCTCCGGGAGGCCCGCCGGGTCCTTCGGAAGGAGGGAGCGCTTCTTCTCCTGGCCGAGCCGGACCTCACGGCGCGGGAAGACCGGCCCGACACGGGGCTGGGGGAGGCCCTCCGGCGGGCGGTTTTCAAGTGGGGGGGGCACCCGGACGCCGGGGCCCGCCTCGAAGGCTGGCTCCGGGAGGCGGGCTTCCGTCCTTCCCTGAGGTGGACGACCGAAGGCTGGCTTCCCCTTGGGGACTTTCGGGAGGCGGCGTGGGAGATCCTGGCCTTGCGGCGGGCCGGCCTCCTGGAGCGCGAGGAGGCCGCCCGCCTGTGGGAGAGGGAGCGGGAGGCCTTCGTCCGGGGGAAGCGGGAGGTCCGCCTTCCCCTGGCCTACGGGACCGCCCGCCCCCGGTGACCCTCTCTCCGTTGTTGGGCACGGTCCTCAGGGACGAAGCCCGGTCGTTCCACCCCATGGAGACCAGCGAGCTGATGTTGGCCGGACCCGGAATGGTGAGCGACTTCCCCTGGTAGTTGATGTGCTCGTAGAGGATCACTTTGAGGTCGCTTCCGACCTTCAGGGAGGAGATCCGGTCATTCCAGTTGGGGGATCCGATGGGGCCGGTGTTGTACCAACGAAGATCCGCGATTTCCCGAAGGCCGTCCCACCGGATGTAGGCTCCCTCGTAGTTGATGTGCTCGTAGACGTACAGCTGGGTGGCGGTGGGGGTATGGGCGGGCAGAGAAAGGCCCAGCCCCGCCGTCAATCCAAGGAGCCACAGCGCCTTCCGCCACAGATCCTTCTTTCCGCTCCTTTCCATGGCACACCCTCCTCGCCCCCGGTGGGAGGCGAAGGACGCTCCACCCCCCCCCCGACGGGGGACCTTTCTCCTCACCGGGGCCGCTCTTCGGATAACATCATGCGGCGGATTGGTCTTTCCAGTGGACGGCCCCGCGGCGGGTATCCCGCGCCGCTTGCGGGAAGAGAGCGGTCCCGGGAGCTGTTCGTGAAAAGGCGGCGGAGGTTCGCGGCGGGCTCCGCCTCGACCCCATCCAAGGATCGAAACGATGGAAGGCAACGAACGGAAAGAGCGAGACCCCCTTCGTGAGGCCGAGGACCGGGAATGGATCGAGTCCCTCGACGGCGTCTTCGCCGAACAGGGACCCGACCGGGTGAAGGAACTCCTCTGGCGCCTGCACGTCCGGGCGGCAAGGTACGGCATCCGCCCCTTCTTCACCGCCAATACCCCTTACCTCAACACCATCCCGCGGGAGAAGCAGCCCCCCTACCCCGGCAACCGGGAGATCGAGCGGCGGATCAAGAGCCTTGTGCGCTGGAACGCCATGGCCATGGTGGTGCGGGCCAACCGGGAGCTTTCGGGAATCGGCGGCCACATCTCCACCTTCGCCTCGGCGGCGACCCTCTACGAGGTGGGGTTCCAGCACTTCTTCCGGGGAAGGAACCATCCCTGCGGAGGAGACCTTGTCTACTTCCAGGGCCATGCGGCGCCGGGGATCTACGCCCGGGCCTTCCTGGAAGGGCGCCTCTCGGAGGAGAACCTGGTGGGGTTCCGCCGGGAACTTTCCCGCCCCGGGGGGCTTCCCTCCTACCCCCACCCCCACCTGATGCCGGGCTTCTGGCAGTTCCCCACGGTCTCCATGGGCCTGGCCTCCCTCATGGCCATCTACCAGGCCCGGTTCAACCGCTACCTCATGGACCGGGGCCTCCTTCCCGAGAGCGACCAGAAGGTCTGGGCCTTCCTGGGCGACGGGGAGATGGACGAGCCCGAGAGCCTGGGAGCCATCACCCTGGCCTCCCGGGAGAAGCTGGACAACCTGATCTTCGTGGTGAACTGCAACCTCCAGCGCCTGGACGGCCCGGTGCGCGGCAACGGAAAGATCGTGCAAGAACTGGAGGCGGCCTTCCGGGGCGCCGGCTGGAACGTCATCAAGGTCCTTTTGGGGGACGACTGGGATCCCCTCCTGGAGAAGGACGTAGAAGGGCTCATCGCCCGGCGCCTGGAGGAGACGGTGGACGGCCAGTCCCAGCGGTACACCGTCTCCGACGGGGCGTACATCCGGAAACACTTCTGGGGAAAGGATCCCAGGCTCCTGGAGCTGGTGCGGAACCTCTCCGACGAGCACCTGAGCCGAATGCGGAAGGGAGGCCACGACCCCGAAAAGGTTTACGCCGCCTACAAGGCCGCCTTCGATCACCGGGGAGAGCCCTCGGTGATCCTCGCCCTCACCATCAAGGGGTACGGCCTCGGGGAGGCGGGCGAGGGCAAGAACATCTCCCACCAGCAGAAAAAGCTCAACGAGCAGGAGCTGCGGGAGTTCCGAAACCGCTTCGGAATCCCCGTCTCCGACGAGAAGGTCGCCGAGGCGCCCTTCTACCGGCCTCCGGAGGAGAGCGAGGAGATAAGGTACCTGAAGGCCCGGCGGGAGGCCCTCGGCGGCCCCCTCCCCGAGCGGCGGGTCTCCTGCCCGGCGCTTCCCCCGCCCGACCGGGCCCTCTTCCAGGAGTTCCGGCAGGGAACGGGGGAGAGGGAGCTGGCCACCACCATGGCCTTCGTCCACCTCCTCGGCAAGCTTCTCAAGGACCCGGTCTACGGAAAGTACGTGGTGCCCATCGTCCCCGACGAGGCCCGCACCTTCGGCATGGAGAGCCTCTTCCGCCAGGCCGGCATTTACTCCCACGTGGGCCAGCTGTACGAGCCCGTGGACCGGGAGAGCCTGCTTTACTACAAGGAAGCGGGGGACGGGGCCATCCTGGAGGAGGGCATCACGGAGGCGGGCGCCGTCTCCTCCTTCATCGCCGCCGCCACCGCCCACGCCACCCACGGCGTTCCCACCCTTCCCTTCTTCGTCTTCTACTCCATGTTCGGCTTCCAGCGCATCGGAGACCTGATCTGGGCCGCCGCCGACCTGCACGCCCGTGGATTCCTCCTGGGCGGTACCGCCGGGCGGACCACCCTGATGGGGGAGGGTCTCCAGCACCAGGACGGCCATAGCCACCTTCTGGCCTACCCCGTTCCCCTTCTCGACGCCTACGACCCGGCCTACGCCTACGAGCTGGAGGTGATTCTCGAAGAGGGCCTCTTCCGGAAAGCGGTGAAGGGGGAGGACGGCATCACCTACATCACCCTGATGAACGAGTTCTACCGCCACCCTCCCATGCCGGAGGGGGCCCGGGAGGGCATCCTCCGGGGCCTCTATACGCGGAGGTCTCGGGAGGGCGCCTCCGTCCACCTCCTCGCTTCGGGGGCCATCCTGCGGGAGGCGGAGGCGGCGGCGGAGCTCCTGGAGGGACAGTTTTCGGTCCCCGCCGAGGTCCACAGCGTCACCTCCTGGAAGGCCCTCCACCGGGACGCCCTGGAGGTGGAGCGGTGGAACCTTCTGCATCCGCGGCGGCCCCGGAAGCGCCCTTACGTGGAGGCCTTCTTCCAAGGCCGGAGCGGCGTCTTCGTGGCCGCTTCCGACTACGTGAAGGCCCTCCCCCTTTCGGTGGCCAGGTGGATCCCCGGCCCCCTGGCCGTGCTGGGCACCGACGGCTTCGGCCGGAGCGACGGGAGGCGGGAGCTCCGGGACTTTTTCGAAGTGGACGGGCGGCACATCGCCTTCGCCGCCCTCTCCCTTCTCCACCGGGAGGGGAGGATCCCCGCGGAGGCGGTGGCTCGGGCGGAGCGGGAACTGGAGATCGCCCCCGAGAGGCCCGATCCGTGGTCGCGGTAGGGGGAGGTGATCGGTGCGAAGGGACGTGACGCTGCCGGAAGTCTCCGAGAACGTGGCCGAGGCCACCGTGGTGAAGGTTTTGGTGGCCCCCGGGGAAACGGTGAAGGCCGACCAACCCCTCCTCGAGGTGGAGACCGACAAGGCCCTCTTCGAACTCCCCTCCCCCGAAGGGGGCGTGGTGGCGGAGGTGCTGGTGAAGGCCGGGGACCGCATCGCCGTGGGCCAGGTCCTGCTCCGGCTGGAGGCCGCGGAGGGTCCGGCCGAAAGGACCCTTCCCGCCGAGACGGCGGCTCCGCCAAAGGCGGCCGCTGCCCTCCCGCCCGCCTTAGGCCCTTCTTCCCCCTCCTCCAAGGAAGGCCCTTCTCCGGACCCCTCTCCCCCCGCCCGGGGCGCCCTTTCGAGCCCCGCCTCCCCGGCGGTTCGAAAGCTGGCCCGGGAGCTGGGGGTGGACCTCTCTTCCGTGAGGGGAACGGGCCCCCGGGGCCGGATCACGCTGGAGGACGTCAAGGCCCGCGCCAAGGCGCTCCTCTCCGCTCCCGCCGCCGGCAGGGCCGCGGCTTCCCGGCCCCTCCCCGACTTCTCCCGGTGGGGGAGCGTGCGCCGGGAGCCCTTTTCCACCGTCCGCCGGGTCACCGCCGAGGCCATGGCCCACGCCTGGTCGGTGGTCCCCCAGGTGACCCAGCACGACCGCGCCGACCTCACCTCGGTGGAGGCCTTCCGGCGCAAGGCCGGTGCGGGCGGAAAGGGCGACGCCGGCACCCTCACCGTCACCGCCTTCGTCGTCAAGGTGGCGGCCCTGGCCCTCCGGGCCTTCCCGGCCCTCAACGCCAGCGTGGACGCGGAACGCATGGAGGCGATCTTCAAGGACTACGTCCACGTGGGCGTGGCGGTGGACACCGAGCACGGCCTTCTGGTCCCGGTCCTCCGCGACGCCGACCGCAAGGGGCTCAGGGAGATCGCCCGAGAACTTCGGGAGCTGGCCGAGAAGGCGCGCCTGCGCCGGCTGAGCCCCTCCGAACTGGAAGGGGGGACCTTCACCGTCTCCAACCTCGGCGGAATCGGGGGGACGGCCTTCTCGCCCATCGTTTCCTGGCCCCAGGTGGCGATCCTGGGGGTCTCCCGGGCGGAGATCCTCCCCCGCTGGAACGGAGAGGCCTTCGAGCCCCGGCCCTTCCTCCCCCTCTCCCTCTCCTACGACCACCGCCTCGTGGACGGAGCGCTGGGAGCCCGCTTCCTCCGCCACGTCTGCGAAGGGCTCGAAGATCCGTGGAATCTGGTCCTGTGAAGGAGGTCCCGTGAGAAGGAGAATGGCGGAGGTGAGACCGGAAGAGCGGCGCGCCGTGCGGGGGGGAGAGGGCCGGGCCCTTCTGGAGGCCTACCTCCGGCCGGGGGAGATGGCGGGGGTGGAGTTCCTCTCCCGGGTCACCCTCGATCCCCGCGCTTCCATCGGGGAGCACCCCCATCCCGGCGAGGAGGAGCTCTACCTGATCCTCGATGGACGGGGAGAGGGGATTCTGGACGGAGACCCCTTCGACGTCGCCCCCGGCGACGCCTTCCTCTGCCGGAAGGGCCACAGCCACGGCCTGAGGAACACCGGCGAAGGACCCCTCTCCTTCCTCGCCCTCCTCGTCAAGGCCTGACCGCGGCCCCCGAAAGGCGCGGGCGGAGGCCTTCCGGCCCCCGCCCGTGAAGAAAAGCTCCTTTGGCGGCGCCTTCAGCGCTCGGGCACCGCCTTGTAGCCGTAGGCGATGACGCCCGACTCCCCCGCCTCCTGGATCTTGCGGAATTCCAGGGAAACGGGAAGGCCCACCTTCAGGCGCTCCGGCTCGCAATCGGCGATCTGGCAGAGGATCCGGGTCCCGTCGGAGAGCTCCACGATGCCCATCCCGTAGGGCGCCTCGTCCCCGAAGCCCCGGGGAGCCGTTCGGATGACGGTGCACGCCACCACCTTGCCTTCGGACGGAAGGGTGACGGTCTTGAACTTGCGGGACCCGCAGGGACAGACCACCCGCGGAGGGAAGAAGACCTTGCCGCAGGCGGCGCACTTTCCCGCCTCCATGCGGTAGCGCTGGGGGGTGTTGCGGCGGACGTTGGCCGGCGTGATCATCACAGCACCTCCAGAATGTGAACGATGGCGCTCCCGCCGGAGCCCCCCATGTTCTGGGCGAGTCCCCGCTTCACGCCCTTGAGCTGGCGGGGCCCCGCCTCCCCGCGGAGCTGGGTCACGATCTCGTGGACCTGGGCCACGCCGGTGGCCCCCACGGGGTGCCCCTTGGACTTGAGGCCGCCGGAGGGGTTCACGGGGAACTTGCCGTCCCGCGCCGTGAGGCCGTCGCGGGTGGCCTTGCCCCCCTGCCCCTTCTTGACCACGCCCAGGGCCTCGATCACGCAGATCTCGGCGATGGTGAAGCAGTCGTGCACTTCGGCGAAGTCGATCTCCGAAACCTTGACCCCCGCCATCTGGTAGGCCTTCTGGGCGGCCTCGTAGGTGGACTTGAGGAAGGTGAGGTCCTCCCGCTGGTGGAGGGCGATGGTATCGGTGGCGTGGGCGGAGGCGGCGATCCTCACCGGCGCCTTCTTGAGCCGCATCTTTTTCGCCATCTCCAGGGGACAGATGACCGCGGCGGCGGCGCCGTCGGTGATGGGCGAGCAGTCGAGGACCGTCAGGGGGTCGGCCACCTTCACCGCGTTCACCACTTGGTCCACGGTGATCTTCATCCGGTACTGGGCGTGGGGGTTTAAGAGGCCGTTGTCGTGGTTCTTGACGGCCACCTGCGCCAGGTCCTCCCGTTTGGTCCCGTACCGGTGCATGTGGGCGGAGGCGATCATGGCGTACAGGCCGGGGAAGGTCACCCCGTGGAAGGCCTCCATGTCCTGGTCGGCGGCGGTGGCCAGCGCGTAGGTGGCCTGGGCGCCGGAGACGTCGGTCATCTTCTCGACGCCCCCCACCAGGACCACGTCGCTCATCCCCGAGGCCACCTCCATGAAGCCCACCCGGAGGGCGAGGCCGCCGGAGGCGCAGGCCGATTCCACCCGCGTTCCGGGAATGGGGCCCTGCCCCAGGTAGTCGGCGAGGAGAGAGCCCAGGTGTTCCTGGCCGATGAAGAGGCCGGGGGCCATGGAGCCCACCACCAGGGAGTCCACGTGGTCCACCCCGGCGTCGTCCATGGCGGCGAGGGCCGCCTTCACGAAGAGGTCCCTCAGGGAGTCGTTCCAGTGCTCCCCAAAGTCCGTCATCCCGATTCCGATGATGGCGACGTCGCGCATGGCCTCAGTCCTCCACGTTCTTCCGGATCTTCCGGCGGAACTTCACGTAGGTGCCGTAGTCCAGGTAGAGGGGGTTCCGGTCGAGGTAGTCCCGGGTCTTCCGGGCCTTCCCTTGGACCTTGGGGAGGTTCTTTGTGCAGTGGAAGACGAAGGCGTCGGAGCCGGCGCCGGAGCCGAAGGAGCACATGAGGATCCGGTCCCCCGGCTTGGCCTCGTCCAGGATGGCCGAGAGGCCCAGGGGGGAGGCCCCCGAATAGGTGTTGCCCAGGGTGGGGACGAGGAGGCCGGTCTTCATCTGCTCTTCGGTGAAGCCCAGGTCCTTGGCCATCTTCATGGGGAACTTGCCGTTGGGCTGGTGGAAGACGGCGTACCGGAAGTCCCGGGGTTTGGCCCCGGCCTTCTGGAGGATTCCCTCCACGCCGCCGCGGACGTGCTTGAAGTAGGCCATGTCCCCCGTGAAGCGGCCGCCGTGGCGGGGATAGTGCATGTACTCCCGCCGCCAGAAGTCCGGCGTGTCGCTCATGAAGGAGTACTGGCACTCCACCTCGGCGACGACGTTCTTCGCCCCCATGAGGAAGGCCGCCCCGCCCGCCGCCGCCGAATACTCCAGCGCGTCGCCGGGGGCCCCCTGGGAGGTGTCGGCGCCGATGCCGAGGGCGTACTCCACCTCTCCGGACTTCACCAGGGCGTAGGCGAGGAACATCCCCTCACTCCCCGCCTTGCAGGCGAACTCCAGGTCGGCGCAGTGGCAGTCGTTTACGGCCCCGAGGACCTCCGCCACCGCGGTTCCCGTGGGTTTCACCGCGTAGGGGTGGCTCTCGCTGCCGACGTAGACGGCCCCGATCTTTCGAGGGTCCACCGCCGCCCGGCGCAAGGCGTTCTTCGCCGCCTCGACGGCGATGGTGATGACGTCCTGGTCCGGGGCGGGAACCGACTTCTCCCGGAGCATCAGGCCCCTCTTCAGGCTGGGGGCGTCCGCACCCCAGACCTTGGCGATCTCCTCCACCTTGATCCGGTTGCGGGGAATGTACGCCCCGTATCCCACAATTCCGACCATCCGCATCCTCCTATTTCTCCCGAGGGAGAGAAGGAACCATTGTAGGGAAGCCATGGGCCGGCGGCAAGGGCCGCTTGCGCCGGCGCAAGGGGCGGGGCATACTCTGTCCATGCCGTCGCTCGACCTTTCGGGTATGCTCGAATCGTCCCCCGCCGTGAGTTCGGCGGCCTTCGAGAACATGGGCCCCACCCTGGAGGGCCTCCGGCAGACCGTCCTGGCCCTCGCCCGCCTGGAGACCCATCCCTTCCACCACACGCCGGGAGGTCCGGCCCTGGAGGCGGAGGTTCGCCACGCCGCCCGGGCCCTCCGGCGGGAGGCGGAGGTGCTGGTGGTGGCCGGCATCGGCGGGTCCTCCCTGGGGGCCCGGGTGCTCTGCGCGGGACCCCGGAGCCGCGTCCGCTTCCTCGAGGGGCTGGACCCCGCCACCCTTCCGGCGCGGCTCCAGGCCATCCCCTGGGAGAAAGCGGCCCTCGCCGTGGTCTCCAAGTCCGGCGGGACGCTGGAGACCTCCCTCAACGCCGCCTTCGCCCTGGAGGCCCTCCAAAAGGCCTGCCCCGACCGGTGGCGCTCCCGGACGGTCCTCGTCGCCTCGCCGGGGGATGGCCCCCTGCACCGGTGGGCGCGGGAGGAAGGGATCCCCCTGCTGGCCATCCCCCCGGCCGTGGGCGGCCGGTACTCGGTCCTCACCCCGGCGGGCCTTCTCCCGGCGGCCTTCGACGGCGTGGACCCCTCGGCCCTTCTGGCGGGGGGCCGGCTGGGGGCCGACAAGGCCCTGCTTCTCCAGGGAGCCCGGAACCCCGCCCTGGCCCTGGCCCTGGTTCTGGCCGGCCACTACCTCAAGGGGATGACGGAGGCGGTCCTCTGGGGCTACGGGGAGCGTCCCTTCCTCTTCGCCCGCTGGGTCCAGCAGCTCTGGGGCGAGTCCCTGGGGCGGAGGCTGGGCGACGGCGACGGCCACCGGGTGGGGCCGACCCCCCTGGCCTGCCTGGGGAGCGAGGACCAGCACTCCCTTCTCCAGCTCTTTTCCGACGGGCCCCGGAACCGGTGGGTCCTCTTTCTGACGGAGGAGGCCCCGGGGCCCCCGCTGACGCCCTTCGTGCGGTCCTTCACGGGCCTCTCCCCGCGGGTCCCCAACGCCGGGGCCGTCCAGGAGGCCCTCTGGAGGGGGACCGCCCAGGCCCTGGCGGAGTCGGGGGTGCCGGTGGCCCGGTACCACCTGGGAACGGGGGGAGCCGGGGACCTGGGGGAGGCCTTCTTCGTCTTCATGGCGGCCACCGTTTACGCCGCCGCCCTCTTCGAGGTGGACCCCTTCGGGCAGCCCGGCGTGGAAGCCGGCAAGCGGCTCACCCGGCGCATCCTTGAAGGCGCGTAAACCGGCCCTCGGGGGGGGCTCAGCCCGCCGCCGCGGCGCGGACCTTCTCCCGCGCCGCCTCCCAGGCCCGCTCCAGGTCCTCCGGCACCGGCTCCTCCCCGGGGCTGGCGGCCGAGAGGCGCCAGAGAAGCCCCAGGCGGCGAAACCCTTCCGCGCGCCGGCTCAGGGGCGGGGGGGCCGCCAGGTGCAGGCGAAGGCGGTGGAGGAGGCGGTTGTGGAAGGCCCGGGCCTCGGCCAGCGGCGGGGTCAGGGGCTCTGCCCCCCCGGACGGCCCCGCCCGCAAGCGAAGAATCCCCGCCAGCAGGTCGGCGTGCCAGAGGCCCCCCTCCCAGAACTTGGCGGCCCCCTCCAGGTCCCGGGCCGAGGCGCCCAGACGCCGGAGGACCTCCCAGAGCTCCGGCACCTCCTCTTCCGGCGCCCCCCGTTCCCACAGGATTTCCGAGAGGTCCCGGAGCAGGTCGTCCGCCCACCCGCCTCCCCCGGCCACGGGCCGGGCCTTCAGGTAGGAGAGGCGCTCCCACAGCCTCGCCGGACCTCGGAAGTACTCCAGGAGAGCCTCCGGGGCCACCACCACCGGCCCCGAATCCCCGTAGGGCCTCAGCCGGAAGTCCACGTCGTAGAGGGCGCCGTGGCGGGTGACGGCGGTAAATCCCTCGGTCAGGCCCGCCACCAGACGCCGCTCCAACCGAGCGGAGCGTTCCGGGTCCTCCGGCAGGGCCCAGGGCCCGGCCTTGAGGCAGACCAGGTCCAAATCCGACCGGGGCTGCATCTCCCGGGAGCCGAGGCGGCCCAGGCCCAGAAGGGCGAAGCGCCCCGCCGCTTCCTCGGGGTCCACCCCCTCCTCGGCGGCGGCCCTCCGGAGGGCCTGGCGGAAGACGTGGCGGCAGAGGGCCTCGGCGATCCGGGAGTGGATCCGCTGGGACCATCCCGCCGTCTCCCCCACCAGGATCTCCCGGGCCCGGACCCGGAAAAAGAGGCGCTTCTGTTCCCGCCGGAGGTCGTCGGGGCCGAGGTCGGCCTCCCCCTCCAGGCGGTGGACCTCCCTCTCCACCCCTTCCAGCGCCTCGAAGGTGAGGTCCTCCACCAGGAAGGGCCAGCGGTTCAGGGCCTCCTCCAGTGAGGCGCTGCGGCTCATGATCCGGAAGAGGAGCCTGGGCGTCCGGGGGCGGTCGAGGAGGAGGGTCACCCGCTGAGGCTCCGCCCCCAGGGAGGAGACGAAGCGGGAAAGGAGGACCAGGCCCCGGTGGGGGTCGGGGACCCGCTGGAACTCCCGTTCCAGGCTGTAGTGGATCCTCAGGAAGTGCTGGCGCCGCACCGCGCTGCCCAGGTGGGGGGCCAGGACCTCATAGAGGGAGGCGAGGTACGGCAGGGCACGGTCGGGGTCGGGTAGCCCTCCGCCGCGCAGCACCTCCCGCATCCCCTCGGAGGTGAGCAGCCTTCCCACCTCGTCTCCGGCCCGCTCGCCGCCGGCCAGCTCTTCCAGGGTGAAGGCGAAGAGGCGGGCGAGCGTCCTCCGGGCCTCCGCCACCGCCTCCCGGGCACGGCGACCCCCGGGAAGGCCCAGGTAGCGGGCCAGGGCCTCCCATTCGGCCTCCCCCTCGGGCAAGCGGTGGGTCTGCCGCATGGTACCCGCCTGAACCCAGTGTTCCGCCCGCCGCAGAAGAACGTAGGCCGAGCAGAGTTCGGCCCTCCGGGACGGGGAGAGGACGCCTTTCTGCTGGAGCTTGGCCGCCGCCAGCAGGGTCTTTCCTTCGCGCACCCAGGGATCCTTCTGGCCATGGGCCATCTGGAGGGCCTGGAGGGCGAACTCCGCATCCCGGATACCCCCCGCCCCCTCCTTCACGTCCCGCTCGGCGGCGCCCTTCCCCTGGCGGAGGAGCTCGGCCTTGGCCTTCTCCCGCATCCGGGCGTTCTGGGTGGCGATCCCGGCGAAGGCGTACGGCGGATAGACCACCTCCTCCAGGGCGCGGAGAAAGCGCTTCCCCGCCTCCAGGTCCCCCGCGCAGGGTCTCCCCTTGATCCAGGCCTGCCGCTCCCAGAGGTCCGCCCATTCGCGGTAGTAGGCCAGGGCCGCCCCGAAGGAGAGGGCCAGTTCGCCGTCCCGCCCGCGGGGCCTCAGGGCCGTGTCCACCCTCAGGCAGGGTCCGTCGGGCGTCGGCGTGGTGAGGAGGGCCACGGCGGCCTGAAACCAGGCGGCGAAGAAGGAACCGTTGGGATGGCCCCGGTCGGTCTCGCCCTCCTCCTCGTAGAAGGCCACCAAGTCCACGTCCGAGGAGTAGTTCAGTTCCTCGCCCCCCAGCTTGCCCAGGGCGAAGACCGCCAGCGAACAGGGCGCCGGAGGTCCTTCCCGGGGCCGTTTCAGGGGAAGCCCCAGGCTCTCCCGGAGGGGCTGGAAGGTCAGGGTGAAGGCCCGGGCGACGAGAACGTCGGCAAGGTGGGCCAACTCCGCCGTGACCTCCTCGAAGTCCAGGATCCCCAAGATGTCCTGGAGGAAAATCCTGGCCGTCTCGACGTTTCGGAAGGAGGCCAGCGCGGCCTCCGGCGTCTGGTCCCGGTGAAGGAGCAGGTGGCGGGCCAGGGCCTCGTCCAGGGCCTCCCGGCCCCCCAGATCCCTCCGCAGGACCCGGGCCGACAGGGCCGGAAGTTCCCGGGGGCGCCGGGAGAGGGCCAGAAAGAGAGCCTCGCTGGAGGCGGCGAGGTAGCAGAGGTGGAGAAAGGGCAGATCTCCCGGCGGGGCGCCGTGGCTCTCCAGCCACCGCCGGATCCGGGTGAAGCCCTCCTCCGGCCGGGGGAGGCGCTCCCAGTGGGCCAGGAGAAGGCGGGCCTGGGAGGGGGAGAGGAGGTCCTTCAGCTGGCGTACGGCTTCCGCCCCGTCCATGGCTCCGAGTGTACCCGCCCGCCCTTCGCCTCACAACGCCCCCCAATCCCGCGATGGGAACCGAACAGGCGGTGCAAATCCTGGATAACCTTGCAGGTTTTAAGAATAACCTCATCACCTGCCAAGGGATTGGGGGTATTCGAGCCGAAGGCGAAGAAGGCGTGAGGGGTGGGGTGAGGCTCCACGGGCTTGGCCCGTGGAGCGGGGAGGGACCCCGAAGGGTGGGCCGAGCGTTCCGACTGGCTTGGCCAGCGGAACGCGGGGGAGAAGCCCCTCCCCGTTTAGGAGAAAAAGCTTTTCCCTCGTGAAGCGTCTGCACTACCGAAGGCAAGACCAATCCATCGCGGAATTTGGGACGCCTGGTTTTCTTGACAGTCCCACCGGGCGCGCCT
>Ga0272448_1005894_pt1 | contig 13366 bp, 7 predicted proteins | sample YNPCB0191_FD_202220 | JGI IMG/M metagenome (GOLD analysis project Ga0272448, IMG submission 202220) | Hot spring sediment microbial communities from Yellowstone National Park, WY, United States - YNP-CB-019-1 | ecosystem: Environmental > Aquatic > Thermal springs > Hot (42-90C) > Sediment...
CAATATCTAACTAATTGTTATTTCCTTCCTTATGTTGGCAATTTAAGGTTGATTTACTCTAATTACCATATTTGTTTTCGAGTTCACTCTGTAATATTCTCCATTCCCTTTCATATTCCCAATCTTCACTCTTAGTTAATAAACCAAGCATAATATTGTTAATGAGATTTGGAGGCAACTTCTTACTTTTTATATAGTTAAGTTTGGTTTTTGAATTAAAGAACGCTTTTGATATTAACGGTCTTTTTTGAGTATAAATAACTGGGAATAGCATCAGCTGAGCCATTACTAAGTCAGGATATTTTTTTATCATTGTATGTGTAAAATCATATTCCAAGCAGAATCCAAAATGTTTGTTTGCATAATGTGACCACATTAAAGGTGAATCCATTCGTTCACTTAAACAAGTTACTCTAAATTGGTCAGAAATCAACTTTCTACTTTTTGTCAAAGTTTCTTTTGCAGCATCATTAAACGTTCTTTTAACTGTTTCAATCTCTGGGACTTCTTTGTTTAAATTGAGAGATCTAATAGCTAAAATAAAAAAATCTAAAATTGAAAATGTTTCACCGCTGTTTTCGCCCATATAACTGATTGAATTGTTTTCAATATTTATTTTCATATCATGTTTAGTAATATCTAGTATCATGTCCTTGTCAGGACTTGTAATCTTAGATTTCATGTATTCCAAAAATTGCTGATTTTCAAACAAAAAATCAACAAATTGTTGCTGATCTCGTATGGTTATTGAATTTTTTATTTGTTTTACTATTAAATTTCTTACAATGTCATTGCTAAAAAATGAAGAATTAAAAATTTCAATTAGTTCAGCTTCTTCACCAAGATTTTCCTTGATAAAGGGTATTATTTCTGAAATGATTTCAAATATAGTTCCTTGGGCTATTAAGTCATCAATATCCCCTTTAAAGGTTGAATCATCTGAAAAAAACATATTAACTGCTTTACGCATTTGAGGTGTATATTTCCTTTGCTTTCTCAATGCTTGTGTTAATACATCCCTGATTACTTGCGTTTGAGAAAAGCCCAAATAGCAATCAAACGGGTCGTTGAACTTTTCGGGATTTTGAAAGAATAATTCATCATTTTTGAAGTTTTCAATTGCATAATCTACTGTATCTTTGTTTCTTTTTTCTTCTTCAATAACATAGCAGTACTTATACAGTGGCATATTTATATACGGCATTTTTTCATTTCGCAATAAAATACTATATTTAGTTAAATCAGAAGATAATAGTTTGTCTATGTATTGTTTTACCCATTCTTTATTTTCCATGTTTATCACCGCCACTTCTCTTACCATACCATTCTTTCGATAGCAAATTCGCCCTAACCTCCGCTTCTCGACGGCGCGATCTTTGCGACTAATTTCACTTAACTGCTTTTTATTGAATAAACTTCATCTAGTAGCAAAACTAATGAATACTATACTTATATAGGAATTGTATAGCACTCTGTAAAAATTTACAATAATGGGTTATTAGGATTCATACTGTCTAATAAACATCAAAAATGCAGAGTATTTCAGTGTCAAGAGAAAAGGCGCTGATTTCTCAGTGCCTTAATTATAGGTATTTGTGCGTCATGAGATCTTTATGACTTCCCACAATTTTTTATTTTAATATAACCTGTACTTCCTTCCCAAGGCATTGGGCAACTTTAACCAAAAAGTCAAGGGATGGATTGTACGTTCCACTTTCAAGACGGCTGATATTGGATTTCTGAGTACCAACCCGGAGCGCCAATTCTTCCTGGGTAATGTTTTGGCTTGTTCGCGCTTCAATGATTTGAGAAATCACATCGTAGCGTGGCTTTAGCTTTTCGTACTCCGTTTTAAATTCTTCATCTTTCATTAAAAGCTCTTTTACTTCTGAAAACTTTGCTCCTGCTTTACTCATCATCACACCTTCTTTCATAATCTTCTTTATAGCGCAGTGCCCGGTCAAGCTCCCTTTGTGGTGTTTTTTCAGTTTTTTTCGTAAAACCATGAAGCAACACAAAGGTATTTTGCCGGTATGTGAAATAGAATATTCTACTGATATCCGACGCAAATTTTACTCTCAGTTCAAAAAGTCCTTTGTATTGTGCGCCCTTTATAGGTTTTACATAAGGCTCTCTTAATTCAGGCCCATGTTTTTCAAGCAATTCTATTTCACTAAAGGCTTTTGCCCGCATTTTTGCATCCAATGAAAGCAAATAATCAAGGACAGGTATATTTCCGTTTTCCTTTTTGTAGTATTCCACTTGCCACTCCATGATACACCTCCAATATTAGTGTATGTCATGCCTCATAAAAATGTTATCATATATGATAACTTAAATCAAGAGGTTTGACTTGTTCATAAAAATATAATGTATGAAATAAAGCACTTATCTTTCCACACTATTGTGCTGCTGTATTTTTAATATAATTTTCAAATAGTCATTATAATCCTTCCCACGCTTTGGCGGCTCATCAGAAACGGTATAGGGAAGAGGGAGAATAGTTTTTATAGTTTTTGCCGCCAGCCAACCAGCCGTATCATTATCTAAATGCAGGGCTATTTCATTGATTTTCGGGAAGTCTTTTAAGTATTGCGTGAGCGCGGCGGGTAGGGTACTGTCCTCGATAACCTTCTTTGGCATATAAATACCCGCAAGGGACAGACAATTATCCTGCCGCCAATCCCTGCCGGAAAGCAGCTCCAATGTGCCGTAGGATAATAAATCAATGGCGCTTTCAAACAGATGGAGCCTGCGGCTTTCCTGCCGTGCCGGAATAGAGAAGGAGAAGTGCTTATCGCTTCCGTTTACTTCCCCCATAAACCGTTTGCCAAACGTTCCACGGAGAGTAGCATATTTGGGAACGCCATGCCGGTCAAAGCCGATAAAGACGGCATTGTGATAATCGCGGCTTTCATACAGCCGTTTGGTCCGGATGCAGTAGTCTATAATCTCCCGGTGAATGCCGCGCCCTATGAGGTAGGCAATCACGCGGTCGTTGTTTTCGTTTTTCTCCGGCAAAAGCAGTTTTTTTGGCTTGGAGGGTTCCTGTGTTTTTTGCGAAACAGGCGGCGTGACAGCCGCCTGTCCGTCTATCTGAAGCACCGCTTCGGGGAGCGTCATGCCCCGCACCTTGATGAGATAGTCCAGGGCGGAGCGCCCGCCGATGTTGCGCGACCACCAGCACCATTTCCCGTTGCTGATTTTCAGGCTGTCATGGGTGCGGGTGGTATAGACATTGCCTGAAAAGCGCACCAGCTCCTGGGGTTCATAGTATTGCAGATAGGTTAGCAGGTCCATCTGCTTTGCGCGCTCAATCTGCTCCGGTGTTACATAGGGCATGTTTTTTCACCTCATCTTTCATAGCCTACGGCTTTCTTTTCCGGCACATCCATATCCTCATCCGGCTCGCCGTCCAGCACTTCATTTTCATGCTTATCCATGTTGAGCAGAATGTTCAGCTCTGCCAGCCGTGCAGATTTGGTCTGCAGCTCCTGCTCCTTTTCAAAGGGGATGTCAATTTGTTCTTTAGCCGTTTCCATCTGCTGGCGGAGCGTTTTTAACTGTTCCCGGCAGTATTCCAGTTTTTTTGGTATTTCTGCAAGAGCATTATTGAGCCTTGTGATGTTGCCGTGGATGTCCGTGCCCAGTGTGGCCGTATGGCTCAGAGCGCCCCGCAGGGTGATCTGATACTGCTTATTGAAGCTGTCAAAGGAAAACAGCATGGAAAATCCCATGTAGCTGCCAAACTCCTGCGGCTCCGGCGAGGTCATCAGCTTGCAGGCTTCCAGGATGGCCGCGCCCGCCTTGGCCTTTTCGGTGTAGAGAACACCCTTGACCGTCATGCCCGGAAATTTGCTGTCCTCCGTGCCATCCTCGACAGATTTTGATGCGCTGTGGCGCTCGTACAGGGCAAGGTCTTTTTCATAGCCTGCAATGCGTTCCTCGGCAGATTTGATTTGCTGCGGGTAGTGTTTGAGCAATCTGTCCTCCAGTGCATAACGCTGGCTCAGGTGATTGGCTTTCAGCAATTTCAGCCTGGAAACCTGAATGTCTAAATCCATCTTCTCTTTTATAAGCGGGTTGCCGGTAGCCAGCGCCTTCACCTCGGCATAGGAAAGAGCCGTTTCATCAATGTCCTCGGCGCTTCTTACAGGGGATTTTGAAGTCATGATCTGACTGATAAAACGCTGCTTGTTCTCAAGTATCTGGTAGAGGTAAGCGTCAAAGGTGTTTTCCGTTACATACCGGAAGATATGCACCTCGTCGTTTTTATTGCCCTGCCGCACGATGCGTCCGGAGCGCTGCTCCAGATCACGGGGCCGCCACGGGCAGTCCAGGTCATGGAGTGCAATCAAGCGGTCCTGCACGTTGGTCCCGGCTCCCATTTTAAAGGTGGAACCCAGCAGGATTCGCACCTGCCCCTTGCGGACTTTGGCAAACAGTTCCTTTTTCTTGGTCTCTGTGTCGGCATCATGGATGAAAGCAACCTCGTCGGCGGGGACGCCGCGGGCAATAAGCTTTTGGCGTATGTCGTCATACACGTTGAAATTCCCATCGTTCTTTGGAATGGACAGGTCGCAGAACACAAGCTGCGTCAGCTTTTTACCGCTGTTTTCCCGCCAGAGGCGGAACACATTTTCCACGCAGGCATTTACCTTGCTGTCCTCATGGTCGGGAAGCATGGGGCTCATCAGCCGCTGGTCAAGGGCCAGCTTCCGGCCGTCGTTGGTGATTGTGAGCATGTTGTCCTCATACGGTTCCACCAGCCTGGCGCGCACCCGTTCGGCACGCTCCGCAAGCTCGGCCACCATATCTTTTTGAAAATCGCTCGGTTTGACCGCCACATTGTGGTAGTTCGCTTTGGGCACAGGGAGGTTGAGCATATCCGCCGTCTTGATGTCCGCGATTTCCTTGAACATATTCATGAGTTCCGGCAGATTGTAGAACCGTGCAAAGCGTGTTTTAGCCCGGTAGCCCGTACCCTCCGGGGCAAGCTCGATAGCGGTAACCGTTTCCCCGAAGGTGGAGGCCCAGCAATCGAAGTGCTGGAGTCCGTTCTTGCGCAGGGTTTCATATTGCAGATACCGCTGCATGGTGTACATCTCGGTGATGGAGTTGGAAATGGGCGTCCCCGTGGCAAATATGATGCCGCGCCCTTCGGTTAATTCATCCAGATACCGGCATTTGGCAAACATGTCGGAGGACTTCTGCGCCTCGGTCTGTGACAGGCCGGCCACATTGCGCATTTTTGTGTAGAGAAAAAGGTTCTTGTAAAAGTCAGCCTCATCCACAAACAGCCGGTCAACGCCCAGCTCCTCAAAGGTGACCACATCGTCCTTGCGACTGGTGTCATTGAGCTTATCCAGCTTTAGTTTCAATGTCTTTTTAGTCTTTTCAAGCTGCTTGATGGCGTAACGCTCGCCCCGTTCCTCTTTTAGCTCCCGGATGCCGTTGGTGATTTCCGCGATCTGTTCTTCAAGCAACCGTTTTTGCCTTTCCATGGAAATGGGGATTTTCTCAAACTGGCTGTGTCCGATGATTACCGCGTCGTAGTCTCCGGTTGCAATTCTTGCGCAAAACTTCTTGCGGTTCTTGGTTTCAAAATCTTTTTTCGTGGCCACAAGGATGTTGGCAGAAGGGTAGAGCTGCAAAAACTCCGCCGCCCACTGTTCGGTCAAATGGTTGGGTACGACGAACATGCTTTTATTGCAAAGCCCCAGATGCTTGCTTTCCATTGCTGCCGCTGCCATCTCAAAGGTTTTGCCCGCGCCGACACAGTGCGCCAGCAGGGTGTTCCCGCCGTACAGGATATGGGCCACCGCGTCCACCTGATGCTTGCGCAGGGTGATTTCCGGGTTCATGCCGGTAAACCGGATGTGGCTGCCGTCATATTCACGGGGCCGTACGGCGTTGAAGCGGTCGTTGTAGATCCGCGTCAGACGTTCCCGGCGCCTGGGGTCTTTCCATATCCAGCTTTGGAATGCCTCCTTGATGGCCTCCTGCTTCTGCTGGGCGATGGCGGTCTCCTTTTTGTTCAGCACACGCTTCTCAACGCCATCCTCCTCGACGGTGTCAAAAATTCGCACATCCCGCAGGTTGAGGGTTTCCTCGATGATCTTGTAGGCGTTGATGCGTCTTGTGCCATAGGTCACATTGGCTTTGATGTTGCCGCTCCGGTCATCGTTTTTGCCTTTGACGTTCCAGTTGGCGGTATAGGATGAATAAAAAACGTCGATGTAGCGCCTGTACATATAAGGAGTTTCCAGAAGCTCAAAGATAAAGTCCCTGATCACATCCGGGGTAAGCCAGGTCGCGCCGAGCCGCACGTTGATTTCAGACGCGCTCAAATCCTTCGGCTGCACCTTTTCCAGTGCCGTGACGTTTATACTGTAGATGTCGGGATGCATTTCGGCAAACCGCCGGGCGGTTTTGAGTTTCTCCCGCACATTGCCGGACAGGTATTCGTCCACCGTTTCATAACGCGGTTTGCCATTGTCGTCAAGCTTTTCGGGATTGCGGAAGATCACGCCTTCCAGGTCTTTAACAATTTGTTCCTCGGAAAGTCCGGTCAGGCTTTGCATGAAGGCCATATCGACACGGACTTTTTCCGCAATGGAGATGGCCAGCGCTTCGGTGGCGGTGTCCACATGGGTGACGACGGTGCGCTGTCGGATGGTGCGCTTGGTGAACATATCCGCCTTGCGCTCCAAATTGCCGTCCTCGTCCAGAATTTCAAGGGAACAGAGCAGGCAGTAGGAAGAATCATCCGAAAAGGCCATGTTGTTGCCGCGGCTGCTTAACAGTCCGTATTTTGCAGTAAACTCATCATACAGTCTATTCAGCTTGCGCTGCTGTTCCCGGATTATTTCATCGCTGTAATCCTCGGCCTGGTATTCGATCAGCTCGCGGACGCAGTCCCGAATGGCAATCATGCCCTTGATGCGGTTCGCCGCCGTGACGGAAACTTCCACCTTGTTCATCCGGCTGTTTTCGCGGTAGTAGATCTCGCCGTCCACGACGGTGTAGCTGAAATTTTTCACGTTCGGGTCTGCCGGAATGGAGGTATCTTCTTCCTCGGCTATTTCGTCCGGCTCGTACTCGGTGATTTCCGCATGGATGTTCTCCAGGGCCTCCCGGAGCAGTTCGGCGAGGTCGGCGTTTTCAAAGGGACGGCAGGTAGTTTCTTTGGCATTGCCGTACATCATGTCGTCGTAAGCCATCGTGCCCAGCACCATGTCGGGGTTCTCGGCAAAATAGCTGTTGATGGGGATACCGTCCTTGGTGGTGGAGAGATGCACCCAGTCCGGTTCAATATCGATCACGCGGTCGCGCTTCTGTAAAAAGAGGATGTCTGTTGTAACCTGCGTGCCTGCGTTATCGTAAAATGCATTGTTGGGCAGCCGGACAGCGCCTAAAAGCTCCGCCCGCTGCGCAATGTACTTGCGCACTTCGGGGTTTTGCTTATCCATCGTGCCCTTGGAAGTGACAAATGCGATGATGCCGCCGGGACGCACCTTATCCAGCGTCTTTGCAAAGAAATAGTCGTGGATATAGAAATGGTATTTGTCGTATTTCTTGTCCGCCACGCCGTAGCTGCCGAAAGGCACGTTACCGATGGCCAGGTCGAAAAAGCTGTCGGGCAGGTTGGTTTCCTCAAAGCCCTGCACCGCAATGTTGGCCTGCTGGTAAAGCTGCTTGGCAATGCGGCCCGTGATGCTGTCCAGTTCAATACCGTACAGCTTGGAATTCTTCATGCTGTCGGGGATGAGTCCGAAAAAGTTGCCGATGCCGCAGGCCGGCTCCAGGATGTTGCCGGTCTTAAAGCCCATATTTTCCAGGCAGGCATACATGGCCTTGATGACGGTGGGGGAAGTATAATGGGCGTTTAAGGTAGAGGCCCTCGCAGAAGCATATTCCCCGTCGGTGAGCAGTTCCTTCAGTTCGGCATATTCCTTCGCCCACTGGCTGTTATTCTCGTCAAAGGCTTGCGGCAGGCCGCCCCATCCCACATAACGGGACAGGATTTCCTGTTCAACCGGTGTGGCAAGTCGGTTTTCTGCTTCAAGCCGATTTAAGAGCCGGATGGCGGCAATGTTATAGCCGTATTTGGCCTTTGCGCCGCCGTGTCCCAGCATGTCGTCGGTGATGCGGTAATTGATGTGCGGCTGATGGGATTTTGGCGTTTCCGGCTTGATGTCAATGATGGCTCTGGAAACTTCGCCACCCTGTGTTTTTTGCCATATTAGTTCTTTCGCCTGTTCCAAAACGCCGCGTACAAACTCGATGCTTTCGCTGCGGAAAATGGGGAAGCCTGTGCTTTGCTGGAAGGTGATGTCCCGCAGGCTGACCGTTCCCGCTTCCTCGTCAATAGCATCGATGATATAGTGCCGGTTCTCGATGGAGAGCTCCATGCCAGGTGTAATTTCTTTTTTGGCCGGTTTCTTTTCCGTTTCCCCGGCCTGGACATCCGGCAACTCCAGGTCTAATTCCACATCGTGTTTTTCACCTTCATTGCTGCTCTCGATGGTGGCGGTATCGCCCTCGCTGGGGATGGTAATGCCGCCGGTTTCCCGTGCCCATTTCGGCGCACCGGGATCATCGGCATGAATCGTGATGCTGTCCCTTGAATCTGCCAAATGATCCTGATATGTCCGCTGGAATACATCCTCGTCAAACCATTCTTTAAACTGCGGCAGGTTGGTGTAGGCTTCATAAAAATCCGGGTGTTCCTCCCTCATGGAAAGGACAATGCAGTCGATGGCAGCGTCCAGCTCCCGTTTGGCGCTGTCGGGGTCGGTGTCCCTGTCCCGCAGGTAAGGGTAGATCTCATCTGTCCGCATCATGCCGACGATTTCAGGCAGGTACGTCCGGTACAGCGTGAGGGGAGATGGTATTTCCTTTTTTTCTCCGGCCGTTTGCTCCGGCGCAATGAGATGGACGTTTAATGGATTATCCCGCAGCATCCGTTCAAAGGCTTCCCGCGGAAGCTCTTTGATGAACAGCGGATAACGGGTGTCCCGCAACTGCACCGTGCCGCCGTCAAAGGATAAAATCTCGTATTCCTCAGCGCCGAGATACACCGTATCGCCAAGATGGAAAACATATTTAGCCGTATCTTTTGAAATAGGCACCTTCGGTTCTGCAGGTGCAGGCTCCCGGTTTAGGATTTCACGGGCATAGGCTTCTTCAGCAAGCTGCCGGCGGCGTTCCTCCATTTCCTGCTGCACGGCAGGCAGACGCTCTTTTTCCTTGCTGTTTAAATATCTGTCTGCGGCAATCAGCTCGCCAAGCCGTTTTGCAACCTGGTTCCAGGACAGTCTCAGATCAGGATTTGATATAAAGCTGCCGCTTTTGCTAATGGAAATTCCCTTGCCGTCGTGCCATGTGTTTCCGTGGGTTCCATCCGTGAAAATATGAGTGCCGCCGCCGGTTCCGTATTCACGCTTTAAAAAGTCAATGGTTTCCTTTGGGGTATGCTGCTCCCGGTAGTGCAGGTAAACACGGAATTTGCCGTCATGAAAGCCGGTACCCCTGCAAAGCACATGGTCAATTTCTTCCTGGGAAATAGAAAAAGCGGAGGATTTTTCGTCCTCCGCCTGTTCTATGGCTTCAATTTGCTGCTCTGTGGTAGGGAAAAGGGTTAGCTGTACACCAGCTCCGCCAGCACCGTTTCCTCCGCCGAGTGCCGCAGGTTGTTCATGTGTCCCGTCCAGCCCATCGGGTCGGCCGCTTTGTCCGGCGCGGGGCTGCTCGTGAGAAATTCCGCCATGATTTTCTCGATCCGCTCCTTCGCCGTCCAGTCGATCTCCGCGAGGTGCTCCGTCAGCTTGCCCGACAGTATCAGGCTGGCGTACATCCCTTTCCTGTGGTTTTTCAGATATGTTTTGCGCAACATCCCATACTTGCCGATGTGCGTTTCTTCCTCCGGCAGCGCCAGGTCGGGTATCAGGTAATCGCCCTGCATTGTGTAGGTCAGTTCCATGTTCACCATTCCTTTCATCCTTTCTGCTTTCATTGTGCCCTGCACCCTGATTTTTTGCAACTGTGCGGATTTGTTTCCTTTCCGTTTTTTGCAGGTCTTTGACAGTTGTCTCGATTTCCCGCAGCAGCATTTCGGAAATATCGCTTGCGGCGGTTCCCAGCCTGGATACGGTATCGAGGGTATTGAAATTCACAACGCCCTGAAAATCCTCAAAACTGAAAAAATTATCGGCGGGATAGCCGCAGCGGACTAAGAGCATGTAAGCCACGGAGCTTCTAAGGGCATCCTTGAAGATGACTTCCACATTCAGGACGTCCAGTTCCTCCAGGAAGCTGTTCTCCCGGCAGTACATCAGGTCGGAAAGATAATCCGCATAATTATCCTCCACGGCATTGAAGGCGGCTGAAACCAGCGCAGAGGAAATATCGCTCTTATCCTTGAGGTCGCCGAAGGAATTTTCCAGCGTTTCCGTCACGGCCTCCGCATATCTATCCTGCATAGACCAAAGGACAGCGGGACGGTTATACCGGCTGTTGGTGTCCGATACGTCGAAAACATGGCGCAGGCTCAACCGGCTTCCGCTGTCGTCGATGAGGGCGATGCCTTTCGCTCCCCTGTTTACCCATCTGCCGAGCTTCCGGTTCCATATCTCAATGGGAGCGCAGGCCGTCGCGTCGGGGCGCTGCGCGTAAATCAAAAGCTGGTCCTGAAATGGGTATTTATAGTTCCAGGCCGCCGTTTTCAGAAAGGAAGTCCAGTTGACAGGATTTCTTGTGACGCTGTGAGCAGTCCTTTGCGAAAGCTCCGTAATCAGTTGCAGTTTTGTTGCCAACTCTATCCCTCCTTATCGTTCCGGCACGCGGCTTTTCTTTTCGGCTTGTCCCGCCATTTTTACATTGGTGTCCTTTTCCTGCCGGAGACTTCTCAAATAATGGATTTCATCCAGCGCACGGTTGCACAAATCTTCAAGGGCGGTCATACGGTCATTGCAGTAATGTCCCCAGTAGTAATCCTTTTCACCCTTTTTGCATTTCCAGGTCACAAATTTGGCGGGAGCATTTTCGTTCTGCCCGATGACAAATTCCGTATTTCCTATGGTTAACCGGTCGGTAATGACATAACCGGCATTGATTTCCTGATCCATGTTTCCAACCTCCTAACGCTCCGGCTCATTTTCATTCTCACTCCAATCGAACGGACGGACAGAAAATGGACGGTGTTGCCGCCCCTCTTGCCGTCCTGCTTTCACTTCTTTTTTCGCTTGATGTGCAGATACACCGCGCCGCCGACAATCACCAGGCAAAGAACGATGGCCAGTATCGTTTTTAATTCCACGAAATCACCTCCTGCTACTTAATCAGCAGCAAATCAGTCCATATATAAAAAGAACACCGGCATACGTGAAAAAACCGATGCCCAAAAACACGGCCAATGGGACACTCTTTTGCTTTGTCACTTTTGCATAGATGCAGGCGGGAATGAGCGCAAAAAAGAGGATGGCCGCAAGGGAGTACAGGCCGAAACAAAAGCCCATTGCCGCTGTCAGCTTGATGTCGCCGCCTCCGACACCGCCGTATTTCATGGCAAGGAGGAACAGGCTGATACCCGGCAGCAAGAATCCCGCAATCCTCTCAAACAAGGGAGGATACGGCGTTTTAAGCAAGAAAGCGGATACACCGCCGATCAGGAGTATTGCAATCCATGTCCAATCGGGGATGATCCGCTTTCTAAAGTCTGTTACCGCTGCCCATAGGATAGGTACGGCGCAAAGCAACATAGCCATATTCAGTTCCCCGTGGTGACATCATCGGAATACATGCTGTCAACCACAAATATTTTTAGTTCTCCTCCGGTTATCCACTTGGACAGGGTGCCTCCGGGAGTATGCACGTCGTTAACGAGAAGCTGCACGATGTAGTCCGTGTTGTCGGGGAACCACACCGGAATGTATTGCTTTTTATACCGGAACGGTGAGCTGGGATTCTCCCGGAAAGTAAAGTGATTCGTACTGTCGGATATCAGCTGGATGGCTGTTTCATAGCGGTACTGCGGCAGATACACCTCCGCTGTCTGCGCTGCGGTAATCAGCTCCGGCCTGTCATAGTTGGTGTTCACAGTAGCAGTGACGCTGATGGAAAAGCCGTAGCCCGATTTAAGATAGCCTTTTGCCTTTGTGTCATAGTCCAGCACGGCGGTGACTTTCAGTTCTGCATAAAACTGCCGCCATACAAATCGGTCGCTTTCATAACGCTGCTCCCACCATGTCACCCTGGGCTGCTCACTTCTTTGCGGTGGTGCAGGGATGGTCCTGCTTTCTTCCGGCTCGTCATAGGTTACATTTTTGATGACGGCTTTTTGGGTATAGGTGTTGTTAGCAGCAGTGGTTTCATTGTCCAAAGTTTTGTCGGGATTGATGGTGGCGACCAGGGTGATGTTTTTATCGGCCTGGACATTGGGGGTATTCCATTTGACCGATACGACGTTCCAGGTGTCTTGCTCCATGACCACGGCATCCACAAGCTTTTTGACCGAAAGCTCAGGGATTTCAAACAGGACGGAAACCTTTTGTCCCGGTGTAAAGTCCAAGTCCCCTTTGTTTGATATCTTGATGGTGCTGATGACCGTCTGGTTTTCCTTGTATTGGTCGGGTGTTATCCGCTGCACATCCAGGTCATAGGGCCGTTCTACTACTGCGATTTCAGCCGAAGCCTGGTTGTTGCTGGGGTTGGTATCCCTACAATCCACAGGCGGCGATACCTGTGCCGACAAATGAATAGTTGTGCCTTTTTCTCCTGCTGTGCTTTTGACGACATAAGCCTTGGTTTCATAGGCTTTAAAATCTGCCGTCGATGGCACTGTGGAAACTGCCTTGCCGTCAATAGAAGCGTTCAATCTCACTCCTGACAGCGGTTTGTCTGTGGAATTGGCAAAGTATACTGTAAAGCTGTATTCCTCCTGCTCGTAGACTGTGGGCGGGCAGGATAGGTTTGCCCATACGTCGCACAGCTTTTCCGAAGGCACATCCGGATTGCTTGGGTTATCGGGATTATCGGGAATGTCCGGGTTGTCCGGTGGGTTGTCGGGGTTATCGGGCGGATTATCAGGCGGATTGTCAGGATTGCCGGAAGGCTTTTTCACCACCGTAATTTTTGAAACGGCGGTGTTGTTGGCCAGGTTATCATCCCGGAAGCCGTCCGGCGCTGCAATATTGGTCCATAGGTTGTATATCTCGCCTGTGTTTACTGCTGTGCCTGTAATGGTGAACGATTTTGTTTCCCCTGGCTTGAAGCTGCAAGTTTTCGGAATTTGCGTCAAAGCGGCATTGTTGTTTGTTGCCCGCAATATCACATTTTTCAGTTCTATGTTGAACTGATTGGTAAA
>Ga0272448_1005895_pt1 | contig 13365 bp, 14 predicted proteins | sample YNPCB0191_FD_202220 | JGI IMG/M metagenome (GOLD analysis project Ga0272448, IMG submission 202220) | Hot spring sediment microbial communities from Yellowstone National Park, WY, United States - YNP-CB-019-1 | ecosystem: Environmental > Aquatic > Thermal springs > Hot (42-90C) > Sediment...
CAAATTGTCCCACCCACGGGGGTGGGTCAGGATGGGAGCATTCCAGCAAAAGTCGTGTTACCCCAACGGTGAACAGTTACCACCACCGCGCGTAACTGTTCACGTTTACCCTGGAAGTAGGTGCATCGGCATGCCTATACCCTCCCGCAGGTTACCCAAACCTGCGGGAGGGTATGTGGAATGCCGCCGGCAATCCGTGTTCCGTGCCATCCACGCCTGAATCCGTGGCCAGTTCGCTCCGCTTTCCAACTTCCTTACCCTAACAGTGAACAATTACCACCGCGCCGGCATTTGACATGCTATAGAGCCTATGTTACAATCCTGCCGTCGGACAGATCAGCCCGACGCGATCCCCTGGAAGGGAGCTTAAGCATGAACATTGATCCATTTGAGCGCGTGCGCCGTCTCAAGTCAGCGAAACTGAAGGATAGCCTGACCGCCGGCGCCGACAGGCGACGTGTGCCACCTGGTCAGTGGGTAACCAAGGAATGGCCCGTCCTCCACTATGGCACGGTGCCGCACCTCGATCTGGCAACCTGGGATTTCAGGGTCTTTGGCCTTGTCGAAGAGCCTTTGCGCTTCACATATGACCAACTGATGGCCCTGCCCAAGACAACGGTCAACGCCGACGTCCACTGTGTCACACATTGGACGCTGCTCGACAGCACCTGGGAGGGCATCGCTTTCAAGGATTTGATGAACCTGATCAAGGTCAAGCCCGAGGCTTGCTTTGTCATGGCCCATTGTGAGCAGGGCTACACGACCAGCCTGCCGCTCACCGTCCTCATGGATGATGACGTCCTCCTGTGCAACAGGCACAATGGGCAGGACCTGACACCTGAGCACGGATGGCCGCTGCGTCTGCTGGTTCCCAAAAAGTACTTCTGGAAGAGCGCTAAGTGGCTGCGTGGCCTCGAGTTCATGGCCCAAGACCGCCTGGGTTTTTGGGAAAAGGCTGGCTACCACAATGGCGCCGATCCCTGGACGGAAGAACGATTTTCGTGAACGCTGGGAGCCGTAAGCAATGAGCAAACACAAGAAACGCGTCAGCCTGGCACAGCAGTCGGCCACCGCATCATCGCTTTCGACCAGGCAAGCAACACCACCCCCATCCGCCGCAGATGTGCGTGACGAACCACAGGCCACCGAGTCTGAGGCTGCACAGGAGGCGGAAACGGTGGGCATGGAGAGCCCTGACCTCCGCGACGAGCGGCCAGGTATTGAAAGCCAACCGGTCTTCTGGTTCATCTTGGGCGCTCTCACGGTCGGCATTATCGTGCTGCTTGGCTTGCTCCTGATGGTACCGTCATCGGCAAAGGGATCGGTGCCCGCCCGATCGCCAACACCTACAGCAGTCAGAGTGGCCACGGCCACACCGCTGGCCGCCACCATTCCGGCCCAAGCTGCTCAGCCCAACATCGCCGCCACAGTCACGGCCGCCGTCAAAGCCAACGAGTCTGTTCCCCGCATCAGTCTGGAAGAAACAAAGCAACGCCTCGATGCCGGGAGCATTCTTCTGGTTGATGTACGCAGCAAGGATTCCTACACCGAAAAACACGCCAAGGGAGCCATCAATATCCCTGAGCCTGACACACAGAGCCGATTATCGGAGTTTCCCAGAGACAGGGATATTGTCCTCTACTGTGCCTGACCAAACGAAAATGAAAGCGTCGGTTCGGCGCTCATGTTGTATGACAACGGCTACAGCAGAGATAGAGTTAAGGTACTTAAGGGTGGCTGGGCTGCCTGGTTACAGGCTGGCTATCCCACGGAGCCATAGAGACAACACGATGTCTGCACTCCCTCAGCCTATGCACCACGGCTGAATCTGGGCCGGAGGGTACTATGCGCAAGACCAAGATCGTCGGCACCATTGGCCCGGCCAGTTCCACCGAGGAACGGCTGGAGGCGATCATCACGAGCGGGCTCAATGTGGCCCGTTTGAACTTCTCTCACGGCACACACGAGGAGCATGGACGTGCTATTGCCCTTGTGCGCACGATCAGCCGACGCCTGGGCATACCGGTCGCCGTTCTCCAGGACCTGCAAGGGCCCAAGATCCGCACCGGAGCCCTGAAGGACGGCCAGCCGGTGCTGCTGCGTGACGGCGCCATGGTCACCATCACCAATCGCTCTGTTGTCGGTACGGCCAGCCTGATCTCCACGACCTACGCGCCTCTGCCCGCTGACGTCCGTCCCGGCGACCGCATCCTGCTGAGCGATGGCTTGATGGAGCTGCGCGTTGTACAGACCACGGAGACCGATGTGGTTTGCCAGGTTGTGCACGGCGGGCTGCTGGGTGAACACAAGGGCATAAACCTGCCCGGTGTGCCGGTCAGCGCTCCATCGTTGAGCGACAAGGATCTGGATGACCTGACATTCGGACTTGCACAGGGGGTTGATTATGTCGCTCTCAGCTTTGTGCGCACTGCTCAGGACGTCCGGGCTGGCAAGGATGCCATTGCCGCGCGTGGCGCGGCTGTACCGGTGATTGCCAAATTGGAAAAACCCGAAGCCCTCGATCACCTGGACGAGATCTTGGACATCGCCGACGGCGTCATGGTCGCGCGCGGCGATATGGGCGTAGAGATGCCGCTGGAAAAGGTGCCACAGGCGCAAAAACGCATCATCAGCAAAGCCAATCAGCGCGGCGTCTTGGTCATCACAGCCACGCAGATGCTTGAGTCAATGATCAGTAATCCTCGCCCGACACGAGCCGAGACCAGCGATGTGGCCAATGCGATCATTGACGGCACAGACGCGGTTATGCTCTCCGGTGAGATGGCCATCGGCCAATATCCGGTTGAAGCAGTCCAGGTGATGGATCACATTGCTACTGAGGTCGAGAAGGACTTCGATCAGGTCTATCAGGTCGGCTGCGGCGGGCACGCCCATTCGACCGACGCTGAGGCATTGAGTGAAGCAGCGCGTACCATCGCCGACTACAGCGACGTCCAGGCCATTGTTGCCTTTACATCGAGTGGCCTAACGGCACGCCTCATTGCCAAGGATCGCCCACGAGTTGACATCCTGGCTCTAACGCCTGACGAAAAGGTCTATCATCGTCTGGCCCTCGCCTGGGGCGTGACGCCGTATATGTGTCCACCGGCACACAGCGTTGAGGAACTTCTAGGCTACATGGAGCGCATTGTACTCGACTCGGGACGAGTGAAGCGGGGCGATAAGGTCATTGTCATGGGCTCGATGCCGTTGGGTCTGGGCAACCCAACCAATTTTCTGAAGATACACCAGCTATGAGGATTCATGACATTACGTTGACGCTGCGGCCGGGCATACCTGTGTGGCCGGGCGATCCATCGTTCACACGCACGTTGATCTGGCAGATGGGCCCGACCGGCCCCGCCAATGTCTCACAGGTCACCATGAGCGTTCACACCGGCACCCACGTTGATGCCCCAATCCACTTTATCGCCGACAGCCCGGGTGCAGAGATGCTGCCTCTCGACGCGCTGGTCGGTCCCTGCCTGGTGTGCGCGGTTCATCCGGCCGGCAGACTCATCGCCGCCGAGGACCTGGATGCCCTGTCCCTGCCGGTTGGCACAGAGCGCCTATTGCTCAAGACAACCAATTCTGACATCTGGCGGCGCCAGGGGGCAGCCTTCAGCTCTGATTTCGTGGCCTTGTCTGCCGAGGGGGCACGTTGGATTGTCGAACATGGCATCCGCCTGATCGGTGTAGACTATCTATCGGTTGAGCCGTTCGACAACAAGGAACCGGTCGTTCACCGCACGTTACTTGCTGCGGGTGTCATTGCCCTTGAGGGAGTAGACCTCGGTGCAATTGCCCCCGGCGGCTATACGCTGGCATGCCTGCCGCTCAAGCTTGCCGGAAGCGACGGCGCGCCGGCACGGGCTGTGCTGATCGAAGCGTGAAGGGCGGGAAGCGGCTTTCGTCACAATCATCATGCGAGGTCAGACCATGAGAGTTACGGTGAAGTTCTTTGCCTCGGTTCGCGAGGTCGTCGGTAGCAGGTCGCAGGAGGTGGATTTACCCGATGGGGCCACGCTTGCCGACCTGTGGCAGACATATGTTGAAAAGTACCCACGCCTGGGCAACCTCGCCCTGGCCTATGCGGTCAATCACGAGTATAGCGGCTTGCAACGCGTCTTGAAGGATGGGGACGAGGTCGCCTTCATTCCGCCGGTGAGCGGTGGATAGGAATGTCCTGTGGAAGCAATTGGAGACCTGTTACGGAATGGAGCACTTGTCGTTGCAACCTTCGGTTACACCGGCATCTTCGTGGCAATGCTGATCGAGGCATCAGGGATTCCGCTCCCTTTTCCCGGCACCGTGCTTCTGGCTTTCGTTGGTTACGCAGTCTGGCGAGGAAATCTCAACACTGCCGAGGCCAGCATCGCAGCGGCAACCGGCTCCTCTGTCGGTGCACTGATCCTTTACCGGGTGGCGAGAGATGCAGGATCCGAGCTTCTGGTGCGTTATGGACATCGCCTGGCACTGACGCCGGAGAAGATCAATCGCGCCGATAGCTGGTTCCGCACCCACGCCGGACGGGCAACGTTCTTTGCCCGCCTGACACCCGGCGTGCGTATCTATATCTCCGTTGCTGCCGGTTTGGCCCGCATGAATCAAGCCATCTTCCTGATATCAACATTCGCCGGCGCATGGCTATGGGCAGCCCTCATCATCGGCCTGGGCTGGGCGCTCGGAGAGGGCTGGCGAACCGCCGCCGATGTGCTGGGTTTCGTGCAGACGACAGCACTCCTGGTAGTGGCATTGGCCGTCGTCTTGGTCACGTTAAGCCGCCGCGGCAGCGACGAGCCCCGCATTAAGCCCTGAGTGGCTGTGTTGCCGTCAACGCGATCGCGGCATAGCCAACCGTGTAATTGCCGACCACTCGATTGCCTGTCACGTCGCCGCTATTGGCATAGGCCAGTACAGTCACCTTGTCCGCGCCACGCGCCTTAACGGTCATCATCATCGTCACCACAGGAGCGCCGCCACAGGCCTGGCATTCTCCAGCAATCAAGGCATCGGCCAGACGCTGAGGGTCAAGCTCCTGTATCAGAGTCATGAAGACCTGGTCATGTTCGACTACCTCGTGGTAACTGTAGAGGTGAGAAAGGTCTGTGCTGGCCACCACGAGAACATTCTGGCGATCAGCCAGGACTTCTATCAGGGCATTGCTCAGCATCTCACATGCCTTCCAGGCCGTATGCCCGACGCGCGGCATGAGAGGATAACCCATCATGATCGGCAGCAGCGAAAAAGTCCCCAGGGCGCGCTGCAGGAAGGGAAGCTGAATCTCCAGGGAATGCTCCTCTTCATCCTCGATGCGGTCAATTGCCAAACGCTTCTGCAGGCGCTCGACCAGGGGAAGATCCACCTCGACGGTACCCAAAGGCGTCTGGAAGTGCTTGTAGGCGGAAATGCCATATGCCCCGCAGATACCGCGGTGATCGGGTCCAAGCAAAACGACCGTGTCATAACTGGCGCCGCGGATCTGGGCGTAGGCATGTGCGGCGATGGCCCCCGAATAGGGATAGCCGGCGTGCGGAGAAACCAGGCCGACCACTTTGCCCGGTAGCAGAGGGCGAGCAGCCCGATCCATCAGGTCGTCAACCGTGGCCTGCAATTGTTCTCGCCGACCGGGATACCATGACCCGGCAATGGATGATGGTCGCACATCACGAGAGCCGATGAATCCCAACATCTCTGTCCTCCTTCACCCTTGTAGGAGCAACAGTTTCACTGACCACCTTATATTGTAGCACATCCACCGGCGCTTTGCATGACGACACGGGATCCCACAGACATTTGGAGATAAGGACCCTGGCGACTGCACGTCGCTGCGACAACAGTGCAAAGCCTGCCTTCACAGGCTGAAGACGGTCGGTGGAGGCCGACATCGTGTCGTTGTCGCTGCGGTTTCCAACCGCTGAGGCTTATCTCCAAATGCCTGGCGACCCCAGGCTATCGGGATCGCAGGGCAGCCACCACGATCATCGCCAGGGCAATCAGCCCGACCAAAGCGAATTCGGCCATCTTGCGGCCTGATTCGGTATCACGCGCGGAAAGCACACCGGTGGTCGTATAAAAGATGGCCAGGCAGGTGGCACCGGCAACGAGTGGCGTCACGGGCCAAAAGAGAAGTGCCCAGGCTGCTGTCGCCAGCACAATGCCAGTCACAATCGTTGAGGTGCGCCAGGGCAGCCAGGCATGCTCAGGCTGAAGTATGACTGCCAACACTGCTGCGGCCAACCCCACAATGGCAACCGTGCCCATCGCCCGCAGGTGCATCTGGTAGATGCCGGCAAAGGTCAACAGCGCCGTCGTATAGACAACAATGTGGCGAACCAACACGCAGATATCATCCGCCTGCCCATCGTCGGCCTTGATCAGGTAGGTAATCAGCAGCAGCATCAACAACATTGCAAACCCTGCCAGCAGCAGCGCAACAGGCAGGGTAGGCAGGAGCAGTGGCCCGCTGATGAAGAACCCAACGGCCAAGCACAATGCCAGCACGGCCGTTATCAATCGTCTCCGTTGGGGGACCGGTTGGGCATCAAGCACACCGATGATGAGCACCCCGTACGTGCCTACCTGGAGAGCAGTCTGATAGGCAAGCGTAACGCTCCCTGCAACGGGCAGCGTGACTGCGAAGTGCCCTGGGGCAGCCAAGAGAAAACCGGACAGCCCGGCTATTGCCAGGCCAGTCACAACAATGATCCGTAGCGGCATATGGCTATAGTAACATAGTCGCAGGGAATTGGAAAGAGGGTGCCCATCGCCACGAACACAGGAAAAACGATGCGCAAATCCCTTGCGTTTTGTGGCCTCGTGTGATAATATGCGCCTGCGGTGGCCCCCATCGTCTAGTGGCCCAGGACGTGGCCCTTTCAAGGCCAAAACTGGAGTTCGATTCTCCATGGGGGCACCAGCAACTTCTTGTTTTCTCTCGTCCATTGCGCACAAGTTAAACATGCACGCCTCACCACCTGCACACCGTTGCCTTGAGCCCCTGGCCATGACCACGACTGCCTGACATCGTCTGTACTACACACCCCGCAGCCTGATGAGCCATCGCACGGACGTCAACATCAGTGTGACGCCTGTGCGCTCTCTGCGTCCGTGGCGTGTCGGCAGTTTCTCCACCGCTGCTTATCGTGAAATGTCTGCCCAGGTCACTGTAACTGCTCACGTTTACCCTGGAAGCAGGTGCATCGGCATGCCTATACCCTCCCGCAGGTTACCCAACCCTACGGGAGGGTATGGAGAACGTCGCCGGCCCCGTGTTCCGTGCCATCCGCTCCTGCATCCGTGGCCAGCTCGCTCCGCTTTCCAACTTCCCTTACCCTAACGGTGAACAGTTACAGGTCACTCGCCGCTTGCGTAACTGTTCACGTTTACCCTGGAAGCAGATGCATCGGCAGCCTATACCCTCCCGCAGGTTACCCAACCCTACGGGAGGGTATGGAGAACGTCGCCGGCACCGTGTTCCGTGCCATCCGCTCCTGCATCCGTGGCCAGCTCGCTCCGCTTTCCAACTTCCCTTACCCCAACGGTGAACAGTTACAGGTCACTCGCCGCTTGCACGCAGTAGATGCACCTGCTATAATGCATGCCACTGAATCAAGGAGGTCGGTACGTGATCACGTACATTGCTCTTGCCCAGATTATCATTGCTGTGGCCCTTATCACTGTCATCATTATCCAATCTCGCTCGTCCGGTGGTCTGGGTGGTATCTTCGGCGGCGATAACTCTCTGTTTCGCACGCGGCGCGGTGTAGAAAAGACACTCTTCAATTTCACAATCGTGCTGGCTATTGCCTTTGCCATCGTCTCGCTGATCGCCGCATCCGGACTGGCTGCGCGCTAAGCCACGCCACACATGCGAGCCCTGGCGCGCTTGCTTTTGATTGGTGCCGCTGTCTTGATTGTGGCAACACTAGCGGCCAGCAGGCAGGCATCTCCAGCTCCGGTTCCTCCTACCGCGACCGTCACGGCAACGACAACCGCCGTCCCTATTACTCGAGTCGTCCCGGCGGAGGGCGGTGTCTATATCGAAGGACTCGTTGGCCGATCCAGAATCCTCAATCCTCTCGCCGCTCCAGCCAACCAGCCCGATGAGGATGTCGCCTCGCTCGTCTTCAGCGGCCTCACGCGGCGCGATGACAACGGTCACATTGTACCCGATCTTGCCGAACGCTGGCAGGTATCTGCCGACACGACCATGTATACCTTTACACTGCGCATGGGGCTGCTTTGGCATGACGGCGAACCGGTCACAGCCGACGATGTCGTCTATACCATCCAGGCTCTGCAAAGTGATGAGTTTAGTCCTGCTCCATGGTTGATGGATCTTTGGAAGGGTGTATCGGCCATCAAGCTGGATAGGCAGACTGTCCGTCTGACTCTGCCGCAGCCTTATGCTCCATTCCTGCAGTACACAACACTGGGCCTACTGCCGGCCCATATCCTTGCCGGCCGGGGAGATGCCGGCCGCGATGTCTACGACACACTGCCGCTCGGCACCGGGCCCTATCGCCTTCGTGAGCGTAGCGATGAACGCATTGTGCTGGAGGCCTTCAGCGGCTACCGTGGGCCAACGCCCATGATTCCCCGCTTGGAGTTTCGCTATTTCGCCGATACGCCGGCGGCCATCGCTGCCCTCAGAGCAGGTAAAGTGTCGGCGGTTGCCGACCTGACACCGGATCAGGCAGAGTCACTGGAGAAGGAAACAGGTATACGCGTCTATTGGGCACGGCGCGCCGGCCAGACATTGATTGTGTTCAACCTTAGCTTGCCCTTTTTTGATGATAGCAGCGTGCGCCGGGCACTACAGATGGCCATAGACCGTCAGGCCCTGGTGCAAACCGCGCTCAACGGTAAGGCAACGGTCAGTCAGGGTATCTACCTGTCAACGTCGTGGGTAAACAGCGCGCCACCGAAAGCAGGGACGGCAGACATGTATGCTGCTGAGTCTCTTCTCGCTGGCGCTGGCTGGATTGATAGCGACAAAGATGGCGTGCGCGAAAAGAATGGCGTGAAATTCGAATTTGGTCTACTCACCAGTGACGATCCGGCGCGCGTGCGTGTTGCCGAGGAAATTGCGCGGGCCTGGACCAGGCTGGGGGCGGCTGTTGAAGTGCAGGTCACCACTCCTCAAGCTCTGCTGCAAGATTATCTCAAGCCACGTCGTTTTGAGGCCGTTCTTGTGGGGGTTGTCGGCATCCCCGATGATCCCGATCCGTATGAGATGTGGCACTCATCGCAACGCGGTGCGGATGGTTTGAATTTCAGCGGCTTTGCCAGCCAACCTGCCGACGAGATCCTCGAAGAAGCTCGCCGCAGTGGGGACACGGCCAGGCGCAAGGAGCTGTACGCTCAATTCCAGGACATCCTGACCGACCAGGTGCCTGCCATCGTTCTCTATGAGCCGATGTTCGCTTTTGCCGTGTCAAACAAGGTTCAAGCCGTTCGCTTGAGCTCTATTACAAAGCCTGGAGACCGTTTCCGCCATCTCTCCGAGTGGTACATGACAACGCGCACGGTAACCATGCCCAACTGATTTTGCGCGTGCTCTGCATTGTCAACCATGAAGAGGCGTAACGATTGACCGACTGTCGTGTTTTCACTAGTGTGATAGGGACGCGGCAGGGCTAATGAGGAGGTGTTGGTGTCCACCTCGGAGTCTGACGACATCCTTATCCGCCGGGCGCAAGAGAATCCCGCGGCATTCGAGCCGCTCTACGAGCGCTATGTGGCACAGGTATATGCCTATGCCTACTATCGCGTCGGCAATGTTCAGGATGCTGAGGATATAACGGCACGCACATTCTATCAGGCACTGACCCATTTGAGCCGGTATACAAACAGAGGTGTGCCGTTTTCAGCCTGGTTATTCCGTATCGCACACAATCTCGTATCAAACTGGCACCGCGACAATGGTCGCCGACAGACCTATCCGCTGGACATCGTTCTGGATACGCCTGACCCGTCGGCCAGCCTGGCCGAGCGGGCCGAGGTGAACGAAGAGACCAGGCGACTGTGGGCAGTCATCCGCACGCTGCCTCCAGAACGCCAACAGCTTCTTGTGCTGAAGTTCGTGGACGAGCTGTCAACAGAGCAGATCGCAGTGATCATGGGACGGAGCGAGGGGGCTGTTAAGGCTCTTCTTCATCGTACATTGGTAGCGATCCGTCATCAGCTTACGCAGGTTGCCTAAGGAGAGCACGTCTAGAGGTGAACAACCAAGCAGATACCCAATGGGTTGATTTGTTGCATGTTGCCAAAGAGATTCGGCGCAGCGTGCAGCCGGTCAGACCGTCGGCGGGCTTTCAAAGTCACTTGCGGTCGGATCTGGCAACTGCTCTTGGCGCCGAAAGGCGAGACTTGCCGCTGGAAGTGTATGCACAACGGCAGGTGACACCTGCCGTTGTCCTGGCCGGCTGCCTGGGTCTCGCTGCCGTTAGCGTGGCGCTTATCTTATTACGCGGACATTCAGCGCGACAGTGATAGCAGATGAACCAATCGTCGCTGCCGCCGCTCATTGCCATTGTCGGTCCGACGGCTGTTGGCAAGAGTGATCTGGCCATCCGCCTGGCTCATGAGTTTGGCGGCGAAATCGTCTGCGCCGACTCTCGAACACAATACCGGGGCATGGACATTGGCACGGCCAAGCCAACATCTGCCCAGCGGAGAGATGTACCACATCACCTCCTTGATCTGATTGACCCGGACGAAACATTCACCCTCGCCCAATTCCAGCAACTGGCCTACCGTGCCATCGCCGACATCACCGCTCGCGGCCGTGTTCCCTTTCTTGTCGGCGGTAGTGGCCTTTATGTCAAGGCAGTCATTGAGGGATTCCACATCCCGCAGTCCGAGCCTGACCAGGCTCTGCGCCAGGCCCTACAGCATGAAGCCACTCAGTTGGGCGTAGAACATCTCTATGCCGAGCTTATGCGGGTTGACCCGGCTGCTGCCCGGCGCATCGGTCCTGCCAATGTGCGGCGTATCATCCGCGCCCTCGAGGTGTACCGCCGCCTGGGTGCGCCCATCTCTGAGCTGCAGATGAAGACACCGCCGCCCTATCGGGTCCTGGTCATCGGGCTGACGCGTAGTATGGAGAGCCTGGAAAGGGCCATTACCCAACGTGTGGATGCAATGTTGGCCGCCGGCTTGGTTGACGAGGTACGTGGATTGGTCGCCCGCGGCTTTGGTTATGATCTGCCGGCCATGTCGGGCATCGGCTACCGAGAGGTGGGGATGTACCTGCGCGGAGAGATTGACCTGGCGACTGCAAGAGAGCTAATAGTGCGCAACACACGCCGCTTTGTGCGCCGCCAGTATCAATGGTTCCGCCTGTCCGACCCAAATATCCGTTGGTTCAATTTGGATGAGCCAGAGGCAGAAGAGGCAGTACGAAACGAGCTGCTGCAATTCGGACTCAGGAAGAAAGAACCGGGCTAGGAATGCAGCCGGAAACTGGCTTTTGGGGCCGTCCGTGAGCTGACCAAAAAGCGGATCAGCATTGTGACGACGGCCAAAACAGGAAGGGTGTGTGGGAAAAAACAGGCTCTTGCTGTCCTTTTTGTCCCTGCATCAGCCCGGTTCTGGTCGCGACTGAATAAATCCACAAACGTTTGTCGATAGAGCTGGCGCAGAGCAGTTCGCTTACCATCCTTGGTAAAGCTGACGTAACGGCCTGGGTGCATGGTTGGTTCTCCTTGCTTATCGTAATAATCACCATGATACCCTGGCTGTCAAGCCCCCAAAACATATGTGGTTTTATTTAGTAGAGATGTGCCCCCCTGTGACAGATGTCCAGCATAATGCTTTTGCCACCAACACCGTGCCGCTGAGCCTCGCTCTGCATTGCCTGGGCTATGGCATTGTCATTATGCGAGACCAGAGCCAGAATACACGAGCCGGCGCCGGAGAGGCAGGCTCCCAATGCTCCGGCGTCAACCGCAGCCTCAATGATATGAGGCATGGCCGGGAACATGGATGTGCGATAGGGCTGGTGCAGCCGGTCGCGCATGGCCTCCTTGAGCAGGCCCAGGTTACCGCTGACCATGGCTGCAGCAAAAAGGGCCGTGCGGCTGAGGTTGTAGACAACATCGGCGCGGCTCACCTGCTTGGGCAGGATAGCGCGAGCCTCCTCCGTTGACATCTGAAAATCGGGGACGAAGATGACCGTCCGAAGCCCAGGCGGCACCGGCAGTGAGTCGGTCACCAGTCGCCCACCGTTCATCACGCCAACAACGATGCCGCCAAGCAGGGCGGGGGCAACGTTGTCGGGATGTCCTTCGATGGCGACGGCCATGTCCAGCAGATCTGATGGCGAAAGCAGATCGCCGGCCAGGGCATTGCCTGCCACCAACCCACTGACGATGGCAGCCGACGATCCGCCCAGCCCACGTGCCACAGGAATGACATTGCGGGTGCGAATGTGCAGACCCGGCACGGATTGTCCGATGGCATCGAAATACCAGTGTAGGGCGCGCAGGACCAGGTTCCCTTCGTCTCGCGGCAAGCTGTCGGCCCCCTCGCCCTCGATGATGAGAGTGGTCTGCTCTGCCAGTGTTACCTCCACTTCATTGAAGAGGGATAAGGCCAGTCCATAGCAGTCGAAGCCAGCTCCCAGGTTGGCCGATGTTGCCGGAACGCGAACTCGTATCATATATGTGCCTCGAGGCTTGCTATACTCCGATTGTGGGTAGCCCCATGCTCATTCTGATGCACAGGCTGTCTGAGGACATGCCCTCAGCCGCCGGGGGGTATCAATGTCATGAGCAGCCGGCGCACGGAACTCGTCTCTGCTGCCACAACCACCGGCTGCCCTCCGTGCTGCATGTGGTATGTCACCGTCGTCTCCGGGTCTTTGAGCAAGTGACCGGTGAGAATGCCAACGACGGTATCTCCTGGCTTGATGGTGCCGGCGTACACGAGCTTGCGCACGCCGGCCACGGTGGCCGCCGACGCCGGCTCGCAGCCGATGCCGGCCCGGTCAACGACCGCCTTCGCCGCCAGTATATCATCATCGCCGACCTCATCTACGATACCATCGGTCTCTTCAATGGCACGGCGCGCCCGCGGGTAATTGGCCGGGTGACCAATGTTGATGGCCGTGGCAATGGTATGTGCTGTGACCGGACGGAAACTGTTGAAGCCGCAGCGAAACGCCTGGTAGAAAGGGTTGGCTCCTTGCGCTTGAATCACGGCCAGGCGCGGCAAGCGCGAGATGATGCCAACAGCCTTGAGCTCGCGCAATGCCTTGCCAAAAGCCGATGTGTTACCCAGATTGCCGCCGGGCAGAACAATCCAGTCGGGAACAGTCCATCCAAGCTGCTGTATGAGCTCGAAGATGATGCTCTTCTG
>Ga0272448_1005896_pt1 | contig 13364 bp, 14 predicted proteins | sample YNPCB0191_FD_202220 | JGI IMG/M metagenome (GOLD analysis project Ga0272448, IMG submission 202220) | Hot spring sediment microbial communities from Yellowstone National Park, WY, United States - YNP-CB-019-1 | ecosystem: Environmental > Aquatic > Thermal springs > Hot (42-90C) > Sediment...
TATCGTTTCTATTTGAAAGGTAGAGTCATGGCGACTAGAATGTCCTTATCCAAAGAAGAACTCGATGCGCTGACCGACACGATGATCCTCGATCCTCGTCCAACGGTCAAGCAGAGCAAATCCGTAAGCGAATACAGTTTTGCACGACCTAACAAGCTGCCTAAGACACGGCTGCGTTCGATGCAAACTGTGCTTTCCGCATTGGAGTCCGGATGGTCTGCTGCGTTGTCATCGGTCCTCAAGGTCAGAACTGTGATGTCCGCTCAATCGAGTATAGAGGCATCGCTCAGGGAGTATTCGGAATCCGTCAAATCCACAAATCCAGTTTTTGAAGTCACCTCTCAATCCACCGGAGTCGTGATCTATATCGACATGCCGGTTGGTCTAGCGTGGAGTATAGCGGATCGAATGGTAGGGGGCGACGGCCGCAGATCCGAGCCGGTTGCTTCACTTTCAACGACTCAGATGAGCGTGTTGAAGTGCTTGATGGCAAAACTGGTGGCCAGCCTGGAAAACGCGTGGTCGCAACTCGGAGAGATGCAGTTCAAGATTACCGGTATCGATGGATTGTTCGGTTCCAGCGGGTTGTCGGCAGATGAAAATTACATCGTTACTTCCCTGAATTGGAAAGTCGGCACGGAATGCGGAACGGTGAACCTCGCAGTTCCCGCTAAAGCGCTCGACGGAATTGCTGATCCTGCGGAAAAAGCATGCGATGCGAAATCTGAGGATGCCATCGATACGGTATCTATGAAGGCGCTTTCAGGATTACTGGACTCCGTGGGAGTTCCCGTTGTGGTCGAACTCGGGCACACAAGTATCAGCGTCGAAGATGTGTTGAATATGGAAGCCGGTGACATAGTTAGACTCGAAACGAAGGTAAACGATTCTCTGAAAGTCAGAGTTGGTGAAAAGATAGGTTTCAAAGCAAGACCGGGTCTTATGGGTAGACGCATGTCTGCGCAAATATCAGAGAATCAGATGAATAATAGTGATGTACTTGGGGGGCAAAAGGATGGTTAGGAAAAAAATCGCAGATGAAGCACTTGGTGCTGAAGAATCTGGCATGCAAATTGCTAATGTAGAGTCTGACCAGGTAAGCCTGGCCGAGACTGCTGCAATAAACACGGAAATGAAGGTAACGTCGATGGAGAATACAATTACGTCCGAAACCGGAAGCTCGATCAAGAGAGCATCATTTTCACCGCTGAATCCCGGCGCGGTTAGGACAGAGCAGAATTCGATGGATCTTATCATGGACGTCGCTCTCGACCTGAGTGTCGAACTTGGGCGCACTTCATTACCCGTTAGAGACATTTTGCAACTCGGCCCTGGCTCGATCCTGGAATTGGACAAGCTGGCCGGAGAACCGGTTGATATCATGGTCAATGGAAAGCTGATTGCACGAGGTGAGGTCGTCGTGGTAGATGACAACTTCGGGATTCGCGTGACCGAGATAGCAAACCGAAATGAGAGGATTTCCGGCGTGGCTTAGAAGGTGGAAGCCAAGTGAAGTGCCGATATTTCATACCCCTGGCACTCTTGTTCTTTGCAGGAGTGCAGGGGTACAGTCACAGTCAAGCCCTTTATCCATCGTATACTGAAAACCAAGTTGAATCTGCGCCTGCGGAGAAGTTCGAATGGAGGAATTTGTCCTCAAAAGAGGGAGCAAGCTCCCAGTCCGTAGAAGCTGCGGATTCCATCAGCGTTAATCACTCCGCAAAGCATCCTCGCAAGCATAGAGTCGAGGTCAAGCAGGAGAAAAAGGCAGCACTCGTCGAGCGAACGAAGAAATCCGTTCACGAGAAGAAAGTAGCGGCGCCGCGGACACATGTCAGGGCAGTAGAGCCCGACATGGATCAAGCGCCCGTGCTGAATGCCTCAGCTCCGAAACACCTTGCTCTAGCAAAGAAAACCGCAAAGAAGCCACTGCACGTGGATCGAATTGCCGCACTGCGACAGGCCGAAAAGAAACCGATCAAGACAGCAAAGGAGAATGACGGCATCTCAGTGATGACCGTTGTGTCTACACTGCTGTGGCTGGCATTGGTTCTTGGTCTTGCTTACTTGACGATCCTGGCCTTGAAAGCCATTTCAAACAAACGGGTAATTTCTCCTCAATGTGGAGTGCCCGGCCTGCAGGTAAAAGATGTCGCTCGTCTTTCTCCAAACAATACGCTCCACATGGTGAATGTGAACGGAAAGTCCTTGCTCATAGCATCGACCAGCGAGCAAGTAAGTATTCTTGCCGAATTCGATGCCGAAAAGGATGAAGATACCGTTGAAATTCCGAACAATCATTTTGCCGAATATCTGGCGAAGTATTCCGAGTCTACTCCGCATTCTACGCCTGCATCCAGGCTGGCAGGATTGCTTCGCGATTGCACCGACCATCTTCAGAAGCGTCGCGTAACCGCGCTGGGTGGGGGAACCGGCAATGAAAAGTAGAATCACAATACCTGCAATCATGGGGCTGATTTTGGCGGCATCGGTCAATGCATTCGCCGCTCCGGCAATTCCAAAGATCAGTCTGGGGATAGATGCGGCACGGAATCCGCAGGATGTGTCGGTAAGTCTGCAAATCCTTATACTTCTCACCATACTGTCACTGGCTCCGGCTTTGTTGATAATGGTGACATCGTTTACCAGGATTATCATTGTCCTTTCGTTTACCAGAAACGCGCTCGGAACTCAGCAGGTTCCGCCGAACTCGGTATTGATCGGTCTGGCTCTCTTTCTGACCTTTTTTACAATGGCTCCGATCTTCACGAAAGTGAATAACGATGCACTGCAGCCGTATCTTAAGAAGCGTATCACTATGGAAGTTGCCGTGGATCGAGCCTCAGTGCCGATAAGGGATTTCATGTTTCGCCAGGTCAGGGATAAGGACATCGAGCTTTTCGTAGACTTGTCCAAGATATCTCGGCCGAAGAACGAGAACGACGTGCCGACCTATGTGTTGGTTCCGGCATTTCTTATTAGTGAATTGAAGACCGCATTCAGCATCGGGTTCCTGATATTCATACCGTTTCTTATCATAGACATGGTAATTTCGGTAGTGCTCATGTCGATGGGTATGATGATGCTTCCGCCGGTAATGATTTCACTTCCATTCAAGATGTTGTTGTTCGTATTGGTAGATGGCTGGCACTTGATCGCTCAGTCTATCGCCACTAGTTTCCGATGAGGTAGATGACATGACAGACGTTACAGTTCTTGAAATAGGGCACAGAGCGCTGATGCTCGCAATAATGATATCCGCTCCCATGCTTGCGCTGGGATTGGTAGTAGGTCTGGTGGTGAGTGTCTTTCAGGCAGCTACTCAGATTCACGAATCGACGCTTACCTTTGTGCCGAAAATAGTTGCGGTTATCGCGGCCATGATAGTATGCGGGCCATGGATGCTCGCTCAGGTGATCAACTTTACGACCACCTTGTATCGCGGTATCCCGAATTTGGTGAGATAAATGGATTTCGCACTTTTGGGCATATCCAAGCTGCAGGTTTTTCTCCTTGTGCTGACTCGCACAGCGGGAATATTCACCCTGACTCCGACGTTCGGATCGAACCACATACCGCCTTATGTGCGAATGGCGATGGCGTTGGGACTGGGGATTATTTTCCTGCCCCTCGTCGGCTCCGGGGTGCAATTGCCCGATGACGTTCCGAATATGGTCTTCATGATCGCTCGTGAGGCCATGATCGGTCTGGCTATCGGATTCATCTGTATGATGGTGTTCGTAACAATCGAAACTGCCGGCCATTTTATAGATGCTCAATCCGGCTTTAGCTTTGCCGCATCCGTTGATCCCGCGACCGGAAACAGCGTGTCAGTAGCTTCCAAATTTCACAATATGCTGGCGATACTCATATTCTTCGCCACAAATTGCCACCACGTGCTGTTGATGGGCCTGGCGGAGAGTTTTAGAATGGCTCCGGTCGGCCAGGTGGACATGAATCCCGCTGTTGCAAATGGCATGGTATCATTGTTTTCGTCGCTGTTTATAGTCTCTATCCGCATCTCCGCTCCTATATTTGCCGCACTCTTTCTCGCCGATATCGCGCTTGCGATGATATCGCGAGTCATCCCGCAGATGAATGTTTTTGTGGTCGGTCTTCCCCTTAAACTAGGTTTGGCCCTGGTTGGCCTGCTAATTGCTATACCCTACGTGTCGGGCATCAGTCACGATGTTCTCGGTGGGGTGTACAACCATATTACCAGCTTCATGAGCGCTGCAATTCACCCCTGATAATATCTCTGCCTCCGGATTTGACGAGATCGATTCCGGAACATTCCATCCACCCGACAAACAGGATTCGTTATGTCATTTCAAGACAAAACCGAGGCCCCCTCACAACATAAACGCGACGAGGCTCGTAAAGAAGGGCGCGTTGCGAAAAGCGTAGACCTCAATTCCGCCTTGCCGATGCTGGCAGGATTGGTGGTAATGCGAGCTGTCGGGCCGTTTATGATGAGCGAGACATCGAATTTGATGCGGCGGACATTTGCCAATTGCTCGCATACGGAACTGAGTGTCCGAACCATCGGGCCGATGATGGGGGATCTCATTCTAAGAATATTCATGCTCAGCATGCCTATCGTCGTGGCTGTAGGTGCAGTGGGTCTGGTGGTCAACGTCATGCAGGTTGGCATGAAAATTGCTCCTAAGTCGATAGCTCCCGATATGAGCAAGATCAGCTTGTTGAAAGGTATTCCCAAGCTGGTCTCTACTCAGTCGATGGTGGAACTTATCAAGTCCGTCTTGAAGCTGGTTATCGTGGGCTATGTCGTGTACTCTTTCCTGCGGGGAGAATATCCTTCGCTGATTCGATTGGCGGAGATGCCTCTCGACTCGATCGGTTCGAGAATTGCCGAACTTTGTTGGGGAGTGCTGATCCGAGCCACCGGAGCGATGTTGGTCCTCGGTCTTCTCGATTATATGTACCAGCGTATTCACTTCGAGAATACCTTGAAGATGACTAAGCAAGAGGTCAAGGAAGAGTACAAGCGAACCGAAGGAGATCCATTTGTCAAGGGCCAGGTGAGACAGCGCCAGAGGGAAATGGCACGTAGAAAGCGCATGCTGAGTGACGTTCCCAAGGCGGATGTGGTAATCACGAACCCGACGCATATCGCAGTAGCTTTGAAATACGATTCAAGCAAGACGTCAGCGCCTATAGTGCTTGCAAAGGGTCAGCGATTGATGGCGCAGAAGATCAAGGAAATAGCGCGAGCCAGCGGCGTAACGATAGTCGAGAATAAGCCCGTGGCGAGAATGTTGTTTAAGGTCGTTGAGATCGGCCAGCCCATCCCTGAAGAACTGTATCAGGCTGTAGCAGAAATCCTTGCTTATGTATACAAAATCAGCCGAAGACAGGGCATGCACAGATAGCAATTGGGGAATTTGTACCCAACTAATGTTTAGCCAGCATTTCTGCATGAGAGCGTACTGAGAAGTGCGGAATTGCAGATTGTTTATTTGTCCGTAGAGTAGAGGAGAAAAGCACCATGTCGTCAACCGGCGCGCACATGAAGCAAATGAAGCTCCCGATGATCGCAAAGTACAGCGATCTCGCGACAGCACTGGGTGCGCTCGTCATAATGGGAATGATGATAATTCCGCTCCCGGAATGGGCGCTCGACATACTCCTTCCGCTTAACATTGCCGCTGCTCTGACGATTTTGCTGGTAACCGTATACATCAATGAGCCGCTTCAGTTTTCATCGTTTCCTTCGATGCTGCTGGTTGCAACCCTTTTCCGATTATCACTCAATATCGCCGTGACTCGCTCGATCCTCATAAACGCGAGCGCCGGTTCCGTGGTAAGTGCATTTGGTTCGGTCGTGGTCGGCGGGAACTATGTTGTCGGTATTGTAATCTTTATCATTTTGATCATAGTGCAATTCGTCGTTATCACAAACGGTACTGGAAGAGTTGCTGAAGTCGCAGCTAGGTTTACCTTGGACGCTATGCCCGGTAAGCAGATGGCGATCGATGCAGACCTCAACGCGGGGATCATCGACGAGCGAGAAGCGATGCGGCGAAGGCAGTCGGTAGCAAGAGAAGCTGACTTCTACGGCGCTATGGACGGTTCAAGCAAGTTTATCCGAGGCGATACAATCGCTGCGATTATCATGATCGTCGTCAATATCCTCGGCGGGTTTATAGTCGGCGTCGTCCAGCACAACATGGACTTTATGCAGGCTCTTCAGAATTATACCCTTCTAACTATCGGTGAAGGTCTTATCACACAGATACCAGGACTGCTCATATCGAGTGCAGCAGGTTTGATGGTTACGAAGACTGCATCGGACAGCACTCTCGGAATAGATGTCGCACAGCAGTTGCTTTCCCAGCCGAAGGCATTGAATATCACGGCAGCAATCTCCGGCTTGCTGGCATTTGTGCCCGGTATTCCGAAACTGCCATTCATCTTGATCGCAGTCGGTGCCGTTGCACTCGGCCGCACGCTCAAACAGCAGATAGCAGCTCCGAAGAAAGAGGAAGCAGCTCGCCCTGCGGCAGAAGCACCTAAATCTCCCGAGGCAATGACGGATCTCCTCGCTGTCGATCCTATACAAGTCGAACTCGGTTACGGTCTTGTACCATTGGCTGATCCAAAGCAGGGGGGAGACTTGCTGGAACGCATCACGGCAGTCAGACGCCAGTCGGCGGTTGAATTGGGCCTTCTGGTTCCTGCAATTAGGGTGCGGGACAACGTTCAACTGAAACCAAACAATTATGTAATCAAGCTTCGTGGCATAGAAATTGCTCGTGGAGAGATATACACCGGTCACATGCTAGCCATGAATTCAGGTGCGGCGAGCATGCCGGTACATGGAATCGAGACGACTGAACCGTCATTCGGCCTTCCTGCTATTTGGATTGCGGATATTCAGCAGGCTGAAGCAGAGATGGCCGGTTACACAGTAGTTGATCCGCTGACCGTTCTGATTACGCACATTTCGGAGACTATCCGAAGGAATGCGGCATCTATCCTGTCACGACAGGACACACAGGTGCTGATAGATACTGTGAAGAATCAAGCGCCGGCGGTGGTGAATGATCTGGTACCGGATGTGCTCTCTCTCGGCGATGTCCAGAAGGTGCTGCAAAACCTTCTGTCCGAAAGGGTCTCTATCCGTGATATGGTAACGATCCTTGAATCTTTGGGAGATGCTGCTCGTATTACTCGGGACACGGATGCGCTGACAGACTTTGTCCGCCAGGCTCTTGCACGGCAAATCACAGCTCAGTATCAGTCTACTGATAATACGATAAGAGTCTTTACCCTCGATCCGACCATCGAGCAGACGATTGCAGAGGGAGTACGCCACACTGAAACCGGAGGGCAACTCGTGCTCGAGCCGGGGTTGGCTCGGCGGATACTCCAAGCTGTCCGCAACGAGACTGAGCGAATGGCGTCGATGGGTTATCAGCCGGTCGCACTTTGTTCGCCTAGAACAAGAGTTCATTTTAGAAGACTTGTGGAGCGAATGGTTCCGGCGCTGGCAGTCTTGTCGTTCAACGAATTGGCACAGGGTGTCGGCCTGGAAACGGTTGGAATGGTGGAATTAACAGATGAAAATGCTCAAAATCAAAGCTGACAGTATGTCCGGCGCGCTTGCTGAGGCAAGACGTCTCCTCGGAGAAGATGCTGTCGTCCTGCATACAAAGCAGTGCGAAGATCCTGCACTTTTCGGGCTTGCGAAAAACAAGTCCGTAGAGATCATCGCTGCTAGAAATGAGGAAACATCTCAGCCGCCGACTACCAACGTACCCAGCCGCGATCATGAGACCGCCGCTCAACTGGCGGAATTGAACCGGCAGATGGATGAGATGAAGCGCACGATGTCCGAGCTTCTTTCAGGTATGATGGTGGCTCGTTGCAAGGAACGGACTCAATCCGTGGACCGACTCGTGCGGAATGGGGTCTCCGAGACCCTGGCAGAAACCGTTCTAAATGGTTGTGACGATGAGAGAGCGGCTTCTCTGGCAGCGATTTCAGGACGAATTCGATGCAGCAATGGAATCATATTCGGTGGCAGGCAGCAGAGAATAGCCCTAATTGGCCCGACCGGAGTGGGGAAAACTACCACAGCAGCCAAAATTGCCGCGCAATATGCCATCTTTCACAAGAAGTCTGTGGCTTTGATTACCTTGGATACTTATCGCATAGGAGCAGTCGAACAACTCGCTGCCTATGCCAGAATACTCGATATACCGTTCGATGTGGCTCTGAGCCCGGAAGATGGGGAATCGCTCATCGCCAAGCATTCGGACAAGGATTTGATAATCATAGATACTGTAGGCCGCTGTCAGCGCAGAAGAGATCACATCGACGAACTTGGTGAATTCCTCGGTACTACTCGACCGACCGAAGTCCATCTCGTGTTGTCCGCCAGCGCGGATTACGTTTCCCGAAAAGAAGCGATCGAGAACTTCGGTTCCCTGAGAACGGACAAGATACTGCTCACCAAGCTGGATGAATGCTCTCAGCCGGGAAGCGTACTCGAACTCGCCGTAGCGGGCCTTATGCCTTATTCATTTGTAACTATGGGTCAGGATGTACCGGATGATATTGCCGTCGCAACGAGTGAATCGCTTGCGAAGTTTGTATGGGAGGGAACACTTTGAAAGACCAGGCAACCAAACTCAGATTGCTAGTATCGGAATCGGAGAAGCGCAACCAGAAGAAAGGCGTGTACCCGGTTTCCGTGACATTGTCGCCTAAGAATACCAGAGTCATCGCTGTCACGAGCGGAAAGGGTGGGGTGGGCAAAACTACACTTGCCGTGAATCTCGCTCTGCTCCTGTCAAGGATGCCCGCCAAAGTGCTCCTGGTAGATGCAGACCTCGGTTTGGCAAACGTAGATGTCATGCTCGATATCGACAATGGACGCCATCTGGGTCACCTCCTGATGACAAACTGCACTGCCGAAGAAGTGGCGGCAGACGGACCGAACGGAATCAAAGTGATCTCCGGCGGATCGGGACTCCGCGACCTTGCAGACGCAGGTTCGGAAGGCAGAGCCATCATTCTGGAAAAGCTGGCCGCTTACTGTGCTAATTTTGATTATGTGGTCGTAGATACCAGCCCCGGAATCGGCGAAGATGTGGTCGATTTCCTCCAATGGGCGGACGATCTACTCCTTGTAACCACCACGGAGCCTACGTCGATTACGGATGCCTACGCGGCTCTCAAAGTCGCCAGCACGGAAATGCCGGGCAAGGATGTGGTAGTGGTCGTAAACTCCGCCGATACTGTCCAGGCAAGCCAGGCAGTCACGGTAATAAATAATGTTGCAAATAAATTCCTCGGTAGGCATTGTAATTGCTGGTATCCTATTGAACATGACGCGCTCGTCGGTCGAGCGATCCGCGAAAGGAAGCCTTTCGTAGATACGTATCCGAAATCACGAGCCGCTGAATGTCTCGAAAGACTGGCGAGCGAATTGTACTTCCGCCGAAGTCCGGTAGGAGCTACTGCGTAGATCGGAATGTCGATCGCCGAGGCACAGTGTTGCAAGACAACCGGATATTCTATAGAGAAGCCGGTCATTCTGAGTCGAGGTAGTAAAACATTATGAAAGATTTTTGGAAATTCTTAAATCTGTTTCTATCTCTAATGGGGTTCGTACTGGTCGCAGTGCTCTTGCTCGTCAATGGGGATTCCTTTCCCGACGCCGTTCTAAGAGCGAGTATTTCATTCGCCGTGATGTTTGTTATTTTGAATGTATTCGGCTCGATACTCACCGTTGTTGCGGGGAATATATCGACAGAATCGCCCGATACCGAGCCCATCGCTGATGAATCAGAGGTTCAGCAGATTTAGGGGGTGCTAGATGTCACAAGTTGATGCTCTATGGCTGCAATACAAGGAAAAAGACGATGCAAAGGCGCGCGAGCAGATCATCATGAAATACGCGTACCTTGCAAAGTACGTCGTCGATAGAATGTGCATTCGCACTTCGAATGTGATGGCTTATGACGACCTTGTGAGCTATGCCGTTATCGGACTTATCAACGCTGTGGAGAGATTTGACCCATACCGGGCAATAAAGTTCCAGACCTACGCGATTACCCGCATCAGGGGCGCTGTGCTCGACGCATTGAAGAGTATGGACTGGCTGCCCAGAGGGATGCGCGAGGCAGGGCAGGAGATGACTCGGACAATGGCCCGATTGGAGGCCGAAACCGGGCGCACACCCTCCGACGAAGAAGTTGCTGCTGCAATGGATGTCAGCATCGACGAATTGGGGAGGATTGTCACCAGTACGGGTCAGTCGGCGATGCTTTCTTTGGAGGAATTGATAAGCACTGGCGAGGATTACAGCTCCGAGTCCGGCCTGGGAAACGGGTCGTACGGAGGCATTGATCCGTCATCCTCCGCAGAGGCTCAGGAGAGGAAGCGTCTATTGGCAAAAGCGATAGATGAACTCCCGGAGCGAGAGAAGATGGTAGTAAGCTTGTATTATAAAGAAGGTTTGACCCTGAAAGAGATAGCTGAAGTCTTGAGCGTTACCGAATCTCGGGCGTGTCAAATACATTCAAAGGCTATGATACGCCTGAACGGCAAGCTTTCCAGGTTTGTCGACCTGATGCTTGCCTCTGCCTGATATGAAGTCGGGGAGGCGCACAAATGGATCTCATCGGAATGAACGGCCGGGACATGTCTATACGCCGGATTGTCGATCCGATCAAGCCGGTCGATGACAAGTCGCACGGAACAGTAGGAAACTATTCGGAAGATCATGCGGTGGTACGGCGAATGATGGATGATCCCGAATCTTCGCACCATAACGAATCCGATCCTGAAGAAGATTCTCGGAAGGAGAATCACGATGGTTGGCTGGACTCCGAGCAGTCCGGTCCGGAGACATTATCCGGAGAATCGGAATCGCAGGAGCATCATGTGCTGGACTTCAAAGCGTAAGGTGAAAAAGTCATGGGAAACGGTTGGTTTGTATTTGCAATAGTGGCATGTATAGTCATAGGCTGCGGCTTCATCCTTGCAGTCTCTCTCCTCAAAGCGGCATGGGCACATCGTGAAAGAGAAGCCCTCAGCGCAGAGGATTTGAGGATACTGGAAGAGTCCGCCGTCCTGCTCATCGAGCAATTGAAGTCGGAAACCGATGAAAGGCTTGCCGCCCTCGATGAATACACTCGTCGAGTGGAAGCTCTTTTGCACGAAACCGATCAGCGCATAGCCCTTTTACGGACACAGGTGGCTGCACAGGAAGACGATACACGATTGAGCGACATCAAGTTGGCAGTGGAGAAGAACTTCGATCTGCCGTCATCTGAAGCGTCGATACTCATATCGGACGAATCGGATTGTGTGGAGATTGCTCGAACCTCCGGGCTGAACTGTGCCGAAGTGAAATTGATCAAGCGCCTTGCCAGTATGCAGGCTAGCTGATACTCTTCTCCACGACCGGCAGCGGTCCGAAATGCTCCGCCGGAAGCACCCTCAGCCTTCCATTTTTATCCACAAACATCCAGCCTGATTTTGGAATTTACCGAACACTATTGAAAAAAGTGACCGCCGGATGAACCATTTCCCGGCGGTCATTATGTTTCTGCGAAACCCAGTGGCAGTTCCGCAATGCCTTGGAGGAGGCAAAATCTATGGGTTCTCGTAATGTTTTGTGGCGCTGTTGTATGTAAACTGATTGGCGCATTCAGTTTGGAACGCTTCTTCGGTACTGCAAAGGGTCATGAAGACCGAGTAGGGCAGGTTGCAGGTGGGAAGGAGCATCTGCTTAGGAAAAAGTATCGCTTTGGCTTGCATGGCCTTGGCATGCCCGTCCGCAAATACCCAGTTCGGCATCTGATGTGCCGTCACCGCGGCTCCCACCTGATACAGGGTAAAAGATGCAATCTGTCCGGTATCGTCATCACATTCTCCGAGGAGCACTATCTGCGACGGATCGGTGATCCAGGCCTCAGGGAGCATGGCAGGCGCGTTTGGTGGGTTAGCAGGATCCGGAACGGCTCGATATGCATAGCTTAAGCATTGGTTGATGCCGTAGCTCAAAGGTGCATTCGGCGTGCCGTACAGGCCTTGAGTGCCTTTGATGGTGTTGCGAGCAGGACAGACGAATATGGATTTCGTTCGGACATAAGGCATGATTTCGTCAGCCCAGGTAACGAACGGATTACCGCCGCCATTTGTAAGAGCCGTAGGTGCTGTCAATCCCCAAAATGAGTAACCCCCCGGATCAGTATAGTTGAAAGGCAGAGGATATGTGCCATCGTAGTCTTGCGTATACGAAAGGACGGCAGTTCCCAGTTGGCGCATGTTACTCAGACATTGGGTCTTCTTGGCGGTGGCCTTTGCACGCATTATTGCGGGAAAGAGCATGGCTGACAGGATGCCGATGATCGCAATGACTACCAGCAGTTCGATAATCGTGAAACCTTTGTTCTTCATAACAATATCCTCCGACACTCAAATTGGCTGAACAGATAGTCAGCAATCGCCACCGTATATGCAATTGCGACTAAGCATAACATACCATACATGGCGAGTCAATAACCGGCATTCTTCTTCATCAATTTGACACTTAGTGGCGGAGTTTTGTTTCATGTAGTTCGGAAGAAAGTTGAAAATGGCACTGTTATGCAGCGAGCAGAATTACGTGTTGGCGGCTACGGATATGTGTCTCTTCCTGCCGATGGTTCGGGACCGATAAACTTTGAGCAGACCGAGCTTGGTTCTGGTAGGGAGTTCGAGTTGTGTCGCGTCGTGCACCGAAAGCCGTTTGATGTGTCGTGACGGATCGAATCCTGCCCCGGACTCATTCAATTGCCGGTGTGCACCTCTGTTTACGGCGCACATGATGGTCAGACTACCCAGGGCGGCAATTATCGGTATCCAGTTCAGCCATCCGGTGTTTCCGGGGCTGGAGAATAGACTGGTTATTGGAGAATGCAATGGCCTATCTGTCGAGGCAAGACATTCGGTCAACTCCTTGTTTTGCGGAGAAGATATATGCGTTATCAGCAAGGACGCGAACTCCGAGTATATTCTACGGCGCTCTGAATACGAACTGGCTGGTGAAGTCTCGATCAGCATGCTTGGTATGCCGTGAGCGGAAAAAGTTCGGTGAGCGAGCCTCGAGTCACAGCTCGATCTGTCGCCGATGAACTCTATGGTAATGCCTCGGTGGTTCATTGATTGAACTGCTGAGACTCCCAGCATTCTCGATAGTTGGATCGTGCGAGGACTGCCGACACCTGATACTTCCACCCAGTTTCGCCAGCGTGGGGATTTTTCTGTCCATTGGTGTTCGTCCAGGATGACTGTCGGGCGATACTCTTTGATGAACTTCCAAATACATACGGTCTCGGGCTGTG
>Ga0272448_1005900_pt1 | contig 13360 bp, 11 predicted proteins | sample YNPCB0191_FD_202220 | JGI IMG/M metagenome (GOLD analysis project Ga0272448, IMG submission 202220) | Hot spring sediment microbial communities from Yellowstone National Park, WY, United States - YNP-CB-019-1 | ecosystem: Environmental > Aquatic > Thermal springs > Hot (42-90C) > Sediment...
AGACCAGAATGAGGTTTCAGGGCATTATATTAGATAAGAAAGAACATCTTTAGATTCGCATAAAAATTTTATCTCCTTATTTTTCTCTTTTTCTTTCCCTTTCTTTATAATCAATTTCCCTTCTATCTCTTTTATCTATGGAGTCCGATATCTATCCGAAATCGTTCAGGGTTCGTCATTTTATATTGCTTCGCTTCTCAAATTGGCATAACATATAGAAAATCAAACAACAATGTTCCCTTTGAAGATTATGATTAAATTTTTCTCTATCGCTCTTTTCTGCTTGTATGCGTTCGCTCAGGGAAACTGGCAGATTATCTCGGGGAAAGCCGATTTGCTTGACGATGTCCTCTATCTTGATAATTCTATTGTCCTTTATCCCAAGCCCGCTCCCCAAGACTTCGTCTTGGATCTGAGGGTGAAGATACTGGAAAAGAGGGAGAATGCAGAAGCCTGTATAATCATCGGAGCGGATGAGACCGCCTCCCATTTCTTCCAAATCTATCTGGACCAGCCCTCCAACTCCCTGAGGGCAATCTCAATGGGAGAAGGCAAAGCCTCTCCCTCAATCGCAAACATCCCCTTCAAGATAGAGATGGGAAGATGGTATGGCTTGAGGGTCATTAGCTATGGAACAAATATCCTCGCTTATCTAAATGGGAAACGCTATCTTTATCTTGAGGGCATAAAACTTAAGGGGAATAGGGTGGGAGTAAGGGTGGGCGATGGCAAGAGCGTCTTTTCTTCTTTTTCTTTAAAATCCTTTGATTCAGCGAGGCAATATGAATTGGGTGGGAAAAAGATTGAGGTATCCCTTCCTCCCATCGTCCAGCCCCTTGAACCCTTCAAGCTGAAAGTCCACTATGAGGGGCAATCTCCCCTTTATTTTTCCCTTTTGAATGGGGAAAATCGGGAATACCGCAGGTGGATTTTGCGCCAAAATGAAGGGGAATTTGAGCTGAAAGCAAGCGGAGCGCTTGGAACCCATAAGTTAAAAATCAAAAACAAAGAAGGGAAGGTGATAGAAGTGCCTTTTGAGGTTGATGCGATTACAAAGATTGAGACGGGAAGCGGTCTCTGGGACGAGCTTTTTCGGAGCTTAAAGGAGACCGTCAAGAAGGATAGGTTCTTGTTCACCATTGACGGTAAGCCGGTGGCTATGAATCCCTCCTGGCTGAGGGACCACATCCACGAGATGAAGGGCTATAAATGGTGGGAGGAGGATGTTCGCTCCGCCCTCGACCATTTCTTGAGGATTCAACATCCCGAGGGCTTCTTCTACGAGATGATAATCCCACCCAGCGACCCCCACACAACCTTCGTTGAGCCCAAACACCGCATCATTGATGAGAAGAACAATTTAGCCTATGTGAGGCTGGAGATGGAGGCGGATATAGAGTATCTGATGGTTGAGGGATGCTATCAAGCTTGGCAAGCAACGGGCGATGATGAATGGCTGAAGTCCGCCTTGCCCAAGTTGATAAAGGGAATGGAGTATTGCATGAGCGACTCCAAAAGATGGGACGAGAAGAATCAGCTCGTTAAAAGAACCTTCAGCATAGATACTTGGGATTTCACCTATGGCTATCCCGCCGATAACAGGAAAATAGAAGAGGGTATGCCGATGAGCATTATGCATGGGGATAACAGCGGAATGTTCTACGCCTCAACCCTCCTTGCGAAGATGCTAACTTCCCTGGGGAAAGAAAACGAGGCGAGAAGATGGAGGGAGATAGCGAGACATTTTAAGGAGCGAACAAATCAAGTTTTCTGGAACGGCAAATTCTACACCCATCAGGTCCATCTAAACCATCCCGGCGCTCCGGGCGTTGATGAGAGTGAGATACTCAGCCTAAGCAATGCCTATGATATCAATAGAGGGCTACCCGACCATTCTCAAGCTGTGAGCATAATAAGGGAGTATAAGAGAAGGAGGGAGGAGACGAAGGGAGAATATTTCGCTGAATGGTTCAGCATCCATCCTCCCTATCCCGTTTTCAAGGCTCACGAATGGATGAAACCGGGGACATATATAAACGGCGGGGTAGCGGGTTTCGTGGCGGGAGAGCTTGCAAAGGCAGCCCTTTGGCAGGGCGAGGAGGAATATGGGGTTGATATCCTCAAGAGGGTTGCTGAGAAGATAAAGGGGGATGGGGAGATAGCCTTCCTTTACACTCCCGATGGGAAGGACCAGGGCGGTGGTCCGAAGGGATGGTCGGCGTCGGCGGTCATCTCCGCTCTTATTGAGGGGCTGGCGGGAATAAGGGATGAGGATAAGCTCTTAAAGAAGGCGACGATAGCGCCACGCTGGATTTCCGCTCAGGAAAACGAGGCGAAAATCGTCGCCCGCTATGGAGCTTCGGGAGCATATCTCGCCTACGATTACCGCCATAAACCCGATGATAAGAGGATAGAGATGGAAATCTCATCAAGCGGAACCGCTCCGTCTTTCCACATCCTCTTACCAAAGGGGAGCAAGTTTAGGAGGGTTGAGGTTGATGGGAAGGAAGTGAGGGCGATGATGTCGGTTATTGAGATGAGCGTTTACTGCGATTTCTCCCTCGATAAGCCGATAGAAAGGGCGAAAATAGTCGTCCAATATGAATAGAAAGGAGGAGATGAAAATGAGATTTGTTCTCTTGGTGTTTTTGCTCGTTGCCCTTCCCCTTTTGGGGGAGGAAGTAAAGGGTCCGGTTGAGATTTTCGGGACAGTTTACGAGAAAGTAGACCCTGGACCGCCCTTTCAAGAGGCGCCACGCCAGATTGAGGATTGGCAAGCCCCTCCGCCCACCGCTCAGGAAGAAGAAGCGGGTTTCATCCCCTATGCTCGTCCCGAGCCATTTGATATAAAGCCCTGGAGCAAGCCGAAAAAAGAGGAGCGTATTGGTAAGCTCCAATTTTCCTTGGCGCAGGGGGAAACGACCTCCCTTTGGTTCGCAATCTATGCCATTGAGTCCCTCTCAAGCCTCTCATTACAAGTTCAGCTTCTGAAAAAGGGGACGAATCCCTTCATTGAGATTCGCTATGCCCATTTCTGGGCGCAGAGGACGGATTGGCGAGGTCGCACTTATTACATAGCTCCCGAGCTTCTCCTCCCCATAAGCAATGGCTATGCCCTCTTCCCCGCTAAGGGTGGAACATTGGAGAGGCTCTCACTTGATATCCCCCAAGGTGAGAGCAGGCTTTTCTGGCTCACCATCAAGGCGTCGGAAAATCTCCCCTCGGGCGATTATCACCTCACTTTGAAAATCCAAGCGAAAGGGAAAAGCTCCTTCAATCTCCCCGTTTCCCTCCATATCTATCCCTTCCGCCTCTTGAAGCCGGAGAATAGGCGTTGGCTCCTCTATAGCGATACTTGGGTTTGGGGAAATCTTCCCGATGAGAAGGTTTTGAGGATATTGAGAGGAATAAAGGAGCACGGGATAGACGGCTTCACCGAGCTTCCCTTTGGGAAGTTGGACTTGAGCGGATTGAAGGAAGGAGTAGTTAAATATGACGCCTCGCCCCTGATTAGATTCGCCAATCTTATGAAGCAGGTCGGATTCAAGGGACCGCATACGATCGGAGTTTGGGCTGAGGGCGAATGCGCTCAGGCTTTAGGGTTGCAGGTTGATTTGAATAAGGAGTGGCCGGAGGAGCTGAAACAAGCGGTGATAAAAGTAGCGAAATGCGTGGTTGACACTTTGAAGCCGATGGGGTTGGACTGGCTTTTCTATGGATGGGATGAACCAGGACCGGAAAACCTCGCCGCCCTTCAGCAATATCGCTGTTGGTATGAGGGAGGAGCGAAGACCTATGTGACATTCTTCGATAGGGGGACATATGAGGTTGCGGGGCAATGGATGACCGCTCCCTGCTTCAGCGTCGGATTGATATACAATGAGGAAACGGCGAAGTGGGTTAGGCATCAATGCGATGTGCGAAGACAGAAGTTCTTCTGGTATGGTTCGGGTTGCTATTTGGGGCAGGAGGGAAAGGTTTTCCCTAATCGCTATCTAACTGGCTGGCTTTTCTATAAGACGAAAGCGGATGCGGAGGTATCCTGGACATTCGTCCGCCCCCACGAAGACCCATTCAACGATTTTGATGGAATCAATGTTAATAATGTTGAGCCGAAGGACCAATGCATAGCCTATCCTTGGTTAGCCCGCCCAAATGAATACATCAGTTTAATTGATATCATCCCCGCTATCCAATGGGAAGCGATTAGGGAGGGGATTAACGATTATTGCTACGCTTACACATTGAGCAAGATGATCGAGGAAGTGAAAAAGAGGAAAGGGAAGGATTGGGAAAAGCTCGCCAGGGAAGCGGAGGAGACATTAAGGGCTGTTGAGGAGAGCGTGCCTTGGGGGAACGAAGTGGGGAAGAGAGGATATTCAAATAAGGAACTTATGGAAGTGAGGAATCTCTTGGGGAAGGAGATTGAGAGGGTGAGTTTGGCTCTTAAAGGGAAAAGGATTTCGGAGAAAGGCGTGAAAAAGGAGATAAAGCTCAGCGTTATCCTATTGCCTCCCGAACTGGCTGAGATTTCAAGGGAAGTGCCCCTTCCCATTATATCTATTCCCGAGCTTTCATCTGCTCCAAAAATAGACGGAGAAGTGAGGGAAGAAGAATGGGCGGGGTCAAGCAAAGTTAATATGTTTTATGATTCGGAAACGGGAAAGCCGATAGGGAAGGAGATAGAGACGAGGGCATATATCGGATACGATGAGGGGGCGCTTTACATAGGCTTCATCTGCGGAGGGGATACGAAGAAGATGAGGATGGCTAAGTGGGCGAGGGATGGGGACGGAGTATGGCAGGATGAGGGGGTGGAGATATTCCTCGCCTCGGCTAATGAGCCCCATCGCTATGCTCATATAATCGTCAATGCAGTCGGTTCAATTTACGATGAGATAGTCTTTGATACGAGCTGGAACCCGGAGATAGAGGTTGGAACGAAGATTGAAGAAGGAAGATGGGAATGCGAGTTGAAGATACCTTGGGGCGTTTTGCCGAAAGGCAAAACGCCCCAAATCCGCTTGAATCTTTGCAGAAACCACTCAATCGTGAATGGGGAAACCTCCCATTGGGCTTGGTCTCCCACATTCGGTTGGTTTCATAATCCCTCCAGATTCGGAATAGCTAAACTCACAACCTCAAACATAATCCTGAGCAGTGTTGAGCCTCCCACTCTCTTCGGAGACGAATCCTTGAACCTCAAGGTCTTCAATAGAGGAAATGAGGAGAAAGAGGTCTTGCTTGATGGGAAAGTTCTCAGGGTTCCTCCGAGGGGCGAGGTCAAGGCGAGCTTGAAAGTGCCCTCATCAATCGGCGAGCATAGACACAATCTTCGCTTGAAATATGACAATCAGGTAGAGGAGTGGCAGATTCCCTATTCCATTCCCGAGCCATTGAAAGCTTTCTCAAAGGTCATCTTGCCAAATGAGAGGGGTGAGGCGACGCTATCGGTCGCTTTGAGCGTCAATGAGGAGCTGAAGGGGAAGAAGCTCATATTGGAGGTGGAGAGAAAAAGATATTTGCTCTCATTGGATAAAAGGGTGCAGATGATTCATCTTTCAATCTCTTCATTCCCTGCGGAAATTCGCCTATATATCTCCGATTTCCCGGAAAAATACATAAAGGCGAGATTGGTGCAAGTTTAGGGGAAAATTTCCTCTGAAAAAGATTTGGGATGGAGGGCATAAGAATTTAGATTGCTTCGTCGCTTCGCTCCTCGCAATGACAATAGGGCTGACTGTCATTGCTGGTATGGGTAAAGGTTTCGGACTAAAACGAAAGACAATGAGACGAAATTAAAATGGCGACTTTAAATTTAAATTTTTTAAAAATTGGATTAGAGGAAGGGAATATATGGTGAAGGTCAAATATCTTTCCCTATATAATATCTTAGGGGCAATTAAATCCTAAAAACCTATACCCATAGATGCGAGCCCGCCGAAGGCGGGCATGGCAATCTCTCTTTTGCGCCACATTCTGTCATTGCGAGGCTTCCCGAAGGGAAGCCGTGGCAATCTCGTCTTTTTGAAAAAAATAAGAGATTGCTTCGCTATCGCTCGCAATGACAAGAAGCTGCTCCTTGCAATGACGACGAGGAGGCAATGGGAAATATAAAGAAATCCGATGTCATTGAATCATATATCGTCTTTTCAAATCTAACGAAAAATTATAAAATAATATTTGTATGACGAAGATATTGATTGTTGATGATGACAAGGATATAGTGGAGATTCTCTCCCTTTATTTGAGGAGAGACGGCTTTGAGGTCGTTCCAGCCTATGATGGCATTCAAGCCCTCAATCTCTTCCGCCAGGAGAAGCCAAACTTGGTAATTCTTGACATTATGCTTCCCAGAATGGATGGCTGGGAGGTTTGCAAGATTCTGCGGGAACGCTATGATGTCCCCATCCTTATGCTCACGGCGAGGACGGAGGAAGCGGATAGGGTTTTGGGCTTGGAATTGGGAGCAGATGATTATGTCGTGAAGCCCTTCAGTCCAAGGGAGGTCACAGCGAGGGTCAAAGCCATTCTGAGAAGAAAGGAAAGACCGCCTCAGCTGATGACGATAGGAAAGATGACCCTTGATAAGTCAGCATATGAAGCGAGGATAGGAGAAAAGAGAATACCCCTCACCCCAAAGCAATTGGATGTCCTCTATATCCTTGCGGATAATCGGGGGAGGGTTGTCAGTAGGGGGGAAATCCTCAATAAGATTTGGCGGGATGTTGATTATCCTCCCGATGAGCGGGCTGTAGACCAACATATAAAGAGGATAAGGAGTTTGATAGATTTTGAGGAAGCGGGATTGCGCCTCACCACAATCAGGGGAGTCGGCTATAAGTTAGAAGAAATTTAAATGCGCATATTCGCTCGCCTCCTTCTCTCTTATTTCTTGATTGTCCTCTTCGCCACACTCACAATCGCCCTCGCAACAACCTATCTTTTAAGCGATTACTACAAGAGAACGAAGGAAAAAGAATTGAAAGTTTTGGCTGACGGAATTGCCCTCCGCTATTCCATCATCAGAGAGAAAGAAGGGGAAAAGGAGGCGCTAAAATTCCTTGAGCAAATGAGTGAATCCACAGGCTATCATCTCTGCTTCACTCCCTCTTCTCCAACTCCTGTCAGCGTGGAATTTGAGAAAGGACATATTAGATGGGGGGAGATATGTATGCCTCCCTATCTGGCGATTTCCGTCGCATCGGATGTGAAGGTAAAAGGAAAAACAATCGGAACCCTTGCCCTACACGCCTCGGTTAGCGAGGTCAACGACATAATAAGATATCTCCAAAATATCGTGATAGCCTCAGCTATCGTAGCCCTTCTCCTTTCCTTCCTCCTCGCCCTTTTCCTTTCTCACAGCATCTCCGCTCCCGTAGGCGATTTGGAAAGGGTAGTGCATAGTTGGATGGAGGGGGAGCTTTCTGCCCGAGCGAAAAGGAAAGCAGGAGGCGAGATAGAGAGCCTCAGGCAAGCATTCAATACGCTGGCGGATAAATTGGAGGAAAGCATAAGAAGCGTTGAGGAGGAAAGAGACAAGCTTTCCACTCTCTTCTCCGTCCTTCCTGAGGGAGTTATAGCTTTGGAGAATGGAAAGGAACCGCTCCTTAACCCTCGTGCTAGTGAGCTTTTCCCCGAAGGCATTCCTCCGGAGGTTCTAAGCGTCATTGAGAAGGGAAGAGAAGGAGAAAGAAGGCAGGAAATCAATATAGGGGGAAAGATTTTCCTCATCATATCCGCTTCCCTTCTTGAGGGAAAGGGGGCGGTGGGGGTTGTGCAGGATATAACCGAGATAAGGCATTTGGAGAGAGTGAGGAGGGATTTTCTCACCGATATATCCCACGAGCTACGCACTCCCCTATCCGCTATCAGGGGCTATGTAGAGGCGATTATTGACGGAGTTGTGAACGAGAAGGAGGAGAGAAAATATCTGGGAAGGGCGCTTGAGGAGGCGATATATCTCTCTAATCTCGTTGATAATCTTCTCCAATTAACAAGGGCAGAGACGGGAAAGCTTCAACCTAAAAAGGAAGTTGTAGATATTGGGGAAATAGCAAAGAGGATAAGGGAAAGGTTAGCTCTAATGGCAGAGGAGAGGAAGGTGAAGATAAGGATAGCGAGGGGATTTCCCAAGGTGATAGGGGATAGCGAGATGACGGAGAGGGTTTTGCTGAATTTAATTGAGAACGCTGTGAAATATAATAGGGAGGGTGGATTGGTATCGGTTGATTTTAAGGAGAGGGATGGGGAATTGGAGATAAGGGTGAGCGATGAAGGTGAGGGAATACCGTCGGAGGAACTTCCCTTTATATTTGAGAGATTTTATAAGACGGATAAGGCGAGGGTAAAGGGGAGCGGGATGGGGTTGGGATTGGCGATAGTGAAGAGCTTGGTTGAGGCGCAGGGAGGAAAGGTGAGGGTGGAAAGCAAGTTAGGCGAAGGCTCAACCTTCTCCTTCTCCCTGCCAATGAAGAGGGATTAAATCCTTTTGTTATCCCACAAGGGGAAGAAATGGGGAGCTAAGAGGTGGAGTGCTTTAGCTACGGCAACGGGGCTTTTCCTTTCTTTTTTTATCATTTCTTGGGCGTATCTTCAAAGCTTCAAGAAAATCGTTAAATAACCTTTTGTTTTCGTCCCACTTTTGAAGTGATGTAATTGTCCTATTTCTATAACTAACGATATCGTCCCAATTCCTCTCTATGCAATTTCTGAGTTCATTTGGTAGCGTTTCAAAAAATGCGGATTTACGATTTATGCTCTACATCAAGAATAATTTATGGAGATTCGCTAAGAGATATAATGAAATTTGATGTTAAACGAAACTATATATTTGATAACTTGTTTTTTGAGAAAAAAATTTTAGAATAAGGATGATTTGGGTGAATTATGCGTATGAAATATTCGGCGTAACTACATCCGCAATAAATGAAACGCTACCGTTCATTTGCATCAAATTCTCCATACTGATAAAAAGCCTGGTTCCAGATGAGGAGCAAGACGCCAACGCCATCAGCTATCACTCCCGCTGTCTTTTGCTTATCAAATTTCCATAGATTAGATATTTCAAAGAATGTTGAGATGATGAAAATCGCAACTTGTATAGACGGAATCCCTTGGCTCATACTTCCGAAACGCACATATTCCCTTATTCAATTCCTCAACGGTAGGGACTTCAACTTCAGAAGAATCCTTCATAAAAGTTATCTCCTTTATCCTAACTCTATTCCCATTAGTTGTGCTTTTAATATCGGGAGCTCTTTTGTGACAACTTCCCAAACAGTTGCATAATCAACTCTGAAGTATTCATGAACAAGTATATCTATCATCCCTGCTATCTCTCTCCATTTGATTTCGGGATGTTTTTCCTTGAAATCTGACGGAACTTTCTTCGCTGCCTCACCGATAATTTCTAAGCAGCGCAACACGGCATCAGCGGTCTTCTCGTCTGAACAGAAATCCTCATAAGTGATTCCCTCTATATACCTTTGAATCTTCTCTATATTCTCCAAAATATGCCGGATGTATATGTGGGGGTTTTTCTTCACAGCATTATCACTTCTTTCATTATATTTTCCTGCAGGGGTTCGTAGATGTTCTTCTTGGGAACGATGTCAACTTCTATGCCGAGAATATCTGTAAGGAAATTCTTGAGAGAAGCGAGGTCTAAAAGGCTTACTTGCCTGTCAAAATCAACGAGAACATCCAAGTCGCTGTCCTCTCTTTGTTCTCCTCGCACATAGGAGCCAAAGATACCAATCTCAACCACCCCATAGCGACTTTTCAGCTCCTCTTTATAATTAGCTAAAATTGTTTTTATCTCTTCAATCGTTTTCATCCAAATAGTATCTTTTTCGTCTTATCGTCCAACTTATTCAAATATTTATTTAGATAGAAATAATCGGGCTCGCTCTTTGAAGCTCTTGTGCGGATTTGGAAATTCGGCTCGGAGGGATTTAAATCAAAAGTGATAAGCCCTATGCTGAAACGCATACAAAGCGATTCTATCCTGCTTATGTCCTCCCCAGCTGTTTTGGGAATCACGAGGTAAACCTTGTGGCTGAAGAGCTTATAGGCGCAGGCTTGCTTAAATGCGGTTATCAATTGGTTGGTATCCGTCTTTATCTTCGCACTGACGACTTCAATAGGAGGTTGGATGGGGTCAACTGGAGAGAATTTATAGACGCCTATCACATCGGGAGTTCCCCATTTATCCCCGAATATGTTTCCACCAAGGGATGTTGCTTGCGTGCATTCCTCCAGCTCGTTTATGAGATAATCAGCAAAGGGCTGATAGAAATCGGATTCTTTATATTCTTTTACTTTTTCCTCAATAGATGGAGTTTGAACCACAACAAGGCGATATAATCCCCCTTTCTCAGGAATTTCAATATCCTTTATCTTCCCTTCCAATATTTTCTTTCTAAGTGCTATTATGTGGACTTTTATGGCAAGTTCTGATAACTCTGGTAATTGTTTTCCAATTTCTTTTACCAGCTGTGAAAATTTCAACCCCTCAGGATGAGCTTTCAATATCTCTTTTACTTTTTGATAAATCAATTCATGTTTTTTCATAGCGATTCCCATTTTAAAACTTATCAAGAATTATGTCAAATTCTTGTTCAATCCCATTACATAATGGATTCCTTATCCATTTACAATTTCCCTTAAATTCTCCTTTCTCTGAAATGGGTGTCGGCTTGGCGGATTTATGTTTTCCATTTTCAGATTGCCACGCCTTCTGCGGAGCAGAAGGCGTGGCATGACAAAGGCGAGGATGCCCAGCTCTAAAAAGCTTCTCCTTATTAAAATAAGAACTTTAAGCGAGAGAAATCCATATTTTTAAATTAGGAAATTTTTGACAATTTCTTCAATTCCTGTTAAATTTAAAATGTGCGTTATTTTTGTTTTCTCTTTCTCTTAATCGTTCTTCTATACCTCTCGGGCTGTGGAGGAGGAGCAACTGCTCCTTCAACGGATAACAATCCACCTCCCCCTCCTTCCAACATCTATGGAACCGTTACAGATACAAGGGGAATCGCCATTCCGGGCGCTATGGTTTCCGCCTACTATAAAGACAACCCAAACGATATTTTGGATACCAAAGAAACCGATAGGAATGGGAAATACTACCTCTGGGTTCCCGTCTCCCAGAAAACTTATGTAGTTAAGGCGTCAAAAGAGGGATATCAGGAACAGGCACAGGAAATAACACTTTCACCTCCCGATTATCAGCAAGAAGTAGACTTTCGGCTTCAGCCAGTGGACAAAAGATGAGATATTGGCGATATATCTTTGCTCTTATCTTATTAGCCATAGCTATTTGGGTTATTTTGCCAAAGATAGGGGAATCCTATCGGGAAATTCCTCTCGTATTCCAACGGGCGAAGTTGGAGCTTTTGCCGCTTCTTTTGGTTGCTCAAGCTCTTTATTATTTCGGCGATGGCTGGCTATCTCTGATAGTGCTGAGAATGGGGGGATATGCCCTTCGTCTAAGGGATACCTTGAGGATTGCCATTTTGGGCGTAGTGGGGAATCAGGCTTTTCCCGTCTTGGGAGGCGTTGTGATTTCCTATTACTTCTATAGAAAGCTGAAGCTTCCCCATGAGGCGATATTATTCCTCGTCATCAGTTGGACATTCCTCATCTATGTTGTTTACGCTATCTTCTTCTTCCTCAGCCTATTCTTCGCTCCCGTCTCTCCTCTTTATTTCCTTTCTCCTCCCGCTCTCGTTATCATTGCCGTTGTTCTCATCCTAATCGGTTTCTTGCTCTATTATCTATTCAAGGAAGAGGGAAAGAAGCTTTCCCAATTTTCGGAAGGAGTTATAAAGTTTTTGAACAAGCTCTCCAATTTTCTCCGAAAGAGAGATGTAATGGACCCCGAGCGAGTGAGAAGGGGGATTCCTCGCCTTTACGAGACATTTCGCACATTGGAAAATCACTATAACGAGCTCCCTTTTGCCTTCCTCGCCTCAATCCTCTTCTATCTCGGCAACATCTTCACCCTCTATTTCTCCTTCATCGTTTTCGCCTATAGGCTCAATTTCTTCCACATAGTCTTTGGATATTCTCTATCCCTTCTCCTCAGCGCTTTGACGCTCGTTCCTCAGACACCTGGGGTTATGCTTGCCTCTTTAAGCTTGATTTTCACTGCTCTCGGTGTTCCCGCCCACATAGTAATTCTCTCTGGCACCCTTTATCGCCTATTTTCCTACTGGCTTCCCTTTATCGTGGGTATCTTCTCAATGATTAATATGAGAAGGGAATTGAGAAAAATTGAGGAGGTGCCTCGAGCAAGATGAAAAGGTGGATTGTTTCTCTTTTCGCTAAATATGAGGAGGAAATCGCTACAACTTGTATCTCCTTCTGGTTCACCATCCTTGTTCTGCGTAGCATCGCCTTTTTCTTCCCCCTTTCCTCCCAGGCTCCCTTATACCGTTCCTCAACATCCCACTTCCTGATTGCTTTCTCTTTTTTCCTCCTCTCTTTTCTCGTTAGAAAGAGACCTGCTTTGCCCTTCCTTTTCCTGGGAATAGGATTGGGGATGATGGCTGATGAAATGGGGATGCTGCCCCGTTTCTCGTTTGAGGACTACTGGGATATCTTGAATTTCTCCTCTCTCCTTTTCTTCAATTTCCTCTTGCTTTTCTTCCTCTGGTTAGCAAGCAAGGAGGAACCATCAAAAGCGCGAATCCCTTCCCAGCCACGCCAAAATCCGGAAAATCCCTTTATATCGGTCGTTATTCCCGCTTATAACGAGGAGAACTACATCGGCAATACTCTCCAGAGCCTGCTTCAGCAGGATTTTCAGGATTTTGAGATAATAGTTGTGGACAATGCCTCTGAGGATAGGACGGGGGAGATAGCGACGAGATTTGGCGCGAGGGTTGTATATGAGGGGAAAAGAACGGTGGGCGCAGCTCGGCAGAGGGGATGTCTTGAGGCGAAGGGAGAGATAATAGCTATGACGGATGCGGATACGATTCTCCCTCCAAATTGGCTCTCTCGCATAGCTGAGGAATTCAAAAGAGACGAAGAATTGGTTGCTTTTGGTGGGCTCTATAGATTATATAGCGGACCGGTCTTGGCTCGCCTATGGATACACCACTTCGCTCATCTCCTTTGGATTTTTGATAAATGGATGAGCAATGGTTATTGGAATATACCGGGTTCAAACATCGCCTTTAGAAAGGATGCGTTCTTGAAGGTGGGAGGATTTAGGGAGGACCTCCCGATTGGAGAGGATGTAGATTTATCTCTTCGCTTGGCAAGGGTTGGGAAGGTTGCGCTCGACTACCGTTTTAGGGTAGCGACCTCCGGGAGGAGATATCGCAAAGGTTTCCTCAAGGGAACGATG
>Ga0272448_1005902_pt1 | contig 13357 bp, 10 predicted proteins | sample YNPCB0191_FD_202220 | JGI IMG/M metagenome (GOLD analysis project Ga0272448, IMG submission 202220) | Hot spring sediment microbial communities from Yellowstone National Park, WY, United States - YNP-CB-019-1 | ecosystem: Environmental > Aquatic > Thermal springs > Hot (42-90C) > Sediment...
GCGGCCTCGCTCTGGGCGACCTCGTTCTCGTGATGGGGGAAAAGCAGGTCCTTGCCTCCGCCGTGGATGTCAAAGGGCAGGCCCAGGTATTTGGCGCTCATCACCGAGCACTCGATGTGCCAGCCGGGCCGGCCCTCTCCCCAAGGGCTTGGCCATTTCGGCTCTCCCGGCTTGGCCGCCTTCCAGAGCGCGAAGTCCAGCGGGTCCTGCTTCTGCTCGTTGACTTCCACCCTCGCCCCGGCCTGCATCTCGTCCAGGCTGCGGCGCGAGAGCGCGCCGTAGCGGTGGAACTTTCGCACCGCGAAGAAGACATCCCCGGCCGAGACATAGGCGAAGCCTTTATCAATCAGGCGCTGGATGGTCTCGATGATGTCCGGGATATGCTCACTCACCCTGGGCCGGGCCGTAGGCTGCTCCACGCCCAAGCCGGACATGTCGTCCTCATAACTCTTGATGTACTTCTCGGCGATGTCCGCAGCATCCACCTTGTCCTGGTTCGCCCGGTTGATTATCTTGTCGTCCACATCCGTATAGTTCCGCACATAGTTGACCCGGTAGCCGCGGAACTTGAAATAGCGCTGGATGATGTCAAAGGTGACCGCGGCCCGGCCGTGTCCGATGTGGCTGTCGTCATAAACCGTAGGCCCGCATACATACATCCGCACCTCGCCCGGATGCAGCTCCTTGAAATCCTCCTTCTTCTGACTCCAGCTGTTATAGACCCGTATCGTCATCCGCTATCCTTTCCTTTAATCCCCAAGCTTTTTTGGAGCCGCGATTCACCTTGCCTGTTCCAGCGAAGCAAGCGCCGCCTTCATTCGCCCGATAACTTCCCCCCTGCCCAGGATATTGACCAGAACCGCCAATTCCGGCCCCTCTTTCCTGCCGGTCAGGGCATAGCGCAACGCCATATAGCCATCCTTTTTCCCGAAATCCTTGAGCGACGAGAAAATCCCAGGCTCCGCTTCCCCGCCCTCCCCGGCTTTTTCCAGCTCGGCCAGAAACCGCTCCAGGATTTCTTTGGCCGCAGAAATTGCTCCCAGGCATTTCCTGACCGATTCCTGCTCGGGCCGGCTTAGATATATCTTCAGCCATTCCGGGATTTCTTCCAGCCGGGTGAGATTTCCCTTGATGGAGTCAACCGCCGCCCGGAGCCATTCCTCTGGATGATTGCCGGTTTCAACCCCGGCTTTTTTCAGAAAATTTTCAGCCCGGGCCAAAAGTTCCTGGCCGCTCATCTCCCGGAGATGCCTGCGGTTGAGCCAGTCAAGCCGTGCCAGGTCCATCACCGCCGCGCTTTTGGAAACGCGCTCCAAAGTGAAGCTCTGCGCAAGCTCGTCCCTGGTCAAGAATTCTTTGGCCTCCGGGTGAGAGAAGCCGAGCAAGGCCAGATAATTGACCAGGGCCTCGGCCAAATATCCTTTTTCCTGGAAATATCTCATCGAGCTGGCCTGCTCGCGTTTGCTCAAGGGTTTGCGGTCAGCGTCGAGGATGAGGGGCAGATGCGCGTAAGCCGGCGGCTTCATGCCCAGGGCCTGGTGGAGCAGGAGCTGGGAAAAGGTGTTGTAGAGGTGGTCCTCGGCGCGAATCACCATGCTTATCCGCATCAGATGGTCATCAATCACGCAGCTGAAATTGTAGGTGGGGATGCCGTCCGAGCGCCGGATGATAAAGTCGCCGATGTCGTTCGCGTTCGCGGCCATCTCGCCCTTCACCTGGTCGCAAAAGCCCAAGCTCTGGGGTATGACCTTGAGCCGCAGGCTGTGGCGCTCGCCCCTGGACAGGAGCTTCGCTGCCTGCTCCGGGGGAATCTTCCGGCATTTGCCGGAATAGCGGTAAGCCCGGCCGGTCCTGGCCGCGAGCTTCCGGTCCAGTTCCAGCTCTTCCTCCGTGCAAAAACATGGATAGGCCGCGCCATTGGCCAAAAGCTTGTCCAGATATTCCTGGTAAATCGACAGCCGCTCCGACTGACGATACGGGCCGAAATCTCCGACCGGCCCCCCGCCCCCGAAACCCACCGGGCCTTCGTCCCAGTCCAGACCCAGCCAGCGCAGCGCCTCATAAATCGCGGACTCGGCTCCCGCCGCACTCCTGCTCACATCCGTGTCGTCGATGCGGAGGATGAACCGGCCGTGGTTCCTTCGGGCATACAGCCAGTTGAAAAGCGCGGTGCGCAGATTGCCGATGTGCGGCTCGCCGGTGGGCGAGGGCGCGAATCTCACCCGCAACTCTCTGTTCTCCGTTCCTGTCAAAAACTCCGCCTTCTCCTATTCCTTGATTTTACCCCAAAGACGCAAAACGCTCCAAGAAAAGATTGGTTGTTAAAAATCCCCGTTATTTTTGCGCCAGCGTTGAAAAAACCAGTTATGAAAAATTATTTGCTCCCCTCCACCAGGCAGACCGCATAGCAGGCCACCCCCTCTTTCTTCCCGACCGTACCCATGCGTTCCGGCTTGGTGGCTTTCACACTCACCTCTTCCGGACTGACGCCCAGTGCTTGAGCCAGGTTTTTCTCCATCTCCGGAATCCGCGGCGAGATTTTCGGTTCCTCCAGCACCACCATGATGTCCATGTTGCCGATTCGAAATCCCTTGTCCCTGGCCATTCGCGCGCATTGCTTGAGCAGCTTGATGCTGTCGGCGTTTTTGTAAGCCGGGTCGGTGTCCGGGAAATGCAGACCGATGTCTCCGAGTTTGCAGGCCCCGAGCACCGCGTCCGCGGCCGCATGCGCCACCACATCCGCATCCGAATGGCCGAGCAGGCCGAGCGGATAGTCAAACAAAACCCCGCCCAGCCAAAGCTTGCGGCCCTGTCGGAACCGGTGAAAGTCAATGCCCAATCCCACCCGAAAACTCATTGCTCCCTCTCCCTGGCTATGAGTTCAGCCAATTTCAGGTCCAGCCAACTGGTTATCTTGATGTTGGTCTCTTCCCCCAAAACCATGGTCACGGGTTTGCCCAGCCATTCCACAAGTCCGGCGTCGTCCGTGGCGTAAAAGCCCAGGTCCTGGGCGCGCTGGTGAGCCTCCATAATCAGCTCCCGGCTGAAGACTTGGGGCGTCTGGATGGCAAATAACCTGCTCCGGTCAACTGTGCTCTTCACCTCGCCGCTTTTCGGCTCCACCTCCTTGATGGTCTCCTTGACCTGAAGCCCGGGAATGGCCGCATGGCTCTGCTCCGCAGCCAGAATCACCCGCTCAATCATCTCCCTGGTCGCAAACGGCCGCACCCCGTCATGAATCAGCACCAGGCGCACTTCCGCGGAAACCGCCTGCAGGCCGGCATAGACCGAGTCCTGACGCTCCGCGCCGCCGACCACAAGCTTCACTTCTTTCCCGGCCAGCAAAGTCCCGGCCCGGTCCAGGTGCTTTTCCGGGACCACCACAATCATCTCGCTGACCCTGGTGCAGGACCAGACCGCTTCCACAGTGCGCAAGAGAATCGCCTTGCCGGCAATCTCCAGGAACTGCTTGGGAAGCTCTGAATTAAGCCGCTCCCCCCGCCCGCCGGCGACTATGACCGCGCTGACCATTTGTCCAAGATTCTAGCACCAGGCCCGGCTTTTAGCCAGCCGACAATGAAGCGCAGGACGCTTAATGACCAAGCCCGGCCACGCCCATCCACCGCCTCGGACACCGGATATTTTCTTGACAAAAGCAAATGATGGTTCAAAATTAAGGTGAGAGATTCAACACAAAGGAGCCTGCCATGTCTCTGATAATCAATGTCCAGACCCTGCCCGAGGAGGGGGTAAGCATCCACGAGGAATATGAGCGGTCCTGGCTGACCAACATTCCGGATTTCGGCCACGATAACGAGCAGGCGTATATCAAAGGGCTGATAAGGCTTTCCGGGAGCGTGGTAAAAGAAGGCAGCAATCTAAGGCTTCGGGGCAGGGTCGCCTGCGGGATTCACACCTTCTGCTCGCGCTGCGGGAAGGAGATGGAGTATCCGGTCAATTCCGAGTTCGAGCTTGTGCTTATGCCCGGCAAGGCTGAAATCCGAGAGCTGGAAAAGGAGCTGACCCCCGAGGACCTCGACCATCTTTATTATCAGGGAACGGAAATCGACCTCGCACCCTATTTCCAGGAGCAGGTGGCGTTGGAGGTTCCCATGCAGTTCCTCTGCCGGCCTGACTGCAAGGGCATCTGCCCGGGCTGTGGCGCAAATCTCAACCTTGAGCCTTGCCGCTGCCGGAAAGAAGAGTCTGACCCGCGGCTTTCGGTGCTGCGGCAGTTGAAAATCGGGAAATAATCCTTTAAACTCTCTAAAATTCGAAACGAGGTTGTAAAATGCCGGTTCCCAAGAAACGAACAAGCAAGGCCCGCAGGGATAAACGCAGGGCCCATCACTTTCTCACCCCGCCCAATCTGGTCCCCTGCCCAAATTGCGCGGAACTCATCCTTCCCCATAGAATGTGCCCGCACTGCGGATATTTCAAGGGCAGACAAATCAAGGAAGTCGAAGAGGTCTGACTTTTCTGCGCGAGCTGACCTTGACGCCATCGCTCGGGAAGAAAGAGGCGTCCGCAGCCCAAAGTGTTATCTTCATACCCGGAAACCAGAGACATCCCCCGGAGAGGAGCAAAGTTCCGGTGCATAGGCGAGTCTCTACCATCTAAATCCAAGACTGGTATAATGGAAGCAATGGTTGGGGAAAGGAACAATCAATCGCGGGTCAGTTCTGACCTGGAGAGCATGCGGCTGCGGCTGGCCCTGGCCCAGGTGAACTCGGTGGTGGGAGACATTGAAGGCAATGTTGGCCGCGTTCTCCGCTTTTGCCGGCAGGCTGCGAGAAAGGATGCGGACCTGGTGCTTTTCCCGGAGCTTGTTTTGACCGGGTATCCGCCCGAGGATTTGCTGCTCAAGCCGTCTTTTGTCAAGGACAACCTTTTGGCGCTTAAGTCGCTTTGCCGTGATTTGCGCGGTCTTCCGCTGGTCTGCGTGGTGGGGTTTGTGGATGTTTTGAAGGACAATTTTAATGCCGCGGCGGTGATTCAGGATGGAAGACTTTGCGCGTCTTATTATAAAAGGTATCTGCCTAATTACGGGGTTTTTGACGAGGACCGGTATTTCAAGTCCGGGGACCGTCCGCTGGTCCTGGAATGGGGACGAGTCAGGCTCGGCCTGACCATCTGCGAGGACCTCTGGTATCCGGAGGGGGCGGAGCTGGGCGATGTGGAAATAATCCTGAACCTTTCCAGCTCTCCCTATCATTTTCGCAAGGGCCAGTTCCGGGAGCGGATGTTCGGGACGCGCGCCTCTGACAATCAGGCGGTGGTGGCCTTCTGCAACATGGTCGGGGGCCAGGACGAGCTGGTTTTTGACGGCGGTTCCATGATTTTCAATCCTAAAGGAGAGCTGATTGCCCGGGCGAAATATTTTGAGGAAGAGCTTTTGGTCGCGGACATCGACCTCGCACAGGTCTTCCGCTGCCGGTTGCAGGAGCCGCGGATAAGGAAACAGGCTGGGCCTTTGAGCGCGGAGAGCAGGGCCATCCGGGTCAGGCTCAAGCATCCACCGTTCGCGGCCGCGGCCAGACGGAGGTTCATCTCTCCCGTGATTTCCGCCCGGCCCGATGGTGCGGAGGAACTTTTCAAGGCACTCTGCCTGGGCACGCGGGACTATGTGCGGAAAAACGGCTTCGGCAAGGTTGTGTTTGGACTTTCCGGCGGGATTGACTCCGCGCTGGTGGCCTGCATTGCGGTGTCTGCTCTGGGCAGGGAATCGGTTGTGGCCGTGAGCATGCCCAGCCGGTTCAGCTCGCAGGGGACCAGGAGCGATGCGCGCAGGCTGGCGAAGAACCTGGGCATCAGTCTGATTGAGCTTCCAATTGAAAAAGTCTTCAAGGCGTATCTGGAGACCCTGGCCCCGGCCTTCAAGGGGCATAAGCCGGATGTTACGGAGGAAAACCTCCAGGCCCGGATTCGCGGCAATCTGCTCATGGCGCTTTCCAACAAGTTCGGCTGGCTGGTGCTTGCCACCGGGAACAAGTCCGAGATAGCCACCGGCTACTGCACCCTCTACGGAGACATGGCCGGGGGCTTTGCCGTGATAAAGGATGTGCCCAAGACCATGGTCTATAAGATTGCTGAATATTATAACCGCAGCTTGGGCAAAGAAATCATTCCCAGGAGCGTGATGGAACGGCCGCCTTCAGCCGAGCTGCGTCCCGACCAGAAAGACCAGGACACCCTCCCGCCCTACGAGCTGCTTGACCCTATCCTTCAGGGATACATCCAGGAAGACCTGGGCCTGGATGAGCTGGTCGAAAAAGGCCATGACCCGAAAATCGTCAAAAAGGTCATCCGCATGATTGACCGCAATGAATACAAACGGCGCCAGGCTCCGCCCGGGGTCAAAATCACCCCCCGCGCCTTTGGCCGGGACTGGAGACTGCCCATCACCAACCTTTATCATCTCAAGAAAAAACCGCAGCCGGACTAAAAATCGACCTGCAAAAATCTCCTGGCCAAAAAGCCAATCACGAAACTCAAGAAGGCAACCCCCAGACTGATGAACAGCATCTCGAAAAAATGCCGCTTGAACCCTATCTCCTTCACCACTGAAAAATAAAAAGTGAAAACCAGAATCAGAAACACCGCGCAAAGCAGGGTCACAGCCAGCGCCAGATAAGCGCTGGCAAAAAGCAGAAACGGAGCAACCAGGGCCACAACCGTTATGACATAAGCCGCGCCGGTGTAAAGCGAGGCCTTGAGCGGGTCCCTCGACTCGGACTCGGACTTGGTGGAAAGGTATTCGGAGGCGGCCATGGACAGCGAGGCGGAAACCCCCATGATGAGTCCGGCAACCCCCACCAGCCGGGGCTTTCCAAGCGCAAAAGTGAACCCGGCCAGTGCCCCGGTAAATTCCACCAGCGCGTCATTCAGACCCAGAACCACCGAGCCTATATAGACCAGCCGCTCCTCGTTTATCATCCCAATCAGCAGCCGCTCGTGCTCGGTCTCCTGCTCCAAAAGCTCCCCGGCTTCGGGAACAAGCTCTTTAATTCCCCCATACGCCAGCTGCGCGCCCTTTTCACCACGCTCCATCAGCTTGATGCCAAAGGTCAGACCGAACAACCACGATACCACCACATAGAACCAGTGCTTGAAAAAAGCGGGGGAAACATCCTTGCCCGAATGCTTCTTCCAGACCTGGTAGTGCCGCAACTCCTCCCCGGAAATTTTCAGGAGAACCTCACGGTTGGCCGCATCCCTCGTGAAACCAGCCAAGGCCCGGTAAATATGATGCTCGGTTATCTCGTTCTCCTGGAAAAGAAGAAGCTTGGCCTGGACCTCATTGCTTTTGGCTTCTGCCTTTGCCTTCAAATCAGCCGTCATGCTCCATCCTGTTCTCAATATCATGAACCAGAAAGCTTGTCAAGAAAAACAGGAGAGCCGCTCATTGCGAGCCGCGGCGCGCATCCAGCCCCGGACGCCACCAGCAGGCCGCCCCGAAAACCAGTTTTGGCTTAAACCAAAGTCATATTTTACATTATTGTCAATTTTGACATTTACTGTGGCGGATTTGCGTCAGAATTGACATGAGTTCAAGGCATATAGTTATAGTTTCTTCCGGTTTTCAGGAGGCGATTGCTGCCGGTCCTGGAAAAATTTTATTTTATTTTTCAAAATGTTGTAAACGGCACGATTATATTGGGCACGCTGCTTGTTATGGGATTATAAGTTTAGGTTTGGTAATTGCATCTTTCTCTGTAAATTTATTGTGGAGGCAGGAAAAAAGGGTATTTCTCTGCTCTAAAAGTGCAGGCTGGGCCTTGAGCGCTTTTGCATTTATCCAGCTATCCTGCTTCACTCGCGGTTGACAATTAGTTAATGAGCGTTTAAAAATCACAAGCCGGAATGAGCGGAAAAAGAGGGTTTATCCATCACGCAAAACAGGCTGAAAGTAAGTCTAAAAAATAATTAAAAGGAGGTAGGGAAAAATGAACCTGCAAAGACCAAATGCAAACGAGGCGACACAAACCTCGAACCGTTCAAGGAGCGTAGTGCCCATGAGCGGGATGTGCACTCGCTGCCAGGACGGCTGCACTGGCAACTGCGAGATTTTCAAGTCCAGCTTCCGCGGCCGGGAAGTTATTTATCCGGCACAATTCGGCGAGATAACTGCAGGCGCGGACAAGGATTACCCCATTGATTATTCGCATCTCAACATCCAGGGCTATGCCAAAGGAGCCAAAGGTCTTCCCCAAGGCACGCCTGGGGATTCTGACCACGCTATCTTCCCGGCAGTGGACACCTGCGTTGAATACGGCCAGAAGTCCAAGGTGAAGATGAAGTTGCCGGTTTTCACAGGCGCCTTGGGGTCAACTGAAATCGCACGCAAGAGCTGGGAGCATATCGCGGTGGGCGCGGCCATCAGCGGCATCAGCCTGGTCTGCGGCGAGAATGTCTGCGGCATAGACCCGGAGTTGAAGCTGGGCAAAAACAAGAAAATAGTTGAATCGCCCGAGCTCCGCCGCCGGGTGGAAACCTATCTCAAATGGCACGAGGGCTGGGGAGACATTATGGTGCAGATGAATGTTGAGGATACCCGGCTGGGAGTGGCCGAATACGCGATCGGGGAACTGGGAGTTGAGACCATTGAACTTAAATGGGGCCAGGGAGCCAAGTGCATCGGCGGCGAGATCAAGGTGAGGGACCTGAATCGCGCCCAGGAGCTTAAACGCCGCGGCTATATCGTCACCCCGGACCCGGAAAAAGAAGAAAATATCGAAGGCTTCCAGCACCATTCCATCCGCGAATTTGAGCGGCACAGCCGGCTGGGATTCATTGACGAGGCCGGCTTTTACAAAGAGGTTGAGAGGCTGCGCAAGCTGGGCGCCAAACGCGTAACCCTGAAGACCGGCGCCTATGGCCTGCCCGAGTTGGCAGCCGCGCTCAAGTGGGGCGCCAAGGCCAAAGTCGACCTCATAACCATTGACGGCGCTCCGGGAGGAACCGGCATGAGCCCCTGGAGAATGATGTGCGAGTGGGGAGTGCCAACCTTCTACCTCCAGGCGCTTGCCTATGAATTCGCGGAAAAACTGCGCGAGAGAAAGATAGCGGTTCCAGACCTGGCCATGGCTGGCGGATTCACGACCGAAGACCATATCTTCAAGGTGTTGGCCATGGGCGCTCCGTATTTCAAGGCGGTTTGCATGGGAAGGGCGCTGATGATTCCGGGATTTGTCGGCAAGAACATCGGCATCTGGATTGAGGAGCGGAAACTTCCCAAAACCATCAGCCAATATGGCGAGACCGCGGATGAAATCTTCATTACCTATGAGACCTTGCGCCGCAAATACGGCGAGAAGCTCAAGGATATGCCCATGGGCGCAATCGCGCTCTACACTTTCACGGACCGGCTCAAGGTCGGGCTCCAGCAGCTCATGGCCGGATCCCGCAACTTCAAGCTGGCAACCATCAGCCGGGACGATGTCTTCGCGCTCACCGAAGAGGCTGCCAAAGTCAGCGGCTTGGAGTATGTTATGAATGCCCATCGCGATAAGGCACTAAAAATCCTGGAAAGCTGAAAATCAACCCCGAATGCGGACGAGGTGGGGAACTAATCTCTAATTACAAGTTCCCCACCTTATTCCGGTAAGGTTTAAAAGAGCAAAACTTTCAACGCCATCATAAACACCCGGAGGCCTGAATCTTATGCGCAAAAAAGCATAGTCAAATCAGGCTATTTCTATCTTGCCGGACCTGACCATATTGGATGGAACCGCCGGGACAAATAACCGGCGGTTCTTTTTCGAAACGCGCCCGGGGATATTCATCCCTGCGGGAGTGAATGCCTGCAAATTTTCGCCAGCCGCCTGTATGCGCCGGACCGGTCGTTCACGACTCGGCCATGGGCGATTGGCACGCTCCTTGCTTCTTTATTCATTGGCGAGAAATCGCTGGAAGGAGATAGGAGCAGATGGCGTATGTGGTCTTCTGGGGTTGTCATATCCCGGCGCGGTTCCCGCACCTGGAGTTTTCTCTGAAGCTGGTCCTTTCGACTCTCGGCAGCCAGTTCGCGGAGAGTGACCGCTTCAGTTGCTGCCCGGAGAATTTTGGAGTGAAAAGCTTGGGGCACGACAGTTGGCTTTGGACCGCGGGCCGGAACCTGGCCGTGGCCGAGGCCATGGGCATGGACATTGTCACCGCCTGCAACGGCTGTTATTCCAGCCTGAAAAGCGCCTGGGCGGAATTCCGCAAAGACCCGTTTGCGGTTCAAGAGCTGAATGAACGAATTGCCGAATTCAACCTGGAATATCACGGCAGCGTGCAGGTAAAACACTTCATCGAAGCGCTTTACGATGACATCACTCCTGCGGGCATCCGCCGGCGGATTAAGCGACCGCTCCAGGGAATCCGGGTTGGCACCCATCCCGGCTGCCACCTGCTAAGGCCCTCCCAGAATCTCCGCCTGGACGAGCCGTTCGTCGCGAAAAAGTTTGACGAGCTGGTCGCGGCCACCGGCGCGGAACCGTTGAAATACGAAACCAGGCTCCTCTGCTGCGGAGGCTCGTTCAATTACGCGGGCGAGCAAGAGCTTGCGCTCGCCGCGGTCAGAACCAAGCTGAAGGAACTGACAGAGCTTGGCGCGGACGCTATGGTCACCGGCTGCCCAACCTGCTACAGCCAGTTTGAGACCGGACAAATGCTCCTCAACCGGGCCGGAGAAAAATTGTCCATACCCGTGCTCTATTACTCCGAGCTTCTGGGGCTTGCCCTCGGCCTGGAACCGGAAAAGCTCGCCCTCGACCGGCACCGCATCCCGGTGAACAGCCTGCTTTCCAGGCTGATGCAGAAAGAGGCGGAGATAGAGCCGGTCAAAGGCCTGTTGGACCTGGAGATGATGCGCCAGTGCCTGGCCTGCTCCGCATGCAAGGACGACTGTCCTGCGAGCAAGATAAGCGACCAGGCATGGAAGCCGCACGAGATATTTCAAAAAATACTCGCCGGCAAGCTGGATGAGGTACTCTGCTCGGTGGAATTGTGGAAATGCCTGGACTGCTACACCTGCTCCGAGCTTTGCGGACAGGGAATCGGCATGAACCGCTTCTTCCGGCAGCTGCGCGAGATGGCCCTCGCAAGGGGAACCGCGCCCGAGTCGGTCAAGGCCGCCATCGAGCTTTTCAGTCAAACCGGGGCCGTGGCCAAAGGCAGCGCAGCCGCCCGTAAGAAGCTCGGCCTTTCCGAACTGAAACCCCGCAGCAATGAGGAACTGGCAAAACTTTTAGCCGCAAGCAAGAAGCGAACAGGGGTCGGGAAATGAGCCGCGAAAATAACTGGGATTGGGGGATGCACAACCCGAGCGGGTGCGGCATCAGTTCGCTGATGAGCCTGAAGCGGAAACTGTTCCGCGGCAACCTGGTGGTCAGGTCCCTGGACAACATGGTCGAGCGAGGCAACGGCCTCGGCGCCGGATACGCCGGATACGGCATCTATCCCGAGCACGAAGAGCAATACGCTTTTCACCTTATGTATGAAAATATCGACGCACGAAATTTCACCGAAGAATACTTGAGCAGATTCTTCAAAATCTTCGACGACGAGCCGATTCCCACCCGGCCCATGCCCGGAATCAGAACCGCGCCCATCTTCCACCGCTACTTCGTGCTCCCCACCGAGGAGGCGCTCGGAACCAACATCAGCGAGCACGCCGCTGACGAGTTCGTGGTCAGGCATGTGACCGAAATCAACTCCAGCCAGAAAGGCGCGTTCGTGGTCAGCTCCGGCAAGAACATGGGCGTGTTCAAGGGCGTGGGCTTCCCGGCTGACATCGGCGGCTTCTTCCGCCTGGACGAATACCAGGGATACTGCTGGATCGGCCATTCCCGGTTCCCCACCAACACCCCGGGATGGTGGGGAGGTGCCCATCCCTTCACCATGCTCGATACCGCCATCGTCCACAACGGTGAAATCTCATCCTACGGCATCAACCGCAGATACATCGAAATGTTCGGCTACCGATGCACAATGATGACCGACTCCGAGGCCATCGCCTACCTCTTCGATTTCCTCCATCGAAAGCAGCGACTGCCCCTGGAACTCATCCCCGCGATATTTTCCAGCCAGTTCTGGCAGAACATCGACCTGATGGACGAGGAAAACAAAAAACTGCATGAAACCCTGCGCCAGGTCTATGGAGCGGCGCTCCTCAACGGGCCGTTCGCCATCGTGGTCGGACACCGCCAGGGCATGTTCGGACTCTCCGACCGCGTCAAGCTCCGGCCCATGATTGCCGCCAGGAAGGACGATGTCCTTTACATCGCCAGCGAGGAGGCCGGCATCCGCGAGATTTGTCCCCAGCCGGACACGGTCTGGATGCCGCGCGCCGGGGAGATGGTCGCAGGCTTTTACGAGGAGGCCGGAAAATGAAGATGCTCCAGCCCGACTTCCGGATTGTGATTGACGAAGAAAAGTGCCGCAAGTGCGGAAGGTGCGTCTCCAACTGCGGCTTCGGAGCCTTCGAATTCAAGGACAAGCCTATCCCTCTGGATGAAAAATGCGTCGGCTGCCATCGTTGCGTGTGTTTCTGCCCGGAAAATGCGCTCACCATCGAGCTTAACCCGCTCGCCTTCCGGCCCAACGACAACTGGTCGCCCTTCCTGCTCAAATCCATCTACAAGCAGGCCGAGACCGGAGGCATCCTGCTCACCGGCATGGGCAACGACAAGCCCTATCCCGTGCTCAACGACCACCTCCTGCTCGATGCCTGCCAGGTGACCAACCCCAGCATTGACCCGCTGCGCGAGCCGATGGAGCTGCGAACCTATCTCGGCAGACGGCCGGACAAAATCGAGTTTGAGAAAAGCAACGGCAAATGGAAGATGAAGACCCGCCCGCCCAGAACCCTAAAGCTGGAGATACCCATCATGTTCGCGCCCATGAGCTACGGCTCCATCAGCTATAACGCCTTCAAGGCTTTGGCCATGGCCGCCAAAGAACTGGACACCCTCATGTACACCGGCGAGGGCGGCCTGCCCCGGGAGCTTTATCCATACGGAGACCACATCATCATCCAGGTGGCGAGCGGAAGGTTCGGGGTCCAGCCCGAATACCTGAATGTGGGTGTGGGCACCCAGATAAAAATCGGCCAGGGCGCCAAGCCCGGCATCGGCGGTCATCTGCCCGGAGAAAAAATACCCAGACACATCTCCGAGACCAGGATGATACCCGAGGGAACCGATGCCTTGAGTCCGGCTCCCCAGCACGATATCTATTCCATCGAGGATTTGCGGATGCTCATCTACGCTTTGAAGGAAGCCACTGGCTACAAGCCGGTGTGCGTGAAAATAGCCGCGGTGCACAATGTGGGAGCCATCGCCTCCGGGATTCTCCGCGCCGGCGCGGACCA
>Ga0272448_1005908_pt1 | contig 13350 bp, 6 predicted proteins | sample YNPCB0191_FD_202220 | JGI IMG/M metagenome (GOLD analysis project Ga0272448, IMG submission 202220) | Hot spring sediment microbial communities from Yellowstone National Park, WY, United States - YNP-CB-019-1 | ecosystem: Environmental > Aquatic > Thermal springs > Hot (42-90C) > Sediment...
TGATCATCGGCAGGCAGGAAGTTTACTTTGCCTACCAGTAGTCGCACCCCGACGTTTTAGTCGGGGCAGGAAGCTTGCTTTGCCTTTCTGTAGCGGCAAAGCGTTAGCCTTGCCCACCCTATTATTCGTAGTCGCACCTGCCTGACGATGCGTTGCTCCTCGCCCAGCGGCAGGCAGGAAGCTTGCTTTGCCTTTTTTTCAGAGCAAGCTCTGAAACTACAATTTTATTTGTAGTCGCAAAGCTTGCTTTGCCATTTCAGAGTAAACTCTGAAACTACAATTAAATACAATTAATAAATTGCTTACTACATAATCCAAAATCTATAATTCATCATCCAAAATCCAACATCTATAATTTATAATCCAAAATCCAAAATTCATAATCCATCATCTCAACTTTCAACCTGCTCACTTTTTCAAGTCCCTATCCCCAAGCCCCCCTCCCCCAATTTCAATCAAGTATCACAATCCTTGAATAGGCAACTGTATTAACTACAGTGGAGTCGCTATTTGCAAGTGGAATCCTCCATACACCTACATTAGAATAGTTAGTAACCCAACCGCAATAAGGACATCCTATTAAATGAAATGATTTATTTGTAGAATATCCCGCCACCTTTGTCCAGACATTATCACTACAATCAGCCCAGGATAATGTTTTACCTACAAATATCTTTGAGGTCCCAAGATTTGTGCCTATAATTGTAGCATAAGAAAAAAATATTGTCTCTGTCGTATAACTACCATTGGACTCGCCAAAACGATATGGGAAGGCAATATTACCTATATCTGCTCTTGCAGCGACAGTTGTTTTTTGATACGGTGTTGAATCAAATGGGCAGGTGCCTGTTGTAGCAACCGTTCCCCAGCCAGTTGAAAAAGCATCTCCCCAGATAAATCCAAAATCGCTTGCATAAGGGACTATAAAACTTGTAGTATTTCCAGGACTGGTAAGCCAGCCAACAGTTGTACCGGTCATATACGTCCAGTAACTTGATGGAAGTATCTCATAATAAGGTAAGTTGCTCCAGTTGGTATCAGGATTTGTAACCGCACCAACATCCTTCCAGTAAAAATTGCCAGCAGAGTTAAATGTAAAACCCTCGGGAGGTCTTGCCTGAAAATAAACATAAATTGTTTGAGTTGCAGGAGTTCCTGTTGCAGCAGGTCCGTAAAATCTTAAATATACATCAGAGTTAAGTTTCGCGGTCTTAGCAAGCCATTGCTGAAGCATCTGATAATTTACATCAAGATATATAAAATCAGAAACATCGCCTCCAATGAACCTCATTGCAAATTTATTTAGCCCAGTTGGAGTTGTTTTTACAAGATTCCAGTTTGCAGAGTTTGTTGCAGCAATCCAGACCTCTTCCCACATCGTTCCAGTATTTGTCACAACTATATTTGTAGAATCAACAACTGCATAAGCCCCGAGAGTTCCTAAATTCCAGTTATCAGTGCTTATTGATATTCCTATATCAGAGTATAAATTTTTATTTAAAAAAATCACCAGACACAATATTAAAAACTTTAAAAATTTTTTCTTCATAATCTCCTCCTTCCTATTTGTAGTGGCAAAGCTTGCTTTGCTTTTTTTCAGAGTAAACTCTGAAACTACATTCCTATTTTCTATTGTAGTTGCACCCCGACGTTTCAGTCGGGATGCTATTTCAGAGCAAGCTCTGAAACTACAATTTTCTTTGTAGCTGCAAAGCGTAGATTTGCATTTGCAGAGCTATCGCTCCCTGCCTGACGATGCGTTGCTTTCTTGCGCGACGGCAGGCAGGTGCCGCTACTACTACAATTTATCTACTTCACTTAAGTCCATATTGTCTTTTTCCGCATTATATTTTATATATTCCCTAATTTTATATAATGCCTTTTCCTGCCTTATAACATGTTCATAATAATTTGGCTGCCAAAATCTTTTATTTATCTGTAGTGGCAAAGCTTGCTTTGCCTTCAATGTTGTAATCGATTTAAATGCCTGAATAATTTTCGGTAATTTAAAATCTGAATTCTCTAAAACAAATATAAGATGTATATGATCAGGCATTAAAATATAATAATCAATTTTTAAACCTAAAAATCTTTTCTCAAGCAGAGCAAGCTCTGCAACTACAATTTCTTTTATTTTTTCATTGTTTAAATATGGTTTTCTGTAATCGGTACAAATCGTAATAAAATAATAACCGTTTAATTTATAGTCATAAAATTTTAATCTTATATTTTTTCTAAACATAAATTCAATCTTTTTTCAGAGCAAGCTCTGAAACTACATCCATATTTTCTATTGTAGTGGCAAAGCTTGCTTTGCCTATCAGTAGTCGCAAAGTTTACTTTGCTTATCCTTTTGTAGCTGCACCCCGACGCACGTCGGGATGCTTTTGCACTCCGACGTCACGTCGGAATGCCGCTACTATTCTCTTGCAGAGTAAACTCCCTGCCTGACGGCAGGCAGGTGCAACTACAACTGTTCCCTCCGATGTTACGTCGGAGGACCCTACAATCCATAATCCAACATTCATAATCCATAATTTGTATTAACAAACTTAATCAAGTATCACAATCCTTGAATATGAAGGAACTGTTCTTGTAGTACTTGAAGTTGTTGACTTAACAGCAGCCACATAAAACCAAAAGTCATTAAATATTGAGCAGAGCGAGCATCCAACCATATAACTCGCATCAGTGTTTGATAAACTCACCTGAGTATATATTGAAATTGAACCAGCAGGTTGACTTACGCTCCAGGTAAGCGGGGTCGGAGTAAGTTTTGTCGCTTGTGTATTTATGGTATCCGTTCCGCTCAATGTTGTTGTAACATATATAAGCGTTCCAGCCGGCTTTGGCGCTGTTATTCTATCTGAAACAAGACTTAATCCTGCTCTAACTGTTGCTATAACAGTTGATACTGTACCCATCGGCTGCCACCTAATAAGCGGCTGACCGCATATAGGACAACTTCCAGCATTAGTTGTGGTGGTACAGGTTGGACAGTTTATAGACGATAAAAATCCCCAAGGGGTGCCAGTATATAACGATGTCGGTTGATAACTCATCCAGCCAACTGTAGTTCCAGTCATATACTGCCACAAAGATGATGGAAGTATGCTGTCATAGGTGCCAGACCAGTCAGAGCTAGGCGGGTCTGAAACCGCACCAACATCCCTCCAGTAAAAATCGCCAGCAGAGTTATATGTATATCCCGGCTCAACACCTGCGTGAAATATAACATATATATGCTGAACTGCATCGGTTGATGAATCAACTGGATTATAATATTTTAGATAAGCATTCATACTATCTCCGTCCCTAAACCATTGCTTTAAAAGCGTATCGGCAAAATTTGTTGTAAGATTTTGATAAGTGGATATATCTCCACCTTTAATTTGAAGTTGAAACTGATTATAGCCAGGAGATGATGAAAGAGTCCAGTTTTCAGAATTTGTCGCCCTTACAAGAACCTGACAGTAAGCGTTTCCAAGATTGTATATCGTAATAGTTGATGATTCAAGCGTAAGAGATGGACCTAACTTTCCTATATTCCAGGTTGTGTATGAAAAACCAAGCGTAAGACCAATATCTGAGTATAAAAGACCCTGAAAACAAAAAAATAACAAAATTGTAGTCACAAAGCTTGCTTTGCCCATCCTATTGTAGTCGCATTCCGATGTTACATCGGGATGCCATTTCAGAGTAAACTCCCTGCCTGACGATGCGTTGCTCCTCGCCCAGCGGCAGGCAGGTGAAACTACAATTTTATCTGTAGCGGCAAAGCGTAAGCTTTGCCATTTTGTAGCCGCACCCCGACGCACCTCGGGATGCCTTTCCTTTGCGGAGCTTTGCTCCCTGTCCCCCGACGTATCGTCGGGGGGTGCCGCTACATTTTCTTTCGCAGAGTAAACTCTGCAACTACATTTTTTTTGCACTCCGACGTGACGTCGGAGTGCCGCTACAAATCCAAAATCCATAATCCAAAATCCATAATTCAACATCCAACATTTATAATCCATAATTTTTCTTAAATTGCCAGCCCCCAGTGACCAGTTACCAACATTCATAAAATCCCTCCGATTACGGTTTTGCCGCTTCAGTTCTTAACTCATTTATATGAACAGCTCTTATCATTGTACTTCCAGCACTTATATTATAATCGCTCCATTTGGCGCTTCCTGTGGACTCGCCAATTACATAAAGCGGCTCATCAAGACAACTTCTCATCTCATCTATATGAACCTTTCTTATAAGCGTTTGTCCTTCAGTAAGCGTGTCTGTCCAGGAACAGGAACTGAAATTCCTAAACTGCCTTACCCCATCAATGACATTTCTTAACTCTTGGAAATGAACTTTTCTAATAATTGTTTGTCCTGCAACAACATTATTAGTCCAGGTAAATGGATTTATATAAATCTTTATTGCCGGTGAAGTTCCCCAAACAGTTCTATCCTCTCCTCCTCCACCAAGAACTCCGTAATCCTTAACCATCGCTTTTATCCAGTGATATGTTTTCGAAAAATTAACCTGAGGCGTATAATAAAAGGTTGTCCCCTGTGAAACCGGAGATGAGTTTGGAAGCCATCCGCTTCCTGAAACAGAAAACTGATAAGTTGAGACATTTACGCTGAAATTACTATCGTCGGCGATTACAAAAGACCAATCACCCAACTGGTCACCGTTTTTATCCGTCGCGTAAAACCAGACCTTTGGTCTTGGATTTAGAGTAAAGCCCTTTTCAGTTGTAAATGTTCCTGTTGGAGATATTATTGATACTGTTGGTGGATAATTAAACGCCACAGTTATTGTAAATGTTGAGTAGGTAGCATCCGGTGGCGTAAAACTATTACAGCCAACAGTTATAGTCATTGTTGAATTTACTGTGGAATAAAGAAATTCCTTCACAGACATAAGAAGGAAAATAAAAACAAAAACTTTTATCCACCTTTTTAACATACCGCCTCAATTTGGTCGCTCGTTGCTCTCTTTACCACACATTTGTAGCCGCACCCCGACACACGTCGGGATGCCATTTTTCAGAGCAAGCTCTGAAACTATAATTTTGTTTGCACTCCGACGTCACGTCGGAATGCCGCTACAAATTAATAATTCAACATCCATCATCCATAATTTATAATTCATCATCCAAAATCCATAATCCAACATTTCTCACTTTTCACTTTTTCTCCACCCTTAGTCGCACAAATCTTGTATCATCATAAAATGGCGAGCGAACAAATATATAACTCTCAAACTTCTTTCCTTTAAACTCCTTTTTATCAGGAACATCAATCTTTACCTTCATCTCTCTAACTTCGCCAGGTTTTAAAACAATCTTTTTCTGTGGCTGTATTTCTCTTCCCCTTTTAATCCTTCTTATTTTCTCTTCGCCTGAAATTATCGGCTCAACCCACTCTTCATCCTCAAGTCGTTCATATCCGTTTGAAAGCGGAATAAAAAGTTCAACAACTGCCATAGGCGGGCTTTCCGAGACAATCAAAAATGTAAGCGTCTGGCTTGAAGTGTTATGAATATAAACGGACTTTTCGTCCTTATACTTATCAAACTCAATTATTGAAGGACACAACCACCATTTATCAAGATTATTTTTTTCCACACTTTCCTTTATCTCCTTTCCTTTTGTCTCAATAAACAACTGACCCATCAATTCTATCCCAATATTTCCTTTTATTCCTGTTACAATTATCTCCGCCTCCCATTTTCTATTATAATATTTTATATCATCTGGAATGTTAAATTTAAAAGGAATAATACGCTCGGAGTTTGCTTTAACATCAAACTTCTCGGGGACTTTTACAAAATCAGGATTTGGAATATCAACATATCCAAACATTGGCTTTCTTTTATAATCAGATGGTTTTCTTATTTTTATAACATACTCCATATCATAAGGTGATTTGTTTTTAATTTTAATAACACCACCATATTTTGGTGATGCAACAGGTGTTCCAATATCCACATCAACAAAAACATCTCTATGCGGGCTTAAAATAAACCCCTGAGAGAAAACAGAGACAGATATTAATACTATCAACCCTAACATTATGTATATTTTTTTCATCCTTTAACCTCCTTATTTATAATTCAAAATCCATAATTTATAATTCAACATCTATAATCCATCATCCAAAATCCAACATCTATAATTTATAATCCAACATCCAAAATTCACCATCCAAAATTCATAATCTATAATTCGCATTTCACTAATCACTTCTCACTCTTCATTTACGGGGCATAGACAGCATAATATCCAGAAGGTGACGCCGATGTAGAAGCAACCTTCAACTCATAAGCAGTTGAACCATCTCCCGCATAATCAAGCGTAATCTTTCCGGCAACCTGAAGTTTTGTCGCCGGACTCACCGTCCCAATGCCCACTTTTCCTGGCCCAAGAGTAACAATAGTTCCATTGTCATATAAACCAACACCACTTGTTATTGTACCTGAATTAGTAACAGCTATACTTCCACTACCATCACCACTTCCAACTACATGCAATTTGGCGCTTGGATTTGTCGTGCCGATACCAACATTGCCTGTTGTTGAGACAACCATACTATATGCTGTACTTGTTCCAACAGCCAAACTAAATGCGGTGGAAGTACTGGAAATAATAGCCATCCTTGCATCCGGGCTCGTCGTCCCAATGCCAACATTGCCGGTGCTATCTACTGTTATCCTCCTTTTCACTGCTGTAACATCGAATAAAATAAAAGCCCCATCCTCATTTGTTCCCTTCACTCCCAAACTCCATTCCCTCGCACCGCTATTAATATCTACACCTACTGTTCCTCCTGTTCCAGCATTTCCTACTAAGCGGATACGCTCAGTGCTAGAACCTTCTACATGTAACTTCGCCGCGGGCGTCGTCGTCCCAATGCCGACGTTGCCTGTTGTTGATACAACAACATGATATGCTGTTGTGCTTGTCCCGACCTTTAATGAATATGATTGACTTGTATCTGTCTGAACCAAATCAATCATACCACCCTGTACCGCTACACTGCTTTTAAATAAAGCAGTATTTACAACTGTAAGCGATGATGCATCAACTGTTATCCCATCACCTGAATTGTCTCCCTGTATTATCCCAGCATTTACAAGTTGTTTTGATGAGTTCGCCTTAATTATTCTGTAAGGGTTAACATTTGAAAGCGTAGCAATACCAGTTAAACCAGATGCATCCCCTAAAAACTTATTAGCCATCAAAACACCTGTCGCAGACATTGAACCAACTATTACTCCATTACTATCTCGCCAAATCTGAACTATATCAGATGCAGTTGAACCAGCCGCCTTTACATCCAGTCGTGCTTGTGGTGAATTGGTTGAGATTCCAACAAAACCTGAACCCATAGTAATAATAGTCCCATTGTCTGACATAACTATACCATTTGATATAGACGAATCGGTAAGTCCAAAAAATGTATTCCCATCACCACTTCCAAGTATATGAAGTTTTGCAAGAGGATTTGTCGTCCCAATTCCAACTTTGCCGGCTATCACAACAAATGTTGATCCGCCAACACTAAAGGCATTCCCTTGCACCGTCGCTGTCCCCGTTATTATCGCTTGCCCACTTATCCTACTATCACCATTAACATCAAGTTTATATCCCGGACTCGTCGTCCCGATGCCGACATTGCCAGTCGAATCAATGCGTATTCTTTCCGATGCACCGCTATACAATTGCAAAGCATGAGAAGAGAAAGTGCCGACTGCCATCCCAACAGAACTAGCGCCGCCAATTGATATTCCGCCTTCTATTCCAGATGCGCCAGTTAATCGAACTACAGCTCCGTTCGTTGTATCCGAGATATGCAAAGTTCTTTGAGAACTGACTATTGGGGTTGGATTTGTCGTCCCAATGCCGACATTGCCGGTGCTTGTTATCCTTAACCGTTCGTTAAGCGTCCCTGTTAAATTAGTGCTTACTACAAAAGCTCCATTTTGCTCAGGCAAGGTTCCCGTTTCTTTGATACCTCGAATCTGAGCAAACCCGGTAAAACTACCTCCTGCGTCATACTTTCCGCCAAGATTCAGACCAGCCCCAACCCCTGCCGCTGCCGCGGTATCATCTTGAAATACTACTAAACTGTTATCAGCGGCGTTAGTGCCAACTACCTGTAGCTTCTTTCCTGGCGCCGTCGTCCCGATGCCGACATTGCCATTGCTTTGCACTACCATCACTTCACTCCCTGCTGCACTTCCTGTGCTTAGACGCAGCGGAGCTATCGTATCGCTTCCTTGCACATCTAACCTTGCGGTTGGACTCGTATTCCCAATGCCGACGTTGTTGGCGTTAGGACCGGAATACAGGATTGTAAGGGCGTCCGAGGTCGTGTTCTCGTTGAAGAAATGGAAGTTTTCCGTGCTGTCACTACGCGGGCCCACCGACCAGCGTGGCAGGCTGCCGGTCTGGAACTGGAACATCCCATAGTTCGTCGTCGCTCCGCGGTTGATCTGGATAGAACTCGTGCCTCCGTTTCCGAAGATCATGGTGGCACCCTTGATGTATTGCGTCCCCGAGCCCGGGATTATAATGCCGTCTCCATTGAAGGCAATGGTGCTCCCTGACACGCCTGAGGCCCCCAAGGTCAGGAGGTAGCCGGGACTCGTCGTCCCGATGCCCACATTACCGCCTGATACAATAAGCCCGGTTGTTCCATCACCTTGAATTGTCACACTGCTCTTAAATAAAGCGGTATTCACAACAGTAAGCGATGATGCATCAACTGTTATCCCATCACCTGAATTGTCTCCCTGTATCATTCCAGCATTTACAAGTTGTTTTGATGAGTTCGCCTTAATTATTCTATAAGGGTTAACATTTGAAAGCGTAGCAATACCAGTTAAACCAGATGCGTCACCAAAAAACTTTGTTGCTGATGCATAGCCAACTATATAAACATTTGATGAAAAGGCAGTTCTGTAATTCGCACTGTCATCATACATATATCTGCTTGATTGAAAACTTGTTCCATCACCAGGTGAAAACGCCCAGGTTGACCTGACCATACCTGCCACATCTAACTTTGCCCCCGGACTCGCCGTCCCGATGCCGACGTTGCCCGACTTTTGAGATATACCAGGCGTCCAACTACCAGCCGCATAGTCATACATCGTCCATGCAGCACCTGCTCCGCCAGGATTTAAGGCAAAAGAATTAGTGCCATGCCACATTACGGTAAGCATGGTGCCACCCGTGCCATTTATCGTAAGACCGCCAGTCATCACGACACCCGTTCCTGGCGCCGTCGTCCCGATGCCGACGTTGCCCATTGTTGAAACAACAAGATGATATGCTGTCGTGCTTGTCCCGACCTTTAATGAATATGATTGACTTGTATCTGTCTGAACCAAATCAATCATACCACCCTGTACCGCTACACTACTCTTAAATAAAGCGGTATTTACAACTGTAAAGGATGATGCATCAACTGTTATTCCATCACCTGAATCTCCCTGTATCATCCCAGCATTTACAAGTTGTTTTGATGCATCTGCCTTGATTATTCGATACGGGCTAACATTTGAAAGCGTAGCAATACCAGTTAAACCAGATGCATCCCCTAAAAACTTATTCGCCATCAAAACACCTGTCGCAGACATTGAGCCAACTATTACACCTGAACTATCTCGCCATATCTGCGCCATATCAGATGCAGTTGATCCAGCCGCCTTTACATCAAGTCGTGCCTGTGGGGCATTGGTCGATATACCTATATAACCGCCACTTCCGCCGCTTACCATATTTGTTCCGTATATAAGACCACCTATGTTTAAAAAATTATTTGTACCTGATGTTGGCGCATTTTGATTATATCCAATTATTATATTCCCGGTCCCGGTTGTCACATTATATCCAGCGCTCCAGCCCAAAAATATATTATCAGAACCAGTGGTAAGATTATATCCCGCCTGAGCGCCTACTATTGTTGAACTTGAATATGATTGTCCACTTGCGCCATATCCTGCCTGATAACCGCTCACAGTATTTTGAGAGCCGGTTTGGTTGTAATAGATTGCATAATAGCCGTTCGCGGTGTTACCGTTGCCGGTAGTGTTGGAACGGAGAGCATAAGAGCCGTTTGCGGTGTTATAATTGCCATTGTTGGAATAGAGAGCATAATAGCCGTTCGCAGTGTTATAACTGCCAGTAGTGTTGGAATAGAGAGCACGATAGCCGTTCGCAGTGTTATACTCGCCGGTAGTGTTGGAACGGAGAGCATAAGAGCCGTTCGCAGTGTTATAATTGCCAGTGTTGGAATAGAGAGCATAATAGCCGTTCGCGGTGTTATAACTGCCGGTTTGGTTGGAATAGAGAGCAAAAGAGCCGTTCGCAGTGTTATAATAGCCGCTAGTGTTGGAATAGAGAGCATTAGAGCCGTTCGCAGTGTTATAATAGCCGCTAGTGTTGGATGTTCCTGCATAATTTCCTATAAAAACATTATAATCTCCAGTATTGCTTGTCCCGGCATATACACCATAGGCAATACTATCAATCCCGGGCAGTATCGCAACCATAGTTGAATTGTTTACCAGATACCTCGCCGCATTTACATAACCGCTTGATGTTATGGTTGAAGCCGTTATCGTAGTCGTCACTATCCCATAATTTGCTGTAAGCGTCATTGTTGCTATGTGATTACCAAGATTGTCGCCAGCTATATTTGTTAATCCAGAGCCATCACCAAAAAATTTTGTGGCTGAGGCATAGCCAACTATGTAAACATTTGATGAAAAAGCTGTTCTGTAATTAGCGCTATCATCATACATATATCTGCTTGATTGAAAACTTGTTCCATCACCAGGCGAAAATGCCCAGGTTGACCTGACCATACCTGCCACATCTAACTTAGCCCCCGGACTCGCCGTCCCGATGCCGACGTTGCCTCCGCTTCCGCCGCTTACCATATTTGTTCCGTATATAAGCCCGCCGATATTTAGAAAATTATTTGTATTAGCTGATGGTGCTGGCTGATTTACACCTATTATTATATTACCAGTCCCTGTAGTTATGTTATATCCAGCATTGTATCCAATAACTATATTCTCATAGCCACTTGTCGTATTTGAACTTGCGCTCCAGCCAATAAATGTATTTCCTGAACCAGTTGTAAGTTTATATCCAGCGTTTGCTCCCATTATTGTTGAACTGGAAAAGGAAGTGCTAGAACCAGATCCAGATCCACCAGCCAGATAACCGTCTACAGTATTTTGCGAGCCGGTTTGGTTGAAATAGAGAGCAGCATAGCCGTTCGCGGTGTTATTCTCGCCAGTAGTGTTGTTATAGAGAGCATAAGAGCCGTTCGCGGTGTTATCCCCGCCGCTAGTGTTGGAATAGAGAGCCCAAGAGCCGTTCGCGGTGTTACCACTGCCATCAGTGTTGGAATAGAGAGCATTAGAGCCGTTCGCAGTATTACCCGTGCCGGTAGTGTTGTAAAGGAGAGCATTATAGCCGTTCGCGGTGTTATACCAGCCGGTATTGTTGGAATAGAGAGCAAAAGAGCCGTTCGCGGTGTTATTCCCGCCAGAAGTGTTGTAATAGAGAGCACTATAGCCGTTCGCGGTGTTATACCCGCCAGTAGTGTTGGACGCGAGAGCATTAGAGCCGTTCGCGGTGTTATACCCGCCAGTAGTGTTGGAATAGAGAGCATAAAAGCCGTTCGCGGTGTTACCCCCGCCAGAAGTGTTGTAAAAGAGAGCAGCATAGCCGTTCGCGGTGTTATTCTCGCCAGTAGTGTTGTTATAGAGAGCATAAGAGCCGTTCGCGGTGTTATTCCAGCCGGTAGTGTTGGAATAGAGAGCCATAGAGCCGTTCGCAGTGTTATAATAGCCATTAGTGTTGGAATAGAGAGCATAATAGCCGTTCGCGGTGTTATTCCAGCCGGTAGTGTTGGATGTTCCAGAATAATTTCCTATAAAAACATTATAATCTCCAGTATTATTTATTCCGGCATAGACACCATAGGCAATACTATCAGTTCCGGGCAGTATAGCCACCATAGTTGAATTATTTACCAGATATCTCGCCGCATTTACATATCCGCTTGCCGTTATAGTTGAAGCCGTTATCGTAGTAGTCACTATCCCATAATTTGCTGTAAGCGTCATCGTCGCTATGTGATTTCCAAGATTGTCGCCTTTTACATCCAAATCAAGTGGATTTACCCATTCAAGTTCTCCTACCGGACTTGATTTACTTCTAAGCAAGTATCCGCCTGTCCCCCCTCCTATAAATATTGCATTTGCTCCGCTAAATGTAGAACTCGTTATGTATGTTATCGTCGTATTTCCAACTATATATGCACCGCTTGAGACACCAAGTATCCCATTTACTATCACATTTCCAGGTCCTGTAGAAATATTTGCTGTATAAGTTGGTTGTGTTGCTCCTATCACTACAAATCCCTTTAACTCTACATCAGGATCCTCATATGTCCCTTGAGTTCCGTTTATAGTTAAATCATCCTCAACAACAAACTCAGTATTATTATCACACCAGCCAAATAAACTGAAAAATATTATAAAAACAAAACTTGCTAAAAATATCTTTTTCATAAAACACCTCCTCCCACCAGCCACCAACCCCTTGTAGGGCTCCGACGCTCCGACGTCAAGTCGGAGCAGGTAACGTCGGAGCAATTCATCATCCCTAATCCAAAATCCATAATTTATAATCCATAATCCAACATTTCTCAGGATTCTCACCTGCTTGTATCTGTGAGCCGTCTATTCACCTCTTTAGCAGAGTAAACTCCCTGCCTGACGGCAGGCAGGCGCCCGCTACTCATTATTATTATACCACATAATTATTAAAAAATTATGAATAAATTCTGAATTTTTTATGGATTTTTTTTTAGAGCAAGCTCCCTGCTCCCCGACGTGTCGTCGGGAAGTGGAACTACAATTAAAGGCGAATAGCAAATTGCCCGCTACAATCCCCCCTCACCCTTCCCTCTCCCCTATGGGTAGAGGAAATGTGGAATAAAAATCTGCATCTTTTCAGAGCAAGTTCCCTGTCCCCCGACGTGTCGTCGGGAGGTGCAGCTACAATTACAAATCCCTGACCAAGGTCAGGATTCCAAAATCCACAATCAACATCCAAAATTCATAATCCAACATCTATAATCCATAATTCAACATCTCTCACAATTCTCACATTTCTAACGTCTCTCACTTCTTGCTGTGAGCCGTGAGCTATCAGCTGTAAGCAATATTTTGAAAATTAGTGTTATGTCCCCACATTATTATAATTTCCATACTTCAATAATTGGAAATCTACCCATTTTAAAGTCCGTCTCAAAAGACACAATATTTAAATTT
>Ga0272448_1005912_pt1 | contig 13345 bp, 6 predicted proteins | sample YNPCB0191_FD_202220 | JGI IMG/M metagenome (GOLD analysis project Ga0272448, IMG submission 202220) | Hot spring sediment microbial communities from Yellowstone National Park, WY, United States - YNP-CB-019-1 | ecosystem: Environmental > Aquatic > Thermal springs > Hot (42-90C) > Sediment...
CCAATGTCCTCAAGCAATTTACCCGTGCCGCCAAGTTCAACGGTGTGACTCTTTACTTCGTGCACATGAACAACCGGACGGTCGAGGCACTCTTCCAGGCGCCGACGAAGTACGCCATGCGCGCGCGCGCCAACATGGCCACCATGCTCTACGTTCAGGGCACCCCGGAGAAGGAAGTGAATCTGAACACGGATTTCATGCTGGAGCAGGACGGCCAGACAACGGCGGGAACCGCCCACAATATCAAGAATTTCAAGGCGGGTGCGGTGCCCAAAGGCGAGCGCATCGACGGAATCCTTCAGTTCGACACCAAGATCGACCTCACGCACCCCTTCCTGATCAGGAACGCGGACGCCTCCGTGGAATTCAAGCTTTCCCCGGAAGCCTTGAAGATGCTGGCGCCGCAGCAGCAGCCGCAGGCGAATCCCTGAGGAAGGCCGCGCCGGCCGATTTCCTACCGGTGTGAGCGGCACGAGGCAGCCCTCGAGCCGTGCGTGAATCCGTGTGCCCGGGCGTTCCGCGGGGAAAGCTGCGCGCCCCGCGCGGCTAACGGTAGAGGACGGATACCGTCACCAGATGACCGCGATAGTCCTGGAAGCCTGCGCCTTTTTCGTTGTAGCCGTAATACTGCCATGAGGCCTTCCAGGCGAAATGCTTGCGCGCGGGGATCAGGATCTCGGCATAAGGCTGGTGGTAGTTCAGCGGCAGCGCGCCCGTGCTGAGGATGCCCCGATACCCGAAATCCACGCGCATGCCCCGGTAGAGGTCGATTCCGAAGCTTCCCCCGATGCCGTCCGTCTGCTCCCGGTAAAAGGAAAAGTCGGGCGCCAGCGTCTGCGGGATCCGTATGCCCGTGTCCGAGGACATGCGTGTCCGGCCGTAGTCGAGGTTGAGGTGAAGGCGCTCGCCCCAGGCGTAGTCGAGCCCGAGCGCATAGCTGCGGTACTGTGAGTCCAGCAATGTATCGGGCGCAGGGTTGCGGTTGCTCAGGATGGAAACCCGGCCTTGCAGGCTGAGGTTCTTCCAGGGACCGAGCCTCAGATCGAGGTCGCTTTGCCCGTAGTCGTGCAGGTCGGTGCGCGTCAAGGGCCGATCAGTCCGGTTGGACTCGTGGGCGAAGGATAGGTGAAGCCAGCGTCCGGGCCGGTAGTACATTCCGACGAGAGCGGTATCCTTCGCCGAGCGGCCGCTCCTGCTGCCGCGCCCGCCCTCGTCGCCGTCGATCAGGTCGGCCTCGATGAGTGTGTAGCGGTACCCGGCACGCACCACGATCCCGGAACCCAGGTCGTAGTCGGCTTCCGTCTGGTTGCGCACCTGCCGGTAATCCAGGCGGGCGGACGGCCTGCCCGTCACCTTGCGCTCCGCTTCCGTGCCGCCCCCGGGCCCGGCCAGCGAGCGCACACCCAGGAAGGTCGTGGCCAGGACGGCGTCGCCCGAGACGTGGAACCTGCGGGTGTCGAAGTCGTTCAGGATGGTGAGCCGCCGCAGCGGGGAGAACTCGGCGACCAGGTTGCCCCGGTGCATCGGCTTCGTGGCGCGCCCGGTGAACGCATCGCCGGCGGCGGCGTAGATGATGCGCTCTTCCAGGGAAACGAAATTCCCCGAGGAGAGTTCGGTCATCGCAGCATCGGCGTCCGCCATCGAATAGACGTACCGCCCGGTGAGGCGCAGCCGGTCGAAGGGCCGGATTCCGGCGACGATCCTGGAAACGGGCACGCCGGTCCTCTCGCGGTAGCTGCGCGCGAGGGAATCGAGCACGATCTTCTGGCCGATGAACGGCAGAGCGTTGTTGCCGGCCGCCGGGCCGGCGGCTGCCGCCCCGCTGTCGTTGCGCAGCCGCCTGTAGCCCTGCTCCAGGGTGAGGTTCCAGCGCGGCATGTCGAGCTCGATGCCGCCGCGGTACTCGTCGGAACTGTAGCGCCAGTTCCGCCTGAGCAGGAACTCGTTGGCGGTCACGCCGACGGTGGAGAATCCCGGCCCGCTGCCGGACGAGCGCGCGTAGCCGACGAAGGGCCGGATGCGCCGGTTCGGAAAGAGCCGCAACTCGACATCCGCATTCCGGTAAGAAACATCCAGGCTGTGCTGCCCGAAAAGGATGCCGGCAGCCAGCAGCGGGTTGGCGTAGGACGGGATGAAATTGAAGTAGTTCAGGTGGCGGTAGGTCGCGCGCAGCTCGTAGGCATCCGAACGGCCCAGGTTCAGGCGCATGCTGTTGTGGGGATCGCCGCCCCAGCCGTACATGGAGAAATCCAGCCGGTCGAAAAGCACGCCCGCGCCGTAGCCGGCGCGCAGCGAGATGTCGGAGCGCAACAACTTGGGGCCTTCCCCGAGATTGATCATGCTGCGATACATGTCCCGGTTGCCTGCGACCGTCACCCAACGATAGCCGATTTCGATCTCGCCGCGCCCCTGGTAGGCTCCCCATTGAAAACCCTCGGCCGGCTGAGCCTGCCCCGCATGCGCGAGCGCGGCCGACAGCAGCAGGAAAAGCGGCCAGGAGCGCACAACCTTTTTCCCGATGGCCTTCATGCTCATACCCTTGGCTCCGGCATCACCTGAGAAAGCGCGGGCTCGAGTTGGAACCGTGAATCGCCGTGTGGCAGGTGGTGCAGTTCTGATAGCGCGGGCTGCGCAGGTCGTGGAACGACGGCGGCTGCGAGGTCAGGACGTTGCGGCTCGCGGAATGGCATTCCAGGCAGAGTTGCCGCACGGTCGAGCGCAGCAGCATCTTGGGATTGTTGGAACCGTGGGGCTGGTGGCAGGCACCGCAGTCACGGATCACGAGCCCCGCATGTTCGAAGACGAACGGCCCCTGCTTTTCGCGATGGCACCTGAAGCAGGATTCCTCGCTCCCGATCGAGGCGCGCCGTGCCCCGCGGTCCAGGCCGCCGTGCGGCTGGTGGCAGTCGGTGCAGCGCATGGCGTTCTCCGGCACGCGATGGTGATAGGGCCGGGCGAAATCGGACTTCTCCCGCGGGTGGCAATCGAAGCAGAGGTCGTTGGAAGGCTGCTTCAGCAGGCGCGTCGTGACGGCGCTGTTGTGTATGTTGTGGCACTCGACGCACGCGAGGCCTTGCCTGGCATGCCGGCCCGCCTCGTACCCGCTCAAGGCCCGGTCTTTCCCGTGGCACGGCAGGCAGCGGCCGTCGTAGGCGGTGCGCGCTGCGCCTTCGCGGAAAGTGACAATACGGCTCTTGTCTCCCCCCTCGTCGACGTGGGCCCGGCCCGGCCCGTGACAGGACTCGCAGGAATTTTCGAGCCGGAACCTCGGGCTCTTCTCCAGCACGGCGTGGGGGTTCCTTTCGAAGAGCTTGACCGTCTCCTCGTGGCACACGGCGCAATCGGCGTTGCGGACGCCGCCCGCCTGTTGGGACCCGGCCGGCCCCCATGGATGCAGGACTCGGGGGCTCCCGGCGAGGAGCCCCGCCGGGAGCGAGCCCGCGACAAGAACGAGCACCAACCTGCATGCGCGCGACAGCGTCATGGCACCGGCTCTAACGCGCATGGGAGCGCGTCACGGCGAACTCCGCACTTTCCTTGTGACACACGCTGCAGGATTCGAACGAGTTGCCTTTGATCGTGGCCGTGTTGAGATATGCATGGGCCGCCGCCGATACGGAATCATGGCAGCCCAGGCACGCCGCCGAAGTCGGGAGCATCGGATTCCACAGATCCCGGGGCGTCGTCGACGGCGTGACCGTCGAGGGCAGCGGGACCGTGAACGTCCCGGCCACATGACAGGCGAGGCAGTTCCGCCGGTCGCCCGGATAAAGGACCCGGTTGTAGTTGTGGGGCACATTGCCGAACCCGTAGACCGTGTATTCGCCTTCGAGCTCCTCGCCCGTGTGAATCTTGTGGATCATGATCTTCATGTCGATTGCTTCGGCGGGAAGCGCCGAGGCCGGCCGCCGCGAGACATCCGTGTTGGCCGGATTGTGGCAGATGACGCAGGCGGCGATCTCCGTGCGGTTGCTGCCGTGCAGAATCAGCTTGTCGTGGCAGCGGTTGCATTTGGCCTGATCGACCACCGCCCGCCGCGGCGTCACGGTGCTGCCGGTCACGGCGAAGAACTTGACCGCATTGCCCGCCGGCTCCTGGTAAGTGAACTCCTTGGTGGTTCCGGGATTCAGAGTGGTCACCAGCCGGCCTTCACTTTGGACCGCGTAAGTGCCGGAGGCGTCCGCCGGGATGGCGCCCGTAAAGGTGTACGTGGCGATGCCGTTGGCGTACTGGGCGGTGTTGGCGGCTTCCTGCAAATACCAGCGGTAGTCCGAGGTCGGCCCCGCCAATGTCAATGCCAGCCGGCCTTTGGTCCCACCCATGTCCGCAGGCGCTATGGGAGCGCCGTTCTTGTCGGTGATCTTGAAGGTGACCGTGGGCTTCTGCCCCGGGGCCGTGTTGGTGATGCTCAGGATCTCGACCTTCGGGTAGCGTAGCTGGGTCGACTTGTACGGGACTGTATGGGCGCCCTTGATCGAAGCGTCGTACTCGTAGATGCCCTCGGGCCAGTGGCAGCGGGCGCAGTCCCGGTCGGTGGGCTGAGGCCCGCCGGCATGGTTCTGGCCGGTCTTGAAGTTCACATTGTCGTGACAGGAACCGCACGCGTCGGCCGTGGGATTCAGAAGCCAGTTGTTGACCTGCTGGGCCGGCGCCTGGTGGCAGGTGGTGCAGTTGCGCATGTCCTGGGGGAAAGCCACCTCGGAATAGTCGGCCACGCTCTGGCCGAATCCGATGATCCGGTAGGGATGCCCGGCCTGCACGCTCGGCAGGTTCTCGCCCCTGTGGATCTTGTGGATCATGACCTTCATGTCGACCGTGTTGCCGGTGTCCGGGTCGGTCGTCTGCGGCGTGTGGCACAGAATGCAGATTTCCATGTCGCGGCGCCCCGTTTCCCCGTGGGCGCTCAAAGGGTCGTGGCACTGGTTGCAGGCAGAGGTCGGGACCACGTCGCGGATCTTGGCGACCTGCCTGCCGTCGGGAACGAAGCTCTTGGTCACGTTATCCGCATAGAAGCTCAGCCCGAACTCCCGCAGGTCGCGCGTGGCGTAAATGCCGAGCGTGTGCGTCGCGGACGCATCGAAACCCGCCGGCAGGGCGGTGCCGAACGTGTACCGATAGGAGCCGTCGCCGAAGCTGTAGTAGGTGCCGCGCGTGTCGGTGGCCGCCTGTTGGGCCGAAACACCCGTGATGGGGCTCGTCTGGGTGCGCACCGTGTAGGCGACGTACTGCGTGGAGTTCTGCGGTATGTATGCCAGGATGAAGCTCGTGTTGATCACGCCCGGCGTCAGGTTGCCGAGACGGTCCAACGGCTGGCCCTTGTCGTCGGTGAGCTTGAAGACGACCACCGGCTTGAGGTCCATGGGGATCGTGACGCTGACGATCTCCACGTGAAGCCCCGGCCGTATCCAGACGGCATCCGCCTCGGATAGATAGAACGCCTTCTGCAGGGCGGAGTAGACTTGCTCCGGACCCTGGACGATCGCTGCGATGCCGAGCGCCGTCCCCAGCAGAAACAAAGAAGAGAACAGAAGTACCTTGCGGCTGCGGCCCTTGCAATTCATGAGAAAAACCTCCTGCAACTTCGCTCCCCCGCCCGCCGGCGGTTCCTCCCGAGCATGCCGGTCGCTTGCGCCCCATGACGCAGGCGAGCGCATCCTGCGGCAGGCCGAGCACCTTATTCAGCCCGACCCATAATCGCTTGTGGATCCACAAGCGATTTATGCTTTTAATCTATAGGCGCTCGGAGCGAATAGCAAGCAATTTCTACAGGGCCGGCCGTGCCGGTCGCGGCAACCCTACCCGAGCACGATGTTGACCAGCCTGCCGGGGACGACGATCACCTTGTGAACGGCTTTGCCGCCCGTATAGGCCCGGACTTTCGGGTCCGCCAGCGCCGCGCGCTCGATCTCGGCCGCCGGCGCATCCGCCGTCACGACGATCCGGCTGCGCAGGCGGCCGTTGACCTGCACGGGCAATTCCACGAAATCTTCGCGCGTGTAGCGCTCGTCGTACTCGGGCCAGGACTCGTAGGCCAGGGTGCCGTCGTGCCCGAGGCACCGCCACAGCTCTTCGGCCAGATGCGGCGCGAAGGGCGCGAGCAGCAGCACGAACTTTTCCATGCAGGATTTCGGGCGCTTTTCCCGGCCGGTGAAGTGGTTGACGAACTCCATCAGGCGGCTGATGGCCGTGTTGAAGCGGAGGGCTTCCAGGTCCTGGGTCACGGCCTTGATCGTCCTGTGCAGGACGCGCAACTGCCCCACGTCGGGCGGGCCCTCGCTTCCTTCCTCGACGACCGCGGCATTCAGCCTCATTTCCGCGGCCGACTCGTCGACGATCATGCGCCACGTGCGGTTGAGGAACCGGCTGATCCCCTCCACTCCCTGCATGCTCCAGGGCTTGGTGGTTTCGAGCGGACCCATGAACATCTCGTACATGCGCGTCGTGTCGGCGCCGTACTGCTCGAGCGGGACGTCCACGGGAATGACGTTGCCCCGCGACTTGGACATCTTTTCCGTCTCGCCCGCCAGTTCCTCGCCGGTTTCCGCGTGCACGGCCCTGCCCTCGCCGAACCGGATCCGGGTATACGGGACGATCCTGCCGTCCGCGGTGCGGTACGTGACCGACAGTATCATGCCCTGATTGACGAGGCGCTGGAACGGCTCCTCGGTCGAGACGTAGCCGCGGTCGAAGAGCACCTTGTGCCAGAAACGCGCGTACAGCAAATGGAGCACGGCGTGCTCCGCGCCGCCGACATACAGGTCGACCGGCATCCAGTAGCGCTCCTTGTCCGGGTCCCAGGCGGCTTCGCGGTTGTGCGGATCACAGAAACGGAGATAGTACCAGCAGGAGCCCGCCCACTGCGGCATGGTGTTGGTCTCGCGTTTGTATCGGACTCCGTCGCGGGTTACGTACAGCCACTCCGCCGCTTTCTCGAGAGGGCCGGCGGGCCGGCCGGTCGGCTGGAAGTCATCCAGTTCCGGGAGCACGACCGGCAGTTCGCTGTCGGGCACGGCACGGACCAGGCCCGTGGGCTCGCCGTCGTCCCCCAGTTCATGCAACAGGGGTATCGGTTCGCCCCAATATCTCTGGCGGCTGAACAGCCAGTCCCGCAGCTTGTACTTGACGGCCGCGCGCCCCAGCCCGCACTGCTCGAGCCAGCCGACAACGGTCTTCTTGGCTTCGGCCGTCGCCAGGCCGTCGAGCGAGACCTCGGGATTGCGCGAGCGGATGGCGCTTCCGTCCTCGACGAACGCGGCGTCGAGCTCGGCGACGCGCCGGGGGTAATCCTCGGGGGAGACCCCCATACTTGCAAGCCAGGCTGCGGGCGGCATGACCACCGCCCGGATTTCGAGACCGAACTTCCTGGCGAACTCGAAGTCGCGCTGGTCGTGGCCGGGCACGCCCATGATGGCTCCCGTGCCGTAGCTCAGCAGCACGTAATCGGCGATCCAGACGGGGATGCGCTCGCCGGTCGCAGGATTGACGGCATAGCCGCCGGTGAAGACCCCGCTCTTTTCCCCGCGTCCGGCGATGCGGTCCTCCTCGCTCATGGCGGCGACACGCTCCCTGTAGGCCGCCACATCGCGGCGGCATGCACCCCGGCTGATGCGTTCGACCAGCGGGTGCTCGGGCGCGAGCACCATGTAGGTGGCGCCGAAGAGCGTATCCGGCCTGGTCGTGTAGACCCGGATCGTATCGGCGCCGGGCTCCGCGGGAAAGCCGCGGCTTCTTCTTTCCCGAGCCCATGCGGCATAGGCCGCGCCGGGCTCGCCCGCGAAGAAGTCCACCTCCGCGCCTTCGCTTCTGCCCACCCAGTTGCGCTGCATTTCCTTGATGGCTTCCGGCCAGTCGAGCGTCTCGAGATCCTCGACCAGGCGCTCGGCATAGGCGGTGATGCGCAGCATCCACTGGCGCAGGGGGATGCGTTGCACGGGGTGGTCGCCGCGTTCCGACCGCCCGTTGATGACCTCTTCGTCGGCGAGCACAGTTCCGAGAGCCGGGCACCAGTTGACGGGGGATTCCGCCTGGTAGGCGAGGCGGTGCGCGTCCCGGTACATCTGCACCGCTCTTTCCCCGCGCGCGCGGATCTCTTCGGGAACGGGCAGCTCCTCGATGGGGCGTCCCTTGCCGCGCCTGAGCCTGCCGTTCCTGTCGCGCCACTCCATGTCGGCGTCGAACCAGGTGTGATACAGCACCAGGAAAATCCACTGGGTCCAGCGCATGTATTCGACGTCGGTGGTCGCCAGCTCGCGGTCCCAGTCGTAGCTGAAGCCCAGTCGCTTGATCTGGCGCCGGATGTTGGCGATGTTGCGCTCGGTCGTGACGCGCGGATGCGTGCCGGTTTCGATGGCGTATTGCTCGGCCGGCAGGCCGAAGGCGTCGTAGCCCATGGGATGCAGCACGTTGTATCCGCGCATGCGCTGGAAGCGGCAATACATGTCGGTCGCGGTGTAGCCTTCGGGGTGGCCGACATGCAGCCCTTCGCCCGAGGGGTAGGGGAACATGTCGAGCACGTAGAGCTTCGGCTTGGCCGGGTTTTCCACGGCGCGGAACACCCTGTTGCGCTCCCAGTACTCCTGCCATTTGGGTTCGATGGTCTTCGGGTCGTAAGCCGGCATGACGATCCTCCCCAGCGAGCCGCCCTTTCCGCAAAGCAATAGAGAATATCCGGCTTTCCGCCGCGATAAAAGAGACAAATGGCCCGCGGCTCCGATGCCGATCTGGAGAACAGCGGGCGCGGATGCTATCATGCCTGCTGCCGCATCACGCGGAAGAGAATCCGACGCGATGGACCACGACGAGAGGTTCCGTTTCCTGGCCGAACACTCCTGCGATCTGGTGGCCGTGCTCTCCCCGGAGAGCTCCGTCCTCTATGCTTCACCCGCCGCCCGCACGCTCCTTGGATGCGAACCGGACGAGCTCGCGGGGCGCTCTTTCCTCGAGCTTGTCCACCCGGAGGATCTGGCGGCGGCGCAGAAGTTCCATGCCGGCCTCATGGCCCCGCCTTTCGAGAGCGCCTCGCGACTCCGGCTCCGCGCCGACGGAGGCCGCTTCATGCGGCTGGAGTGCGCCGGCCGCGCACTGCTCCGGGGCCCGGGCGGCCCGGTGAGGGAAATGCTGGTCGTCGTGCGCAGCCGTGATCTCGCGCGCGTCCTGCCGTTTGACGACGACGCCGGTTTGCGCGCCGCCGGCAAGCACGAATTCCCGCTGGCCGACTGGATTCTCCGATATGTGGGAGCTCTCGTGCTCGTGGCCGACTCCGCGGGGAGAATCGCTTACGTGAGCCCTTCCGTCCGCACGATCCTGGGCTACGAGCCTGAGGAACTGCTCGGCGAAGGCTGGTGGAACCTGGTGCACGAGGACCCGGAGGAACGCGAGCGCCAGAGGGGATTGGTCCTGAGCCTGCTCGCGCAGCCGCGCCCTTCGGCCGCGCAGCCGTACGAGACCATGGTCCGTCACCGCAACGGCGAGCCGCGCTGGATGGCCTGGCAGGACGCCCTGGGACCGGAAGGAACCATCATCGGCGTCGGGCACGACGTCACGCAGCGCAAGCAGCTCGAGCGGCAGCTGTGGCAGTCGCAGAAAATGGAGGCGGTCGGCACCCTGGCGGGAGGGATCGCGCACGACTTCAACAACCTGCTCACCGCCATCAACGGATACAGCGAGCTGGTCCTGGCCCGCCTGCCCGATCACGATCCATTGCGGCCCCTGATCCAGGACATCAACCGGGCCGGCGAACGCGCGGCTTCGCTGACGCGCCAGCTCCTGGCCTTCAGCCGCAAGCAATTCCTCCGGCCGCAGGCGATCGATCTGAACGATGTGGTCTACGGCATCCGCGACATGCTCTGCCGCCTCATGGGCGAAGACACCACCGTCACGATCCAGACGCAACCCGAACTCGGGCTGACGCGGGCGGACCCGGCGCAGATCGAGCAGGTCATCGTCAACCTGGCGCTCAACGCCCGCGACGCCATGCCGAACGGCGGCAGGCTGACCATCCACACGGCCGCCGTCGAGACGACCGAGGCGTTCCTGCGCGACCGGCCCGGGATGCAGCCTGGATCCTATGTATCCCTCACGGTCGCCGACAACGGGTGCGGCATGGCGCCGGAAGTCCAGGCACACGTCTTCGAGCCCTTTTTCACCACCAAGGAGGTCGGCAAGGGGACGGGCCTGGGCCTCTCGACAGCCTACGGCATAATCAAGCAGAGCGGGGGATACATCTATTTCTGGAGCGCCGTGGGCCGGGGGACCGCCTTTCACATCTATCTTCCCCGCATGGAAAAATAGCGCGGCGGCGCGTTTCCCCGCCGCCCGCCCGTTCCCGCCGCGCCTTCGCCCACGCCCAACTGTCCGCTTGTCTTTCGGCGCTTCCCGGCGATAATGGACGAGCCGCCGGAAGCGGCATGCGACAGGGGAAAGCCGCCCGGCTCACACAGGAAAGGGAAACTCGTATGATCCGCCAGCGCAGATATGCACCGTGGGTTGTGACCGCTGCGGCCCTTCTGCTTATGGCAGGGGCGGCGGCGGCACAGAGCATACCCGATCCCGAGAGTTTTCTGGGGCATCGCGTAGGAGCCGAGAAGAAGCTGGTCCGCTGGGACAGAATCGTGGAATACATGCAGATCGTCGCCAGGGGGTCCGATCGCGTCCTCTACCAGGAACTGGGCCGCAGCACCGGCGGCCATCCGTTCATCATGCTCGTCATCTCGTCGCCGGCCAACCTGCAGCGACTCGACCATTACCGGCAGATCAATCGCAGGCTGTTCGATCCGCGCACCATCGCCTCGGACGAGGAGGCGGGGAGGCTGATCCGCGAAGGCCGGGTTTTCGTGCTGGTGACCTGCAGCATGCATGCGACCGAGGTGGGCGCCACCCAGATGTCGATCGAGTTCGTGCACCGGCTGGCGACGGAAAACTCTCCGCAGGTGCAACAGGTCCTGGACAACGTGATCTTCCTCCTGGTGCCCTCCCTGAATCCCGACGGCCAGATCATGGTCACCGACTGGTACAACAAGACCCTGGGCACGCCTTACGAGAACGCACCTCTTCCCTGGCTCTATCATCCGTACGTGGGGCACGACAACAACCGCGATGCCTACATGTTCACCCAGAAAGAGACGCAGCTGATCGGCAAGGTGGTCTTCCAGGACTGGCTGCCGGAAGTCTGGCTCGATGAACACCAGATGGGGAGCAACGGCGCGCGGATCTTCGTCATGCCGGCCATGGACCCGATCAATCCCAACGTGGATCCTCTGATTTACCGCAATACCGGCCTGCTCGGGTACGGCCAGGCGGCGGCCCTCGAAAAGGCGGGCAAGGAGGGAATCACCCATGGCCAGATGTATACATATTGGTGGGAAGGGGCCATGGCGTGGGCCGGCTGGTGGCACAACATGCTGGGGCTGCTGACCGAGGTGGCCTCGGTGCGAGTGGCCACTTCCATCGAACAGCAGAGAGCGGATCCCGCACGACCGGGCGTGCAGGCCGAATCCCGGGGCGGCGCTCGGCAGGAGGGCGACATCCTGCCGCCCCCGACGGATACTCAGTTCCGCGCGAACTATCCGCGGCCCTGGCTGGGGGGGCGGTGGACGCTGCGCGACATCGTCGACTATGAGCTGATCGCGACCTTCGGATTGCTGGAAACGGCGGCCGGGTTGCGCACCCAGTTGCTCGACGGTCTTTACACCGTGGGCAAACGGCAGATCGAGGCCGGACGCAAGGGCGATCCCTATGCCGTAGTGGTTCCGGCCGCACAGCGGGACCGGCCCACGGTGATCAAGCTGCTGCAGACCCTGGCCTATGCGGGTGTGGAAATTCACCGGGCGCGCGCCCCCTTCACCGCAGCCGGCAGGAATTATCCCGAGGGAACGTTCGTGATCCTGATGGCGCAGCCGTTCCGCGCCTATGCCAAGGACATGCTCGAGCCGCAGGTCTATCCCCAGATTGCGCCCGCACCCGGCATGCCGCCGCGCCCCCCGTATGACGTGGCCGGCTGGTCGCTGGGGATGCAGATGGGTGTGGAAACCATCTTCGTCAAGGATCCCTTCCAGGCCGATCTCCAGCGCATCGAAAAGATCGAGCTTCCGGCCGGGCAGATCAGCGGCAAGGGCCCCGCCTTCATACTGAGCCACGAGCCCAACAACAGCCTCGTGGCGGTCAACCGCCTGCTCGGCAAAGGCTACGAAGTTTTCTGGCTCCTGGAACCGGCCGAGATCCAGGGAAAGAGCTTCGCCCCGGGGGCCATCGTGATCCGGGGCGGCAAGGACCTCGAGGCCGCCATGAACGACATTACCCGTTCGCTCGGCATCGACGCCTTGGCGGCCGACGTGCCCCCGATCAAGTCGATGCGCATCCGCGCCCCCCGGACCGGACTGTACCAGCCATGGGGCGGGAACATGGACGAAGGCTGGACGCGCTGGCTGCTCGAGCAGAACGATTTCTCCTACGTCACCCTCCACCCCGAGGATCTGCGCAAGGGAAACCCGCGCAAGAACCTCGATGCCATCGTATTCCCCGACATGGGCGACACCCAGATCCTCGAAGGTCTGAGCGCGCGCAACGTGCCCGAGGAATACCGGGGCGGCATAGGAGATTCCGGCCTCCAGGCCCTGCGCGCCTTCATCCAGGACGGCGGCACGGTCATCGCCCTCGGGCGCAGCGGGACTCTTCTGATAAACCGGCTCGGGGCGCCTTTCCGCGACGCCCTGAGCGGATTGAGCCGGGAACAGTTTTTCTGCCCGGGCTCGGTGCTGCGCGTTCTCGTGGACAACAGCCACCCGCTGGGTTTCGGCATGCCGGAAGAAGCGGACGCCTATTTCATCAACTCGATGGCGCTCGAGATGGTGCCGGCATTTTCGATGATGCAGGCCTCGATCGTCGTGCGCTATCCGGGATCCGATCTGCTGCGCAGCGGCTGGCTGCTGGGCGAGACCTATCTGGCCAACAGGATCGGAGCCGCGGAGGTGAAACTCGGCAAGGGCCGGATGATACTGCTGCCCATCCGGGTGCAGCACCGCGCGCAACCTTACGGCACCTTCAAGCTCCTGTTCAATTCGATCCTGACCTCGGCGGTCGCCGAAAAGTAGGAGGCCTGCTTGGGAAACCGGGGGTTCGGCCGCGCGCAGGCGTCGGTCCGCCGCGCAAGTAGGTCCGCCGCGCCGCGGCGGACCGGTAACATGTTGCACCAAGTCACCGGTCCCGCGCGGCAGTAGGTCCGCCGCGCCGCGGCGGACCGCAGGCTTGTCGCTCCAAGTCACCGGTCCCGCGCGGCGCGCGGGACCTACTCGCGGGCCCTGTCCGTCCCGGAGGGACGGAAGCTGATAGCTCCAGGTGAGCGGAAGCG
>Ga0272448_1005913_pt1 | contig 13343 bp, 13 predicted proteins | sample YNPCB0191_FD_202220 | JGI IMG/M metagenome (GOLD analysis project Ga0272448, IMG submission 202220) | Hot spring sediment microbial communities from Yellowstone National Park, WY, United States - YNP-CB-019-1 | ecosystem: Environmental > Aquatic > Thermal springs > Hot (42-90C) > Sediment...
TCTTTCGATACTGAAAGAAAGCAGGGAGTTATCCATAGGGGGGTACGGGCACGGAGAGATTTTAGCCCCGGCCCCCCAAATGGGCTGGTGGGCGGCCCGAAGGGCAAAATCTCGGAGGGCCCGTAGCACCCTGTGGATAAATCCCCTCGTTTATATCCTTCTACCACTACGGGTTGGGGGTACCCACTCTAAACCCGGAAGGATCATAAAATATTTTGTGCCTTTTGATCAGCTTATGGGTACTACAGAAGACCTGCCGCTTTTTGAGGGAGCAAAGATCCAAGATTGTTTAACCCTTCTGGGCCAAAAATATCGGGATTTAAGCCGGGCCCATCTCAAGAACCAACTCATCATCCTTTTGAACGGTTCCCTTTGTTGCCAGAATGTTGAACTTTTGGAAGGAGATGAAATTTCTCTTTTGACTCCCCAACTCGGAGGATAAAAAAGAAGAAAGCTAATGCCACGTCAACTTTCTTATCAGGATATGCAGGACCTCATTGCTGGCGCCATCGTATTGGGCTGCGGCGGCGGGGGCGATCCGGCCATGGCCGAAGCGATGGTCGACGAAGTTTTTGCCCAGGGAAAAGAGTTTATCCTCTTGGATCCGAAGGAATTGCAGCCCGAAGACTGGGTATGTATCCTTGGTCATGTGGGCGGGGGGATCGAGCCCAAAGAAAGGGAGATGATCAAGGACCTGCCCCGTGTCTGGCCTGTTCCGATTCTGGTCGCCGAGGAAGAATTAGCCAAGTATCTTGAAGTGGAATTCCAAGCCTATCTGCCGAGCGAGATCGGGGCGGGAAATACGGTCACTCCCATGTACGTGGCGGCAATGCGAGGAAAAGCAGTCATTGACGGGGATGCTGCCGGGGGTCGAGCCAAACCTGAACTCATCATCTCCACTACACATCTTATGGGCATTCCCGTAACCCCCCTTGCACTGGCTAACAATTTCGGGGATACGATGATCCTCAAGAATTCTTCCAGCGATGATCGAGTGGAAAAGATCTGCCGATACCTGGCGCGAGTCTCCGGAGGAAGGGTGGCGGCCGCCCGTTGCCCTTCCCAGGGAAAGGGGATTCTTCCGGCCGTATATCCCCGTTCAATTTCAATGGCCATCCGGGCTGGACAGATAATCCGTGAAGAAAAGGAAAAGGCCATTGAGGCGCTCATAAAGCTATTCAAGGGATCAAAGAGGTTTGCCGGGCAGGTGGAGTCTTTTTCCCGCGAAGAAAAAGATGGTTTTATGTGGGGCGAAATCATCCTCCGGGGGAGCTCGGAATTTTCCGGGGAATTTTATAAGATTTGGTATAAGAACGAAAACCTGATTTCTTGGAAAGGAAATCAGCTTGATATGACCTGTCCTGATGCCATCATCATACTGGATGCCCGGACGGGGAACGGTCTTTATAATTGGGGAGACCAATTTTATCCAGGAAGGGAAGTCACCGTGGTGGGCCTTCCTGCCGCCCCTTTTTGGAACGACCCAAGAGCTTATCAAATATTCGGGCCAAGCCACTTTGGGTTTGATTTTCCCCCCAAGCCGATGCAGTTGGGCCATGGCTGAAAGAGAAAAAATGACAGAAAACGCCTGCGGATTTTTTGGGGAAAAGAGGAAACCATGGGCAAGGCCAAGGATCCGGATTTGGGTAACAAAATCCTTGCGACTGTCATTGGGGTCCAAGGGAGGTGCAATGCGGGACATTTCCAGGGAGACCAATTCGAATGGAGCGTTCCCAATGCTGATGGCCTGTGCGGATTCTTTTCCCATAATCGCTTCCCCCGGATCTCCGCGATGCAATTCGGTGGAAAGTATCCCTGGTGGACCGACGGGCAAACCGTATTTGAGGCGGAATGCCCCGACCGCAAGAACCTGGTTACCCTCCGGCTCGAGGTTCAAAAAAGGTAAGGCCGGCATGATTCAAAAGCAACTGATGGTCTTGGGGATCAACGGGAGCCCGAGAGAGGGAAACAGTCAGTTTCTCTTACAGGAAGCCCTGCAGGCGGCCCAGCAAGTTGATCCGGAAAATATTCAAACCGAGGGATACAGTTTCCGCGGGAAAAAGTTTCATCCCTGCGTAGGCTGCTTTCAATGCCTCGAAGAAAAACACTTAGGCGAGTGCGTGATCCAGGATGATTTTCAGAACCTGCGGGATCTTTGGCTGCAAGCCGATATCATTCTATATTCGGTTCCGGTGTATCACCTTAGCATTCCTGGACAGCTCAAATGCTTTATCGATCGTCTGGGCAATACGATCAATCGGTACTACCGTCTGCCTTCTCCCCGATTTTTGAAGGTCATCGGTGCCATTGCGCAGGGCACTCATTTCGCCGCCGGGCAGGAATTGGCGGTCACCTTCCTGCTTCAACATGCCGTATTGAAGAATTGCCTACCCGTATCCGGTGACGGATGGGAATCTTATCTGGGTGCCTGCGGATGGACCCGGACCGACCGTAGCAAGGATGCCTTGAAAAAGTTCTATGACGCAGGCGAACCTGATGCGGTCGTGGCCGTGAAGAGCGCGCGAAGCTTAGGGCAACGTGCCGCAGAGCTTGGCCTTCTCCTCCGCGCAGGCGCCGTACAGATGAGAGAGGCCCTGGCGAAGGATCCGGCCTACCAACCTTTTCTCACTAAGGACCTCAAGGGATCAGGAAAATAAAAGATACCTCGATCTTGACATTCGCCGATTCGAAAAGTTAAAAATCTTAAATGAACTGGAAAATCCTGATCCTCCTTTCCCTGGGGCATTTGATCGTTGACCTCAATACCGGCGGGCTTCCCGCGTTTCTCCCCTTCCTCAAGGAAGCCCTCGACCTCTCCTACACGATGACCGCAGCGATCATCTTGACTTTCAATGTGACCTCTTCGGTCATCCAGCCCATCTTTGGATTTCTCTCGGACCGCCATTCCATGAAATGGCTCCTCCCTTTGGGCTGTCTCGTCGCCCCCCTGGGACTCGGTCTCATCGGTTTTTGTCCATCTTTCTCCTGGCTCTTATTCGTCGTGGCCATCAGCGGGCTCGGACAGGCCTGTTACCATCCCGAGAGTTTCAAGACGGCCAATCTGGTGAGCGGCGGGAAGAAGGCCAGTGCCATATCGGTCTTTCATTTCGGCGGCAATTTGGGCTTTGCCATCAGCCCCATTTTGGCCACCCTTTTTTTTCGATGGATGGGGCTCAAGGGTTCGGCCTTTTTCATTCTTCCGGGCCTCGCCATGACGGCGGTCTTCCTGGCCACCTCGGACTGGAAAATGCCAGGGGAGCCAAGAGGCGTGAAGGCATCCTCGCCACAAGGCAGGCAAGGACTCCGCTCGCAGATCTTTCCCATGGTCCTTCTCTTTCTGGTCGTCATCCTCCGATCGGCCACTCGCCTGGGGCTCATCACCTTCGTTCCCTTCTACATCCTGAAGGTCCTGAACCAAGACCCGTTGGTGGCGGGAAAATTTCTTTCGATCTTTCTTCTGATGGGAACGATCGGCATCGTGACCGGAGGACCGCTGGCGGATCGTTACGGATATAAGCTCACGACGATCCTGGGGTTGGCGCTGGCGCCGGCGACGCTCTATCTCTTTTCCATCACCGCGGGCCTTGCGGCCCTCATCTTTTTCGGCGCCGCCGGATTCCTCCTCATTTCGTCCAATTCGGTCACCATGGCGATGGGCCAGAGCTTTTTGCCCCAGAATATCGCCATGGCCTCGGCCTTGGTCCTTGGTTTCAGCCTGGGGATCGGCGGAATCGCCACCACGATCTTCGGATGGGTGGCGGACCATTGGGGCGTCTCCTTCACCCTCCATCTGATCTTTCTTCTTCCGCTCCTTGCCGTGGCGATCCTCTTCTTCATCCCCGACCCATCCCGAAAGGAATCCTGAATGGCTCCACCGGAAATTCCCGCCTTTTCTCCCCTGATCCGCCTGATCCGCGGGGATGCGATGGAGAGTCTGCATTACGGCTCCATTGCGGTCGTCGATGCCCGAGGAAGACTCGTCGATCACACGGGGGATCCGGAAGGAACCACTTTCCTGCGCTCTTGCGCCAAACCTCTCCAGGTTCTCCCCCTCCTGGAATCGGGCGCGGCCGAACGTTTCGGATTCACCCCGGCGGAGCTCGCTTGCATGTGCGGGTCCTTGAACGGCGAGGACTTCCAAGTCCAGACTGTCCTTCGAATCCTCCAAAAAATCGGCCGATCCGAAGACGATCTCCAATGCGGCACCCATCCTCCCCTCCACGGCCCCACGGCCATGCGGCTGGCCGAAGAAGGAAAGATGCCCCGTCCGGTTCATCACAACTGTGCCGGCAAACATGCCGGCATGCTCGCCCTGTGCGTTTCCCACGGCTGGCCCATCGAAACCTATCTTCGGCCCGATCATCCCGTCCAGCAATTGATCATCCGTCAGATTGCCCGGATGACCGAGGTCCCCCTGGAAAACATTCGATCCGGCACCGACGGATGCGGGGCTCCCACCTTCGCCCTCCCCCTTCGCTCCCTCGCCTTGGCCTATGCGAAGATGGCGAAGGCCGGGCGCATGGATGGAAAACGTCCCGATCCATCGGGAAAGGCCTTGGAGTCTTTGATGAAAGCCCTGCTGCGCCATCCCGAAATGATCGGAGGGGAAGATCGACTCTGTACGGCGGTCATGCGGGCCGCGCCCGGGAGAATCTTCGCCAAATCCGGAGCGGAAGGAACATACGCCTTGAGCCTGACGGAGCGGAGTCTGGGAATTGCCCTCAAGATCGCCGACGGGAATCCCCGGGCGATCCCTCCTGCGGTCATCGAGATATTGCGTCAAGGCGCTGTCTTGGACCCCCAGGCCCTTTCGACCCTCCATTCTTTCGGCCCCCGCCAGGACCTGCGGAATACCCGCAAGGAAGTCGTGGGGTCGATCGAACCAATTTTTCATCTCGGGCGAATCCAGGGGGTGCCAAATGAATGAAGGGGGCCAGGCGCCAAATCAGGATTGACGCCGGGAACCTTTTTTCATATATTCAACCTTAAGCCAGTTTCATGAAAATATTCCCTCTGCTCCAGACTCGATATGCTGGACCCCGGAAGAAGGAGGTCGCATGATCACAGCGATCGTCATGATCAACTGCGAAGTGGGCAAGGTCAATTCGGTCTCCCAGGCCTTGGTCGAACTCGATGGCGTTGCCGAGGTCTATTCCATCTCGGGGGAATATGACATCCTGGCGGTGATCCGGGTAAAAGAATACGATTCGTTGGCCACGGTGGTATCCGAAGAAATGGCCCGCATCCCCGGGATCACCCGGACCAATACCCACATGGCCTTCCGCTGTTACTCCAAGCAAGACATGGAGAAGATGTGGTCAAGTTTTCTCGAACCCTAACAACCCCCCGACTCCTTTCCCAGGCCATTCGAAAGGCTCAACGTCAAGGAAGGCTTCCGCTGATTGCGGACCTGAAACCCATCTCCCCTCGCGACGGAGATCTTCTGGGGTCTCGCGATGTGGCCGATCTGGCCCGCAAGCTGGTCGATGCTGGCGCCTGCGCCATTTCGGTGGTGACGGAACCTCAGCACTTCGGAGGAAGCGGGGAAGTTTTGCGCCAGGTTTGTCAATCGGTGGATGTTCCGGTCCTTCAGAAAGACTTTTTTCGATCTCCCGAACAGTTCGAAAATTCCCAGGCCCTCGGGGCTTCGGCCGTCTTGCTGATACTGGCCATGGTTCCAGATTCACTCGCCGCCCCGCTTTACGCTCGGGCGAAGGAATTGAATCTGGAGGTGGTGGTGGAGATCCACACCCGCCAGGAACTCGAGAGAGCCCTGGCCCTCAACCCTGCGATCATCGGGATCAATAACCGGGACATCCTGTGTCTGGAAAGGGATCCGGGCGACGTGCGGGTGACCGAGGAGCTGGCACCCTCGATCCCCCATGGGATCGTGCGAGTTTCGGAAAGCTCCCTGAAGACCCCCGAGGATATCCGGCGAGCCCTTCGGGCGGGGGCGGACGCCGTCCTTGTCGGAACGGCCGTTCTTCAAGCCCGAGACCCGGCGGCGTTTGTTTCCCAACTCACCCGGGGGGTTTGGGCATGACCCGGGTGAAGATCTGTGGACTCATGAGCGAAAGCGATATGGAGATGGCGGTCTTGGCCGGAGCGGACGCTTTGGGGTTCGTGACCGAATACCCCATTCCCGTGCCCTGGAATCTTTCGCGCTCCCGGGCGGCCCAGCTTGTGGCATCGGCCCCGCCCTTTGTGACGACCACGGCGGTCGTGGGCGGGCCGGTCGAAGCAATGGTGGCCATTGCCCGGACCGTCCGGCCTCATTTCCTTCAGCTCCACGGGGATGAAACCCTGGAGGAGGTCCAGGCGGTCTGCCGGGCCCTGGCCGATACGGGGATCAAAGTTCTCAAAGCCCTGCGGATCGACGTGGAAACGGGCGAAGCCCGATTCGCCCAGACGGATCCGGTCGAAGCCTGCCTTCTTTTGGAGGGGACGGGGATCGCCGGCCTGGTCTTGGATTCCAAGACCCGCCAGCGTCCGGCTGGGACAGGGGTGGCCTTGGACTGGAGCTCGCTTCGGCGGGTGGCGCAGAAGATCCATCTTCCGCTCATCCTCGCCGGAGGGCTCACGCCGGCCAATGTCGGCAAGGCCATTGAAATGCTCCACCCTTACGCCGTCGATGTCATCAGCGGAGTCGAGCGGGAGACGGGGATCAAGGATTTCCAGCGGATGCAGGATTTCGTGAAAGCGGCCAAAGGAGTTGGAAACGGAAAACGATGACGATGGATGACCGGGAAAGATCGCGAGGCCCCAGGCCCTTTGCTTTCATGCTGGTGGCGGTAAGCCTGGATGGAAAGATCGCCCCCCGCCGTCGGATCGGTCAACCCAATCCCGTTGGGCCCGCCCTCATCGATCCCGAGATCATGAAACTGCACAATCAGCAGCGGGGAAAGGTCGATGCCCTCATGGTGGGCCTCAATTGTATCCGCCTCGACGATTCCCGCCTCACCCTGCGGGAGGGCTCCGGCCCCAACCCCAAGCGGATCGTCCTGGATGGATTGGCCGAAATGCCTTTGACCGCCAAAGTCCTCGGGCCCGAGGCTCCCACCATCGTGGCCGTCACCCAGGATGCCCCTTCGGAGCGCGTGGCGGCCCTTCGGGCCAAGGGCGCCGAGATCGTGACGGCCGGACAGGGCCGATTCGTCGATCTTCCTCGACTCATGAAGATCCTTTATCGGGAGTTTCAGATTCGCCGTTTGCTCGTCGAAGGCGGAGGAACGGTTCATCGCTCGATGATCGCCGCGGGGCTCTACGATGAGCTTCACCTGATCCTCTGCCCCTTTGTGATCGGTGGCGCCCAATCGATCACCCCCGTGGAGCGGGCGGCCTTCTGGCCCCGAGGCGCTATCCCGAGGTATCGACTCGAGCGGGCCGATCGGTACGGAGACTATCTCTATATCGTCTATCGCACCGCAGGGGATTCCCCCAGCGGTGAAGTATGATCCCTGGCGGGGTCCGGGGAATGAGGAGGGAAGGAGACCCTTATGGAAACCAAGGAAGATCGATGGAGGAGATTCGGGGCCATCGTCGTGCGGCTCACGCGAAAGGAAAACATCAGCCGTGAGGAAGCCCGGGACTGCTGGCGACAGATCTGTGAAGAGGAGCAGAGCGATCTGCAGCAGGGGGCCTTCATCGGGGCCCTCAAGGCCAAGCCCGAGACCCCGGAGGAGGTGGCGGGCACCTTCGACGCCCTCTACGAATATGACACCCTCAAAGTCGAGGTCAAAACCCCAGAGCCCCTCATCGACAACTGCGGCACGGGGGCCGACAGTTTGAAAACGCTCAACATCAGCACCGGAGCGGCGGTCATCGGGGCTTCCCTGGGCCTCTATGTGGTCCGGCATGCCGCCCGGGCGATCTCTTCCAACTGCGGCGCCATCGATGTCATCGAGGCCCTGGGCGTCAATGTCGAATCGGTCCCCCAAGTCCCCAAGCAAAGCATCGAGAAGGCCGGCATCGGCGCCTGGAACGCCTTTCTCCCCAAAGTCCACCCGAAGACCCTGGCCCGGGTTCTCTCCCAGATTCGCTTCGGCTCGACGATCAACCTTGTGGGTCCCCTCCTCAACCCCACGCGCCCCACCTATAAGGTGATGGGGGTTCCCACGCGGGAGATGGTCGATATCGAGGCGAAAGTCCTTCAGGTTCTGGGCTTCAAGCGGGCCTTCGTCATGCACGGCCTGGATGACGCATCCCAAAAAGGAATGGATGAGATCTCCACCCTCGGCACCACTTTCGTTGCCGAGTTCGAAGGAAACGGACCGATTCAAACCTATACCCTCACCCCGGAGGACTTTGGAATTCAGCGCCCCCGCTTCGAAGCGATCGCCTCGAGCCGGGATGTCCAGCGCGATGCCCTGGCCCTCCTCAGGGTCCTGGCAGGAAAGGATATTGGACCCCGCTTCGATATCGTGTGCCTGAACGCCGCCCCGCTCCTCTACATCACCGGAAAGGCCAAGACCCTCAAAGAAGGCCTGCAGATGGCCCGCGAAGCCGTCCAAAGCGGAAGCGCCCTCGCCAAACTTCGCGATTGGGTGACCTGGCAAAACGAGAAACCCGAAGTGGGACTTCCCACCCTGGAGAAGATGCTTGCCCGGATTTGAATCGGAGATCAAATTTTCCACCTGCTATTTTTGCACCAGCCGGGGCTGCGCCCTGAGGGTCTATGTGGAAGGGGGCCGGGTGCGAAAAGTCCGGGTCGATTCCACGGCTCCCGTCGTCCCGGGAGGTTATTGCCCCCGTCCTTTCCTGGCCCCAGCCTACCAGGAACACCCTTTCCGACTGAACTTTCCCTTGAAGCGGGCCTCTCAGCGGGGAGCCGATCGGTGGCACCGGATTTCCTGGGATGAAGCTCTCGACGAGATCGCGGAGCGCCTCACCACGATCCGCAACACCTATGGACCGGAGGCCTTGGCGACGAGCTCCGGAACCGGCCGGGGCGGGTGGGATTTCGCCAAGACCCGTTTCATGAATCTCTTTGGGAGCCCCAATCGTTTCGGTGCGGTCACGGTCTGCTACGGACCGCGCAGTATGGTCGCCTTCACGACCTTTGGTGCGGCGATCGTCCCGGATTTGAAAATCGGCAAAACGCGCCTCTCGGTTCTTTGGGGGCGGGATCCTCACGAAGGCGGACCCCATACCTGGCATCGTTTTCGAAAGGCGATCCGCGAAGGAGTCCGGACGATGGTCGTGGACCCCCGGTGCACCGAGGCGGCCCGCAGGGCCGATCTCTGGGTCCAGATCCGGCCCGGCACCGATGCGGCCTTGGCCTTGGGAATCATGCATCTCATGATTCGCGAAGGGCGTTACCCCCGAGACTTCGTGGAACGGCACACCGCGGGATTTTCGCAACTCATCGAACGGCTTCAGGAGTATCCTCCGGAGCGCGTCGCTCCGCTCACGGGCCTATCGGTCGATCGATTGAAGGAGATCGCCCGGTTTTTTGCCGAACATCAACCAGCGGTCTTCACCATCGGCGTCGCGCCGGAACATTCCCCTCCCAATGGCATCCAGGCGATTCGGGCCATCTACCTCCTATTCGCCATTGCGGGGAGCATCGATGTCGAGGGGGGGAACCTGATGGCCGGCCCGGTACGGGGATTCATTCCCGATGCGGCGATGGAGAAGAATGAAGCCCTTTCTTCCGACCAGCGCCGAAAGCAGATCGGCAGCGATCGCTTCCGATTCTTGAGTTACCCGGGATGGGAGTTGGTGGAGGCCGAGCTCCGAAAAAAATGGGGAGATCGTCACCCCGCGGCGGCTTACCTCAACTGCATGGCCCACGCCCCCAGTGTCTTCCGGGCCATGTTGACGGGCCGCCCCTATCCAGTCAAAGCCCTGATTGTATCGGGGAGCAATCCCCTCTTATCCTTCGCCAATACCCGACTCGTCTATCAGGCCCTCAAGGCGACGGACCTCCTGGTCACTTTCGATATCACCTGGACTCCCACGGCCCAACTTTCGGATTATGTCCTCCCGGCAGCCTGCTGGCTCGAGCGACCCGATATGGGAAACTTTTCCTCTGTGGGGGCCTATCCGCTGGTTCAGATCGGTGAGGCGGCCCTGCCGGCCCGAGTCCCCGGGAAATATGAACGCTGGAATGACTATGAATTCTGGCGCGCCCTGGGGCTGCGCCTCGGCCAGGCCGAACATTGGCCCTGGAAGACCTTTGAAGAGGTATGGGAGGATCGGCTCCGGGAGATTCTGGATCGGCGCGGCCTTCGAACCCTCTCGGATTTTATCCGAACCCAACGCTGGGAGATGGAAAGACCCCAGCCGGGGCTTTGCGCCCGGGAACCCCTGGCCACTCCTTCGGGAAAGATCGAGATCTACTCCACCATCCTGGAAAGTCTTGGCTATGACCCCCTGCCGGCCTATCTTCCCCCGAAAGAACCCGATGCCCAGTGGAGTCGCTATCCCCTCATCAACATCAGCGGCCCCCGCACCCTCCCCTACCACCACAGCGAATTTCGCCATGTGGAAGGCTTTCGCCGGATGCATCCCGATCCCATCGTGGAGATCCCTGTGGATACGGCCCGTCGATTCGGGATCGCCGATGGCGATTGGGTTTGGATCGAAACTCCCCTCGGCCGAGTGAAGCAGAAGGCCCGTCTCACCACCTCTTTCGCCCCGGGCTACATCTGCACCCAGCACGCCTGGTGGTATCCGGAAAAGCCGGGCGCCGAGCCCTGCCTCTACGGCCTTTGGGAATCCAATATCAATGTCACGACCGACGATGACCCCGAGAAATGCGATCCCCTTTCGGGCGGCTGGCCCTTCAAGGGGGCTTACCTTCGCTGCCGAATCGAAAAAGCGCCGGAGGGAGACGAACCCTCCGGAAGCCGGCGATCGTTCCATAAGGAAGGGGAGGGAGAGCAAGAATGAGATACATCCACGATTTTTTCGGTGAATTCGGTGGGAAGTACGTGGCGGAGACGCTGCGGACGCCCCTGGATGAGCTCGAGGCGGCCTTTCAGGCGGCCATGACCGATGAGGCCTTTCGCGCCGAGCTGGATCTCCTCTTCCGGGATTTCGCTGGTCGCCCGACCCCCCTCTACTTCGCCGAGAATGCCACTCGGGAATTGGGCGGAGCCCAGATCTACATTAAACTCGAGGGCCTGGCCAATACCGGAGCCCACAAGATCAACAATGTGTTGGGCCAAACCCTCCTGGCCAAACGGATGGGCAAGACCCGAATCATCGCCGAGACGGGCGCGGGTCAGCACGGTCTTGCCACGGCGGCGGTCTGCGCGAAGATGGGCCTTCGTTGCAGGGTCTATATGGGCCAGGTGGATATCCTTCGCCAGCGGCCCAATGTGTTTTGGATGGAGCAGTTCGGAGCGGAAGTGATACCGGTGAAGACCGGATCCCAGACCCTCAAGGATGCCATCAACGAGGCGCTTCGCGACTGGGCCTCGAGTTTTGAAACGACTCACTACCTGATCGGCTCGGCCCTCGGGCCTGCCCCCTATCCCGATATGGCCCGGGAATTCCAGTCGATCGTGGGCCGGGAAGTCCGCAACCAGGCGTTGGCCCGGGGCCTCAACGTGAAGGCGCTCATCGCCTGTGTCGGCGGAGGGTCCAATGCCATCGGGTTCTTCGCCCCTTTCCTTGAGGAGGCGACCCCTCGGCTGATCGGAGTGGAAGCGGGCGGAAGGGGACGAAGCCCCGGGGATCATGCGGCCCGCATGGGCGGCCAGGGAAAAATAGGAATCGTCCACGGGTATAAGTCCCTCTTTCTATTGGATGAGGATGGGCAGGTGCAGCCCACCCATTCCATTTCGGCCGGCCTGGACTATCCCGGGATCGGGCCGCAGCTGGCCGATTTGGGAATGAAAGGAAGAATCGACTTCACCACGGCAAGCGATGAAGAGGCGCTCGATGCGGTGCGCTTCTTCGCCCGGCTGGAAGGTCTGATCTTTGCCTTGGAACCCGCCCATGCCGGCGCCGTGGCCCGAAAGATCGCCCGTGAATATGGGAAAGACGAAGCCCTCATCATTCACATGTCCGGCCGGGGGGACAAGGATCTCTTCATCCTCGCCCCGCGCCTCGATCGAAAGAACTGGCTCGACTTTCTTTCCAACGAAGTCCTCGCCCACCGCCATTCGGGAGGAGGTGAACGCTGACCATGGCCGAACCGCTCATGACCCACATGGTTGCCTACTTCCCCGACCGGGAGCGATCCCTCGAAGTGGCCCGGGCCTTCGTCGACGGCGGAGCACGCTATCTGGAAATCCAATTTCCGTTCTCCGATCCTTCGGTCGATGGCCCCGTGATCCAAGGGGCCTGCAGCCGAGCCCTCGCTGCGGGGTTCCGGGTGGATGGAGGTTTCGCCCTGGTTCGGCAGATCAGCCAATGGGCCCCCATCCCCATCTTCATCATGAGCTACGCCAGCCTGGTCTTTGCCCGAGGCGTGCAGCGCTTCATTCAAGATGCCCGGGAAGCCAAAGCCTTCGGCCTCATCGTCCCCGACCTCCCCGTCGGCTTCGATGAGGGCCTTTTCGATCTGGCCCCGGCCGCCGGCATCGAAGTCGCCGCGGTGATCTCCCCATCCGTCCGAGAGGACCGGCTCAACGCCATCTGCGCCCAGCCCGGCCGCTATCTCTATGCGAGCCTTCGAACGGGGATCACGGGCCAAATCACCCCGATCGAAGACCAGAATCTCCATTTCCTTCGGCGGATCGCCAAATACGGAAAAAGCGTTCTGGCCGGATTTGGCGTGGCCCACCACGAACAGGTCAAACGGATCGCCCCCCATGTCCATGCCGTCGTCGTCGGTTCAGCGCTGATCCGGGTCATCGAGGAGGCCCGCGGAGAGGCCCTGTATCCGAAGCTCAAGGCCAAGGTGGAAGAGCTGGCCGGGCATTGAGGTGCCCAAGGGGAATCCCATGAAGCGCACATCGATTCCATCGCACCTCTGGCCCGAGAATACCGGGTCAGGGAACATGACTGGGTGGTGGCCGATGCTTGCGGGAAGGCCAATGAGGCGGCGATCGCCCTCGCCTCCTCCCTTCCCCTCCTGAAGCCCAGGGTAGGGACCGCCATCCTGATCGCCGATGCGCCCGAGGGACAAATTCCCCATTGTGGCATGCGGGCCTGGGGGAGCGAATGCGGCGGCCGGCACTATCAACCCCGAAGGCCTGGGGTCGTTGAAACGGAGGCTGAAGAAGCTCGTCCTTTTGGCCCCCCATGCGGATCGGACGATGCTCGACCTTATCTGCCCGATCGATGAAGCCGTGGTCGTCAAGCCATGGCCACAGGCCTTGCAAATTTGGAAGAGGATTTTCCCGCAGAGGCCTGGGGGGCCGTCATTCCCGATGGGACCATGCCGTTTC
>Ga0272448_1005915_pt1 | contig 13342 bp, 17 predicted proteins | sample YNPCB0191_FD_202220 | JGI IMG/M metagenome (GOLD analysis project Ga0272448, IMG submission 202220) | Hot spring sediment microbial communities from Yellowstone National Park, WY, United States - YNP-CB-019-1 | ecosystem: Environmental > Aquatic > Thermal springs > Hot (42-90C) > Sediment...
AATAAAGAAATTGCAGGATGCAGGATTTGAAATAAGATTAAGAATAGATCCTATAGTTCCTATTGAGAATTGGAAAAGTTCCTATGGGAAATTGGTTGAAATGATATTTGAGAAATATGGAATAAATCCATCTAGAATAACAGTTGGTTCTTTGAGAGGATTGCAAACTACAATACAAAATTCAACAGATAAATCTTGGGTTGTATATTTGGAAGAAAATACCAATTGGGGCAAAAGAATTAATAAGGAAAAAAGATTCGAAATGTATTCTTTTATTGCTGAGAAAATAAAGGAATTTGGATTTAATAATATAGCACTATGCAAGGAAACATTGGGTATGTGGAATATGCTTGGGTTTGATTATAGAAAAATTAAATGTAATTGCTTACTTTAATAGAATTCATCCAATAATTTAATTCCTTCTTCTTTCTTTATAGCTCTGTAATAGAAATTAAAGTTTTCTTTTACCCATTTCTCCTTCATTGTTCTTTCTATAAAAGTCTCAAAATTTTTGGAAATTATTTTATATGCACCTGGAATAGAAGTTGCAAAGATAAGATAATATATCACATTTTCCTTAGTAGTTTGAGTGATATTGAAAGGTACTGTATCATATCCTAATTTACTCAATTGAAAAATAAAAATATCACAAATTATTTCATGGAATTTTTTCTTTTCCTCTTCATTTAGTAACCATCTCCTCCATTCATTTGTTCCTATTGCATCATCGATAGTGAGCAAATATTTTTCTCTTTTTTCTAATGAAAGATTTTCTCTTTTAGATAGTTTGAGATATTGTTGCATAGTATAGGTCATAAGAGTTATTATTAGTTCTGGTCTTCTAGTATAAGATCCAAAAGAATAGGAATGCCTGCTTATCTCTTCAACTGTTAAAAAATTGAGTTGAGTATGGTTTGAGGGGTCAAGGAAAAAAATACTCCATTCATTAGGAGGAATTAATTTTAGTCCCTCCTTATATACACTATTTCCATCCTTGTTAAAAGTCCTAAGCACATATTCCTCATATGGTTTTAATTTTTCTCTCAGGCTATTAATTCTTATAGCATCTTTATCATTAAATACACATTTTAAATCGAGGTTATCTGTTTTTGCGTGCTCAATAAGGCTAAAGTATGGGGGTTCCCACTCTGGGTGGGGTGCTCTATTGCATTTGCAAATTCCGTCCCCAGCGTACAAATCTACATAAAATAATTTTTTATTCTTTCCCTTCATAACATTTCGACATATTTTGAAATAAACCCCAAGAATCCTATGCTTTATAGAAGTGTGAGGTTTTACTTCCATAGATTTCCCCATCTACTTCTTCTTTCTGGTTTCCCATGCTTTTTTTGCCGCCTCACTTCTTTTCATTTTGTTGGCGTCTATCCATAATCTTATGGCATCTTCTATAGCTTTTTTGATGTTGCCTTTTTTCATACCTTTTTGTCGATATACCTCTTCTCTAAACTCAGCTTCTAGCTCATCTGACAATATTACATCTATTCTTCCCATAATGATAAATGAATTTATCACATATAAACTTTTCCACATAAACGCATAAACACAAAATTTATAAACCCATAATTATTACACTTATGTGGAAAAACACAAATATAAGATATACCGCCATGGGTCTACCTACTCCCTCTAACCCATGACGGGAGGAACCGATGCCCTCAAAAAATAATAAAATCAGGATTAATAAACATTTCGCAATTTCAATAGATAAAAGAATAAAGAATAGAATAGATAAGAATGTTTATTCCATTTTCAAATCTTTAAGTGGAAATAAAGCAGAAATTGCCGATGTGATACTCCAGATTGATTTGAGTTTGTTTAAGGTAAAAAATTATAGAAAAATAAAATTTTCATATGATAGTTTGCTAAGAGCTGTTATCTTGATGAAAGTAAAAAATTTGAACACAACACGGTTAATTCAGTATCTGCAGAATCACAAAAGGGAAGCAAAGAGAATAGGTTTAAATCAAACCCCAGATAGAAGAACGATCAGCTATTTCATTAATCATATTTTAGACGATGAAACAAAAGCAATGATTGATTATGTTGCAAACAAAATTATTGAAATATCTGATAAATTTTCAGTTGATTTAGATATCGAGCCAGTAATAGAAAAACCAAAAAATAAGGCGAGCAGAAGCACATTTTATTATAAAAGAAATAAGGCAAAAGAAATGGCAAAACTCCTTAAAAAGAAAATCATACCCTTTTTAGATTTAAATCTTGGAAAAAATTGTTTTTATAAGAAGGGAAATTTTGTTGATTTGCTAATCCATATGGCTTTAGAGCAGGATTTTGCAGAAAATGGCTCGAAAACTTTGAAAGAAATGAGGAAAAATGTTCCCGATGCAGACACTCTTCTCTACCATTTAAAAAGATACAAAAATTTCCAGGATTTGCAGAGAATATTCTTGATAATTTATGAAAATATATGGGAAATGGCAAAGAAAGAAAATCTTCTCAATCCTTATAGGAAATATGATGTTGCAATAGATTTTACCGACTGGCTTTTTTACGGGGATAAAACTGCTCCTATGGTTGTAGGAACACAACCAAAAAATGGGACAGATGCATGCTATAAGTTTGCGACAGTAAATATTGTTGAAAAGGGCGAGAGATTTACCCTGCTTGCTCTTCCAATTGCTCCATTTGATAGGAAAGAGGATATTTTAGCAAGGTTAATTGAATATGCAAGGAAGAGGATAAAAATAAGGAAAGTATATCTGGATAGGGGTTTCTTTTCAACGGGATGCATCAAAACTCTAAACAGGTATAGAGTTAATTTTCTTATGCCTTGCACTTCTCTTCCAACAATAAAGGCCTTGTTAAAAATATCTAATGCTCCTTCATTAGTAAAAGATTTTGAAATGGGTGGAGTAAAAATAAATATTTTAATTGTAGAGAAAGATAATCAAAAATATGCGTTTGCAAGCAATGAAGATTGGGATGAAAATGATGTTGATTTAGCAAATAAGGTTTTTGAGCAATATCAAAAGAGATGGGGGATTGAAACAAGCTATAGAGTAAAGAAGCACTCATTCCGACCAAAAACAACCTCCAAGAATTATTTTGTAAGGTTCTTCTACTTTATGTTCTCTGTCACAATGTATAACTTATGGATCCTGCTTGATATTATTATTTCTCTTCTCATATTTGGGATGAATATTCAAAAGCATGTCATAACTTCAAAGTTATTTGCAACAATATTTAAAAAAGTAGATGCTGGATAGCATCTCGCAATCTCAGCTTTTAAAGCATCAATTACCTAGTTTAAAGAAGGTTTGTTTTTATAAAAAATTGTAAAATTTCTAACTTTTTGTGTTTTTTAGCCGCTAAAAACCTACTTTCTGCTAATTTTTTGTGTATATAAATCCACTTCTCAAAAATAGATTCGACTGTCTGTTTAGCAGTTTTGACTACTTTCGGAGCTACTGAATTAAAGCAAAATCTTATCTATTAGTTTTATATTTCTTTTTTGGTGTGAAGATGAAGGAAATGGCTGAAGTAAGAGAACTCAAGGAGAATAGGTATATAATTATTGATGAAGAACCGTGCAAGATTTTGAGTATAGCAACTTCAAAACCAGGGAAGCATGGAGAAGCAAAGGCAAGGATAGATGCGGTTGGAATATTTGACAATCAAAAGAGAAGCGTAATATATCCAGTGAAGCATAAAGTTGCAATTCCGATAATTGAGAAAAAAACTGCACAAGTTATATCTGTAAGAGGAGATAAGGTACAGCTTATGGATATGGAAACATATGAAACATTTGATATGGATATATCAGAAGAATTCAAGGGAAAAATAGAGGAAGGGAAAGAAATAGAATATCTGCAGGCAATGGGAAAGAAAAAAATTACAAGAATATGAAATTTGCTGATGCGGAAGAAAGCTATGAAGATGCAAAATTTGTTATTTTTGGTATACCATATGAAGATGCGGAAATGTCATTCAGAAAAGGTGCGTCATTCGCTCCAGAACATATAAGATACGAAAGCTGGAATTATGAGAGCTACGATTTAAGAAATAATTTTGATTTAAGCAAAGCAAAAATAAATGATGCTGGAAATTTTAGCCTTTTAGAAGGAAAAAAATTTTTAAATAAAGTGATATCTGAAGGAAAAATCCCTATTATAATGGGGGGAGCTCATTCAATTTCACCGTTTATCCTACCGGGAGATGCAGGAGTTGTTATATTAGACGCTCATCTTGATTTTAGAGAAGAATATCTGGGCGATAAAAACAGCCATGCATGCGCCGCCCGCAGAATTTTTGAGAAAGTTGGGAAAGAAAATATTATATCTTTTGGCATTAGGTCCGCTTGCAGGGAGGAGATTGAGGACGCAAAAAAAATCGGCTTTAAACATTTTTATGCATGGGATTTTAAGTCGCAAATGGCTGAAGAAATTAAATTTGACAAAATTTTTTTAAGCATTGATATGGATGTTTTTGACCCTTGCTTTGCCCCAGGTGTGAGCAATCCTGAACCTTTCGGGCTTGGCTATGAAATTTTTGATTTTATAAAGATTATTTCAAAAAAGGTAATTGCGATGGATATTGTGGAAGTTTGTCCTCCATATGATGATGGAAGAACATCTTTACTTGCAGCAAGAATTATAAGAGATTTTATATCATTTAAGAATTTTTAGCTCCTTAACAATTTTATCAATATCAATACCAGCAAGGTTACTCAATTTTTCATGCATTGTCCTAAGTTTTTTTACCTGCTTTTCTCCAAATTTTTTAAATTCATTTATGGTTTCTTCAATACTTCTATAATCATTTGAAGTAAGGTTATCTGCATGAGAAACAATTTCCTCTTCTATACTTTCTGGATTATAATCCTTTTTTGGCAAACCAAGCAATTCAGCATCTTCCTCATCAATTCCGGAGCCGGCGTGCCTTTCTATTATCGATACTATTTTTTCTGGTAAGCCATATTTTTTTGCAATTTTAACTCCTTCAATAACATGCAATAAATCATTTCTTTTAGCTCTGCCAACATCATGAAGAATTGCCCCCCCTTCAATTGCTTCCATATCCAATTTTATTCCATTTTCAAAAATTTTTTGAGCAATTTTAATTGCTAAATTCCTCACTTTTTTGCAGTGTTCTATAACTTCCCTGCTACATCCTTCTTTTTCCAAAATTTTTATATAATCATAGGATAAATTTTTTCCTTTTTTGCTTGGAATTATTTTAATTATTCCATCAAATTTTTTATTCATCCACCCTCCCTCATTTAGCATATGAAGGAAAATTGCAAGAGATGAAACTTCTGAATGGGGTTGATTTCCTATTGCAACATTGTAATCAGCTATTTCATAAAATTCACCAGGCACTTTCTCAGAGCCAACAATTACAAGGATATCATCAAATTTTTTTATTTCATCTATAACATTTTCAATTTTTTCTCCGTACATTGTTAGATGGACTATTTTTCCGTCCCAATTCTTGATAATTTCCTTCCAATTCACTCCACTTTCAATAAAAAAATTCCCTCCAAATCTTTCAACAACCCTCCCTATTCTCCTCTCTATCCCCTCATCCTTCCTATCTATAAAAATCCCATCCGCACCGAAGGCACGGGCGGCAAGAGCCACATGGGTCGTAATTCTTTTATCCCTTTCTAATCTATGCCCGTATCTATAGACTATAACTTTCATCTTTTTTTATCAATTTCAATTAATAAATTTTTTTGCAAAGTTTATTAAACTTAAAAATAATTTCATCCATGAAATCTAGAAAAAATACATTTGTAGCAAGAAGTGCAAAAATTATAGGAGATGTTTTTATAGGGGAGAGATGCAGTATATGGTATAATGCAGTTTTAAGAGCGGATCTAAACAAAATAGAGATAGGGAATGGAAGCAACATTCAGGATTGCTGTGTGATTCATTGTTCTAAGGAAAATCCTGTGAAAATAGGCAAAAATGTATCAGTTGGGCATGGGGCAATTGTTCATGGAGCAACCATAGAAGATGACTGCATAATTGGAATAAATTCAACAATTTTAGATGGTTCAAAAATAGGTAAAGGAAGCATAGTTGCAGCAAATGCAGTTGTTCTGCCAGATACGGTTATTCCGCCGAATAGCTTGGTTGCGGGTGTGCCAGCGAAAATAGTAAGGGAAGACAAAAAACTTATCGATGAGATAAGAAGAAATTCTTCGATTTATGTTGAACTTGGAGAAAGATACTTAAAAAAAGAGTTTGATGGCGAGATAAAATGTCCTGCATGCAATGGAAACATGGAAAAAATTGCATCTGGAAAAGATTTTCCATCAATTCCATTTATCAAAATTCCCGAATGGATAAAGGAAGTAGATGCCTACAAATGTGTTTCATGTGGTTATGTGGGGCTGTGGCTCCAGCCATTATAATGTACCATCTCCTCAATTTTCCTTAGATCTTTTTCCTCTGGCTTTTCATCAGCATAACCAACCGGAACAATTGCAACTGGCTTTATATAATGTGGCAGATTCAATATTTCTGAAACTTCATCTTCATCAAAAGCCCCTATCCAGCATGTAGCCAATCCCTCATTACATGCAGCCAGCAAAAAATTCTCAACAGAAGCACTTGTGTCTTCTATGCAATATAATTTCCCTCTTTTTCCGTAGGGTAAAATTCTTCTTTCATTTGCACAGAAAACAACGATAAAAGGTGCTCTTGAAATAAAATCCTGCTGAAAGGCTGCTCTTGCTATCTTCTCCTTTATTTCTTTTTTATCGACAATTATAAATTCTCTTGCCTGCAGATTTCCCGCAGATGGGGCAAGATTTGCAAGATATAGAAGATTGATTAATCTACCGATATCAAATTTTTTATCGGAGAATTTTCTTATTGAGCGCCTTTTTTCAATAACTTCTTTTAGCTCCATTACGCCTTCATTATACCAGCAAGGAAAACACCAATTGCAACAAGTGCTCCAATAACCCCTCCTACAAGCGAGGCTATACCTTCCTTTACTATCTCCCAGTTCCATGCGCTATTTCCCCATATCCCGCCGCCACTGTAATTGTAGAATACAAGAGCAACAATAATACCTATTATCAACAGTATTCCTCCTATTGCCCTGCTCCTGCCTGAGCCAAAGTATATGGTAAATAGTCCTCCTATTATTGTTCCAATTGCAAACACTAAAAGAACCATACTCAAAAACAGACCCATAATATCGCTCATTTTTTTCACCTCAAAATTTTGTTCCAGTCAGGGTTTTTGTATCAGTTACCCCATCTATTTTTCTTATCTTTTCAACAACAATTTTTCCAAGCTCTTCTAAATCCTTTGCCTCTATTTTTGCAATTAAATCATATTCTCCGAATAGGGGATGTAACTCCACTATCTCCCTAAGTTTCAAAAGTTCATTGTAAACCTGGTGTTCTTTTGCTGGTGCAGTAGATATCAGCACAAACCCGACTGGCATTAGAGATAATATACTTTTTACTTATTAATTTTTCTATTTTTAAACCAATTTAATTTTTCCAAGCTGTGGTTCATATATTAATCCCTTTTCCATAAGGGAATATATTATTTCTTCAACAGAATCCTTTTCTATACCTGTCTTTATTGCCTCCTCAACAACTTTTTCCCAGTCAACGCCCTCATTACCCTGCATTTCCCCAATTATTTTCAATATTTTTTCCTCACCTTCTAAATTCTTTTTTATATCTATTTTCTTTGATGTTATAAAGGAAAGTGCTTCTTTTAAAAGTATTTCATAGTGCTCTATATCTATTTCCTTATACAATTTAATCGCTTCTACAACTCCTTCAGCAATTATTGTTGGATAGCCAATTTCAACCAAATTTGCAACACTTGGGTTTTTCATATTCATTCCCTCCTTTATTGCATCTATTCTCAATGCCATATTTTTGCATGCCTCAAGAATCCAGTATTTCCTTATTTCCTCATTCACTTCTTTAGCAATTTCCGCTCTTACAGAAACATACAGCACTCCTTCCTCTGGCTCATAAATTCGGGCTTTTCCAACAATTGCCACATAACTTGGAATTTGAATATCTGCAAGAATGCCTGCTACTTCTGGCTTGAAGGTTTCTGCATATACTATATGCGAGCCAGTTGGATCAGATATTCTTGCTTTTCTTCTTATTCCCTCTCCACCCATTTCTTCCAAGTCCGTTAAAACCCCAACAATGTATAATCTATTCACTTTTGCACCAAGAGGAGTTATTACATATTTAGGAGATTTTTCTACCTTACTCTCAGCAACATGCATTGAATCATTATATTCAGCTGCAAATATTCTCCATGCTGGCTCCCTCATTTTAATCACCCATACTCGCTAAAAGTTCATTCGCTTCTTTTTCCGCATCTATTCCTATTATTTCCGCATCTTTTGCAAATATTGTAATTATAAAATCACTCTGTATTGAGTCGCCATAAACTCTTACAGGGTGTGCAATAAGCTTATCCTCTATATCTTCAGTAACAATATCGTAATCCATTGCTTCCTTGGCTATTGAGAGATATTCATCCATTTTCCTATTCAGAATTTTCTCAGATACTTCTCTATTAAATATTACATCAACTGCCCCAGTTCCATCATCAACAAGAGCCCTTATTCTTAAATCTGGAATAGCATCAACATTCCCATCCTCTTCACAAACACCTTCCCTTGTCCTCCTGTTGCATTTCGGGCATCTAAAAATTATCCCGGAATCCTTTCTCAATTCAAGAATTGTTCCTTCAATCAGCAAATCTATGCCCCCGCCCGCCTCCACAACCTTATATATGGGAATAACTCTCCTCTCCCTGAAAATTTCCTCGTCAAGCTTTTCAACATCTGAGTTTTCATCGAAAATAAGCTGGGGTGCGCCCCGCCAGTTCCTTATATATGCCCCCTTTATTCTATAAACCTTGTTCTCTTCAAGCGAAAAATCCTTCCAAGAGGTGAATCTTATCCTTGCTGTTTCATCTTCAATTATTCCAGAAAAAATTTTTCTTACCTCATCTGCAATATTTACTTCTCTTTCCTCAATTTCAACAATCTTGCCCCTTACTTCAACATTTGATAACCCAGATTTTAAATCAATTAAATTATATTTTTTTGGTGCTCTTTTAATCAATTCTATATCATAATCAAGTTTTGTTATTTCAGTCCACTCAGAAAAGCTTAAGCGCGGATTTCCTTCCCATTCACTTGATGAAGCATTTTTTATCCTTAAAACATCCCCTACCTTTATATTGAAATCTTTCCATGCAGTGAATGGAATTATTGCTGTTTCATCTCCTATTAAACCATGAAAAATCTTCCTTTTTTCTCCCCTAACTTCTACTTCTTTTTCATCTATAAATATTATTTTTCCTACTGTATTAATTCCCCTTTCATTTGCCTTTATATCCTTTATTTTCCTTTCCCTTGATAATTTTCCATATTTATGCAATATCGCATCCTTTGCCTGACTTAAAGGAACTCCATAATCAATAAATCTCTTTAAATCATCCTCAATTTTCTCCCTTTCAACATTAACAATTGAAATAATTTCCTCCACCGCTTCTTCAATTTCATCGTTCATAACAATAAATTTCTAAATTTATATAAAATTTTGGAAAGTGATTTAGCGGGCAAAAAGCATGCAATCGAAAATATGAAGAAAATATTAAAAAACTATTTTGGTGAAAGTTTAATATGCAGGGAACTGAAACAAATTGCTAAAAAGATTTATAAAGAAGCAAATAATTTCAAATTATGATAAAGAAGTTTGAGTCATCGACAGGGGAAATTGTTATTGAAATAGATTACAGCAAATGCAATGGCGCCGCAAAATGCGTTGAGGTTTGCCCTGTGGGGATATATGAGCTGAAGAATGGAAAAGCGGTTGCAAATAATGTTGATGATTGCATTGAGTGTTGTGCATGTGTTGAATCCTGTCCCAACAATGCAATAAAACATAGTTCCTGCTGATGAAATTTATTCTATTTTTGCTCTCTTTTTCCCTTATTTTTCAGAATATATATGAAATTGAGTTAAGGGATGATGCCTTTCATTCTTCTTTACCTTTTCATATTGAAAGCTGGTATTTTGAAGCAATTTTTGAAAATTACAGCATTGTTTTTATGATTACCATTCTGCCAGATACTTTTGCAATGATTGGAGAACATTTTTATTTTAACGGAGAAAAGATATATGAAGAGAGAAAAATTTACAAATCTTTTTTTATCTCTGATGAATACCCTCTTTTGGTAATTGATAATAAAACAATCATGCAAGGTTGTACGGGCAGTGAGGGGGAAATATGCTATAATATTTCCTATATCGGAAATAATTTTGGCATAAATTTTCATTTTGAGAATAAAACAAAAGGATGGAAAACAGGTTTGCCAGATTTCTGGCTTTCATTGCCAAATATGCTTGTAGAAGGAGAGATATTTATAAATAATTCATTGGAGCATGTAAAAGGAAAAGGATATCATGACCACAACATTTTTTATTTAAAATCAATTTTCAGCAATGGCTATTTTGATGGGAAATTAATAGAAGAAAATTTCTCAATTGTATGGGGAAAAATAATTGGAAAGGAAGATTTTATAATATTCAGCAATGAAAGTTTCTTTTTGATTGATAATATCTTAATTTCAATGGATGAATATATATTCGACCATGGAAGAATTATACCCACTTCTTTTTATATTTATGGAAAAAATAGCAATGTTGAAATTTCTTTAAATTTTAAAACAAAATCAATTCATTATATAAAGCTACCATTTATAAATTACTGGAGGTATCATGTTGCTGTAACTGGAAAAGTATTCATTGATGGCTTTGAAAAAGAAGTAAATAGTTTTGAAATAATGGAATATATGAAATTCTAAACTTTTATATAAGTTGGAGCAGATTTGGGCACTTTACCCTTAATTTCATGATAATATGCATAAGTCATTGGTTCTTCATCGCTAATTATTTCTGCATCAATTACTTTTCCAAAAAATATTGTATGGGTAAATATATCTATTTTTTCAATAACCTCGCAGTCAATATATGCAACAGAGTAATCGGTTGGGATCGGGGCACCGCTTTTTCCTATTTTATAATTAAGATTCTCAAATTTTTTTATTTCTCTTCCACTTCTAAAACCAAATTTTCCTATAAAAATGAGAGATGTGCTTTTGCTTAATATAGAAATGCTGAAAACCCTGCTTTCCTCTATAAATTCATTTGTTAAATTCTCCTTATTTATGCATACTGCTATAATCGGGGGCTCTGAACAAACCTGAAAGACGGAATTTGCTATCTGCCCGTTTAAAATATCCCCTTTCTTAGAAGAAACAATATAAAGCCCATAGCTTATCCTATGGAGAGCTTTTTTATCCATATGAAAAATCTTTTGGCAATTTATATTTTATGCGAGGGGCCGGATTTGAACCGGCGATGGCCTTCGCCAGCAGATCTTGAGTCTGCCGCCTTTCCTGGCTTGGCTACCCTCGCACAATCATAATATTTTTCAGCTTTTTTATTTTTCGGCATTCCTCATATTTATATAAAGTTAAATACTCGGGCTGAAATACATACATGTTAAAGCATTCCGCAAAAACTGGAATAAGCTTCGGTCTTACTTCAGGAGTTATAACAACTCTTGGTCTTATGGTGGGATTGCATAGCGGAACAAATTCAAGAAGTGCGGTTATTGGAGGAATTCTTACGATAGCAGTTGCAGATGCTTTTTCTGATGCTCTTGGAATTCATATTTCAGAGGAATCTGAAAACAAACACACATCAAAGGAAATATGGGAATCAACTTTCTTCACATTTATTGCAAAATTCATATTTTCAATATCATTTGTTTTTCCAGTTATATTTTTAAAACTTAATTTCGCAATGATTGTAAATATTTTTTATGGAATAATTCTTCTGGCACTATTCAGTTTTTACTTGGCAAAGGAACAAGGGGCAGCAAGATGGAAAGTAATAGCTGAGCATGTTACAATTGCAGTTATTGTTGTTATAATTTCCCATTATATAGGAGAAGCAATAAGCATGTTTTTTTCCTAAATTTTTAAACTTATCGCAACATGATCCTTTGCATAAGGGGATAGTTCAATCATTTCAATTATTTCATGATTTTCCTCTATTTTTTTCCTTACTTTTTCAAAAATTTTCTTTGGCTTCATAGCCATATCTATACTCCTTGCCTTTATCATTATCATTCCATATTCTGGAGAAAATTTATCAATATTCTTTAAAAAAATTTCAATCTGATTTTTCTGGGCTATATCCTGATATAAAAAATCAATTTCATCAACTATTTTTTCATATTCTTCGGGCTTGTTTGCATTTCCCATTATAGGAATCATATTATTCCTTTCCTGGCAAAGCTTTACAAATTTTTTCATTGGCTTGAAAGCAATTTCAACTCCATAAATAATTCCATCGTTAGCTATATCTGAAAAATGGCTTGCAGTTGTTCCATTTGCAACCCCTAAATAAAGAATTCTGCTTTTTTTATTCAATGGAAAGAATTTCATTCCCTTAAGTATGAAAGCACACATCTTGCTTCTGTAGGAATTCCATGCCCTGAATTCATCTTTCCCAATCTTTATAATTTTCTCCCCATAAACACTCTTGCCTGGTATCAAATTTTTTGTAAATATTTTATTTTCTTCCCTATAAACTCCCTCAAATATCTCCTTCATCCTCGACTTTCCTCCATAAAATTTTTGAAGCCATCGCCAGGCAGTCAAAAACTGGAGCAACAGATGGTGCATATGCATTCTCAATTTTCGCAAAATCCTTCACCCTCATTTCTGCATATATTGCAACCGCCACTTTATCTATTATCTTCGCCGCCCCCCGCCCGATGGCTTGTGCTCCTGCAATTTTTCCATCTTTTGCAATTAACTTTACTAAAATTTCCCCTCCTTCCATATAGTTTGGCAAATCCTTGCCTATGTATTTTGCTGAAATTCCATCATTTCCCATAATTCCAACAGATGCAACCTCGATGCCGAAAATTTTTGTTGTTTTCGCAAAAAGAGGAGGAAACATTTTTTCATCTCCTCCAGCAGCATTTTCTCCAGCAATTATTCCCTGTCTCACTGCTATGCTTCCGAGCCCAACATTGGAAAATCTTCCAAAAAAATCCTTAACTTTTGTGCAATCTCCAGCAGCATATATGCCTTCCTTAAACATACATTTTTCATCAACCTCAATTATATCTTTTATTATTCCATTTGGTTTATTTCCAGTGGCAATAACTGTAAAATCTCCTATATAATTTTCGTTTCCAAAAACTTCTCCGCCATGCACTTCCTCCACTTTATAATTCAAAACAATATCCAAGCCAATTTGTCTCATAAGATAA
>Ga0272448_1005916_pt1 | contig 13338 bp, 9 predicted proteins | sample YNPCB0191_FD_202220 | JGI IMG/M metagenome (GOLD analysis project Ga0272448, IMG submission 202220) | Hot spring sediment microbial communities from Yellowstone National Park, WY, United States - YNP-CB-019-1 | ecosystem: Environmental > Aquatic > Thermal springs > Hot (42-90C) > Sediment...
AAATTGACCCAGAAAAATGCGTCGGCTGCACGGTTTGCGCCCGCAACTGTCCGGTATCGTGTATCAGCGGCGAGCGTCGCCAGCCGCACGTAATCGACCAACTGCGGTGCATCAAATGCGGCCGCTGCTTCGAAGTCTGCCGCTTCGACGCCGTAAGGAGAAGCTAGTTGTTATCAGTACCAGTCAGAGAAAAGGAAGTATGTGCTCTCTGACAAGACGCTGTTTACCATAGGTGGTTGAATGGCCAAGCGGAAGAAAAAAATCAACTTGACCATCGATGATTCCAAAATCCAGGTCAACGAGGGAACCACGATCCTCGAGGCGGCGGAGCAATTGGGCATCCGCATCCCACGCCTTTGCTATCATCCCGACCTTAGCCTGGCCGGCGCCTGTCGCGTGTGTGTGGTAGAAGTGAAAGGGATGAACTATTACTTGGCCGCCTGTAGCACGCCGGTTTGGGAAGGCATGGAAGTGCGCACCAATTCGCCGGAAATCCGCCAGGCGCGGCGCGACATCGTCGAACTCCTGCTGGACAATCACCCCATGGATTGTCAAACCTGCGAACGCGACGGCCGCTGCGAATTACAAAACCTGGCCTATGCGATGGGCGTCCGCGCGCGGCATTTTGAAGGACGCCGAAAGCGGTTTCCCATCGAGCTTTCCAGTCATGCCGTAGTCCGTGACAGCGAGAAGTGCGTGCTGTGCGGTCGCTGTGTGCGGGTTTGTGCCGAGATTCAAGGCGTACATAATCTCAGTCAACATGGTCGCGGCTTTCATACCATCGTCGCGCCTGCTCATTTCGCCGACATGGATGACTCGGCTTGCATCCAATGTGGGCAATGCATCAACGTCTGCCCCACGGCGGCTTTTACGGAAAAACGCGGCGCAGGTCCGGTTTGGGAAGCCCTGGCTGATCCTTCAAAACACGTCGTGGTGCAAACTGCGCCTTCCATTCGAGCGGCCATTGGAGAAGGTTTTGGGCTACCGCCGGGAACGCCGGCCACGGGACAAATGATTACCGCCTTGCGTCGCCTGGGATTCGACCGCGTTTTCGACACGGACTTAGGCGCGGACCTGACGATTGTCGAAGAGGCGCACGAACTTCTTACCCGACTAGAAGACGACGGCCCTTTGCCGATGATAACCTCCTGTTCGCCGGGCTGGATAAACTTTTTGGAGAAGTTTTATCCCGAACTCATTCCGCACGCTTCCACCTGCCGCTCGCCGATGATGATGTTGTCGGTGCTGACGAAGACGTATTATGCGGAGCGGTCGGGCATCGAGCCTAAGAACATCTTTATGACGGCAGTGATGCCTTGTGTGGCGAAAAAGTACGAAGCCCGACGCCCTGAACATCTCATGCCCGACGGCGCTCCATACACCGACGCGGTTTTGACCACCCGCGAACTTATCTGGATGATCAAATGTTACGGGATAGATTTTGTGGATTTGCCGGCCGGTGAATTCGACGCGCCGCTGGGAATCGCCAGCGGGGCAGGGGACATTTTCGGGACTACCGGCGGCGTGATGGAAGCCACGTTGCGCGCAGCCAGTGAACTGATTACCGGCAAACCTGCCGACCGGCTGGAATACCTCGAGGTGCGCGCCGTCGAGGGGTATCGGGAGACGTACGTTGCCGTGGGCGAGCACAATTTGCACGTTGCCGTAGCCAACGGCCTGACGAACGCAAAAATCCTGCTGGATAAAATCAAGTCCGGAAAAGAGCGATTCCATGTCATTGAAATCATGGCTTGTCCCGGCGGGTGCGTCGGCGGGGGAGGGCAGCCGTATCCGCCGGAAGGCGTCAAGGTTCTCGATCCCGATCTTCTCCGACGCCGGGCCTCGGCTTTGTATGCCATTGACGGCGGAAAGCAACTCCGCAAATCCTATGAGAATCCGGCAATTGAGGAGATTTATAGCAGCTTCTTGGGCAGCCCCGGTTCGCCCAAAGCCGTCGAACTTTTGCACACCCACTACCAGGCGAAATTACCGCGAGGCATCCGATGAGCACCTGTACCGACAATTGGCCTTCAGTTGAAGCAGCCGCCAAGGAAGTGTTAGGCGAAGAGATTGCAGGCTTTATCGAACATTGTCGCGCTCTGCCACACCCAGAAAGCAATTTGATTGCGGTGTTGCATCGCGTGCAGGCGAAATTCGGCTATCTGGGAACAGCGCATCTGGACGCCATAGCCCAACTCATGCAAATTCCGGCGGCCAAAGTTTCCGGCGTGGCCAGCTTTTATCATTTCTTCCGTCTGAAGCCGCGCGGCAAATTTATGATCAATGTTTGCTTGGGCACGGCTTGCTACGTCAAAGGTGCGGATCGTATCGCCCAAAAGATTATCGAAGAATTAGGCATTTCCTGGGGGGAAACCAGCAAGGACGGCGTATTCACGTTGGAGGGCGCTCGTTGTCTCGGCACGTGCGGGTTGGCGCCGGTGGTGATGATCGACCAGGAAATCCACGGCCAACTCACGCCCGATCAAGTGCCGGCGCTATTGGAAAAATATTTGAAAAAAGCCAGGGAATCCTCCACCTGACAGGCGGGAAAATGGAACAGTTCTCGGCCTTGCCCTTTGCAGTCCGATTACCGGCAATGTTTTTGCTGGGAACGGTTGTCGGTGCGGTGGTGAATTGGATGAGTTATCGTTGGGCGTGGCATCCCCGACCAATCAGCCCTTGGATGGTCCCCGACCCGCTGGCGCCAAAAAGGCGTTGGTGGGACCGCCTGCCTGTTCTCGGTTGGCTGGGTCTGAGGCGCGAGGCTGCGGTGCATGGCTGGGGTTTTTGGATTCGCCCGATGGCAGTGGAGCTGGTGTGCGGCGTGGGTTGTGCGGCGTTGTATTGGTGGGAAGTAGGCAGCGCCGGCCTACTGCCGGACTTCTTGCCGCCGCTTTCCTCCCAGGTGCTTACAGTGCTGCATCTTCAATTTGCCGCGCATATCATTTTGGGAGCATTGCTGCTGGCGGCTTCGCTGATTGACATTGACGAAAAACTCATCCCTGACGAAATCACTATCTGCGGCACGCTCGTCGGTTTGCTGCTGGCGGCTGCCTGCCCTTGGTCACTCTTGCCGGATGTGCAATACGGTGATAACGGGCAGGTGCAGTTGAACTTTTTGCAGCTTGCTTCGCCCTGCGCCTGGCCGGATATCCTGGCCGGCGCTCCGCAGCTGTTCTCATTGGCAATTGCCCTGGGCTGCTGGTGGTTCTGGTGTCTGGCCCTGTTACCGCGGACCTGGTACGACCGGCATGGTTGGCGTCGGGCGATGGTGCTTTGCTGGGCGAGGATGCGCTGCGAACCTGCCACCTATCGCTTGTTGCGAATGGCCGTTGTCGGCTCGCTGGCGGTTCTCATTGTCTGGTTGCGTAACGGCGAAATGTGGCAAGGTTTGCTCAGCAGCCTGATGGGTGTGGCCGTCGGCGGCGCACTAATCTGGTCCGTGAGGATTATCGCGTCAGCCGCCCTGGGCCGCGAAGCGATGGGCTTCGGCGACGTAACATTGATGGCCATGATCGGCGCCTATCTGGGTTGGCAATCCACTTTGATTATTTTCTTTCTTGCCCCGCTGGCCGGTCTGGCAATCGGCCTGATTCGCCTGCTTTTGATCCGCGATCGAGAAGTGCCCTATGGGCCCTTTCTTTGCTTGGCCACATTGTTTCTTATCGTCGCCTGGGAGAAGATTTGGAACTTCACACGAGACATCTTCGCCATTGTCTGGCTCGTGGCGGCGGTAATGTTTGTGTGTTTGCTTCTAATGGCAGGGATGTTGAGTCTGTGGAGAATGGTGCTGCGGATATTTCGTAGATTCTGAAGGCAGGGATTTGGCATTTCATATTGGCCGGCAGCCTGCAACCACGTCGTCCAACCAACATTCGAGCAACGTGGTCTGATTGACGTTCCGTTCGAGTTGCGAGAGAGCATCCAAGGAGCGTTCCAATCGGGCTATAATGGTTTCCACATCATAGTCGCCGTTTTCCAGGGCTTTCCTGGCAAGAGTTTGCAATTCTGTATCGCCGATCATGTTTCCAGGCTCACGACCGTAGTACGTATGCAACAGGCATTGAAAAAACTCAACAGCAAACTCTATGATTGTCCGCAACCGCATACGCCGCGCCGCGGCTTCCTTGCCGGCCTGCTCGACAAACTGTGCCGCTTCGCGCGCCAAAGACAGGAAATTCCAGGTTGGCCGGCTGAGCTGCTGTAAAAATGAGCGGCGAAACGCCCAAAGTTCTGGGTCGTTCAATTCCATCGCCCGACGCACGCTGCCGCCGCAGTGACGGGCGAGATGTTGCGCCTCGGCTGCGTTGCGGACCAGCCCTTGAGAAAGTAAAATCTCTGCCACCACGTTATCCGGCAAAGGTCGAAAGCGAATCAACTGGCAACGCGAACGCACCGTCGGTAGTTGTTTAACGGGCGTGGTGCCGATGAGAATCAACAAGGATTTCGGCGGCGGCTCTTCCAGAATTTTCAGCAGCGCATTGGCGCCTTCTTCGTTAAGATAATCGGCGTCGTCGATAATCGCTGCTTTTCGGCCGCCATATTGGGGCTTTAAGGCAAGCTCATGACACAGCCCTTCTTCGCGGCGGTGCTCACGGTCGCCGATCAGCAGTGAAAGAGGAATCTCCGCTTTGCCTTCCGGCTTGGAAATCAGGCTGAGATCAGGATGCGTGCCGGCTGTTACCTGGGCGCAAGAAGGACACACGCCGCAAGGGTCCAGGCTGGTTTCCCTGCGCTGCTGACAAAGCAAGGCCTGGACGAACTTCACAGCGAACGTGCACTTGCCTATGCCTTCCGGTCCGACAAACAAAAAGCTGCTTGCCAACCGACCGCGCGCCAACGCACGACGGAAGTAGTCAACCAAATCATCGTGTCCTTGAATGCCTTGCCAGGACATGAAACTTGCTTTGTCGGAAGTTTCAGGGCTTGTAAACCACGGTCTTCTTAGGGTTCGCTGAGTTTTGCCGCCATAACACGGCGAATTTGCTGATGGACTTTGTTGATCGAGCCACGGGCGTCAATCACCACAATTTGCTGGGGATTCCGCGCGGCTTCGGCAAGAAAACCTTCCCGCACGCGACAGTGAAACTCCAATCCCCGGCGCTCCATGCGATCCCAGAGGGGACAATTTCGTTTCGCAGCTTCTTCGGCCGGGAGATCCAGCACGATTGTGAGATCAGGCATGACCCCATCTACCACCACCCGGCCGATCGTCCACAATGTTTCCACGTCCAATCCTACCCCATAGCCTTGATACACGACGTTGGCTAACAAATAGCGATCGCTGAGCACCAGTTTGTTTTCTTGGAGGGCAGGCCGAATGACTTCTTCCACCAGTTGTGCTCTGGCCGTCATGTAGAGCAACATTTCGCTGCGGGAATGGATATGCAGATCGCCCCGTTTGAGCAACAATTCGCGGATAGCCTCGCCGAGCGGCGTGCTGCCGGGGTCGCGGCAAACCACAACCTCCCGTCCTTGGCTGACCAGCCAATCGCGCAAGAGTCCCACTTGTGTGGACTTGCCTGTTCCATCGCCGCCGTCAATCGAAATAAACATGCAGATAATTGTAAACTGAGAAAGGCTGTCATCCAATGCCTGAGAAAGAGGTGATCGCGGCTTTCGGCGAAAAACGAGCTTTAATTGGAAAAATCGAGTTTTTCCTCTTCTACGGCGCGACGAAGTTTGTGAAGGGCACGGGCTTCGAGTTGGCGCACGCGCTCCTTAGTTACCCCCAATTCTGCCCCGACTTCTTTGAGCGTGGCCGGCTCCTGGCCGTGCTCCAGGCCGAAACGGCGGATGATGATTTTCTGCTCGCGGTCATCTAAACGTTGGAGGATTTTTTGCACCTGCGCTTCTCGCCGGGTTTGTTCCATCTCTTGCTCCCACGGATCAGGTCGGTGGTCTTCGGCAATGGAAAGCAATTCCGAAGGACCGGCGTGGAAACGTTCGCGGCGGCGGTGTTCGTCAGGAATGGAGCGCGCGAAGTTTTTCATGATCGCCCAACTGGCATACGTACTAAACTTGTACCCGCGAGCGTAATCGAATTTCTCCACCGCCCGCAGCAGCGACATATTCCCGTCGCTGACAAGCTCGAAAAAGTTTATTCCCGGGTTTACATGCCGCTTGGCGATGGAAACCACAAGCCTCAAGTTGGCGCGGATGATCTGATTTTTGGTCGCCACGGCCTCTTCGTAAAGCCGTTCAATTTCATCCATCAACTTCCGTTTCGGTTGGGCAGGGTCGAGCTTCTTGCGGAGCTTGCTCGCCAGGTACTTCAAGTAGTTCATCTTGCGAAACAGATGAACCTCTTGCTTGTGTGTAAGCAAAGGTACTTCATAAAGGCTGGACAAGTAAGGCGGCAATCCGCCGGGCGCCCGCGGTTTCTTCGGCGGAGAAGCCGTCGGCGGCAACGGGCCGAGAATATATTCCCTGGTTTTTTTCGATCGCACCCGCGTAAACAACTCGTTGGGTACGTACTCCAACGGCAAATTCATTATCCGTTGCATGCGCATCTCAGCAATGATGCGGTAAATGCTGTTGCGGGTTCGGGAAAAACGCTCAACCAGGCTTTCCACGGATTCTCCGTTCTGAAATTGCTGGTAAATGAGGCGTTTCTGCTCAAGGGATAAGGGCCTGCGATCTTCAGGAAAAACTGCAGCTTCAGGATAAGAGCGATCAAAGTTCCTCAAAGTGTAACGGATGGTTTCAGGGCTGCGTCCGGTCCTGCGCGCCAGACGTTTACTGATTTCGGAGCAACGCCCTCCGACACGCGCCAGGCGCCTCGCCCGTTCGATAATCTCCGCGCGTTCTTCGTCCGAAAGTTGGCTGAAACGGGAGCTGCGCCGAATCTGTTCTTGATTGTTCTTCACAAACCAATCCACGGAACTTTGGAGAAATCCCAAACGCTTGCGACCGCCGATCAAGAATCGTCGGCCGACAAGACCGCGTTCCCTCCATCGGGCAATGGTCTTGGTAGAAACATTAAACTGCCGCGCCAGATTTTCTACGGTAAAAACACGTTCATTTACCGCATCGGGCGGTACGTTCGCGGAAGCAGAAACATCCTCTACAAACAGCCGAAGATCATGTCGTGCTTCCTGGCCGGTGAGTTTTAAGTCGGCGTAGTCTTTCGGACGAAAGTTGGTGATTCGATAGCAGAGGTAAGAATAAGGGTATGTTTTTCGCGGGTCCAATTCGCGCAATAATTTCTCCGCCTGCTCCGCCTGCAAAAGTCTTTTCTCACGCGGGGCAAAGCGAACCTGCTGGTCTCTCAGTTGTCGAATGGCCGAATTAAGGTAATTGCTGTGCATATCGCCCACCTGCAAACTTGGATGTATTGTTCAAGTTTGATTTTAATAAACGGCCATAATTTTGACAACCACACCTTACAAAAATATCGCGGTTTTTTTCCGCGTCTTTATCTCCGCCTATTTGTGGTATCCTATTGAGAACACCTCTAACTTGCTCCCGCAACACTCTTTACGCAACAAGTGGGGCAGTCGGTCCACAAAACCGTAAATTTCTCCCAACTCCTTGAACAGCAAGATGTTAACTATACGATAAACCACCATTGTTTACTTCCTTTAGAGTCCTGCGGCGGAATAATAGCCGATTCCGGTAAACTCCTTTTGCTTTTGTTGTCGATTTAGCGACAGCCTAAGAAAGAAATGAACCCTTGTAAAGTAGTAGCTTAAGGGGGTTAGCAATGCGATTTCGGCCTGCCCATTTTGCCGTTGTCATTACATCCGCCTTGCTCCAAACTTTCTTTTTTACCTTGAATCTCCAGGCTGCCCATTTTATACGCCCCCAAAGGCAGACCAATCAGACTGACCGCGTTACGGCTTCATTGGAAGCTGTCGGAGAAACTCAATATCTGGATGCCCAAGAAAAGCAACAACACGAAAAGCTTGAAGTAACTTGCTTACTGGAATACTACGAAAAGATGCTCATTATTCCCACAACTTCCGATGGGACTTACCAATCCCTTCGTCAATACCATAAGGTAGCAGCAGCAGTGAAGATCGGCAATCACCGTCTCGAACCTACGCTTCTGCCGGAACATAAGCTAATTTTTGCCGAGGCAGGCAACCAAGTCATGTTGACTTCGCTGATGGGAAATCTTTCCCGTGCAGAACTGGATGTCATCGATGTTCAGGCTTCCAGCATCCTCTTGGACCGCCTCTTGCCTGGGGAAGCCGTAGAGGTCGGCGAAAGTTGGCCTCATCCATCGGAATTGATGGCAGCCATGCTCGGTTTGGATGAAGTTTCCAAAACAACCGTTCACAGCACATTCAAGGAAGTCACGGATGTACTTTTCCGTTTCGAAATTTCCGGCCAGGTTGAAGGTCGATCTTACGGCGCCAAAACCACTATCGACTTAAAGGGGAAGTATCGGTTTGACCGTCGGATTGGGCGAATTGATTGGATAGGGTTGCTGATTAAGGAGCATCGCCGGCCCGGTCCTGTTACTGATGGAATCCACGTTGCTTGCCGTCTTCAGATGACTGTCGTGCCGTGCCGAACGCCGGAAACACTGAGCGATGCCGCCTTAAAAAAATATAACCTTGCAACCGGCGTAGAATCAGCCTGGTTGCGGCAGGAGTTCGCCGGCAGCGGTTGGTCTTGTCTCCACGATCGTAGATGGTTTGCCGAAGGAAACGGAAACGTGTTGCGGCTGCTGGATGGGGAAAAACTAATCGGACAATGCGACTTTGCCGCCTTGCCGCGAAGCGATGTGCGTCGTTTGGTTTCTTTGGAAGAGTTCCAAAAAGACATCCGCACGGCGTTAAAGGAGAGTTTCGGTGAGTTCGTCGAGGCCGCGCAATCGGTCGATTCCCAGAATCGGCGTATCCTTCGGGTAGTGGTTCGGGGTGCGGCACGCATGAAATCTCTCGAGGTGCCTATTCGTTGGATTTGCTATCACTTAGCCGACCAAGAGGGAAATCAAGCAGCGATGACCTTTACGATCGAGGAAGAGTATCTCTCACGTTTTGCTGATGCTGACCGCCCGATCGTGGCTTCGCTGCGTTTTGAAGGGCAGGGCAGGGGCGGTGGGGGGGCGCCGAACGTGAGGCAACGAGAGCCTTCTCCGGGCAGCCGTGAGGCGCAAAAACCCTCCGCACCCAAAAAGTAATACCAGCAAGCGCCACAAAAAACGCTTCCAGGCTGAGAACATTCGACCGGCTTATTTGTGATGCGGATGCACCTGGAAGTATGCGTCATCAAATTCGGACAGGGCGGTTTGAGGTTGAGTTTCTTTTTCTTCGGGCGAAAGTTCTCCATCGCCGCCGGCCGGCGCCACGCCTTCCCGCAATGCCTCTTGGGGACCTGGTTTTTCGCGTTTTTTTCCACCCAGAAACCAGCGGGCAAAAAGATTGCCCAGGTCGTCAAACAATGAATAAGCGACCGGCGTAACCAGCAAGGTCAACAGCAAGGAGAGAGTTTGCCCGCCGACGATCACCCCGCTGATGGCCTTATTGACGGCGGAACCTTCGGCGCTGGAGATGGCCGTGGGTATCATGCCTGCCACGAAAGCCACGGTAGTCATAAGGATTGGGCGTAACCGGTCGCGGTTTGCCTGAAGAATGGCGTCCAGCTTCGGCAGCCCTTCTTCCCGCAGCTGGTTGGTATGGTCGATTTGTAAGATGGAGTTTTTCTTCACTACGGCGAAAAGAACCATCATGCCCATAAGTGAGAATATGTTTAGCGATTGCCGCAACAGCAGCAGCGAAATCAACGAAAACGGCACCGTCAAAGGCAAGCACAACAAAATCGTAATGGGGTGAAGCCAGGATTCGAATTGGGCGGCAATGCACAGATAGACGAAGATGAACGCCAGAATGAAAGCCATGAAAAAGGCACGGAAGGCACGGGCCATTTCTTTTGACTTACCTAAAAGCCCAGTCTTGTATTCCGGCCCCAGATTGAGAGTTTTTACCACCTCATTGATTTTGTCGATGATCGTCTGTTGCGAGGCGTTGGGAGCAAGGTTGGCGGTAATGGTAACCTGACGGGTACGTCCGAGACGGTTAATCTGTGCCGGTCCCGTGCCTTTTACGACGCGCACCACATCGCCGAGAGGTACTACGCCGAACTTGCTGGAAGGGACGGTAACCAGAAGCAGTTCGTCAAGGTGGTTCCGCGCGTCAGGTACGGCGCGCACATGGACTTCATATTGTTCGCCCTTTTCGTAATAGTCGGAAACTTTATCGCCGGCCACAAGCAGCCTGAGCGTGTTGGCGATGTCCGCGATGGAAACGCCCAGTTCAGCGGCCTTTGGACGGTCGATTTTGATGCCGAACTGGGGTTTGCCCAGCGAGAGCGAAGAATCCACGTCCACGGCGCCTTCCACCTTGCGCAGTTCGGCCATGACCTTCTTTGCACAAGCTTCGAGCTTATTCATGTCCGGCCCGCCGATCATATATTGCACGTCGCCGCTAATGCCGCCGACGGAAATGAGCGAGACCGGCGAGACGCTGATTCGCAACCCTTCGGCAATGTATTTCGGGAGAATGTGTTCCCGCACATAGTTCATCATCGTCATCTGATCGAAGTTGCGCTCGGCAATGTTAACCAGGCGCACGTAGGCCGTGCCCTGATACGGCAGTCGCTGATCCGTGTCGGCGACGCTGGCGATGGTGTATCGCACACCGTCGAGTTGCCGAATTTCCCTGGCGATGCGCGCTACCATAACGCGCGTAGCTTCCAATGTCGTGCCTTCAGGGGCTTGAATGTTTACTTGGAATTCCGACGAATCATCATCGGGCATAAAGTTTTTATTGACGATTTTCAATAGCGGCCAGATGGCAACCAAACAGCCTAAGGCCGAAACCACAATTACCCAACGATGACGCAGCGAAAAACGCAACATCGCTAGATATACGGCCTCGATAGCGCGATAAAACGGCTGGCTTTTCGAGCCGTGTACCTGCTTTTTTCCCGATGAGCCATCACTTCCCCCAGTACCTGCTTCTTCCTTCGGCTCCGACTCGTGTGGCGAACGGAACCAGCGTGCGGCCAACATCGGCGTCAGGGTAAAGCTGACAAGCATACTCACCAGGATGGTGCCCGACATTGTCATGCCGAACGAGCGCATGAACCTTCCGACAATGCCTTCCATTAGAGCGATCGGCAAGAACACCGCCACCAAAGAAATGGTAATCGCCATGACAGCCAAGGCGATCTCGCCGGTGGCGGCGATGGCTGCTTGAAAGGGAGTATACTTTTTCTCCTCGATGTAGCGAAAGATATTCTCCATCACTACGATAGCGTCGTCGATGACGATTCCCACAGAGAGCGTGAGGGCCAAAAGTGTAAGACTGTTAAGCGTATAACCCAAAAAGTAGATAATGGCGAAAGCGGCAATGATGGAAGTGGGAATGGAGATGGCCGCGATTACCGTCGCCCGTAAATTGCTCAGAAACAGGAACACCACGACGGCGGCTAAAAATCCGCCCACCATCAAGTGTTCTTTCACCGTATCGAAGGCGGCTTCGATAAACACGGACTGATCGCGGACGATTTCCACATTGTATTGGGGCGGCGCAAGTTTTTTTAATTCTTCCAAACGTTCCTTGAGCCGATGGCAAACTTCGACAGTGTTTGTGCCCGACTGTTTGCGGATGTTCAACAGCACGCAAGGTGTGTCGTTAAAATACGAGCAACTGGTCATTTCTTCAGTGGAATCTTCCACTCGGCCGAGGTCTCCGATGGTGATAGTCCGGCCATTGCGATTAGCCACGGCAATGTTTTCCATTTCGGCGACGCTGTCCACTCGGCCCAGGGTGCGGAGCGTATATTCACTGGGTCCTAGTTTTACGGAGCCGCTGGGCATTTGCAGGTTTTGCGCACCCAATGCCCGCGCAACATCAACCACCGTCAACCCTTGAGCACGAAGCTTAAGCGGGTCGAGTTGGACGTTGATCTGCCGCGCCTGACCGCCGACGATCATTACCTGTCCGACGCCGTGAATGGATTCTAATTGACGGCGGAGTACTTTATCGCAGTATTCGGTAATATCGCGCAAACTCATCGGTGGCGGGGCCGAAACGGCAATCGTCAACACCGGTATCGAATCCGGGTCGATCTTTTCGACCATGGGCTGCTCAATGTCCTTAGGCAGTTCCGGCAAGACGCGGTTTACCTTATCGCGCACGTCCTGAGCGGCGATGTCCACGTCTTTCTCCAAGACGAATTGGATTACAACCTGAGAAATCCCTTCCGAAGAGATGGAATGAAGTTCTTCGATGCCGCTAATGGTGTTTACCGCCCGTTCAATTTTGTCGGTAATTTCAGTTTCGATTTCTTCGGGAGCGGCGCCGGGCTGACGTGTGGTAACGGTAACCAGCGGAAAATCAACTTTCGGAAACCGATCAATGCCCAGCTTCAGGTAGCTGAAAACGCCGAATACCACGAGTACGGCGATCAGCACCGTGGCAAAAACCGGTCGTTTAACACACAAAGCGGCAAGTTGTTTCATGGTTGCACCGGAGTTCCATCACGTACGGTATTCGGTTGTGCGACCAATCGTTCGCCGCCTTTCAGCCCGGAAAGCACTTCTACCTGGCCGTTGCTTTCCGGACCGAGCGCGACGACCTGTTCCCGAGCAATTCCATCCCGCACCACGAAAACCCTGGCTACCTCACCCAGACGCTCGATGGCATCTGTCGGCACGAAGACGGCTGACCGCTGGTTGCCGACTTCCAATTCCGCCGTCACGAACATGCCCGGCCGCAATAAACCCTCAGGGTTGGGGGCAACGGCCTCGATGACCATCGAACGCGTGTCGCTGGTCAGCACCGGCGAAATGTAGCGTACCGTCGCCTCGAAAGTCCGCTCGGGGTAGCTATCCACATGAAAGCGAACCTTTTGTCCTTCCGCTACGCGTCCGCAGTCTTGTTGCGGCACGGTCAGCGCAAGCCGTAATGGTTCGATCCGCACAAGGATTACCACTTTCGTAGCTTGCATGCCGGATGAAATTTGCTCACCGACGGAGACCAGTCTTTCGGCCACCCAGCCGTCGAATGGGGCGCGAATGGTGGTGTCTGCTACTGCCTTTTCCAACATCGCCAATTTAACAAGCACGGTTTGACAACTCTGATACACCTGGCGAATCTGGAGCAAAGCTTGTCGATAGCGTTGGGTGGCAAGTTCCAGTTCGGTTTTTGCCTGATCGAAAGCTTCGCTGGAAATGACTTTTTTAGCATACAGGTCGCTTGCCCGCTTGAAGTTGGCCGCAGCCAAATCGGCGGAAGCCTTGGCCAGGCGCACTTCCGGCTGATCATGGGGATCGAACTTTTCGAGATCATCGGTAATGCCCAGCCGCGCCTTAAGCTCCTC
>Ga0272448_1005919_pt1 | contig 13332 bp, 12 predicted proteins | sample YNPCB0191_FD_202220 | JGI IMG/M metagenome (GOLD analysis project Ga0272448, IMG submission 202220) | Hot spring sediment microbial communities from Yellowstone National Park, WY, United States - YNP-CB-019-1 | ecosystem: Environmental > Aquatic > Thermal springs > Hot (42-90C) > Sediment...
TTTTTTATGGCTTTTAATAAATTTTTGTAAAGATAATAAACAAAAAAGCTGATTATAAGAAAGGTTTAAATAAACACTTTAATTCTTTTTATTATGGCAACTAAAAAAGAAGGTGAAAGTGCTGATGTTTCTGAAAAATATATAAAATGGCTATCTGAGCTTTCTGCAAAAAGTGGGGCTATTGCAGGAGGAAAAGGTGCTAATCTTGCAGAAATGTATAATGCTGGTTTTCCTGTGCCGCCTGCTTTTATTGTTACAGCTCAAGCTTTTGCAAGTTATATTAAAGAAGCAGGTTTAAAAGAGAAAATAAAGGCGATAATAGACAAAACAAATGTTGACGATACTGCTGAATTAGAAAAAAATGCTGTAGTAATAAGAAAGATGATAGAAAATGCTAAGATGCCTGAAGATATGGAACAAGAAATTATTGAAGCTTATCATCTTCTCAGTACAGAAAAATATGATGATATTTTGAAAGAGTCCCAAAAAGAAAACAAAGAGAAGCTTGCTTTTGTTGCTGTTCGAAGTTCTGCTAATGTTGAAGACTTGCCAACCGCAAGCTTTGCAGGGCAACAAGAAACCTACACAAATGTTAGAGGCGAGGAACAGCTTATCGAAGCTGTAAAAAAATGTTTTGCCTCGCTTTTCACTGCAAGGGCTGTTTATTACAGGCATAAAAGGGGATTTGAAAAAGCAAATGCGCTGCTTGCTGTTGTTGTTCAACGAATGATAAATTCTGAAAAATCTGGGGTAGTATTTACAAAAAACCCTATTACTAAAAAAGATGAAGTTGTGATTGAAGCGGTTTTCGGACTTGGCGAAGGGATTGTTTCTGGAAAAATTTTGCCAGATCATTATATTGTTTCAAAAGAACTTGAAATAATCGAGAAAAAAATTGCTGATAAGAAAACAGCTTTTGTAAGGCAGGCTGATGGCAGTGAAAAACAAATTCAGCTACCTAATGAAAAAAGTAAAGCACAAGTGCTTACAAATTCTGAAATAAAAGCTCTTGCTGATATTTCAATTAGAATAGAAAAGCACTATAAAAAACCTCAAGATATAGAGTTTGCTGTCGAATCAGGAAAAATCTATATTGTGCAGTCAAGGCCAATAACAACTCTTGAGATGAAAAGAGAAGAAGTTCCTGTTAGTGGAAATGTTTTGCTAACAGGTTTGCCTGCTTCTCCAGGAATCGCTTCTGGAAAAGTCAAGTTAATTTGGTCGCTTGGAGATTTGTCTAAAATTAAACAGGGAGATGTTCTTGTTACAAGAATGACGAATCCTGACATGGTTGTTACAATGCAAAAGTCTGTTGCTGTTGTTACAGATGAAGGAGGAATGACAGCTCATGCAGCAATAGTTAGCAGAGAGATGGGTTTGCCATGTGTTGTAGGAACAGAAAAAGCAACAAAAATTCTAAGAGATGGCATGTTAGTTACTGTCGATGGAACAAATGGCAAAGTCTATGAAGGGATGGTTATTGGTTTAGCTGCTGGCGAGGGCAAAAAAGAGATTCTTCCTATTGCCAAAGGAACAAAAACAAAGATAAAAGTTATTGTCGACTTGCCGGATTTTGCAAGTAGAGCTGCAAAAACAGAGTGTGATTCTGTTGGGCTTTTAAGAATAGAGGGGATTATTGCTTCAAGTGGCAAACATCCTGTATGGTTTTTGAAAGAAAATAAGCTCGACGAATATTCTAAGATAATAGAAAAAGGAATTTCAAAAATAGCACAGCATTTTAAAGAGCTTTGGATAAGAACAAGTGACATAAGAAGCGACGAATTTAGGAATCTTCAGGGTGCTCCTAAAGAAGTTGAAGCAAATCCAATGCTTGGACTTCATGGAATAAGGTTTGGTTTAAAAAATCTTCCTGTTTTGGAGGCAGAGCTCTCTGCAATAAAAAGGACTGCTGAAAAATATCCTGAGAAAAGTTTTGGAATAATGTTTCCTCAAGTAATTTCAGAAGAAGAAATTGCAAAAGCATACAAACTTGTTCATGAAAGATATCATTCTAAAAATGTTGTTATAGGAGCAATGATAGAAACTCCTGCTGCTGTTCAAGTAATAAGAGGATTATGCAAATATGCCAAGTTTATTAGCTTTGGCACTAATGATTTAACTCAGTACACACTTGCTATTGATAGAGGAAATGCAAGTGTTCAATATCTTTATGATGAAATGAATCCTGCTGTTCTTTTACAATTAAGAAGAGTGATTAGAATATGTAAAGAGTATAATGTAGAAACAAGTATATGCGGACAATCAGGCTCACAAAAAGATATGGTTAGATTTTTAGTCGGTGAAGGCATAGATTCAATAAGTATCAATGCAGATGCTGCGAAAGAAATAAGCGAGTATGTTGCTGAACTCGAAAAACAAGGCATAAGAGGAAAAGGAAGTCAAATAAATAACTATAAGAAAGATTAGAAAAACTAAAAAGAGTAGTTTGAAATGTTGCTACAAAGTTATTATATTATCTTTTAAGTTTAAATGCACTTTAAGTTTACAATCCAACTTAACATTATCAAAAAACAAAGAATTAAAAACCCTTGTTTTTAAATAATATTATCAAAATGGCAAACAAAACTAATGACAAAAATAACAACGAAAGCAGAATAAATAAAAGAAAAGCAAAAATTTTTCCTGTAGATGAGCTTAGTCATCTTGAAGAAAAAGGTAAAGAAAAGCAAGAAGAAGTTGTAAAAGAAAAGATAAAAAAAGAAAAAAAGAGTAAGGAGACTCTTGAGATAGAGAAAGAAGAAGTTAAAGAAGAGGAGGAAGAAGAGGCTAAAGAAACGGCTGGAGAAGAAAGAAAAGAAGAAAGAGAAGAAAAGCCAGAACAAAACGAGAGAGAAAAGGAAGAAGAAACTAAGGGAAAGCAAGAAGAGTTTCCTGATATAGAGCTTGGATTTGATATTTTTGCCGAGCAAAAATAAGGTTTTGAATAAATCTAAAAGTGATAAGGTTAATAGATGTTTATAAGTGGATAAAGAGATTCTATAATAAATTTTTATGTTATTCTTAAGTAGTGACACAACCGAAAGGTTTAAATAGAGATTTTTCTTGTGTATTTTAAGAATAGAAGAAAATGATAGGAAAAAAACAACAAGAATCTCAAAGATCAAATCTTGAAAGACATGAATATGCTGCACTAGCTGCAGGATTAATAAAAGATAGGCCTGAATATGCATTATTAGCGATGGGGGAATTCTACAAAAACTGCGGATTGGAAGATGATCCAATAATTGCATATGCTCTTAATGATGCTACAGTCGGAATTAGAGCTGGACAAGGAATCTCAAATTCAGGAGTAATAGCAGCAATAGGCACATATGAAAGGGCTTTTAATAAAGCTTATGAAAATAGCTGTGTTGGGGAGTTTATTAGTTATATTGGAAGCAGAGGATTTTCAAAAATTCCAGAAGGGCTTAATGAACTAATAAAGAAATATGAAAAACTAACTGTAAAAGAAATTTCAGAAAAAGCAAAAAAAGACAAAGATGACAAAGATGTTGCAAATATATATATAAGGCATTAAATGCTCTTCTTCATCAACTTTTTGAAGGTCAACTTTATCCAAAGCTTGTTACTAAAAGAACAACAGAAACTCTTGAATCACTCGTAGCAAAAGAAAAAGAAGAGTAATTATTTATCTATTATGTCTTATTAATTATAATAAAGCACATTTGAGGAGAAATTTACCTTATAATCTCATTTATTAAGCGAGCCATTGCTCTTATAAATTCGTCTGCTCTATCTTGCCAAATGTCTATATCTACGCCCCTAATATCTTTGATTTCGCCATGAACTATTCCCTTGTGCAAATTGTAGACCTCTTTATACCAATTAACATATTTTGCATCGAGAAGTTTTTTATCAACAAAATGTTCTGTTAAAAATGCAGGAATGTGTTCTGGAGAAGGAGGCATTAGTTTTGCTGCAATGAGTAGAGCATGGCTAGAATCAACCATAGCCCAATAAATTCCTTCAACGCTTGAAAGCTCGGCTTGCTTGCTTCTTGCTAAATGTTGTGGCGCTCTCTGAAGAGCAGTATAAATTGCTTCTGGAGTTGGTTTTATTCTTCCTGTTTGAAGCAAAATCTTCAAAGGATTAAAAAAGCCTCCAAAATCTATTAATGCTTCTCCATATCTTATTACATTTATAACAATAGGATCTCCTCTTAACATGTCATTCCACCATGTTGTAAGTTTTACTGTATTAATATGAAGCTCTTGTCTATATGGGTTTGCTTGAAGAAGTTTGCCAAGCTCTTCTCTATACCAAGCAATAAGCTCTTGATCAAAAAGAATAGTAGCATCATCAATAATTATTATAATGTCAATATCTGATGTTGGAGTTCTTGTTTGTTTAGCTGTAGAACCAAAAAGAATTATTGATTTAATCATCTTGCTGAATTTTCCATAAACCTTTTCAGCAAAATCCATTGCAATATCTCTTTCATTAATTAATTTTAACGTTGGAAAATCTTTTATATTAAGCTTTTTAGAATTTCTTTTTTTTGTCTCTTTCATTTTCCCTCTTTTTGTTTTATATTTATTATATGGTTTTTGGTTTTTTAAATGCTTCTTTTTTGATTTTTGTAAACTGTTGCAAACTTGACTGATAACTGCCTTTTAAACTTTCTCAACTTAATTTTTTCATCAGATTTTTTCCAAACAATAATGTCTTTTAGGAATTCTCTGTATCTCTAAAATTTTTAAGTCATTGGAGTGCCACTTAATCTTGATTGTTTTCCTGGCACTTGCCCTCCGAGTTCTGTAGGCAAACCTGCAAATCCTGCACCATAAATTGAAAAATGCTGTTCTGGCAAAAATGGACCATAGCCTGATGCATATGCTCCAAGAGTTCCATAAACTTGAGCCCATGTTGGCTGAGCAAGTGCAGGATATATCGGCGAGCCCATTGCTTCTAATACCATTGCATGAGGCGAAACTTTAAAATGTTGAAAAAACTGTGCTCCCTCAAAAATATGCTTTCCTTTATAGCCTTTTTTCTCCAGCTCTGCAAGTATTTCTTTAATAGGCACACTTCCCATTCCTGGAGGAAGATCTGTGTGAGTATAGCCAAAATTATCATTCAAGTGAACATGTTTTACAAAAGGAGCAATTTTCTTTGCTTCTTCAACTAGCTGTTCTGGCTTATAGCCCATTCTTCTCATCATGCTTATATGAGAAGTGTCCCATGTTGCGCCAATCATTTGTTCAGCAGCTTTTTGTGCTTCTGATTTTGACTTTCCTTCTTTTATAGCTTTTTCAATAAACTTCTGCCTAGTTTCTTCAATCAATTTTTTCAGCTCCTCTCCTGTTGAGAGAGCACTTCCGTAAGGTGGATTTTCTATGCTTATTATCGGAGCTTTGCTTCCAAATTTTTTGTAAGCCTCAAGAGCTACATTAGAAAATGTTTCGCTCGCTTTCTCTATAGCAAATTGTTCAACTGGTTTGTAAAATTGAGGTGCATGCTCTCTTAACTCAGGCTTTTTAAAGGCATCAAGAGCTCCAAATATCTCATCTATCATTTCTGATTTTAGTGCAGGAGCTTTTAGAGGATTCTTTCTCATCTCTTTTTCTTTTTCTTGCCATATTTTTGCTACATGATCAAATATTTCTCTTGTTTTTTCATCGCCCGCTTTATAAGCCTCGTCGTAAAAGGTTCTAAATGTACTTATAATATTATCCAAGAAAAGGTCTGCCTTCTTATATTTATTAAGAGCAGGTGCAAGTTCTTTTTGCTCTTCCTCGCTTATCTTTCCTTCCATGATTTTAGGAGCAATTTGTGCATAAGCTGGAATAAGAATCTCGTCAGCTTCTTTTTTGTAAAAAGCTAGATTTGTTATTTTATTAATCCAATGAGTGTGATTAAGCATCTCTAATTTTTCTTCTGGCGTTCTAATAACTTTCCCTTCCTCTGGATAATACTCTTCTTCTCTTCTCAAAGGAATTAACTCGCCTGTCTCTTGATTTACAGCAATCATTTGTGTTGGTACATAATTTCCATAAGCTTTCTTTTGTTCTTCCTCCAAACCTTTAACTGACTCTGCAGGCATTGTTTCAGTTCCAGGAATTGCAGAAGCATGAATTGTAACAGGTATGGGCTTTTCAGGAGAAACTTCATACGCCCTCAAAACAGTATCTTTAAGTTGCCTTTCTGCAAGCTCACGATTCTGCTCATTCCATCCTTGTTGTGTAAAGCCAGAAGGCTCTATTAAGGGAGCATGCAAAGTTATGTCTGCATTAGTTATTCCTGAAAGTCTATTAATTTCTTTTAAATGTTGTTTCGGAATCATTTCAAAAACTTCAGGCGAAATTGTTGAAAGCTCGATTGTTTTCATGCCTGTATTTAATAAATTAGAAACTTCTGTGATTTGATTTGCTGTCTGTACTGATGTTGGCGCTCCGAGAACTCCTGCAGGAACATTAGCGCCTGTATAGATTGCATCTTTATAAGGCTCTAGACTTGAAGGTGTCCCCTCATAAAAATATTCGTATGCCATTTTCTGATTTCCTCTTTTTCAGTTTCTTTTTTATTTATCTTCTATTTATAAAGATAGTTTAGTTTAAAAATTGTACTATTCATGTTTTCGCTTTAATAAATGTTAATCTTATTATTTCATTGGGATTCTTGCTATTATCCCATTAAAAATTTTTATATTTCAACTTTTCTTTTAATTTTTCTTCGATAATTTTCAAAGATTTTTATTCTTGGAATGGCAGCCTTTCTTTTTCTCTTTTTTCTTTCTTCTGGAGTATTTGATATTCTCGCTCAGATTTCTCTCTAAATTCCTTGCCTTCTTCTCCAATCATGCTTCTTGCAAGCTGTTCTCTCTGCCATACTCTTAAATTAATCTCGCGAATTTCATCAGTTGTAGGAGTTCTTCTTCCAAAAGTTGTTCTTGTAATGTCCATTTCTATATCTGGCCTTATTTCTCTGCCAGATTCTTCCATTGTAGTATAGACTGCGCGTGTTGTATAACTTGAAGCAGCATATTCTGGAAGGTTTTTTACATAAGTTATGTTTTTGGTTTCTTCTTTTGAAGTTCGGCTTGGAACATTAACTAATTCTTGTTCTAAACTCTCGGCAGTTTCTTTTTCACTTGCTTCTAACACAGGGGCTTTTGAAAATTCTGCAGGAAAATTTGTTGGAAAATCCGCAACTCGACTTTGCTGCCAAGATATCTCATTAAATTCTTCTTCCTCCTCTTCCGCCTTTTCATCTTTCTCTTCTTCAACCTCTTCTTTTCGCTGTTCTTCTATTTCTTTCTCTGATTTTATCTCTTTTATATCTGGTTTTATCTCTTTGATTGATATCATTTTCTTTTCAGTTTCTTTCTCTATTTTTGTTTTGTTCAATTTTGCTTCTTCAAGTTCGATTTTCTTCCTTGGCATGATAAAGCAAGGAATCCTAACATTATAAATTTAAAGGAAGGCTTTATTTATAGATTTTAAAATCTTTTAATGATAATTTATGCGAGAAAGTAAAGCAAATTTGTATTAATGCATATAAGCCTTATATTTTTTACTTTGGTTGTTCTTGAGAATTATATAAATATCATAATTTGTTATCATGCTTATTTGTTCTTAGCTTGCTATAACAAAATTAAAGATCCCTCCTAAAAAGATTAACTAAACTCCGGCTGGGGTAGAAGCCATTCCATGCGCCTTCTTATAAACATCGTATATAACATAACATAATTTAATAGCCTCATTTTCTGCAAATTTTCTTATTAAAGACTCTGCATAACTGTCTTTTTTTATTCCTTCTTCTTCAAGTTTTTTGGCTTCTTTTTCTTCCTTCCCCTCTTCTTCTTTTATTTTTTCTTTTTTCTTCTTTCCTGACAATCCAAGTAATGCTATGAATGGATTTATGTCTTCTTTTGATTCTTCTGCTTTTCCTTCTTTTTTCTCCTCTAAAAACTCTTCTATATCTGCTTTAAGCTGTTCTAAAGATTCTTTTGTCATGCCTTCTACAAGATTAAGTGCATCAGCAAAATCAGACTTCTCTAGTCTATATTTAAAGAGTTTGTATTCGTCTTCATTTAAAGCAAAGGCCTTAAAAGATATATCAGCTCTTCCTCCAAAAGCGTAGTGGCCTGCTGATCCGATTGAGCGAGGTATGCCTCGAAATGTGAAGTTGATAAGAACACAAGAATAATATTTTCTTTTGAGTTTAAGTCTTTTGAAATCTTCTGGAAAATTTTTATTTGCAGCTTCTTTTGCAACATCTATTGGATTTTTTCCTAACAAAGTAAGCTGAAGATAGATTGTATTAAAAACATTAACAACATCTGCAAGATATCTACTTGGCTCTTTCATCCTCAACTGCTCTGCTGCAATAAGGTAGGGTCTTGCCCATTTAGAATACATCTTTACAGTATCTACCTGCGTTCTCAGATAAGTTTTTTCTATTTCAAATCTCTTTCTTAACTCTGCCTCACTTCTCTCTTTCCATTCTAAAAATTCTGCTATTCTTGCTACAAGAATTCTCTTCACTCTTTCATTTAAATCCATATTCTCTGCATCTTTTACAGAATTTGCTGCCATAAATGCATCTCGCAAGGTTATAAAATTCAGATCTCTAGCGAGCATATTAATGCTGCCAGTACCTTTTTTAATATCAACTTGGTCCATCCAAATTTGTTTCAAACCTAAAAGTCCTGCCATTGCTTTTTCTTTATCCTTACTTTTTGCATCATCATATTGCTTTAATCTTAACTGAAACTCTTTCAAGTCATAAATTATATTCAGAATGCTTTTTATTACAGTGTTAACCATTCCATAAATTTTCATTGCTTCTTCCTGCATTCTCGTGGCTTTGCCCATAAGTTCACTAAAGTGCCCACTGCCTGGAGAAGAAACAAATGTGTCAGTAAGTTTCTCTATCTCTTTACAATTAGTTTTCATAAAATCTAAAATCCAAAAATAAATTGGCTCTAGAGTCTCTGAGCTTGAGTCATAAACAAGTTTGTATTCTTTTGGAGGATATTGATCAGGGCTCTTATTCTTATAATAAGGGCTTATCTTTTTAATAATTTCTTCAGGTGTTTCCATTTTAAAACCTTTTTTAATTGCTAAATATAAGGAATAAGAAGTTTTTAAAGTTTGGGTTATAAGAAACTTTAAAAGACTATAATTATTGTATCTAACAGCTATAACAACATGATATTTGATTTTTTTAAAAGAAAAAAAGAAGTGCTTGACTTAAGAAAAAAAGATGGTATGCCTGTTCCTGCAAAGATAAAAGAAAAGTTGCTTGCAAAAGAGTCTAATTCATCAAGTATATTAACAGCATCAAATACCTCTACTGAAACACAAAAACAAGAATCTCCTAATGCTTGGAATTTGGGCGGAATTTTTGATAACCCTAACTTAAGCAGTTCTGTTTCTAATGTTCCTAATAATTTAAATACCGATGGCCAAACTTCTTCAATAGGGAATCAAAATTTAAATTTAGAGAAATTTGAAAGCCAGCTTAATGACATGAGTTATAAGCTCTCTAGCTTTAGCGACAGGCTCGAGCTTCTTGAGAGAAAAGTTGAAAGGCTTGAGAGGAAAAGCGGAATTATCTAAATTTAATTTAAGGGGCTTTTTTACTATCAAAATGTATTTTATTAAAATGTATTTCAGGTTGCATTGCCAAAAATAAAATAAAAAGTAATTACTAACCTCTAAATTGTCCCTAAAAACCAGACCTAGCTAAATACCTTCATTACACATTCTAGAAAGAGTATTAGAGTTGTTCTTTAAGGAATATTCATTTATAGTTTCTATTAAAGTGTCAAATAAGAATGGCTTGACTAAATACCCATCAATACCAGCTTCAGCGCATCTCTTCATTACTGATTCGTTTCCATACGCTGTTACTGCAACTATTGGAACATTTGAAACCCTTCTAATTTCTTCTGCAAGCTTAATGCCGTCTTTTCCCGGCATATTTATATCAGTTAAAACTAAAATATAGCCCTCGCCAGAACCAAATTTTTTCAATGCTTCTTCTCCATTTTTTGTGCAAACAGGCTCGTAATTAGTAAGTCTAACAATCCTTTCTAAAACACCTAATACACTCTCATTATCATCTACACATAAAATTTTTCCTGAATGTTCCTTTTCTAAAGATATCTCTTCCATTCTCGTCTATTATCCTTTAGGCTTTTTAAAATTTTATACTGAGAAGAATATAATAGTAGATAAGAATTTTGATGATAAACTATAAAAAGTCTTCTGATTAGACTAAAGTGAGTAAAATGTTATCGGTTTTAATTTGGATTTATGTAATAAATTTACTCTTGCTAATAAATCACGAAATCGACTCTGCTTACTGGAAAGAGTGGAATTTGTTTAATTCTCTTTTAAAAAATAAGCCACCTTACCTGACTGGAAAAGAAGAACAAAAAGCCATGAATAATTTTCTTGTGTTTAATATTATAGCTATCGGATTAGGATTATATGGTTTAGTAGAGCTAATAGAAGGCAATTTTATAGGCAAGATATTTTCATTGCTTACAGGACTTGTTGGCATTGCAGCTTTTATGATTCATATGTTTTTTATTGCAAAAGGAAGAAGCGAGTTTAAAGTGCCTTTTTCACTTTTTGTTCTTTTCACGATTCTTATTGCATCACTTGCACAAATAGTAGTTACTATTTTAGTAATGACAGAATAAATATAAAAAGAGGAAAATTTAACAGAATATAAAAGAGCGCAAATAAGTTAAAAGAGGGAAAATGGAAAAAACAAACAAAACAGCAGAAAAAGCAATGAAAGAGACAAAGAAAACAAAAAAAGAACAAGCAAAGAAGGGAAAAATTAGTGATGAGATTATTAAAGCTTATTCTTTGAAAAATGCAGTTGAGCATGATGGCAAAGCTATAGTTGGCAGTGTTGTAAGCGGGCTTTTTGCTGCTGGCTTGAAAAAAGAAGAAATCAAGGATATTATAATGAGAGTTAATCTAATTGTTAATGATGTAAACAAAATGCCTCTCGAGACTCAAAAGCAAGAGCTTGCTGAGTTTGAGAAAAAAGGATTGATTAGCAAAAGAGAAACAAGAGCACAAGACGAACTTCCAGAACTTGAAAGTGCAGAAGAAGGGAAAGTCGTAACGAGATTTGCACCATCCCCAAGTGGGCCCCTTCATATAGGACATGCTGCAACAGGAATGCCAAGTTCATTATATGCAAAGAAGTACAAAGGAAAATTTTACATAAGAATTGAGGATACAAATCCGGAAAATATAGACCCTGAAGCTTACAAAATGATCTCTGAAGAAGCAGACTGGCTTTTTGGGAATGTTACTGCGGTTATAATCCAATCAGACAGAATGGCTAAATATTATGAGTTTGCTGAAAAATTAATAAAGAAAAATGCTGCTTATGTCTGCACTTGCGATCCTGAAAAGTTTAAAAAATTATTGTTAGAAAGCAAACCTTGTCCTTGCAGGAGTATTAGTTCAAAAGAAAACCTAGAAAGATGGAAAAGAATGCTGTCAAAAGGAAGCGATGCTTATAAAGAAGGAGAGGCTGTATTAAGATTCAAATCAAACCTTAATGATCCTAATCCAGCACTACGCGATTTTCCTCTTGCAAGAATTAATGAAACAGAACACCCGAGACAAGGGAAAAAGTATAGAGTCTGGCCTCTGATGAACCTCTGTGTTACTCTTGATGATATAGAGTTTAAATCAACACATGTTATAAGAGCAAAAGACCATATGGATAATGCAAAAAGGCAAGAGATGATGCTTAAAGTTTTCAAACTAAAACCACCAAGAAGCTATTTTTTAGGAAGATACAAGTTTAAGGATTTGGAGATTTCGTGTACAAAAACAAAAGCTAAAATAAAAGCTGGCGAATTTACAGGTTGGGATGATATAAGGTTGCCTTTTATAGCTGCCTTGCGAAAAAGAGGATTTCAACCAGAGGCTTTTGCAAAAATTGCAATCCAAAGAGGATTAAGCGAGGTTGATAAAGTGATTTCAAAAGAGGATTATTTTGAGGTGCTTAGTAATTTTAATAGAGAGATAATTCAAAAAATAGCAATCAAAGCAGATTTTCAAGAAATTCCAAAACAAAAAATAAAACAAGAAAAGCCCAATATAGAGATACTAATGCCAGATGCGACAGTTGTTTACGGAACTTCTAAAGATTCGAATATTAAAAAACTAAAAGAAGGCGATATTGTTTACTTTGTTGGATTTGGTTATGCAACATATAACCCAAAAGAAAAAGTAAAATTTTGGTTTTGCCATAAATAAAATTTCTACTTTTTAGTCCTGTCTAAACAACCAATAAATCTCTAATTTCACATGTTATCTGAATTTAGCTTAGCTCTAATTCATCACGGTTTTCTTGACTTGAAATAAATGTTTTTTGCAAACCCTCTTTACTTAGCCTTTTTCTTTTTATACTTCTAAAAATCCTCGCTCCTGCAATTGGGTTTTTAATTGAAATATTAATTATATTCAGAATCTTATTTATCAGCTCATCATAAGTCTCTCTTGAATATTCTTTCAGTCCATCTAATCTTGTTTTTGTTTCTTTCTGGAGTTTTATCGTCGTTATCTTTCCTTGGTTTTTTGGCATACCTACTTATACTATGGTATACTTATAAATCTTTCGTTTTCTGTTTTAACTTTATAGTTAATACACAATAGAAATCTTTATAAAGCATTTTTTTCTTTAATAATTAATTAAATAAACACCTCTTTAAAGATGGAAGCAAAGAAAACATTGGGTTTCGTTGTAACAATTTTAGCTGTGTTGCTTGCAGTTAATTTTGTTGCAGCAGGAGACTTAAGCGTTAGAATTGATGAGGTATCAGTGAATGATGTCTCAGGCAATTCAAGTGTTCTTTCTCTTGCAGGCTATCCAGGAGAGACAGTACCTATAGTTGTTAGGTTTACTGCCCTTGACAATTTAGATGACCTGAAACTTAAGGTCTGGATAGATGGGTACAAGAGTGACATTTCTGCATCAACAGAAAGATTTGATGTAGTTAATGGCACAACATATGTCAAGAGAATTGCCTTAACATTACCTGATGTTGAGGACCTGGATGACTTGGATGAAGAGCTTACTCTTCACGTAAGAATAGCTGATAGTAATGATGAAGTTGAAGAGTCTTACAGTATAACAATGCAAAGAGAATCTTATGCACTTAAGGTTCTCTCTGTAGAAGCTCCTTCAAAAGCTTCTGGCGGAGAAATAATTGGCCTAGATGTTGTAGTACAGAACATCGGAAGAAAGAAGGCAAAGAATGTATATGTAACTGCAGCAATTCCTGAACTTGGGGTCTCTAGAAGAGTCTACTTTGGTGACTTATAT
>Ga0272448_1005920_pt1 | contig 13330 bp, 10 predicted proteins | sample YNPCB0191_FD_202220 | JGI IMG/M metagenome (GOLD analysis project Ga0272448, IMG submission 202220) | Hot spring sediment microbial communities from Yellowstone National Park, WY, United States - YNP-CB-019-1 | ecosystem: Environmental > Aquatic > Thermal springs > Hot (42-90C) > Sediment...
GGCGCCGCGCTTGACCTGTGGCCGCCCAAACCCATCATAGCCGCTCCACTTGCTTCATTGTCTGGATTTGCCGACAATTTGTCGGGTGGGCGGCAGGGAAGGTTCCTTGAAGTCGATTCGTGCGTTTGAAGGCATCGTGGCGGTGGGGCTTGCGGTCGTGCTCGCCTGTCTGGCCAGTCCCGGAATCGCCGTCGCGCAGGTCAAACCCGGCGATTTCATCACTTCCGAGAACGCCTACAAGGTCAAAGGCCTGGCCGGACCCGGCCTTTACTGGCGCGTCCGTCACGGAATGACGATGAGGATCGTTCCGACCGAAACGATCGAATGGCCTCCGCCCTACAAGGACGCAACCGAAAAATATTCCTCCCAGGTCCGGCTCACTCCCGACCGCCAAAGCCTCGAGGGCTACGTCGCCGGCCTGCCGTTTCCCTTCATAGATACCAACGATCCCGACGTCGCGGTGAAAATCGCGTGGAACATGACGTTCCGCCCGATGTGGACCGACGACCTCGACGCGCGCTTCTTCGGATGCGATTCGGTTTATGTCACGCCAGGACGCGCAAACAGCCGTATCATCTATGCAAGCGAGATCGGCCATTACCGCACCTACAACGAGATCGGACGCACCGAAGTCGAACCGCTCCCGATCGATCCTGATTTCAAAAAGACCGGCCGGATGTTTCTGACCGCGATGTACCCGCTGCTCGCGCCGGAAGACCAATACGGCGGCGGGATAATCCGCTATCGCTACGCCGACCCGAGGCGCGGCGATGATACGTGGATCTGGAATCCGGGCGTGCGCCGCGTGCGCAGGATCAACGAGGCGCAGCTGGGCAGTGCGATCGGCCCCGACACCTTCGACCCCGACGACTACGCCGGCTTTGACGCAAAGAACGAAAACTACAACTGGAAGTTCCTCGGCGAGAGGCGGATGCTCGGGTCGCTTCACGTCGCCCAGGTCCCGGCTCCCGCATGTCCGACCGATGGCGGCGCAAGTCTCTGTCCGGCGGAGTGGGAACTCCGGCGCGTCTATATCCTTCAGGCGACGCCCAATCGCAGCCGTGTACCTGAGGAGCTTTACTCGCGTCACGTCATTTACGTCGACGCCGAGTCCTACGCAGTGCTCGGACAGGATCTCTACGATCGCGCCGGCGAGCTGTTCATGAGCACCGCCTACTGGCTGACCTACCGCGACCGCCCGGTTCCCGACGCGCGCGTCGCCATCTACCCGTTCAAGCGCCTGTTCGAGGTCGATACGTCGAGCCTCAACGTGCAGACCGGTTATGCGACTTTCTGCGCGATGCCGACGCCGAAGGCTCCCGAGCGCGAGTGCTGGTATATCAACATGGGCGCGGTCGACAAAGCGATGTTCACAGTCCGCGCGATGGTCGCAGCGGCACCGTAGTCCGCGCTTCGGGCGCCGTTTCAGCGCGCTTGACACGATGCGATGCACTCGCGGGCGCATCGTGGGGCAAAGGCTCGTCTTTGAGCCGCAGCCTCTTGTGCCATTGCGTCATTTCCGGAAAATCTACCGTCTGTTCGGAACGAATCCGGTTAATGGAGGAGACTTTGTCGAGATTGGTTCGCAGCGCCGCGGTTTTGGTACTGGCGGCGTGGGTATTTGTTGCAGCATTTTCGATTTCCGCGACCCCCGCCTGTGCGCAGGTCAAGCCCGGCGACTTTATCACGCCGCGCAACGCCTACAGGGTGAAGGATCTGGTTGCCCCGGGCCTTTATTGGCGCGTGAAGCATGGGATGACGATGAAAATCGTCCCAACCCGCGCGATTGACTGGCCTCCGCCCTACAAGGACGCAACCGAAAAATATTCCTCCCAGGTCCGGCTCACTCCCGACCGCCAGAGCCTCGAGGGCTACGTCGCCGGCCTGCCGTTTCCCTTCATAGATACCAACGATCCCGACGTCGCGGTGAAAATCGCGTGGAACATGACGTTCCGCCCGATGTGGACCGACGACCTCGACGCGCGCTTCTTCGGATGTCAATCGGTTTACGTAAGGCCGGGCCATCGCGCGAGCCGCATCATCGATCTGAGCGAGATCGGCCATTACCGCACCTACAACGAGATCGGACGCACCGAGGTCGAGCCGCTCCCGATCGATCCCGATTTCAAAAAAACCGGCCGGATGTTCCTCACGGGATTGTATCCCATGCTGATGCCGGAGAGCCTGCGCGGCCTCGGCCTCGTCCGTTACCGTTACGCCGACCCCAGGCGCGGCGACGACACCTGGCTATGGATGCCGGGCGCACGGCGCGTGCGCAGGGCCAACGAAGACGGCCTGACCAGCGCAACCAGTGTCAACCAGTTCAACGCTGACGAATACGCCGGTTTCAACGCCAAGAACGAGAATTACCGCTGGAAGTTTCTGGGCGAGAAGGAGATGCTCGGCGCGCTCCATGTCACGCAGGTGCCTGGGCATCCCTGCGCCACCGACGGCGGGGCAAGTTCGTGCCCGGCCGAGTGGGAACTAAGACGCGTTTATATCCTGGAAGCGACGCCGAACCGCGAACGCGTGCCCGAGGAGCTTTATTCCAGGCATATTCTCTACGTCGACGCCGAGGTGTACACGATCCTGACGCAGGATCTCTACGACCGCAGCGGCCAGCTTTTCATGAACTACACAGACTGGCTGACCTACCGCGACCGCCCGGTCCCCGACGCACGCGTCGCCATCTACCCGTTCAAGCGCCTGTTCATCGTGAACGCTTCCAGCACTGACGTGCAAACCGGCTTTTCGACTTTCTGTTCTCTGCCGCTGCCGAACGCGCCCGAGCGCGAGTGCTGGTACATCAACATGGGCGCGGTGGACAAATCGATGTGCACAGTGCGCGCGATGGTCGCGGCGGCGCCTTAGCAGCGCTGCGCCGCGCGCAATAATCCGGCGAATACTCGGGCCATAGCCTTACCGGCCTTGGAGCGCCCTCTGCCCGGTACCGGCTCCGGCACGACGAACGGCAAGGTATGAGGCTCGCGCCTCAGAAGCCGAAACTGACAAGCTGCGGATGCGACTCAGCGTAGTCGCGCGCGAACTCCATCTGCTCGCGGCTCTCGGCGTGGACCTCGATGAGCGGCTCGCCCTTTCCAACGACCTCGCCGATTCCGTGCAGCAGCCGCACGCCGGCTGAAAGGTTGGCAGGCGCGCCGGCGCGTTTCGCCACCCGCGCTATCTCCCAGCAGTCGATCTCGCGGATCCGCCCGTCGGCGGGCGCCGCCACCGTGCATCGGTACGGCGCCTCGGCGGGAAATTCGCGCGCGCCCTGGGCCGCAACGATCTCCTCGAATTTCTTAAGCGCCGCGCCCGAATCCAGCGCCTGCTGCGCGGCCCGGTACCCGCGCGTCGATGGAACCGCCCCGGTCATCTCCAGCAGACGCGCCGCCAGGTAGAGCGATTTCTCGCGCAGATCGCTCGGGGCCCCGGGCTCGCGCTTCAGCACCGACAACACATCGAGCGCTTCGAGCCGCGGCCCGATTCCGCGCCCGATCGGTCCGCGCGCTTCGGTAGTGATAACCGAGAGCTTCAGGTCGATCTGCTCGGCCACCGCCAAGAACATCGTGCGCAAACGCTCGGCCGCCGCCATCGAGCGAACCTTCGCGGTGGGCCCAACGGGTATATCGATCAGCACGTGGGTTGCGCCGACGGTCTTCTTCTTGGCAAGGATCGAGGCCACCATCTGCGCCTCGGTGTCGATCTCCATCGGGCGTTCGACCGTAATCAGGATGTCGTCGGCGGGCGCCAGTTCCAGCGCGCCGCCCCACGCGATGCACGCGCCGACTTTCTCGACCACTTCATGCAGTCTCGGCGGCTTGAGGGCGACGTCCGCCACCACCCCCATCGTGTCCGCCGTGCCGGCCGAACTGGTGATGGCGCGCGAAGAGGTCTTCGGCACCTTGAGGCCGAGCGAGGCGAGAATCGGCACCACCACCATCGTGGTCCGGTTCCCCGGAATGCCGCCGATGCAATGTTTGTCCGCAATCGGTCCCGCGCCAAAGTCCAGCCGCTCGCCCGTACCGATCATCGCGCGCGTGTAATCGACCAGCTCCTGCGTGTCGAGGCCGCGCAGCGCGCATCCGAGCACGAACATCGAGAGCTCCACCCGCGAATAGCGATGGTGCACGACGTCGGCCAGGATCCGGTCGAAGGCCTCGCGGTCGAGCCGATGGCCGCGCAGCTTCGCCCGCACCAGGTCAACGCTTCGCGGCGCAACCGCAAGCGTCGCGTTAACCATGCTTCCCTCTGGCAACCCAAGGTCGCGGAACGCCTGATCGACCAGCGCGATTTCGTCGGGCGCGACCAGCGCGTCATGGCAGAAGCCGAGCACGCCTATCACCTCGCGCTTCTCGCCCGTCACCGGATGAACTCCCATCACGTGCGCGCGGTCCAGGGGATTGAAACCAAGGCTGCCCGTGCGTATCGCGCTCTCGTGAATCGCGATCACGTGCTCGCCAAGCGTGTCTACGTGAAGATGCTTCAGGCGGAACATCGAACGTGCACCTCGTCAGTCAAGCCGCACCTGCTCCATGTGGCGCGCAATCACCGCGTGCCATCCAAGCTTACGGACGATTTCGGCCTTCAAAGCTTCAGCGGCCGGAGGATCGCCGTGAACGATATAGACGACCTCCGGCGGCTTCGGGGCGGTCGCGAGCCAGTTTATGATTTCCCGCTGATCGGCGTGCACCGAAAAAGCCGGCACGTCCACGATTTCCGCCCGCACCGCGACGTAGCGTCCGAGCATCTTGATCGACGGCTCGTGCTCCAGGAGCCGTCGTCCGCGTGTCCCCTCGCCCTGGTAGCCGACCAGGATCACGGTGTTGTTCTTGTCCGGCAGGCGGTTGGCCAGATGGTGCAGCACGCGGCCCCCGGTCGCCATCCCGGAGGCCGAAATTATGATCATGGGGCCTTTCATGAAGTTCAGCGCAATCGATTCTTCGACCGTGCGCACTTCATTATAGGTCGCTGAATTGAATACGTCGGCGCCGACGTCGGGGCGCACTTCAGGACTGCGCCGACCTATCGCGTCGCGATAGATATGGAGCGCCGCCAGCGCCATCGGGCTGTCCACGTAGATTGGCAGGTCCGGAATCCTGCCCGCATGCACGAGTCGGCGAAGTTGGTAGATGATCACTTCCGTCCGGTCCACCGCGAACGATGGAATCACGATCACGCCGCCGCGCTCGGCCGTGCGCTTGAGCGCCTGCTCGAAGACCTGGAGCGATTCCTCGTCGTTGTGCAGCCGATCGCCATAGGTCGATTCGACCACGACCGCGTCAACCTCCGGCACCGGCGCCGGCGGAAGCAAAATTGGATGCATGGGACGGCCGAGATCGCCGCTGAACAGGACCCGGCGCTTTCGCGCGCCGTCGATTTCCACCAGGATGTTCGCCGCTCCAAGGATGTGCCCGGCGCGCCGGAACGTCACGTTTATTCCGGGGATCAGCTCGGTCGGGGTCTCGAAATTGCCCGGCTCAAGATGGCCGAGCGAAGCCGTCGCGTCGTTCTCGGTATACAGCGGCAGGGCCGGACGATGCTTCGAATAGCCTTTGCGGTTGGCGTATTCGGCTTCTTCTTCCTGCAGGTGACCGCTGTCGGGCAGGACCACGCGGCACAGGTCGGCGGTTCCCTGCGTGACCACGATTCGCCTGGCAAAGCCTTCCCGGCACAGCGCGGGAACGTATCCGCTGTGGTCGAGATGCGCGTGCGTCAGGGCCACGGCGTCGATCGTCGCGGGCGTGATCGGAAACGGCTCCCAGTTGCGCAACCGAAGCTCCTTCAGTCCCTGGAACAACCCGCAATCGATCAGCGCGACGCCGTCGGCGGTCGTCAACGCGAACCTGCTGCCGGTTACCGTTCCGGCCGCGCCGAGAAACCGCAGGATCGGCGCGAATCCCTTGACGTTCATGCTCATCGAGCTCTCCTGAGCGCCTCGGCAAACAGCGGCGCGGTTCTGATCGCATTGGTGGGATGCGAGATCGTGTCGCATGAGACGATTCGCCGCGCACCCGCGCGCCGAACCATCGCGAGCGCGCCCGGCGCAAAGACCGCGTGCACGACGACCGCGTCAACGTTCACGACACCATGGCGCCTAAGTTCGCGCACCGCCTCAGCCAGCGTCACGCCGGAACTTGCGATGTCGTCAACGATAACCGCGTGGTTCGCCGCGGGCGTCCGCGCAAACGTAATCTTGACGCGCCGATCGCCGTGGCGCTGCTTCTCGCCGACGATCCATGCGGCTCCCGCGGCGCGCGCGATCGCCTCGACGAATCGCCACGACTCGGCATCCGGCCCGACCACGACGCATCCCTTCGCCTCCCGTTTCACCCATCGCGCCACGGCCGGTGCGACCGCAACGGTTGAGGTCTCGCACGGAATCACCTCGGCGAGATTCTTGACCCGATGCAGATGCGGTTCCATCGTAAGCACGGCGTCGAACGCTTCGCCGAGGAGCTTGCCGATCACGCGCTGCGAAATCGGCTCGCCCGGATGGAACACCTTGTCCTGGCGCATGTAGGCGAGATACGGGACAACCAGGCTCACGCGCGAGGCTCCGGCACGCCTCAGGGCGTCGGCCGCGAATAGCGTATCGAGAATCTTGGAATTGGGATCACTGAGCGTGCGAACCAGCACCGCATGCCTTCCCGCCTGCGGCGCGACTCGCACCAGGCTCTCGCCATCGGGAAAACGATGAAGCCGTACGGGCGCGAAAGAAACCCCGAGCCCGCGTGCGATTCGCCGGGCATATGCCGCCCCATCGGCGAACGCGTGAACCTTGAGTTCTCCACCCATCGAATCGTTGCCCATACCCGCCCTTGCCCGAGCTCTCAATCCGCCTCTATCCGCGTATCGCGAGCCTCTTCGCGCGAATAACCAACAGCAAAACAGGGACCGCACCTGTTTTGTCGCAATCCTGCTCCAAGGCGCGCAGCTCGCAAACTCTTGTATCCTTTGGAACCATCGACGTGCCAGAACGAACCGGATTTTTTTCGCAAACGCGCCAGGCTTGTCGGTTCGACGCAGGCTGTAGTAACCCTGCTCTCGAGGGCGATTTTATGGCGAACGAAATAAAGACCCGCACGGTGCGCGCATCGAACCTCAACTTTCACGTGCTTGAGATGGGCACGGGGCCGTTGGTTCTATGCCTGCACGGCTTTCCCGATACCGCATGGTCGTTCCGCCACCAGATGCCCGCGCTTGCGGCCGCCGGCTTCCACGCCGTCGCGCCCTTCATGAGAGGTTACGCGCCGACCGAGCCTGCGCCCGACGGACGCTACGACGCGGCGGCGCTCTCCGAGGACGCGCTCAACCTGATCGAGGCGCTCGGTTACGGCGAGGCGATCCTGTTCGGACACGACTGGGGCGCGGTGGCGGCTTACGGCGCGGCGGCTGCCGGCGCAAAGAAGATAAGCAAGCTCGTGACCGCGGCAGTCCCATACGGCACCGCGTTCTTCCAGGCGCTGGTCACCAACTACGCGCAGCAGAAACGCTCGTGGTACATGTATTTTTTCCAAAGTTCGATCGCCGAAGCTGCGGTATCGCTCAACGATTTCGCGTTCCTTGAAAAAATCTGGGCGGACTGGTCACCCGGATGGCGGTGGGCACCCGAGGAAATGGAGGCGCTCAAGCGATGCTTTCGCGAGCCTGCAACCTTGAGCGCAGCGCTCGGATATTATCGCGCCACGCTGGGCCCGCTGTTCCGGGTACCGGCCGAGCAGCCGGCGCTCGCGCAGGCGATGTCGCCGCCGCTCGACGTTCCCGCGATGATTCTCTACGGGATGAATGACGGATGTATCGGCGCGGAATTGCTCGAAGGGATGGCGAGCTATTTCCCGCGCGGCCTGAGAACCGAGATCGTCGCCGACGCCGGACACTTCGTCCACCAGGAGAAACCCGGCATCGTCAACGAACTGATAATCGACTTCCTGAAGCGATGAACGCGCCGGGCTGATGCGGCGCTGAACAGGCAACCGTATCGGATGCGCCGCCAGCCTCTGCCGGGCGCGCGGTCGGTGACCGCGCCGCTTCTGGCCCTCTCAGTTCAGGCCCGAGCGCAGCACCCGCCCCGGCATCGCGCCGCTCGCCCGTCCGTGCTCGTAGACAATTGTTCCGTTGACGATCGTGTACTCGATCCCCTCGGCCGGCATCACGAGCCGTCTTCCGCCACCCGGCAGATCGTCGACCATCTTTGCGCGCCTGGCCGAGTTGACGGTCCGCGGGTCGAAAACCACGATATCGGCGGCAAGTCCCTGCCTGAGACGTCCGCGATCCCTGATTCCGAAGAAATCCGCGGGCTCCGAGGTGAGCCGTTTGACCGCGCGCTCCAGCGTCAGCGCCTGCCTCTCGCGCACCCAATGGCCGAGCAGGTAGGTGCAATAGCCCGCGTCGCACAGCATGTTGACGTGCGCACCGCCGTCCGAAAGTCCGACCATCGTGCGCTCGTCGAGGATTAGCTGGCGGATCCCCTCTTCGTGAAACTGGGCCATCGTGTACTGGATATTCAGGTCGTCCTCGAGCGCGAGGTCGAGGAAGGTATCGAGCGGGTCAGCGTGGCGCTCCTCGGCGATCTCGGCGACGGTCTTGCGTTCGAGGGGCTTGAGCGCGGGATTGGTGACCTCGAGCACTTCAACGCGATGCCATCTGCCGCGGAACAGGCGCGGCTTTGCCAGTTCGTCGCGAAACGCCTGGCGGAATCCGGGATCCCGATAGATCTGTTTCTGCACCTCGGGCGGCTGATTGAATACCCGGTTCCACGATTCCATGTCGGCAAAGGAAAACGGATTGCGCAGGTCCATCTGGACAACGAACGGCTTGGGAAGCACCTGCGGAATCGCGCCCCGGCTAATTAACGGCGCGAGCCGCGCGAGCGTCTGCTCGGCACGCTCCGGCTCGCGCGGCAGACTCGCCATCCCGAGCCACGTCACCGGGCGCCCGCTTTCTTCGACCAGCAGGCGCAGCAGTTCGGTCTCGTCCTCGGAAACCGTGCCGGGACGACGGGTGAGCGCGACTTCGATCGCGCCCTTTCCGAGTTCGCGCAGCGTGCGCGCATAGGCCGCTAGCTCCTCGCGGCTGGCGAGCCGGCACGCGAGCGGACGCCCCTTGAACCCGATATGCTGGGGCAGGGTCGTGGTCGAGAAGCCGAACGCCCCGGCCGCAACCGCCTCCTTTATCAAGGCCGCGATCCGCGCGGTCTCGTCGGGTCGCGCCTCGCGCTCCATCGATTCCTCGCCCATCACGAAGTGCCTAAAAGGCGTAAGCGGCGCGAGGAAACCGAGATTAATCGCGCTTTCGCGCCGCTCGGCCGCCTCAAGATATTCGGGAAAGGTTTCCCATTCCCACTTGATTCCCTTGCTCAGCGCGTCGTACGGAATCGCCTCGACATTGACCAGGTCCCACGCCGCGACGTCGCGAACCTTGGGCCTGCACGGCGCGATCCCGACGCCGCAGTTACCCATCATCACTGACGTGACTCCATGCCAACTGCTGCACGTCACCATCGGGTCCCAGCAGATCTGGGCATCATAATGGGTATGCGGATCGATGAAGCCGGGTGCGACGACCAGGTCGGACGCGTCGAGCATGCGGGCGGCGCCGTCAGTGATTTTTCCTATTTCGGCGATCCTGCCGTTGGCGATCGCAACGTCGGCGCGTACCGCCGGTGCGCCCGTGCCGTCAATTACGGTTCCGTTCCTGACGATCAGGTCGTAAGCCATCGCGCTCTCCCCTGAACGGCGGCATCCTGGCCCCGGGCCGTTCCGTTAGCGGGTCAACAACCTTGATCTGTATCGCAATTCTCCCGTGCGATGACAAGCGCGAGCGGGTTCAGCACGCGCCGGTTCGCTGAAAGCGACATGGCCTGGCGGCTTCGGGTCAGGCGACGACCAGCAAGGAGCGGAGTTCAGCAATCGTATCTGGCGATAGTCCCATCTCGGCGGGCACCTCGTCGGTATGCTCTCCGAGAAGCGGCGCGGCGAATCTCCGCAGGCATCGCGCCGAAACACGCTGGCGGACGCATCCGCACGCATCGGGCCTGCGTGCGGATGCGTCCGATTCGACGATCAACTCGCTCTCGATCACCTGCGCGCCGGCCAGCATCTGCTCACGGCTCAGAACCGGCCAGTCGAGCGCTCTGGGCATCCCTCGCGTCCTACGCCACGGCGTTCCCGGCACGGGGACGAAGCTCGCTCGCGGGCGTCGCGGCGAGGCTCACGGGAGTATTCGCCTCAAACGGGCTCTTCAGGCCGAGCCTGTCGCCGATCTCGCGCACGGCGGGCAACACTTCTTCCCCGAGCAGGCGGATACAGGCCTTGGAATCCTCGTGATTCACTTTTCCGTCATTGGCCCAGAATGCGAGGATCGACGGCCGCGTCTCTTCGAGCAGGATGCGCAGCTTCTCGACCGCCTGCTTGGGCGTGCCGGCGATTATCGACATCGCCCTTAGCTGCCGCTCGAAGCTGGGCGCGGGCTTTTTCTGATAGACGCCGCCATGCGTTTCGGAAAGGAACTTGCGCGCCCACGGCCCGAGATAGCCCGACGGCGCCGCCCAAACCGGATCCAGGATCCCGGTGAACTCACCCTGCATCCACATGAACTCGCGCGCGTTGCGAAGCGCCTTTTCCTCGCTCTGCGCAACGTGGCATCGAATGAGATAGCCGCGCTGCTCCGGGCCAGCCGTGTAACCCGCGCGCTCGGCCGACTCATCGTAAAGTTTCCAGATATTCTTGCAGTCCTCGATCGAGGCGTTGAGGATCAGGTACGGGTAGCGATGCTCCGCGGCCCACACGATCGTCTCGCGGCTGGATACGCCCGGAATCCAGATGCGGGGATGGGGCTTCTGAAGCGGCACCACCCACGGGTTAACGACACGCAGATGGTAATGGTTGCCCTCCCATCGAAAAGGCCCGGGCACCGTCCACGTCTTGATGATGAGGTCGTGGGCCTCCTCGAAACGCTCGCGGTTGTAGGCGGGATTGGCGTTGGTCGCCAGCGACTCGGTGCCGCCGCCGCGCACGAAACCGGAGACCAGCCGTCCCTGCGAAATCAGATCGATCATCGCAAGCTCCTCGGCAAGCCTGACCGGATTGTCGGAGATCGGAAGCGGATTGCCGAGCAGCACGATCTTCACGCGCCTGGTCATCGCGGCCAGTATCGAGGCAAAAATGTTGCACTTGGCCTGCATGCAGAAGGGGGCGTTGTGATGCTCGTTCAGCATGATCCCGTCGAACCCGCATTGCTCGGCGAGCCGGTATTCGTCGAGCCGCTCCTGGTAAAGCCGGCTCGCCGCGACCGGATCGAAGTAGCGGTTGGAAAAAATCAGCGCCGTATAGCCGAGCTTCCTGCCCTCTTCTTCCGGATAGGCCGACATCGGCTGCTCGGTAAAATACATCAGGTGCATAGGCGTACTCCTTGACGATCTTTGTTCAGCGGCCGCCGGCCACGAACCCTTTCACAATCGCGGCAAGCTCATTGGGGCGCTCGGCCTCGATGAAATGGCCCGCGCCATCGAGCACGTTGAGTTTCGCGCCCGGAACAAGGCTCGCATAGCGCTCGGAACAGCTAAGCGGCACGATCCGGTCCTCGCGTCCATGCACGAGCATCAGCGGCGCGCTGATCGTTGGGGCGAGGTACGGCATTGCCTGGTCGAACATGTACGGCTTCCACGCGATTCGCGTCGTCATCTCGCGGGCAATCTCCCACGCCTCCAGCCGTGCGGCGTCGATATTCGCGCCGTAGGTCTTTTCCAGATCGTCAGGATTGGCAAACCCGGCGCGCAAATAGTCAATCGTATTGACTATGAACTGATCGAAAATCTCGCCGCTCGCCGGCTGTATCCCGGCCGACCCGACCAGCACCATCCGGTCGAAGCGATGCGGGCATCCGAGCGCGATTTCCGCCGCGATCCATCCGCCGAAGCCGAGCCCGACGACCGCCGTCCGTTCCAGTCCAAGCGCGCCGAGAATCGACTGGTAGACGATCGCAATGTCGCGCACGTTGCGCGCCCAGTCGGGCCGCGCCGATTTTCCGTAGCCCGGATGCGACGGTACGAACACCGTGAAGTCGCGGGCAAGCTCTTCGTAAAACGGAATCCATCCCTGGTTGCCGATATCGTGATGCATCACGAGCAGCGGCCGGCCGCTCCCGCCGCTCATCACTTCGACCTTCAAGCCGGCGGCCTCGACGAAACGCTCGCTGGGATTTCCGGAACTCACAGGCAGCTCTCCTCAATCGGTTCGAATCGCAAATTGGCGCAACCCTCCGTGGTTGTAAAGCCCCGGTGCTTCGAGCGTTGACCGGTTCCCCGAGCGGCGCGCCGGCGCTTTAAGCTGTCGCCGCGGGCAATCTCTCCGTGATAGGAAGTAACCAGATGCCGCATGGCGCAAGGAAAGGATCTCATGGCCGCCGAACAGACTCGCAGGATTGAATTCGGCCTCTGGTACGACTTCCGCAATCCGCCCCAATGGAAGCAGCCGTACGATCGGCTCTACAACGAGACCATCGACCAGGTCGCGTGGGCCGAGAATCACGGCTTCGATTACGTGTGGCTGTCCGAGCACCACTTCATCGACGACGGCTACTCGCCCTCGCTGATGCCGATCGCGGCGGCGATTGCCGCGCGCACGCGGAGAATCCGCATCTCGACCGCTGTCCTCCTGATGCCTTTCCATAACCCGATCCGCATCGCCGAGGACGGCGCAACGGTTGACGTGATATCGGGCGGGCGCTTCGAGCTTGGCGTCGGCACCGGCTACAAGCTGGAGGAATTCAAAGCCTTCGGCATCCCGTTCAAGGAACGCGGCGGCAGGACCAACGAATCGCTCGAAATAATCCGCCGCCTCTGGGAAGGCGAGACGCTCACCTTCAAGGGAAAATACTTCGACTTCGAGCGTATTCGCCTCACGCCCGAGCCGATTCAGAAGCCGCGGCCTCCGCTGTGGGTGGGTGGATTCACGCCCGCCGCCGCGCGGCGCGCGGCGCGTTATGCGGACGGCTTCGTCGGGCGTCCCGAGAAGCCGGTCTTTGAAATTTACCGCGCCGAACTCGCCAGGCTCGGCAAACCGACCGACAACCTGAAGCTCGCGTGCATGGCGGGCTCGCTTCTGTGCTCAGCGGATCCTGAAAAAACCTGGAGCGAAGCCGCCGATCACATCATCTACCAGCACAATTTGTATTCGCGATGGTATCGCGAGGCGGGCGATGATCGAATGGGACCGGAAATTCGCGACCGCGCCCATCTGCGCGAACTCGGGCTTCTGCAGGTAGTCGATCCCGACACCTGCGTGAAGATCGTCCGGCAGATGACCTCGGAGCTTCCTTACACGCACTT
>Ga0272448_1005921_pt1 | contig 13329 bp, 14 predicted proteins | sample YNPCB0191_FD_202220 | JGI IMG/M metagenome (GOLD analysis project Ga0272448, IMG submission 202220) | Hot spring sediment microbial communities from Yellowstone National Park, WY, United States - YNP-CB-019-1 | ecosystem: Environmental > Aquatic > Thermal springs > Hot (42-90C) > Sediment...
TTCAAGAATTTTTATTACTTCTAAGGACTGTTCAGGTGGTACGGGTAGTGGTTTATCTTCTAATACAGATTCAATAAAAGCATTTATTTGCTCTTGATGGGTTGCAACTTCTGGCACATTTGTTATTTGGGTTGTCATGTGAATACCATTTTTTTCAGTATATATTTCAGCAGGTGAACCCCAGGGTATATAAAAACCACCCTTGGTTCCAAAAACCTGTGTGGCAAAAATCTCTTTTTCTTTCATATTCAGCAAAAATGATGTTTCAATATTAAGTCCAGAACCATCTTTGAATTTTACAAATCCAGCAGAAAAATCTTCTACATCATAAATATCTCTATCCCATTCTCCCCAGTCACCACGGATATCTTTTTGTTTGGCAAGTTTTGTAAGTGTAATTCCTGTAACAGATTTAACTTCTGGACAGCCCATCAGCCAGTATGTTAAATCAAGTATATGTACTCCTATATCAAACATAGGTCCTCCACCAGCAATTGATTTCTTAATAAAAGTTGGAAGTGCAGGAACACCTCTTCTACGTAATGCATGTGCACGAGCAAAATATGTTTCTCCGAAATATCCATTATCTATCATTTCTTTTATTTTTATTACTTCTGGTCTAAAACGGTGATTCTGAATAGACATAAGTTTCTTTTTGTATCTTCTGGCAGTATTTATCATTTCTTTTACCTGTTGAACACTGATTGCTAATGGCTTTTCACAGATTACATGTTTACCTGCTTTTAAAGAATCTATTGTGATCTGATAGTGACTGCAATTTGGTGTACAGATATCAACAATATCTATTTCATCCATTTCAATAAGTTTTTTATAATCTTTAAAAACATTTGGTATACCAAATTCTTTTGCTACAGATTTTGCTGATTCCTCTTTTATATCAGCAATACCAATTATTTCTACATTATTCAATTTTTTCATTCCGGGTATATGGCAAATACGAGCAATTCCACCTGCTCCTACAATTCCAATTTTACATTTCTGTTCAACCATAAATAAAATTCTCCTTTCCTAAAATTTGTGCCAGTCAAGAAACTATTTTTCTTAATTTATTGCCTTAGTTTCCTGACTACCTATAAAATTTATATGTTAAATATTCTATTATCTTAAATTCTAAAAAATACTTTTTATTTCAAAACAATCCTGTAATTTTACCATTTTTATCAATATCAACTTTTGTTCCTGCTGGAATAGATGGTAAACCCGGCATTGTTCTCATTTCACCACATAAAGGATATAAAAATCCAGCACCAATTGATGGTCTAACATCTCTAATAGGCAATGTATAGTTTTTTGGTGCTCCTTTCCAGGATGGTTCATGAGATAAAGATAGATGTGTTTTTGCCATACATATACACAATTTATCCCATCCGAATTTTGTATATAATTTTATTTTTTCTTCTGCCTGAGGTGTATACTGAACATCTTTTGCTCCATAAACCTTTGTTGCAATTATATGAATTTTATCTTTAACTGAAATATCAAGTGGATATAAAAAATTAAAATTTACATTTTTCTCACAAACTTTCATTACTTTACTGGCAAGTTCTTTACCTCCATCTCCACCTTTTTCCCATACTTCTGAAATAGCAACATCATCTGCTCCTGCTTCAAGTGCTATTTTTCTTACCAATTCAATTTCTTTATCTGTATCTGTAGTAAATTTATTTATTGCAACAACAGCAGGAACACCGAATAGTTTTATATTTTCAATGTGTTTTACAAGATTGCAGCATCCTTCTGATACTGCCTTTATATTTTCTTTAACCAAACCATCATCCAGTGGTCTACCGGCAACCACACTGAATTTACCAGAATGCATTTTTAAAGCACGAATAGAACATACAAGAACAACACAGTTAGGTATCAAACCACTATATCTGCATTTTATATTCATAAATTTTTCCATTCCACAATCAGCACCAAAACCTGACTCTGTAACAACATAATCTGCAAGTTTAACTGCTATTTGGTCTGCAAGAATAGAACTATTACCATGAGCAATATTAGCAAAAGGACCTGCATGAACAAAACAAGGAGTATACTCTGTTGTCTGTAATAAATTTGGTTTTATTGCATCTTTTAACAATGCAGTCATAGCACCTGCAACCTGTAAATCCTGGGTTGTTATAGGTTTAGCATCATTTGAAAAAGCAACAACAATTTTTGAAAGTCGTTCTCTTAAATCATTTAGACCTGTTGTTAAAGCAAGAATAGCCATAACTTCACTTGCAACAGAAATATCAAAACCACTCTGTCGTGGAATACCATCTTCTTTTGTACCAAGCCCTATAATAATATTTCTTAATGCTCTATCACTAACATCTACAACTCTTCTCCATAAAATATTATGGATATCAATATTTAATTTGTTGCCTTTATGTAAAACATTATCTAAAAATGCAGCACATAAATTGTGTGCTAAACTTACAGCATGAACATCTCCTGTAAGATGTAAATTAAAATCTTCCATAGGTAGAACCTGTGAATATCCACCACCAGCAGCACCACCTTTGATACCAAATACAGGGCCTAAAGATGGTTGTCTGATAGTGGTAATTACCTTTTTCCCATATTTTGCAATACTTAAAGAAAGTCCAATAGTTGTAACTGTCTTACCCTCACCTAAAGGAGTAGGAGTAATCGCGGTTACATCAATATATTTTGCCTGAGATTTATTTTTTATTCTATTAAGTATATCAAGTTTAATTTTTGCTTTATAATCTCCATATAATTCTATTTCTTCTCTTTCAATTCCAATTTTTGAAGCAATTTCCCAGATTGGCTTTAATTTTATTGACTGTGCTATTTCTAAATCACTCTTTACATTAACCATATTTTATCTCCTTTCAATCAACAAAGTAAAAAATTAAGTTATTCCTGTATTTAAATTAACCTTTTATTCTGATTGTTTCTTACAACTACATTCTTTTATGTGTGAATCAAGGCAATCAATTTCAGCATTACAATATGGGCAATGACATTTATTTTTTTTGTTTATTTGTTTATCAAGATAATTCTTAATTGCTTCATGCAAAGCATCTGCTCCAAGATTTGAACAGTGAAGTTTATTCTTCGGTAAACCATCAAGTTCTTCTGCAACATCTTTATTAGTAATTTTTAATCCTTCTTCTATTGTTTTTCCTTTTGCCATTTCACTTATCATACTTGAAACTGCTATTGCTGCTCCGCAACCAAATGTCTGAAATTTAATATCTATAAGACGGTTATCTTTTACCTTTATATAAAACTTCATTACATCACCACAAATAGGATTACCAACTTCACCTACTCCATCAGCATCTTCAATTACTCCAACATTCCTTGGATTTTTAAAGTGTTCCATTACTTTTTCGCTGTACATTATTTTTACTCCTTATTATATTTTAAAATATAATAAAAATTAAAATATTTATCAAGAATTAAAAACAAAAATTTTCATTAACTAACCATAACTTCATTATATATTTTTAAGGTTCTTTCTGCAATTTTTTCCCAGGAATATTCTTTTATTTTATTAAAACCTTCCTGAATATATTTTTGTCTTAATTCTTTATTAAAAATTAAATTATTCATACCATCTACAAATTCTCTCACATTATAAGGATTTATAAGTAGTGCTGCATTACCAAGAACTTCAGGAATACTGGATGTATTAGATGAAATAACAGGTATACCACATGCCATAGCCTCTAATGGTGGTATTCCAAATCCTTCATATAATGATGGATATATAAATAAATCTGCTCCATTATAAATATGAATTAAATCTTTAACTGACACATATCCTGTAAATATAATATCTTTCTTGTATTCTGTATTTTCAACTGTTTTAAACAGTTCTTCATACAACCAACCTTTTTTACCAACTATCACAAGTTTATGTTCTGTTTTTTGTTTTTTAAATTTATTAAAAGCATACACTAATCGAACGAGATTTTTTCTTGGTTCTATTGTACCTACATAAAGTATATATGGCTGGACTATATTGTATTTTTTTAATATTGTTTTTATAGATTCTTTATCTTTTATCACACAATAGGAATTATCTATACCAACATAAGTAACTTTTATTTTTTCTTCTTTAATTTTGAATATATTTATTAAATCTTTTTTTGTATTATCTGATATTGCTATAATTATATCTCCTTTTTTTATAAGAAATGGATACATAATATTGTAAATAAAACAATGTTTTAACTTAAACATCTCAGGAAAAATATAACTCACCAGATCATATATGGTAATTATAAGTTTACAGTTTTTTAGTATAGGTCCTATATGATAGGTACAGTGGAATATATCAAATTTGTGTTTTGCAGCCAGGAGTGAAACTTTTATGGGTAATCTTAGCAACCTGAAATATTTCTCTTTTATTTCATGAAATGAAAAATTATTACCTGCTATTGATTTCAGTTCATTACACAAAAATGGATAAGCCAAAATATGATATTCATTATTATTATCTATTTTTATCAAATTTTTTACAAGATTATATGTATACCAGCCAACACCGGTTTTATGCTCATCAACACAACTCATATCAATACCAATACGCATTTATCAATTCCTGACAAGTATATTTTATATCCCAATTTTAGGACACAAATTACTTAATATACAAATATTACATTCTGCTTTTTTTGCACTGCATATTTTTCTGCCATGTTCAATTAATAAATATGAAATAATAAACCAATCATTTTTAGGAATAATTTTCATTAAATCATTTTCAATTTTTTCTGGATCAGTATTTTTTGATAGACCCAATCTCTGAGATAAACGTCTTACATGTGTATCAACAGCAATTCCTTCAACAATACCATACGCATTACTCAAAACAATATTTGCTGTTTTTCTTGCAACTCCTGGAAGTGTTAATAATTCATTCATTGTTTTAGGAACTTGACCATTAAATTTTTTTAAAATTATTTTTGCTGCTTCAATAATATTTTTTGCTTTATTTTTATAAAAGTTGGTTGATTTAATTTCTTCTTCAAATTCTTTAATATTGGCATTTGCATAGTCATGTATTGTCCTATATTTTTTAAACAGTGTTTCAGTAACCATATTTACTCTTTTATCTGTACACTGTGCAGAAAGAATTGTTGCAACTAATATTTCAAGTGGATTTGTAAATTTAAGTGCTATTCTTGCTTTTGGATATTCTTTTTTTAATTTTTTTATTATTTCATTAATCTTTTTAGAATTTTCCATAAAATAAAATATAATTCTAACTCTTTAACAACAGCAATCGGGACAGTAACAGTTTTATAAAGTTTATTGAACAATTCTAACTGTTGAACCCTATGCAAATAAAAAATAGGTGAAGTATTTACAATAACTATATCAGGCATTCAGTAAATCCTTTTGTAATTCCTCCTGACTTAAATTAAAAGAAGGAACATTATATGTATGTTTTCATACAACATCCTCCATTTTTTTAATATAAATTAGTATAACATTTTAAAAAAGATAAATCAAACCTACAAATTTTTTTCATTGGTTTTATCGCTGTGTCCGGACCCGCCATAATCAAATGAATTGAAGAGGATTAAAGTGTTCAAGCATAAACTAATTTTCCTTTTGGTTCTGGTATTTCTCTGCCAATCTTTTTTGCTGTTTCTATCCATTCATTTATTATTACTTTAGCATTTTTTACTGCTTCTTCATAAGTTTTTCCATCAGCCATACAACCCGGTAATTCTGGAACTTCTGCTATAAATGCATCATCCTCTTTACTCCAGTAAATTATAATTTCATATTTGTCCATTCCTTAATACCTCCCCATGAATTTTGTATTTCAAGATCAAATTTCTAACCTGTTTCACCTGGTAAGGCTTGGCTTTACCATCATCCAATGGCTGAATATTTATTATCTCTATTACACCCGATTTTGTGAAAATATGATGACTACCTTTTATTCTCTCGTCAAATCCTAAAGAAAGTAGTAATTTCCTTACATCATTAAATCTTATATTTTTATCAGATAATCCCGACAAAATTATTTCAAGTGTTGTTCTGCTCATATTTTTTTCAACTTAACCCTGAAAAAAGCGTGAAAAACGCATTTTTTGAATCTGTTTCAGACGGTAAATGTTCTTTAAAAAATCAAAAAAATCTTCGCAAATTTTTAAATTTTTAGTAGTGTCCCACAATTGTGCATGAAAGCAGCATATGCTTAAAGATAATGTAAAATAAATGGGCTTTCAATAGAATTGTATCCAACAGTTTTATGTTTTAAATGCTTTTTTTGTTTATTGCACACAAAGCGCTGGCTTTGGTTGCACAAACATAGGACACTATTAAAAACTTAAGAATTTCTTTGAATTTCCAAATATTTTAATATGTGTTAACAGAACCTCGGCTCCTAATATTAAATATACCTAAAAATCACCTCCTTTTTAGCCATAAATTTGTCCCGGAATAATCAATAAACTTGCTTAAATTCCTGAAATCTGGTATAATATATGGTGTCTCCGTATATAAAACCCTTTTCCAAGGAAGTTAAGCAAGTATAAATATTATACATCATTTTTTCTTTCAAGTCAATCAAGCGCATCAAAAAAAATAGTGTTAAATTCAAATTAATGTAAAAAATTGAAATTTTAAAAAAAATTTTGTATCATTTTATTATTAGATGATAAAAACATAAAATTATAAATATAAAATGTTAATAGAAAACATTCAAAAACTAATAGATATAGGAATAGCTCTTTCAAGTATACATAATTTAGATAAACTTCTTGATTTAATTTTATCTACTGCACAAACATTAACTAATGCTGATAGTGGTTCAATATATCTTGTTGAAAAAGATAAACTCATTTTTAAAGCAAGCAGGTCAAACACATATTTTACAAGATGGGGAGAAGAAAAAACAAAAAAAATATTCAAAAATTTTGAAATGCCTGTTACAAAAAACAGTATTGCTGGTTATGTAGCACTTACTTTACAACCACTTAATATTCCTGATGTAAGAAAAATTCCTTCAGAATGTGAGTATCATTATAATCCAACTCTTGATAAAAAATATAACTACGAAACGATCTCAATGTTGGTAACACCTTTACTTAACAACAATAATAAAATAATTGGTGTACTACAGTTAATCAATTCTATACAAGAAAATAAAATCGTACCTTTTACTGAAGAACATCAAAAAATAACACTCTATTTTTCTTCACAAGCAGCAGTTGCTATTCAAAATGCCAAATTAACAGATGAATTAAAAAATGCTCATTTAGATACTATTTTACGTCTTGCCTCTGCTACCGAAATTAGAGATAAAGAAACAGCAAATCATCTTAAAAGAGTAAGTCACTACAGCAGAATTATTGCAAAAAACCTTGGATTTTCAAAAGAAGATGTAGAACTTATTTTTTTAGCATCTCCAATGCATGATATAGGTAAAGTGGGTATACCAGATTCTATACTTCTGAAACCTGGAAAATTAACTCCGGAAGAAAGAAAAATAATGGAAAAACATACAATTATTGGAGCAATAATATTAAAAGATTCACCTGTAGAAATTTTAGTAAAATCAAGAATTATTTCATTAACCCATCATGAAAAATTTGATGGAACTGGTTATCCAAGAGGACTTAAAGGAAAAGAAATTCCAATTGAAGGTAGAATTATAGCTGTTGCTGATGTTTATGATGCACTTTCTTCTAAAAGATATTACAAGGATGCCTTTCCAGAAGAAAAAGTTATTAAAATATTACAGGAAAACAGAGGAACTCATTTTGATCCTGAAATACTTGATGTTTTTTTAAAAAATATGAATGAAGTAAAAATTATTAGAGAAACTTACATTGATAAAGAAGAAGATTTTGATAAATTCAGTAATTTTGATAAAATTGATTTTTCTAAATTGATATAAAATTTAAAAAACTTACTAAAAAGGAGGAAATTGCTATGAAACGTTCTGAAATTAATAAGTTAATAAAAGAAGCAGAAAAATTTTTTGACAAATTTAATTTTAAATTACCTCCATTTGCAAATTGGTCAATTAAAGATTGGGAAAAGAACAAAGACAAAACAGAGGAAATAAAGAAATGCAAACTTGGTTGGGATATTACAGATTTTGGTTCTAATGATTTTCACAAAATAGGTTTACTACTTTTTACAATAAGGAATGGTATTATTAATGACAAAAAATATATAAAACCATATGCTGAAAAAATTATGATAGTAGAACCAGAACAAGTAACACCATTGCATTTCCACTGGTCAAAAATGGAAGATATTATAAATCGTGGTGGTGGTAATTTAATAATTGAATTATATAATTCTGCAAAAGATGAATCACTATTAAAAACACCGGTAACTGTTGTATGTGATGGTATAACAAAAAAAATTGAATCCGGTGGTAAGATATGTTTAAAACCAGGTGAAAGTATTACTCTTGTCCAAAAGTTATACCATAAATTCTGGGGAGAACCAGGCAAAGATAAGGTAATTGTTGGAGAGGTCTCTACAGTTAATGATGATTCCATAGATAACAGGTTCTATGAAAAATGTGGTAGATTCCCGAAAATCATTGAAGATGAACCACCATACCATTTACTTATCAGTGATTATTGATAAAATCATTTTTCTAAAATCTTACCGGGAAATGCATTTATTATTTTTTTAATACCAGGATCTTCTAATAAAATTTCTTCTGTGGTATCAGTTTCATTATTTTTATTCATTTCATATTCATATGTTTCTATTGGTTTTTCTTCTATTATATCCTCTGCTATAGAATCAATATCTTTTTTATTATTTTCAGATTTTATTTCTATTTGAAATTTAAAACAGATATTTGTTTGAGAATTTTTTTGAAAAGCATTTTCTATTTTTTTAATATTAAATGTCACAGTATCATATTCGAATTTGTTTGATACATAAATCTGAATTATATTATTTTGTTTTTTCTCCAAAAAGCATTTTTCAAGAACAGAAAATAATAATGGTTTTTCTTTTCTGAGTTCATTAATTGTTTTACTCCATATAGAATTTATATCTATTTCTTCTGTGAATTTAGTTTCTTTTATTGTTTGTGGTTCTTGTATTTTTTTTACTGATTCCTGTTGTTTAACCGGTTGGGCCGATTCATATTTTATCTGTAGATTATTATCTTTAATCAGTTGCAATAATTTTAAAGAGTATAACTCAAATATTAATTGCGGAAAATCACTCCATTTTATTTCTTCTATACATTTATTTATTATATCTAAAATCTGGATAAGTTGTTGCTGATTAAATATATTTTTATATTTTATAAAAGAACTTTGCTCTTCAGGTAAACAGTCAATAATTGATTGATTCAGTCCTATTACATAAAATAATAATTTTCTTATATAATTTCTTAAATCAAGAACATATTGAATAATATCCTGTCCTTCTTTTGAAAGTGTATTTATATAATCTAATATTTTACTGGAATCATTTTTGGTTAATATATCAATATAGTTAGATATCAACTCTACAGAACTCAAACCAAGAAGATTCATTGCAAATTCCAAAGTTATTTCTTTATTTTCTGAAGAAATAGATATAACCTGATCAAGTATACTTAAAGAATCTCTTAAAGAACCATTTGCTATTTGTGCAATTAATTTTAAAACATCATCATAAATTTTTATTTTCTCTTTTTCTGATATATTTTTTAATTGTTCTATTATCTGATGTGTTGATATAGGTTTAAATTTAAATCTCTGACATCTGGAAAGTATTGTTTGTGGTATTTTTTGTGGTTCTGTTGTTGCCAGAATGAATATTATATGTGCAGGTGGTTCTTCTAATGTTTTTAATAAAGCATTAAAACCAGCATCAGTTATCTGATGTGCTTCATCTATTATATAAATTTTATATTTTGAATTTGCCGGTGTTAATTTTACATTTTCCCGTAATACACGAATCTCATCTATACCACGATTTGAAGCAGCATCTATTTCCAGCACATCCATTGATATTCCATCTGTTATTTCTTTACAGTTTGTACAATTATTACAGGGCTCCTGAGTAGGACCATTTAAACAGTTCAATGCTTTTGCAAAAATTCTTGCTGTTGTTGTTTTACCTGTTCCACGCTGTCCGGAAAAAATATATGCATGACCAATTTTATTTTCTTTTATGGCATTTTTTAATACATTTGTTATATGGTTCTGACCTATTATATCTTTAAAATTTTGAGGTCTATATTTTCTTGCAAACACTAAATATGACATATTATTATAATTTCTTTAAGAAAATAAAGTAATTCTCTGTATTGCTTTAGTAGGACATTTATCAAAACAGATATTACAGTTATTACATTTATTATAAAGCATTTTTGCTAAATTGTTTTCTAATTTTATATCTTTCTGAGGACAATTTTTAACACATATTCCACAACCAATACAACCGGTACTACAGGTCTGTCTTACATATCCTCCTTTATCAAAAGAAGAACATAAAATATGATAATTATATTTACATTCAACAAGATGTATTATTTTTTTAGGACATACCTCAACACATTTTCCACAACCAACACATTTATTTGGATCTATAACAGGGACTTTCCCTTTTTGATATGTAATTGCACCAAACTGACATACTCTTGCACAATCACCTAATGTTAAACAACCATAAATACATTCCTTAAATCCACCAGCAAAATTGTTAGCAACACTACAATTTTCAATTCCAGTATAAATAAATTTATCTTTACAATTATTGCCACCATTACAGAATATAACAGCTATTTTTCTTGAAGTTTGTATAATTTCTTTACCGAGTAAAATTGCTATTTCTTCATTAACTTCTTTACTTACCACACTACATTTTCCTGGCTCTGCCTTTCCACTACATAATGCTTCTGCATACCCAGCACAACCAGCAAAACCACAAGCACCGCAATTTGCACCTGCAAGTAAACCTGAGATTTTTTCTTCAACAGGATTTTTTTTTACAGTGAACTTTTTTGCTGCATAACCTAACAAAACAGCAAAAATAAATCCTGTAATACTTAAAAAAATTACACTGTATATAATATTCATAAATTTTAATGAATCCCAAATAAACCAGCAAAACCCATAAATGCCAGTGCCATAAGTGCAGCAGTAAAAAATATTATTGGATAGCCCTTCAAAAATTCAGGTACAGGAGCAATATCAATTCTTTCCCGTATTGACGCAAACAGAACAATAGCAAATGTATATCCAAATGATACACCAAGAGTATAAACGATTGCTTCTAAAAAATTATAATTATAATCAATATTTAAAAATGCTACTGCAAGGATAGCACAGTTTGTGGTAATTAAAGGTAAATAAATACCAAGTGCATGATATAATGGTATAAAATATTTTTTCATAAACAGTTCTACAAATTGCACAAGTGATGCTATAATAAGGATAAAACTTACAGTACGTAAAAATTCTATTTTAAGTGGAAGAAGAAGAAAATGATAAACCGGCCAACTGACAGATGTTGCAAGTATCATTACAAAAATAACAGCAAAACTCATACCTATGGAACTTTTAAATGAATTTGATATGCCAAAAAACGAGCATAACGCAATAAATCGTATTAAAAGAATATTGTTAATCAACATTGCACTAATAAAAATAACAAACAATTCAAAAAAATTCATTTATTTTTTCTCCATATTTTCATGATAACAAATACTTGATAACGAACAACCATTACATGGCTTAATTTTTGGAGTGCTGGTTTTTTTAATATATTGCCATATTGATATTAATATACCTATTCCAATAAATGCACCCGGTGGTAATATAAACATCAAAATCGGATTTGAAAAAAATGGTTTTGAACCAAATAGTGTTCCATTACCTAAAAGTTCTCTAATAAAAGCAAGACCACAAATTGCTATTGTAAAACCTAATCCCATACCAATTCCATCAACAAATGATAGTATTACATTGTTTTTATATGCAAATGCTTCTGCACGACCAAGTATAATACAGTTAACAACTATCAAAGGTATGAAAACACCTAAACTTTTACTCAATGCTGGAAAATATGCCTGTATTGTATAATCTGTAATTGTAACAAATGTCGCTATGATAACAATGAAAACAGGAATACGTATTTCACTTGGAACAAGTTTACGAATTGATGAAATTATTACATTTGAGCATACAAGCACAAATGTTACTGATATACCCATACCTATAGCATCACTCAATGAAGAAGAACACGCAAGAGTTGGACATAGTCCTATAAGTATAATTAAAATAGGATTTTCATATAATATTCCATTTAAAAATGTTTTTATTATTGTTTTTGTCATTTTAATACCTCTGCTGTTTTTATTGCTTTTATAACTGCTCTTGAAGTAATTGTTGCACCTGTAATTGCATCTATTGTTCCATCAGGAAAATCCTTTTTTAATTCTAACTGTTGTGTTGTTTTACCAATAAACTGATCTGTAAATTTTTTTTCAATAACTTTTGCTCCAAGACCCGGTGTTTCTTTATGAGATAGAATTTTTAAACCTAAAATTTTTTTTGTACCTGCATCAACAGAATAAATTAAAACAAGTTCACCACCATAACCTTTTGTTTTTCCTATATATGTAAGAACATTTTCTGATTTAGAAGAAATCTTTTTTATTATATCAAGTTTATTTTCCTGTTTTGTTTTTTCTATCAGTGGTTTTGTTTTAGAATAAAAAAAAGATAAAGTTAACGATGAAATCAAACATACTACAAACAAAATTAAACCTAATTTAAGTGTTTTCATTTTTTATTTTTTACCAAATGGTTTTGGTATTGTAAATTTGTCTATTATTGGCACAAACATATTTAATATTAATATAGAAAAACATACTCCTTCTGGAAAACCTCCATTGAAACGTATAAGTGAAGTCATAATACCACAACCAATTCCAAAAATTATTTTACCTGTTTTTGATACAGGACTTGTTACAGGATCTGTTGCCATAAAAATTGCACCCAGTAATAATCCACCTGATAATACTTGATAAACTACATTTTGACCAAATAACACTGACATTATTACTACTGTTGTTATGTAAAACACAGGAATAATATAAGTTATATGTTTCTTCCATAAAAGATAAATTCCACCTAAAATTAATGCTATACTTGCTGTCTCACCTAAACTTCCTGCTCTGTTTCCTATAAGTAAATCAGTAATAGTTGGTAATTGATTAGGTAAATTATTTTTTATTATTTCTAAAGGTGTAGCACAGGTTATATTAGATAATGGCATAGTCCATGAAGTCATATTCTGTGGCCAGGAAACCTGCATAAATGCTCTACCAATAAGTGCCGGATTAAATGGATT
>Ga0272448_1005922_pt1 | contig 13329 bp, 10 predicted proteins | sample YNPCB0191_FD_202220 | JGI IMG/M metagenome (GOLD analysis project Ga0272448, IMG submission 202220) | Hot spring sediment microbial communities from Yellowstone National Park, WY, United States - YNP-CB-019-1 | ecosystem: Environmental > Aquatic > Thermal springs > Hot (42-90C) > Sediment...
TTCAGAGCGGTACTACAGTCCTTACTCAGGCAGCGTCTGGTGAAACCTTGAGGATGTCTGGTCTCAGCGTAGTCGGAGCCTTATCCGTCTCAGGTCAGCCTGTAGCATTGGTCTCTGGAACTGCCCTCCTTACACAATCAGCTTCAGGAGAGCAGCTCAGATTATCCGGACTCTACGTCGCGATAAGCGGGCAGGGAATCCTACTGATATCAGGACAGACGGTTCTCACCCAGTCGACTTCCGGGGAGGGTCTCAGGCTCTCAGGCCTAGGCGTAGCAGTGGCCTCCGGACTGGGCGTCCTTATTTCAGGTCAAGGAACTAGGCTGCAGAGCGGCGAATACGTCAACATAGGGAGCGGCGTTGGCGTAACAGTTGACCCTGCCAAAATCTCAGGACTCAAAGTCCAATTAGAGAGCGGAAATCCTGTTATCACAGCATGGTACGCCCCAACTCCTGCAGACATGGGTTCAGGGGCGATGGGCCCTCTGCTACTGGACGTAAAGGGGAGACCTGCAGTCCGGATTGACGCTGCCAGCATCATGGTTCCAGTTGATATTCAGGCTAAGGTCTCCGGAGTCTGCTTGATAAGCGGGGAGCACGTGTACATTGAAAGCGGCGCGAACGTAGTCGTCCAGTCCGGGGTCAACATCGTCGGAAGCTTGACGGCCAGCGTGTCAGGACAGCCTGTCGCCCTCACCTCGGGAACCATAGTAGTCGGCCAGTCTGGGCTCAATGTCGTAGTACAATCTGGGGTTAACGTGGTTGGGGCCTTCACCGCTTCAGTGTCAGGACAGCCAGTAGCCCTCGTCTCTGGGACGCAGGTAGGACTGAGCGGGCTGCAGGTCATAATCCAGTCAGGAGCAAGAGTCCTTACACAGTCAATGTCAGGAGAGAATCTAAGGCTCTCAGGCCTAAGCGTCGCCGCGAGCGTCTCAGGTCAACCCGTAGCCCTAGTCTCCGGCACAATGGCAATCGGCCAGTCGGGTCTTAATGTAATCGTCCAGTCGGGCGTCAACATAGTGGGCTCCATCACTGCCTCCGTGAGCGGCCAGCCGGTGAAGATAAGTGGTGAAAAGGTCTACGTTGAAACACAGTCTGGTCAAGCAGTTTACGCAAGGATTTCTGGATACACTAATCTTCTAAGTGGATTACAGGTTATAACCCAGTCTGGCATCGGAACCATCCCGCAGTCAGGGCAAGGCGTAATAATCAACTCTGGAGCAGGTGTCATAATATCTGGTCAAGGAGTATCCCTCCAGAGTGGTCTAACCGTCCTCACGCAAGCATCTTCAGGAGAAACGCTAAGGCTATCAGGTCTACAGGTAATCACGCAATCTGGAGTAAGGGTTCTCTCAAGGATTTCTGGGGAAGCCGTTAAACCGGGAATGTTCTTCCCAACTCCTGGGTTCTCAGGTGCACCAGTCATATCTTCAGGTGATGTCGGATGGCTACTGACAGATGCCGATGGAAGAGTCATAGCCAATGTTTCGGGAGGGACTGTAGCCCTTCAGAGCGGTACTACAGTCCTTACTCAGGCAGCGTCTGGTGAAACCTTGAGGATGTCTGGTCTCAGCGTAGTCGGAGCCTTATCCGTCTCAGGTCAGCCTGTAGCATTGGTCTCTGGAACTGCCCTAATTCTCAGCGGTCTGGGTGTACGCCTCCAGAGTGGCGAGTACGTGAACATCGGCTCAGGTATCGGCGTTCTCGTCGACAAGAACATGCTCTCTGGTCTGGGAGTCATAGTCCAGTCGGGCGTCAACATAGTGGGCTCCCTCACTGCCTCCGTGAGCGGCCAGCCGGTGAAGATAAGTGGTGAAGCAACCATCATCGGGGGAATAGACTATATACAGAGTGGAACATCCACCACCATGTCTGGTCAGTATAGAGTAGTCACTGTAATGAAAGGTAATGAGAGCGCAGTATCGGGATTTGAATCGATGGTCGAAGAGGCAAGATTATTCACAGGAGCAGATACGAAGCATATAAGATTCCATGACACCTTTGACGGTACTTCACTTGACCAAATAAAATGGATAGCAAGCGATACGGCAGTAACAGTTAGTAGTCATAGGGCAGATATCTACGGAATGACTGTTTTAAAAAGTAAAAATACCTTCTTATTCGGAGTTCTATCTTTCAACATGAAAGCGGAAGCATTATCCGGCGCATACTACGGATTCTATAAAAACTACACACAGGGTACATCTATGGAGGCATCGATAGAGGGAAATTCAATACCCTTAAACAGAACCTCCCTCACCATAGCGAATCCAGGTAAACCAGATGCATCTATAATCCGTATACCTTTCTCAGAATCCTTACAAACCAATACTTGTTACCATATGAATATAGTCTGGACGCCAGATTATGTTGAAGCATGGGTAGACGGTGTATTAAAAGCCAGTTATGCTGGACCATATGTACCTCAAGACCCTGGACACATATACTTCCAGAACTTCATATCGGGAACACACCTGTATATCAGTGATGTCTCTCTGAGGCCATATGGCGATATCCCATTTACAGCGAAGGGAGCCATCCCTATTGCTGGGAAAAACCTATCCGGAGAGTATGCCCCCGTCGCCGTGGACTCAAGTGGGCAGCTCATCCTCCAGTCAGGAACTGCCCTCCTTACACAATCAGCTTCAGGAGAGCAGCTCAGATTATCCGGACTCTACGTCGCGATAAGCGGGCAGGGGATCCTACTGATATCAGGACAGACGGTTCTCACCCAGTCGACTTCCGGGGAGAGGCTCAGGCTCTCAGGCCTAGGCGTCCTAGTCTCCGGGCAGGGTGTAAGGCTGCAGAGCGGAGAGTATGTCAACGTAGGGAGCGGCGTGGGGGTCACCATCACATCAGGCCTAGGAGTGGTGGCGGCAACGCCAACACCCCAATCTGTGAAAACCCTCCTCAGCGGAAACCCGCTCCAGCTTAACAGCGAGTCTGGAGGGATACAGCTGGTTTCAACGGCCGCGGTTTCAGTAATAGTGAGAAGTCTTTACAACAGGAACAGCGGGGACATCTACATAGGGGGGTCCAATGGAAGCGATATGCCCTACAGCGGGCACGGGTTCGTGCTTGAGAAGGGGGACGCCATAGCGCTGAATCTGGACTCTCCTCACAGGATCAGAGCATTCGCGGCGACGAGCGGCGAGTGGATCAGCTACCTCGCTGTAGCATAGTCCTAACTATCCTGGAAGCCTTGTAGGGCCTGCCGTTAATAATCCGGCGGGGCCTCTCAACTGCCGGGACTGCTGGGGCAATGTACCCCACGAAACCCCATTTAATGTCTGATATGGTGGCATCCGAAGTTGACGTGTAGGAGAGCGTCAACCTGCTGTATGATGCAGTGACGGTGTACACGTTCACCGTGTCGTTCCCAGTGTTCCCCGAGCTTATGGTGCAGGTTATCCCGGTGTTAGCCAGGTTTATCCGGACGTTGAAAGTGTAGCTGCCGGCTGATATCGCCGTGACAACATAGACGTAAAGCTTTTTCAGAACGCAGTTCTCTATCAGGTCCCAACGGTTAGTCTCCGTCCCCCATATAGAGAAGTTGGTTGCGGGGTCTATATACTCGGTTGTCCCGGCCGCGGGGTCGTCGTAGGTTCCACCCATTATGGGGAACTCCCCCGCCGTGCTGGGTACGAAGGTGAAGCCCCAGTTAGCAGCGGGCGTCGCATTAGGGCTGTTAAGGGGCTCGCACTTTATTGTTATAAGGTCGCCCGGGCTGACGGAGACCTCGTTAACCTCGTCGTTTCCAGAAGTATCCGGCTGAGTGATTGTGACGGTTAAGGAAGTATCTGAAAGGGGGGTGGGTGAGCCCTTGCGAAGAGTGAACCTGTAAGCGTTTCCGGCACCGGTTCCCGGGGCACCCGTGAGGGAGACGTACAGCCTCTTAATGGTTCCGGAGGTGGGGACTACGACGTAGCTCAGGTTCTCTGTCGAGAGCCACGTCCTTCCGCTACCAACGCAGGCATTATACTCGGTTGCAGTATTGTTCAACGCGTCTTCTATCCCCGCCAGCAGCAAGCACTCGTTAGGATTCGTAGGGGTGAAGGTGGTATTCCAGGAGGCCGCACGGGCTGTAGGCGTCCCGCTGGTGAGACACTCCAGGCAAACCTTATCGCCTTTCGCCACGGTCACAGAGTGGACGAGGTCGGAGCCCTGCGTGGAGGTGCCGCTTATAGTGACGTCAAGGGTGTCCGTGGGGTAGGCGCCGTTAACCCTAACCCTGAACCTGTAGCTGTAACCTGTCCCAGGAGACCCTGAGAGTCTGATGAAAAGCCTAGATAGAACACCCGGCGCGGTGACGACGCCCTGCCTTCCCTGCTCGGTAGCGATCCAGGTGTAGCCGCCGTAAAGGCTGTTATACTCGACTGTCCCGTTAGTGGTGTTAAGACTGTCAGCCTGGCCTCCGACTAGGATCTGAGTCACACCATTAAATTTAAAAAAGTGGTTTATAAATCTGATTATGTTATGGCCTGGGAGCACTTTCAGAAGCCTAAGGTCTACGTCTGCATCCCACATACAGGGGAGGTAACTATGGAGTGGGCTTACAGGACTCTCGTGCCCCTCTGCATTCAGGTTCCTTGGTGCGATAAGGAGCTGAGGATGAGCCGTGGGATTCCAGTCAACCTATCAAGAGAGGAGATGGTCAAGGGAGTCCTCGAAGACCCCGAAGCCACGCACGTACTCTTCGTCGACAGCGACTCGGTGTGCGAGAACCCGACAGACCCTAACGAGGCTCTAAGGATCCTGCTAAGCCTCAACGAGCCGATCGTCTCTGGACTCTACAGGGCGAAGCAGAGAACGGGCTTCAACAACGCCATGTGGGTTGAAGGGGTTGATGCGGAGGGTAATCAGGGCCTCATCCCTATAAGAGAGTGGACGGGCAACTGGCTTCAGGTGGATGCAATAGGACTAGGATTCGCTCTGATTAAACGAGAGGTCTTCGAGAGGGTCGCCCGCCCTTGGTTCCCATGGGAGCTCGGAGGCAGGAGCGAGGACTTTGAGTTCTGCAGGAAGGTGATTCAAGCTGGATTCAAGGTGAACGTGTTCACGGACGTACGGGTCAGCCATATAGGACTGCTCAAGGTCATGACAGACGGGTCGGTGAAGACGCTATCCGTGTGAGCTACTCACGGCAAAAAGTCCATCAAGATCAGATATGGCGAGAGAGAAGAGTCTAACAAAGCTTTCAGCAGAGGAAATAACGGGAGTCTATGTTACTTTCGACAGGCTCGACCCAGACACGGGAGCGGGAAAGGTCTGCTCCCACGAGATCGAAGCCCTGAAGAGGGTTGTAGAGGTTAAGAAAGTCCTATCCAGAGTCGACCTAGTTGCTGAAAAGATCTATGGCTTCAACCCCTTCCTCATGGACTACTTCGCAGCCGAGCTCCTCCCAGAAGCCGAGTTCGCCCACCTTAGCTGCAGCCCCGGAGTCTCGATACTCCGCAGGGTCAAGCCCAAACGCTACGTCGTCAACATCGTCGCACACGACCTGAAGACCAGCATAGAGGAGCATGAACGCCTCTACGGGGTAGGCACATATCCCTTCAGGCACAACACAGACCCGTTCCTGCACAGCCTACTGCTCAGACATGCCGAGGAGGCGGACGTGGTAATAACCCCTAGCACGGGGAGCAGTGCTTGGATAGAAGCTAACCTCAAGGTGAGGAAGGTTGCAGTAATACCCCACGGATGCGACTTACCCGAGAAGACCCCACCCTATCCCGAAAAGTTCACGGTAGGCTACATGGGTGCCCACGGACCGGACAAGGGTCTCATATACCTGCTCATCGCTTGGAACCACCTGAGGCTCGACTCTGAGCTCGTCTTCGCTGGACCCTGCTGCGAGACGCTGAAGCCATGGATAGCCAGATTCTGCCCCGATGGAAGGACAAGGCTCCTAGGATGGGTTAAGGAGCCCATGGACTTCTTCAGGGAGGTCTCATGCATCGTGGCTCCAAGCGTCACGGAGGGCTTCGGACTGCTCACCCTAGAATCTATGGCTCATGGGAGGCCTCCGATAGTTTCCACGGGGGCTGGCAGCAGCGATCTTGTCAACAAGAGGTGCGGTATCAAGGTGGCTCCTAGGAGGCCCGACCAGATAGCCGAGGCTATTCTGGAGATGCGGGACAAGTACGAGAAGCTGGGGAGAGAGGCAAGGAGGAAGGCATCCGACTACAGGTGGAGCCTTATCGAGGATCGTTACGAGGAACTTTACAGGAGCCTGCTTGAATGAGCATAACCCTACCCTTCAAACCCGATGACAAGGTCTTAGAGATCGGCGGAGGCGAAAGCCCGCTATTCCGCCCGAACATGGACATCAGGAAGCTCCCCACTGTAGACATAGTCCACGACTGCAGCGTGTTTCCATGGCCGATACCCGGCTCAAGCTTCAACGGGGTATTCGCCAAATTCCTGATCGAGCACCCCTCGTGGAGGAAGACTGCTGACATCATCAGGGAGGCCTTCCGCGTCCTGAAGCCAGACGGGTTCCTGATCCTCATCAGCCCAAACACGCTTGAGCAGTGCAGGGAGATAGCGAGGAGGGGCAGGATAGGAATAGAGGAGTCAGCCATGCTGTACGGCGGTCAGGAAGAAGGCGACTGGAACACGCACCGAGCAGCCTTCAGCCCCGATTATATGCGTAGCCTCTGCCAGCAGGCAGGCTTCGAGAAGGTGAACATATTACCCCTCCCCAACTGTGCGACTGACATGATCACGATAGCTAGGAAACCCCTAAACATACTTGACATGATATCTGAGTCGCAGTGGTTTAAGGAGGCCCTAGAGACGCTAAGCCCAAAGCCTAAATCCATTAAGCTCAACCTCGGCTCATTCACGGTGATGGCTAAAGGGTTCGAAAACATCGACATCTTGCCCCTAGAAGAGTACGCAAAGCAGAACGGCTACATATTCAGACGATGGGATTTACGCAGGGGGCTCCCCTACCCAGATGCCAGCGTTGAAGCCATAGCCACGAGCCACCTGCTTGAACACCTCTCAAGGGAGGAGGGTGATCGGCTCCTGAGGGAGATTATCAGAGTTCTCAAGCCAGAAGCCCCAATAAGGATCGCGGTTCCAGACACCAGAAAGATTGCAGAAGCATACATCAGCGGAGAGATACTCAAGTGGACATTCAACGAGGGCGTAAAGAACGCCGAGGACTCCGCTGAAGCCTTCTGGAACCTGCATACCGCTGGACATGTTACGGCATACGACCATGAGAGCCTGAAGAGGAAGCTCGAACAAGCAGGCTTCACAGACGTAAAGATGGTCTCCAAGGGAGAATCCAGCTACGGCTCAACCTTCAGGGAGGTTCAAGACGTATTCCCAGAGCTAAGCCTCTACGTGGAAGCCAAGAAGCCTCTGGAACCCGTCAGGAAGCTGAAGATCGCCCTGATAAGCACCCCAATGCTTGCCACCCCGCCTGAAAGATATGGGGGACTAGAATCCGTAGTAGCGGATCTGGGAGAGGCCCTAGCCGAGATGGGTCACGAAGTTACGGTGTTCGCAGCCAAGGGGAGCAGGGTCAAGGGTTGTAGGGTCGTCGAAACCGTTGAACCCAGAGGCACCGTTCAGGTTGACTGGCTCCAAGCCGAGATGGAGATGTACAACCTAATCAAAGACCAGCTTAAAGGCTTAGACATAATACACGGGCATAACTGGTTCGGAGTCGAGTACCTCTACAAGATGGAACATCCTGAAGCCAAGGTATGCCACACGCATCATGGTGGTCTCCACTGGCGGACTAAGCCCTGCGAGAAACCCAACCTCATTGCCATCAGCGACTGTATGGTGAGGACGTACGCCTCTCAGGGATGGACGTCAAGGAGAGTATATAACGGCATCAACCTAAGCAAATACTCCTTCAGACCCGATAAGGGCAACAGGCTACTCTTCGTAGGTCGTCTGGACTGTTTTAAGCAGCCCGATGTGGCAATAGCCGTAGCCAAGAGGCTTAACATGGGACTGGACATAGTCGGGGGGAGCTTCGTTCAGGACAAGGCGTTCCTCGAATCCATCAAGAAGCTGTGCGACGGGAGGCAGATCAGGCTCTATCTGGACGCATCCCACGAGGAGAAGATAGCCCTATATCAGAGGGCTAAAGCCGTCCTCTTCCCATCTAGGATGTTCGAACCATTCGGGCTTATAATCCCAGAGGCTAACGCCTGCGGAAGCTTCGTCATAGGTCTCAGGGATGGAGCCATACCTGAGCTGATTGAGGAGGGTGTCAACGGCTTCGTCGTGGGAGAGGAGACTGTGTCAATACCAGAATCTGAGATTATGGCTAGGAAGTCCAGAGACGTCGAAGCTCTGGCTGAAGCTGTCAGAAGGCTTGAAAACCACAAATGGAGTCCTGAAGACTGCCGAAGAAAAGCCGAGACCATGAGCCGAGAGGCGATGGCTCACGCATACCTAAGGTTTTACAAGGACGTTCTGGAAGGTAGAGAATGGTGATCTCACCTCAGAGTTCACTGCTTTTTTCTTATTATAAACGTGAGAGTTAAGGGCTCTGGAGCCTCAACTTCACATATTCTACATTGAGCTATAAATAGAGCCTTGCTCTTGGGAAATATCTCATTCACAAGTCTACTCCAAGTCTCATCGTTGTGGCTCCAGCTTGGATCAAGCTCAATTAGGAAGCTTCCAGCCCCATAGATGGCTGCAGCGTCACCGATCGAGAACCCTGTAGACCCTATGGTTCCAATCGTCCAAGGAGTTATCCCCAATTCGGCTGCGATAGAGTTCATCAAGCTTATTGCTTGGGTGCACTTAGATGTCTGAGCGCCACTGTAATAACTTCTAGTAGTAGACCCCTGATGAAGGTTAACATAATAATACGGGAGAAACCTTTCCCATACCGCACTAAGAACCCTCGCCTCAACCTCGCTTAGTGGCTCCGGTCCAGAATAAGCCTCAGTACTATCGCAGGATAACAGCCTCCACCCCGTCTTGAAGTTTCTGTTAAGGTTAACCCCGTAGCTACAGTAAGCAGTATTATAATTGCTCCTATCCCACCTGCTGAGAACCGAAGGGATGAAAAGCACATAGTTCCTCTGAAGAATCCTACTAGCATAACTGTCTCCAGAGTTCAGAAGCCAGTCTGTAAGAAAATAGATTATCTCAGACCCGAAATCCTCGTTACCGTGTAGGGCCCCATCCCACATCACCCTCCCGCCAGAAGGGTTGCCAATCTTAAAAAGCCAGATATCTTTCCCTCCACTATCCCTTCCAACGGACTCATAGGAAGCAACATTCGGATGGGAGTCACAGAGCATCTTAAACATCCCTATAAGGACATCCTTAGGGTGGAAAGGATCCCACTCTCCAAGAGAGATTAGCAGATCCTTCTGAGGCTGGCTCTCCCTCTCACTATAAACAGACATCTCATAGAAGAATACTCATTCATAAATAAAAGATTTAATATAACAGCCCTTAGTATTAAGCAGAGGTAGTAACTTGAGAACAGGGTTAACCTATTAGGTTGTTGAGAACTTGCTTATAAGCTCTTTTCATTCGTCTTCATATATTAAACGATTCCAACTACTTGGGACTGGAGGCTCAGATGCGTATCTAAGTCTGCTCCACGTGCCTGGCGTCGGCGGCTCAGTGTAATATTGCAGTCTTCTCCAGCCTACGAGAGGCGGCGGCAAAGTCCAAGGGTCAGGAAAGCGGCTTGACAGTATACGCCTAGACGCTAGGATTGTGCGAGGTTGAGCAATACGACGAGACTCAGTTTGACCATAATCAGCAGTATTCCTTGAACCACCCGTATAACCATGCTTTGTCCCTTGATGAAACAGGTGTGTTGCATAGGTATTTGCGCCAACACGGTATATTGGCACAGCTTATTCATCCCAAACGAACGTGATGTCTGAAGGTTGCAGAATCACGGCAACAGGTGTTATGAGCGCAAGACCCTCACCTGGCGGTATCTCTATGGGTTCAGCAAAAACCCAGATGAATCCTGAACCAACCGCGGCAGGTAGGTTTGCCCTAGCCAAAATTACACCTGTCAAAGTAGGTTGAACTGTGTAAGCGGCTAAATCAAGCAATGCACCGGACTGCGGAGCTATTTGCGGTGTTTCAAGACAGTTAGATGCGTCTGGTGTTATGGTTGAACCTGGTGTTCCTCTGGCAGTAGCTCGTTGTATGGCATGGTTATCCGCTGTTGCCACCGTCTTGAAAACCCAGATTTCTCTAACTTTTATTTTCTTCGTGGATGAAGGGTTCCAAAGCATCGCGGCGCAATGATTAGCTGTTGCTGCCGTAGCTGCCGATCTTCCGCCGACTGAGTATCTTGGCATTTAACCCACCTCTTCATCTTTATTTAGCTTCTTCAGTTGTTAGTTCAGTTGTTAGTTCAGTTGTTAGTTTAGCGTCTTTCTTTAGTCCGCCTCCAGCAGGGACTATTGCGTGTCCCATTAACTGCTCATACTTGGCTCTGAGCAACTCGAACCTTAACATTTCAAGGACAAAAAGAGTGTTTTGGATTGTGGCTTTCTTTTCCGCTATGACTTCGGCTAGGGCGTTGTGAAGTTCTTCGGATTCCCTGTTCTTTTCTTCTTGGTAGACCTGCTCGAAACGTTTCAGCATCTTCTTTGCGTCAACCATAAGATCACGCAACGTAAATGTATGGGTGGCTGTCCGCGGAGGAAAAATATATTTGTCCATTTACTGGTGTTGAAGGCGGGGTAGCTTCCACATCCAGCACCATCTTGTCTGCCTGTTTCTGATTGAAGTCTAAGTTTGCTTGTAACGGTCCCAAAGCATGCTTATGGTCTGCTCTGACGAATTTGTTAGCTGTACCTACAGCGGCGGCTCCGCCATCCACAGGAGCTAAGTCGCCGACTAAGGCTTCTGGAACGTGGTGCTTGTGGTCTTGTCTAGCGGCTTCAGTGGCACTGCCAGCAGATGCTGCGTTGAAGTCTACGTCTACTGGCGCTGTATCACTAAGTACAGCTGCATCTCCCTCTAACAAGATTTTCTTCCAACTCATCCTCCATCTTTTCCTCCATTTTTACGTTTTGTAAAGTTTTAAACGTTTCGCAACGGTATCCCACCAAAGGTCCCCCTCATTCGGCTGGAGGGGAGGTAGGGGTCCAATATAGATGTTGTTGAAGCCTAAATTTTTTTGCTGTGCAACTTGGTTTAAGTGTTGAGCAACGCTTTTACTCAACTTTTTCACCTACAATCCATGCATAATAGCTTTTTTCTATGAAGAATCCGTCACAGAGCACCCCGAACACATGGTCTGAAATGTCGTTGTTATAGGCTACCCATTCTATTTTGCTGTGGAAGGGTATTCCCCTTGCGTATTCTTTTGGGCTGTTGATTTCTCCAATCACATATTCGATTTTTCTAGGATAGTAGTCTATGAACCATTCTAGGCTAGTGTTTGGGTACCAGTCGTTTGCCACTTGATTTATGATGCCGACTAGAAGTTCGGGCTGTGGGTTTTCAAGCTTGAAAACTGTGTCGTGTTGTCCTGCCTTTACTGTTTTATATTGGTATTTTAATTCAGGCTTAAACGTGCGAGTCGTTGGACCTATAAAAGCTATGTATGCATTAAGCTTCTCCGTTAAGTCCTCTAGCCTTCCGCAAAGTTCGTCTAGAAGGATTGTTTGAAGCACAAGTGGATCAACTGTTTTCCTAAGTTTTTGAAATTCTTCAAGGCGTTTAGACAAGGCTTTTTGCCTCCCGTTTTACAATAATTTCTCGGTGTCGCCCCTTGTAATCGGTCCAAGTCCACTTTTCCTCGTTTGCATAAACTTGCTGTGGAGAGGATTGATAAGTTAGAGGTGTAGTGTGTTGTGCGAAAAACCAGAATAGTGCTATTCCTACTGGGATGCCTATGAGTAGCCCTGCAAGGATTAGCCAGTCTTTTTCAGTCACAGTTTTCCATCTCCAATTTAAATATCGAGGGAAGCGGAATTAAAGGTTTTAGCTCCCACGAAGAAGTAAAGCTTTTATGGTGATTGTAATGTGGAACGGATTAACGATAGGCGACAGCAGAATCGAAAACCCCAAACTCTATAAACCCCATAGCATATTAGTAGATGAAGCCAGAGAACCTTAAACCCTCGATGAAGGTAGCGAGTATAGATGGAGCTCCCTATACTCATTCATAAATAAAAGATTTAATATAACAGCCCTTAGTATTAAGCAGAGGTAGTAACTTGAGAACAGGGTTAACCTATTATGGAAACTATCAGGACTGGTCAGGCATTCCGGACTCTGTTTTAGATAGAGACTTCGCCAGATTCCAGAACGATGGAATAAAGCTGATACTCCTCCCTGTCTTCTGGAACTCGGCTGAGGGCTCCACTCCTGGAAGCTACAAGACGGAGGTCTTCTCACGGCTAAACCACATCATAGACAAGGCCAGAGAATACGGTATAAAAGTAGTCATGAACATTCACACTTGGTACACAGGCACAAATGTCCCTAGCTATGCTGAAAACCAGCGTAACACGATCGTGAATTCAACCATAAGGCAATACTGGCTTAACTTCGTAAAGTACTTCATAAGGGCTCTGGACAAGGAGAATGTTGAAAGTTTCCAAGTATTCAATGAACTCAGCTATCACTCGTGGAGCATGAATGTAACTCAAGACCAGTTCTACGATTTCTGCATATCAACGTTTGAGGCTGCCAGAAGCGTCACATACAAGCCTATCAGCGCTAGATGGGGCGGAGATGGTACTAACGGTATGGAGGACAGGTTCTACGGGATATTTGACTACTTCTGCACCAACTATTATGATGCCTACAACGAGCCATCCCAGCTCCAGAACATATTCAACAAGGTTAGACTCTATAACAGAGATCTCTGGATAACAGAGTATGGTTTAGCAACAAGTGATGACCAAGCCCAAGCACAGCGGTACGAGAGCAACCTCTCCCTATTTAAATCGGTCGGAATACATACAGCGGTGAATTGGTGGTGGAGCGGGCTGAGAGGTGTCGGTGAGACCCGCTACAATATAGCGGATGGATCAGGCAATCCAAGGCCAGCATACTACGTCGTCGTGAGTTATAACGAAGGGGAAGTGTTTCTTCTAGTATCTATCACCAGCTCTCCGATAAGAGTAACCGTAAATGTAAATGGAAGAGACTATGCAACAGATACATCTATACTCGTTACCGCCGGAAGCACAATATCCATAACATATCCTGAAGAGGTGGAATCATGAAATACGTCTTAGACAAGCTCAAGATAGACGGAGTCCAAGTCCAAAACCCGATTACGCTTACTGTAGACAGAAATCTTAATGTTATAGGAGAATACAAACAATTATTGGTAAAAATGGTCAAGAT
>Ga0272448_1005923_pt1 | contig 13329 bp, 11 predicted proteins | sample YNPCB0191_FD_202220 | JGI IMG/M metagenome (GOLD analysis project Ga0272448, IMG submission 202220) | Hot spring sediment microbial communities from Yellowstone National Park, WY, United States - YNP-CB-019-1 | ecosystem: Environmental > Aquatic > Thermal springs > Hot (42-90C) > Sediment...
GATCATATCCTTTATGGCCTGTTTCTTGGCTTCAAAATTCATCGTATTGTCGTTGGCGATCTTTTCGAAGTTTGCCATCAGGTCATTGAACCGTTCCTCCCTGAAAGCAACGTTCTCGGCATACTGCTGTTCGAAAAAGGAGATGAGGCCGTTCTTTTCCTCGTCTGTCAGCGCCTTGACTCGTGCCAGTCTCTCTTTCAGATAAGCGATATTTTCCTCGTGCTGCTTCTGGAAGAAAGCCTTGTTCTCGTTGTACTGGGCGGTTCTGTGCTGTTCGACGGCTTCTATCTTTTCTTTTTGCAATTCGCCTTTGATCTGCTGCCTGAACTCCTGGTTCTCCTTCTTCTGCTCTTCGAAATGGGCCTTGGTCTCCTCCCTCTGGGCAGCCCAATGCCCCTCTTCGCATATCGCCGGACGCGTGCCGACAACCAGCGCCCCTGAAACAGCCGCAACAAGACCTGCAATGTGTTTCATCTCTTCTTCCCTCCTCAGTTTTGTCGCGACAACTGTTGTCGTGCTCCGTTCATACAAACGGATGAGGCCGCGCATTATTGTCCCTCTTTTGGAACATGGGGCAGAGGCATTTTTAAGACATCAGGCATCGACAGCGCAGCATCTGCGGCATCGGTGGCCGACAGAAAAGTACGGGTTCAACAAAACGCCCGGAAAACCTTGAGAATCGCCTCGGCTATTTCATCTATGTCTGTTTCAGTATAGAATCGGTTCATGGCAATCTGTATCCCGTTGTGCAGGATCCGCCTGTGCACAGGCGTTTGATCAACGCTGTACGTGTACGACCTGCCGTCGGGCTGAACAAGAGGATAGAACCGCCGGTCGTCGGCCAGCCAGGGGCGAACGACACGCTCCTGGAAGAGTCTGTTCTGGATAAGATCATAACGGCCGAACGAAACCGCATTTATGCCTTCCGCCTGCAGCGCCGAGACTATCTCATCCCGGCCCGCATTCATGACCGACGGGTCAACTTCGACAAGCGTCCACCAATAAGTGCTGTATCCGCCGGGCAGAGCCTGCATCATGCGGCCGCCCTTCAACCCCTTCAGCCGCCGCTCCAGCCGCGCGCCCAACGCATGGCATCTGCGCGTGATTTCATTCACCCGTTCCAATTGCGCGCAAGCCACAGCTCCCTGAAGCTCGCTCATCCTGTAGTTCATGCCGTGATGCGCCTGGTTCAGGGAGCGATCGAAAAACCTGTCGTAATACTTGTCCGCGTAGTTGCTCACCCGCCTGTACAGGTCGGGGTCGTCGAGAACGACAAAACCTCCGTCGCCTGTGGATATGTGCTTGAAGTCGTTGGTGGAGAAGCACGCCGCCAGCCCGAAGGAACCAGCCCGCCTGCCTTTGAGCCGCGTTCCCCACGCCTGAGCGCAGTCCTCGATCACGGCTATTCCCCTTTTGGAACACCACTCTGCGATCTCGCCGGCCGGCGCGGGGTACCCGGCCAGGTGAATCACCAGCACCGCCTTCGTGCGCGGCGTCACTCGGGCCGCAACCGTCTCAACGGTTGGTTGCAGATTTTCGTCATAATCGCAGAACACAGGCACGGCTCCCTCCTCGATGACACCCAGAGCAGACCCGTAATCCGTGTGAGGCGTCATGATCACCTCGTCGCCCGGCCCTATTCCGGCAGCAATGCAGCCCAAATGAACCGCTGCGCTGCCACTCGTGCAGGCAACCGCATATCGGCGGCCTGTGTATTTTTTCATCATCTCGCAGGCGCGCTTCACGAAGGTTCCGCTCGCGTAGAACAGCGTGTTGCTGTCGAGCGCCTTCTTCAGATAAAGCATCTCATTGCCGGCGAACCGCCTGCCGGAGCCGCAGGGAGTCCGCTTGGCCTTTGGCCCTCCGTGTATTGCCGGCTTCGATGTGTCAACGCGCCTGACACCGGTTCTCATCCTCTCATCTCCTTTCCTCACGAGGGCATCGCATCCTGCACCCTCATGCCGGGCTCGGGAATTACGACTCTTTCCGCCCCAAGATCGCGCAACCCGGCCGCAAGAGACTCCGCGGCCTGCCGCTCGCCGTGCACCACGAAGGCCGCTTCCACACGCGGCCCCATTTCCGCAAAATAGTCCATCAATTCATCCCTGTCCGCGTGCGCGCTCAGGGCGTTGATCGTGTGAACGCGCGCCCGCACCTGGTATTCGTCGCCGAACATCCGCACAGCGCCGGCTCCATCAACTATCCGCCTTCCAAGTGTGTTCTCGGCCTGGTACCCGACAAACAGGATGATGTTCCGGGGATCGCCTATTGTATTCATGAGGTGATGGACGATCCTGCCGCCTTCGCACATGCCAGACGAGGAAATGATTATCATGGGGCCGCTCATCCCGTTGAGCGCCTTGGATTCCTCGGTTGTCTCGACATATCGAACGCTTCCGAAATGGAATGGCTGGTTTCCGCCCGCCAGCATGGCGGCAGCCTCGCCGTCGTAGCACTCCGTATGGCGTTCGTACACGGCCGTTGCCCTGGAGGAGAGAGGGCTGTCCACATAAACCGGCACATCAGGAATCCTCCCCTGTTCATGCAGTTCGTGCAGATAATAGAGCAGCTCCTGCGTGCGCCCCACGCTGAAAGAGGGAATCACAAGTTTGGCTTGCTGACGTACAATGTCGTCAATGAAACCCTTGAGCCTTCCTGTCACGTCAGCCTTGGGCGGATGCGTCCTGTCGCCATATGTGGATTCGGTGATAAGCACATCCACATCCCGCACAACTTCCGGATCATGCAATATGGGCATGTCCCTCCTGCCCATGTCGCCGGTGAAAAACAGCCTCTTCCGCGACCCCGCGCCGTTTTCCACGTCAATTGTCACAGTCGCCGACCCCAGCAAATGCCCTGCTTCGTGAAACGCCGCAGAAACTCCCTCGACAATTTCGATTCTGCTGCCGTAGGGAACATCACTGAAAAGGGACAAAGCCGGATCAACGTCCTCCGGCGTGTAGAGAGGCTCGAATGGATTCTTCCCCTGCTGCAACCGTTTCTTGTTGGCGAAAGCCACGTCCTTCACCTGCAGATGGGCGGAATCTCTCAGCATTATGTCGCACAGGTCCCGCGTGGCCGGCGTGGCGTATATCCTGCCGCGAAACCCCTGCTTCACGAGCGTCGGGAGATTGCCGCTGTGATCAATATGCGCATGCGAAAGGACAACGGCGTCTATGGAGGCCGGCGCAAAGGGAAAGTTGCGGTTCCTTTCAAACGCCTCCTTGCGATGGCCCTGCATCAGGCCGCACTCGAGCAGGATCCTCTTCCCCCTGACCTCGACGAGATGCATCGAACCGGTTGTCGTCAGCGCCGCGCCGTAGAACGTTATGTCCATACATCCTCCCCAATCTGGACGTCCGGACGGCCAGACCCCTGATTTTAAACGCGAAGAGCCTGTCCGCCATTCCGTAACCGAGTTTCAGACCGCAAACCCTGCGCGCCTGAGCGTTTCCGGGGTGATTCCCTGCCTGCCTCCGAACATCCTCTCAACCGCGGCTCTCGCCGCCTTTGCCATGATGTCCACCTCAATGTTCATCAGGTCTCCCTCGACGCGATCCCTGAGGCTGGTGTTTTCCCATGTGTGCGGAATTATGTGGACTGCGAATCCCTCCTGGCCGGGTTCGACAACCGTGAGACTTATCCCGTCCAGCGCGACAGACCCCTTGGGCGCTATGTCCACCATGATGTCCCTGCCGCACTCAATTTCAAGCACCCTGTCCGCGCCCCTGCGCCGGATCCGCCGGAGGCGGGCCATGCCATCAACATGCCCCAACACGATGTGGCCTCCAATTCGGTCGCCGGCTCTCAGCGCCCGCTCAAGATTCACAAGGGCGCCCTTCCGCAGTCTTCCCAGGGTGGTTTTCCCGGCAGTCTCCTCCAGGAGATCGCATTCGAACGAGCCGTCCGTGGCCGACACCACGGTCAGGCATACGCCCTGCACGGCGATGCTCTCCCCCACTGCAAGAGGTTCATTCCATGCGTCATGTTTCACCAGGGCCCGCAGCATCCCTGCTTTTCGCTGCGCGCCATTCCACAGTCCGACTTTCTCGACCAGTCCCGTGAACATCTCAGCAGCCCTCCGACCGGCTTCCGCCGCGCCTTTGCGCCATGCCACTCTCAGTCTCCGCCGTGACGAGTATATCCTCTCCTGTCCGTTCCACCGAAAGAAACCTGAGCCTCGGCATCCTGTTCAACCGCCAGCCTGGTCCGTTGAAAGCCGGAATGCTGCGGCCGCCGCCAAGCAGACGCGGCGCAATGAAGAAAACATACCTGTCAGCCAGCCCCTGCCGCGCGATCTCGTAAGCCAGCCGTCCTCCTCCCTCGCAAAGCACATGCAGGATGCCGAAACGTCCGAGCCGCCTCAGCAGCGCTTTCAGTCTCACCCTCCCTCCCCCGGCGGACGGCAGAATCCAAACCCTCGCCCCTTTCCTTGAACACTCTGCCAGCCGCCGTTCCGCGCGGGAGCGGACGGTTGCCAAAATCGTCTGGCCCGCAAAATCATCGGCAAATACCCGCCAACGGGGGTCGGCTTCTCCGCGGCCGTCCACAATCACACGCCACAGCCTGCCCCGCGCATCGCCGGCAGAAACAAGGCTAGGGTCATCGGCCCGAACCGTGCCTGCTCCGACCATCACGGCGTCCACCCGCCGCCGCAAGGCTCTGACCATCTCTCTGGACTGCGGCGATGTTATCCACCTCGACGCTCCGGCGCCGTCCGCTATCCGCCCGTCAATCGTCATGCCCAGCTTCAGCGTCAGGAACGGAACTTTCTTCTCAACCCATTTCCGAAAAGGAGCAAGCAACTCCGACGCTTCCTCCTCGCAAACGCCCGAGGCGACTGCGATCCCGGCCTGCCGGAGAATCCGGGCCGCCCTTCCCCTGTTCACAGGATTGGGATCCGTGGCTGCATACACAACCTTCCGGACGCCGGCCGCGATTATAGCGTCCGTGCACGGCGGCGTGCGGCCGCGCGTGGAGCAGGGCTCCAGCGTGACGTACAGCGACGATCCCCGCGCGGCTTCGCCGGCTGCGGCGAGCGCAAGAATCTCCGCATGAGGCTCGCCCGCCCTCCTGTGGAACCCCCGGCCAATGATCATGCCGTTCTTCACGACCACCGCGCCCACCGGCGGATTCGGCCGGGTAGTCCCCTCGCCACGACGCGCGAGGCAAAGGGCCTCAAGCATGAATTCCCTGTCGTTCATCCCGGATCCAATGTTGGAGAAATGCCCAGACTGTATGAACCGTCACAGAGACACAACGCGAATTGAACGACCGACCACAAAAATGACCCTGTGCCGACAACTTTTTTCACCCAGCGTCTGCCTGACTGGGGCCAATCGCGGAATCCGGATTCATCGGTCCCTGGCCGCATCACGCTCTGAATCCGCAGCCCGTTCATCCGGGCCGCTGCCGCCTTCGCTTCCGCCGCCGGCTTCCCTGCGGATGGTGTCCAGAATGCCGTTCACGAAACGTCCCGATTCGTCCGTTCCGAAATATTTTGCTATGTCAACCGCCTCGTTTATCACGACCGCCGGCGGCGTGTCGCGCTGGTGGATCATCTCATACACCGCCATTCTCAGGACATTCCGCTCCACCGAGCCCATCCGCGACAGACGCCAGTGTTTCGCATGGCGGCTTATCATGCCATCTATCTCCCTCATGTTCGCCGCCACTCCGCGCACGAGCGCCTCGGCAAAGTCGCGGGCCCTGCCCGATGCGCGCGATTCCTTTCTGAACCCCGCAAAGAGCTCATCCAGCTCGACAGGATTCGCGTCGAGATGGAACAGCATCTGGAATGCCCACTCTCTCGCCTGTCTCCGCGTCGCCATTCCCCAGCGTCCCCCCGCGCGCCGGAATCGCCGGCCGCTCAACGTGTCGAAGCCAGCGCCTTGAACAGATTCGCCATTTCGATGGCCGCCTCTGCAGCCTGCCAGCCCTTGTTGCCGGCCTTCGTTCCGCACCGCTCGATCGCCTGCTCGAGATTGTCCGCCGCCACCACTCCGTTGATTACAGGAACCCCTGAATCCAGCGCTATTGACGCCAGGGATCTGGAGACCTGCGAGTTTATCAGTTCCGCATGCGTCGTGGCGCCCTGCACCACCACGCCAAGGGCCACAATTGCGTTGAACCGTCCGCTTTCTGCCATTCTCTTCACAGCCTGCGGAATCTCGTTTGAGCCCGGCACCCAGGCCACCGTTATATCCTCCTCGCGCCCTCCGTGCCTGACAAGGCAGTCAATCGCACCGTCCTTCAGGTGCCGCGTCAGGAAATCGTTGAAACGGCTCACCACCAGGCCGAAGGTCAGGCCCGCTCCCGACAGATTTGCCGATATTTCTCTCGCCGCCATTCCGCACCTCCTCCTTGTTTGTCCTATAACAAATGACCGAGCTTCTCCTTCTTGGTCCGCAGATAATTGTCGCTGTAAGGCGTAGGCTCGACAATCAACGGCACACGCTCCACCACCTTCAGCCCGTACCCCTCCAGGCCGACGATCTTTCTCGGATTGTTGGTCAGCAATCTGATCTCCTTCAGACCGATATCGCAGAGAATCTGCGCGCCGACGCCGTACTCCCTCAGATCCGGCGGAAAGCCGAGCTTAAGGTTCGCCTCCACGGTGTCCAGCCCCTTGTCCTGAAGGGCGTAAGCATGAATCTTGTTCGCAAGCCCTATGCCGCGGCCCTCCTGCCGCATGTACAGAATGACGCCGCGCTCCTCGCGCGCCACCATCGTCATGGCCGCGTGCAATTGATTCCCGCAGTCGCACCGCAAGGACCCAAGCACGTCGCCAGTCAGACATTCGCTGTGCACACGAACAAGGGGCGGAGGCATCCCGGAAACATCGCCCATCACGAGCGCGACATGGTGATCCCCCTCGGCGATGGACCTGTAAAGCCGCAGGCTGAACCTGCCGTAGCGTGTGGGAAGGTCCGTGGCTCTCACGAACTCGACAAGCCGCTCTTTTCGGCTCCGGTATGCGATCAAGTCGGCGACGGATGTCATGAGCAGGCGGTGTGTGCGCGCAAGCTCCGCCAGTTCGTTGAGCCGGGCCATCTGGCCGTCGTCCCTGAGAACCTCGCAAATGACCGCCGCCGGTTTCAAACCTGCCAGCCGCGCCAAATCCACCGACGCCTCTGTATGCCCCGCCCTGCGCAACACGCCCCCCTCCTTCGCCTCAAGCGGGAAAGTATGGCCGGGGCTCACCAGATCTCCCGGCCTTGATTTGTCGTCCACAAGCACTGCTACGGTCCTCGCCCGATCATGCGCGCTGATGCCTGTTGTTATCCCATGCGCGGCGTCAACCGATTCCATGAAAGCCGTCTTGAACGCGTCCCCGTCGCCGCGCGTTGTCATTCTTCCTATGCCCAGAGCCTCAAGACGCTCTCGCGTCAGCGCGACACATATCAGTCCGCGCCCGTACTTGGCCATGAAGTTGATGGCATCGGGCGTAACTTTCTCGGCCGCCACAACGAGGTCTCCCTCGTTCTCCCTGTTTTCGTCGTCGGTGACGATGACTATTTCACCTCGGCTGAACGCCTCGATCACCTTTTCGACCGGATCGAACATTCCCGCCTCCAGAAAACAAAAAGCGGCCATGCCGGACGGGTATACACCGGACATGCCGCTCCCCTGCGCAGTCTGTCTCCTCCCGTCCGGACTGTACCGTCGGCCACGGAATCTCACCGTGTCAGTCCAGGGGCTCATGCCCCGGAGTCGCGGGCTTTACCGCCGGTAGGGAATCGGCACGCCGATGTTCTGCTCCCCGCATGCCCAACCCTGTCCCGAAGACATTGCGCGAAAACAAAAAAACATAAACCTGCGCGCTTGTTACCACAGACACGCCCTGGCTGCAATCGTTTTTCTCCACACCCGCAACCAGGGCGCTGAGAGCATCATGAGGAAAGCCGCCGCAGCGTTTTCAGAGACTTCGTTATTTCCAGCCTGTTCGGACATGCTTTCTCGCAACGGCCGCATTCCCTGCACGCGGATGCGCCGACCTTCGGATCAATGCCCTTCAGTGAGTTGCGGACGTGTTCCTCGAGCCCGAAAGCCTTCCACATGCGGTACAACTCCATGTGCCTCGGAATGTCAATGCCCTGCGGACAGGGCATGCAGTAGCGGCATCCAGTGCATATTCGGCCGCCCAGCCTGCTGTCCAGTTTCTCCAGAACCGCCTGCATCCTGCGCCGCTCTTCGTCAGCCCGCTCCGGATCGAAATTGAAAACAGTCACAACGTTTTCCTCGAGCTGTTCGAGCGTGTTCATTCCCGAACAGGCTGTGCTGACCCACGGGTTCGACAGAACGAAGCGAAGCGCCACCGCAGGAGTCGGCATATCAAGGCCGAGTTCCTTCTTGATGATTTCCGCCCCGGTTGACAGCACCCCGCCGGCCACCGGGCACATTGCGACAACCCCGATCCCCAGTTCGCCCGCCCGCTTGATCAGCGGCTCGTAAGTCCTGTTCACCAGGTTGTACGGAACAGTTATAGAATCGAACAGGCCGGTCTCTATGCAGCGGATGAAATTCTCCGGCGTGTCGTGGCCCGTGAACCCGACATGGCGGATCAATCCCTCGTCCTGGGCCTTCCTTATCGCTTCGAGCGCTCCCCCTCTTTTCAGCAGATGCGGCATCATGCCCCAGGAAAACCATCCCACCTGAAAAAACTTGAAGTGGCTGATTCCGAGTATGTCCAGTTGGCGCTCGATTTCCCTGCGGAACCCGCAGGCGGTTGTCTCCGGCCTCACTCCCTCCTTGCCCGATATGATGATCCCGCCAGTTTTTCCCCGAAGTCCCCCGGCGGTTCTGTGCTGGCATGTTCCGCCAAGATAATACCGCGTGGTCTCGAAATAGTTCACGCCGAGTTCAACGGCCCGCGACAGGAGCCTCGCGTTGAGCTCCGGATTGTCGTAGAGCCTCATGCAGCCGAAGGACAGGGCCGAAACCCTCAGGCCGGTCCTGCCGAACGGCCTGTAACGCATCGTCTTCGGATTTTCCAGAAGAGCATCATCCCATGCAAGACGCATCGTTCACCTCCTTGCGCTCCAGCGCCGAAGGACCGGATCGGCCAGTCTGCGCACATCCCCGCCTAACAGTATCAACGCGGCTCCAAACCACACCGCCGCTCCGACGGCCGTCGCAAGCGCCAGCCAGGCGGCCTCCGCCCATTTGGCCGCGCCCCCTCCTCCGGCCGTCGCCATGCCCATTCCGGCCAAAACGGCCTTTGCCGCAGCCGCTCCCGCCGCTGACGCGCAAATAGAACGCAGAGTGACCCATCCTATCGCGGGCCATCCCGCGCTTCCAGTGTGTTTCCGCAATATCCGCGCCAGAACAATCACGCATGCAAAGCTGCTCACAGTGGTAGCAGCCGCCACCCCCACATGCCGATAGCCTTCCGGAAGCGTCGCAAGAAACCGGACATTCAGCGCCGCATTCAACCCCAGCGAGGCTGCACTGACTTTCACCAGCGTTCTGGGCTTCTGCAGCGCGTAAAAAGCGGCGGCCAGGGATTTTTGCGCCGCGAAAGCGAAAAGCCCCGGCGCATACGCCATGAGCGCCCGCGTGGTCCAGACGGCGGAGGTTTCATCGAAACGCCCGCCCTTCCATGAAAAAATCGCTCTCACCAGCTCCGGGCCGAGGGCCATTATGAAAATCGCGGCCGGCGCAATTACCACCGCCAGATGCCTGAGCGCCGCATGCAGCGTCGAGCGCAGCGACTCTATGTCTCGCCTGGCAGCATCCTCTGAAAAAGTCGGCAGCAGAACAGTTCCCATCGCCGTTCCGAAAAGGCTCAGGGGGAGATAGACGATCCGCTGGGCATAAGTGAGGGCGGCAGGCGCCCATGGAGCGGCGACAACCGCGAACACATTGTCGGTCAGAACGCTGACCTGATACACGCCGAACCCCATCGCCACAGGCGCCATGAGCCTCACGATCCGCCGGGCCTTTTCGTCGCGCCACCCGGCACCCACTTCCGCCGTCACTCCGGCCCGCTTGAGCGCGCCGGCAAGCAGAAGCACCTGGATCGCGCCCGCAGCCACCACGCCCCACGCCACAAGGCTGATCCTTTCCCATAAGCCGCCCGCCAGGGGGCACAGCCCGGCCAACACGGCCATCACCACTATATTCAGAACCGCCGGCATCGCCGCCGCCAGCGCGAACATCCTGTGCGCGTTCAGAACCGCCATCCCGAACGCGCTGACGCACACAAAAAACACGTAGGGGAACATGATCCTGCCGAGCTGCGCAATCGCCGCCACGCGGGGCCACACGGCCGCTGTCGAAAGCCAGGCCATCAGGCCCACGCCGGCTGCTGATACCGCGGCCAGCACGACAAGCAGCAGCCCGAATATCCTGCCGGCGAGCCTGTGAGCGGCCTGCGGCCCTTCCCGCTCGAGCGTCTCGGAATAAACCGGAATGAAAGCGGCCGAGAGAGCGCCCTCGCCGAGAAGATACCGCAGGACATTCGGAATCTGAAAGGCAACGTCAAAGGCCGATTTGGCAAGGGAAGTTCCGAAAAAAACCGCCATGAGAATTTCGCGGGCCAGGCCCAGAACCCTGCACAACGCGGTGAAAACAGCTATCACGGCCGCAGATGCCGCAATGCTCCGACCGCCCCGCGACCCCTCGAGCCGGCATCCCGCATCGTCATTGGCCGGACTCATCTCCGCAACACCTCCAGCGCGGCGGCGGCGGCCTCTTCCGGTCTTATTGACGCCAGAACTTCCGAGGCTGTGCGCGACGTCCTCCCCACGAACCTGGAATGAGGAGCGCCAGGCGCCGTGAGTATCCTGTGCCCCCTGCCGAGAGGACCTGTCACGGAAGGGTCGGTGATCCCGAATATGGCCACAACCGGCGTTCCGACAGCCGCGGACAGGTGCATGCCGCCGCTATCGTTGCACAGTGTCAACCGGCACATGCCCAAAAGCGCGGCAAGCTCCCGCAGATTCAACTCGCCGCAAAGGTTGACGCAATGCGGCGCTGCGAGCGATGCGACGCGCTCGCACACTCCGCGTTCAGAGGCAGAGCCCAGCACCGCGGCCCGCGCGGGCGCCTCCCTGCAAATACGCATGATCGTCTCGGCAAAATATTCCGGCGGCCATCTCTTTGCCGGCCCGCGCGCAGCGCCCGGAAAAACGGCGATCCACGCTCCTTTACGCGCGTCCGGCAATCTGCCTTCCGCGTTTGCCCGCGCCTCATCCGGAATGACAAGACGCGGCGGCGCCGGTTCCTCGCCGCCCGCGCCGGCAATCTCGAGATATTCAGCCGCCTGATGCCGCCTGGAACCCCGCAGAGAAACGACATCGGTAAGCATCCACACTCTCCAATGCCCCTTGGCGCCGACTCTTATGGGAATGCCCGCGAGGTATGCGATGAACGCCGAGCGGAACGAGTTCGGAAAAATCACAGCCGCTGACGCGTTCACGCGCCTTACGGCCAGCGCAGCGCCCAGGAAACCAAAACCGGACGTGTCCGCTGCGACGACCTCCTCGACAGCTTCGCACATTCTCCACAAATCTGCCAGCCATGGCCTGACAACCGCGACAATGTGCGGTCGGCCCAGCTTGCGGCGCAGCGCCTCCACTGCAGGCATGCTCATCACGCAATCGCCCAGCCAGTTCGGGCTGAACACCGCTATCTTTCCGTCTACCGGAAGCATATGCGCGACAGGCATGTGCGAAAATCCTCCGCCCCGCTGAGTATCTCGATGTCAACCCTCAGAAAATAGATCGGAACATCGCAACGCTCCAGCCTGGGAAACCTTACGGCGTCCTTCTCCGTGGTGACTATGGCCGCGGCGCCGGCTTTCCTGCTGCAGTTCACTATGTCAATGATCTCCTGCTGGGTGTATCTGTGATGGTCGGCGAAGCGATGGCGGTCGAGAATGACGGCGCCCCTTGACTCTATGGCCGACTCGAAACTCGCCGGCGCCGCTATGCCCGAAACGACCGCCACCGGCAGGCCGCGCAGCCATTCGAGATCCTTCAACTCCGATGTGTAGAGATGTTTCAGGTGCCGCGGGCAGTGCTTGCACTCGACTATTTCAGCCCTTGGATTGATTTCCCTGAGTCTTGCCTTCAGTTCGGCGGAGCCTGTGCCGTCGGACTTGGTGATGAAAATGAAGTCAGCCCTGCTTATGTTGGGGATCGGCTCCCGCAGGATCCCGCGCGGCAGCACAAACTCGTTCCCGAACGGATTCGTCCTGTCAACCAGCACGATCTCCACCCGATGCTTCAGGCTCAGATACTGGAAACCGTCGTCGAGAATCAGCGTGTCGCATCCGAACCTGCTGATAGCGTGCCGCCCGCTTCTCACGCGATTCTTGTCCACCAGCACGACCACTTCCGGCAGGTTTGACGCCAGCATGTAGGGCTCGTCGCCGCTCATCAGGGAATCGAGGAGAAGCTTGCTGCCGTCAGATACAACACGCGGAAGAGTCCATCTGCCCTCACCCGTTATCTTGTCAACAAGAAGTTCCCACAGTGTGGGCTCCAGCTTCTTGTAACCGCGGCTGAGCACCGCTACGCGCCTGCCGGCCTTCTGCAGTTCCCTCGCAAAGACCTCCACCACAGGCGTCTTGCCCGTCCCGCCGACCGTGAGATTCCCGACGCTTATCACCTGGCAGCCGAGAGCGTGGTGCCTCAAAATCCCCTTTGCGTACAGGAAAAGCCTGAGTTGCACGATGCCCGTGTAGAGGTAGGAAAGGTAACGCAGCACGACAAGCAGAACTCGCACCCCGCCCGTGAAATCCTTCTCGGGCCGCCTGCGTTGTATCAACAGCTCAATGTATCGCTCGAGCCGCTCAAATCTGTTGCCTCTTGCCACGCCCGATCCCCCTTTGCCGCCCTGCGCAACCCTGCCCGGAACGACCGACTGCTCAGACTATGACAACCCATTCAGCATGTCGAGACCGCCCTTGCAAAGCTGCGCCTGTGTTCCGCGATTTTTCCTGCCACATAAGAGCGCCGCTCATCATCGCTCCGGCATGCGTGAGCAGCTGGCGGGATAGTGCGGTTGTTGGCGTAGTCACGATGTTACGGCAGTCTGGAGAATGTATGAAGTCCGTTTTGCTGCCAGGAGCCGATGAACTCGCATCCGTTGTCGGTACGTATTGTGACAGAGCTGGGGCAGGCAGATATGCAAGTAATCCTTTAACCCCCATCCTCCCTAAACAACGAATCCCCTTAAGGGGGTTACCATGTCCCTTCCGTGTTCCAGGGAAGTCATTTTTAGACCAAGGAGGGTACATCGTAACCCCCAGGATGGGAAGTGGGTAGTGTGAGGGCGTGAGGTTTAGGGAGGATGGATTCGAGGAATATAGGTTGGAGCATG
>Ga0272448_1005924_pt1 | contig 13326 bp, 14 predicted proteins | sample YNPCB0191_FD_202220 | JGI IMG/M metagenome (GOLD analysis project Ga0272448, IMG submission 202220) | Hot spring sediment microbial communities from Yellowstone National Park, WY, United States - YNP-CB-019-1 | ecosystem: Environmental > Aquatic > Thermal springs > Hot (42-90C) > Sediment...
TAAGAGAGAGATTTCCAGAGATAAATGAAGGTGTGCTTAATCTACCACCAATAAGGCTTGAAAACTTACTTGAGCTATGCTATAAAGAAAAAGACAAAGGTGGATACGATGTACCTATATCAGTCCAGTTGCCCTTTAAAAATACTTGACAGAATAAATTTAAAGAAGTAAACTAAGAAAAAAAGGAGGGCGAGGTGAAAAAATGCGCAGCTAAAAAGAAAATAGTTAATTTTAAATTCTTTGCCCCTTCAGCTAAGAAAGTAGCGGTAGCGGGTACTTTTAATAATTGGGATACAGATTCTTTATTAGCCAAGAAAGACTCAAAAGGCAACTGGACCGCAAAAGTAAGTCTTCCACCAGGAAGATACGAATATAAATTTGTAGTGGATGGTAATTGGATGGAAGATCCTAACTGTAAATTGCGCGTTCCCAATCCCTTAGGTAGCCATAATTCTGTTTTAGAGATAAAGTAAAAAGTTACAAGTTTTTCAATCCAAATCCAAAAGCCTATCTCCCCAGAGGATAGTTCTTCTTTCTTAAAGTAATTTTTTAAGTTAAATTACCCTTTCATAACTTTCCCTAAAATATGAAAATAAAAGTAAAACCCGAAGATTTTATAGTTAATGAAGAAGCAAAGATAAGCTTTAGAAAGAGAGGAAAATATAAAGTTTATCTCCTGACAAAAAGAAATTTTAATACCGTCGATGTTTTAATAAAATTATCTAAAAAATTGAGGGTTCCTCTTTGTAAATTTTCATACGGAGGAAGAAAGGATAAGTACGGATTAACTACACAGTATATAACCGTAGAAGGGAGAAAGGTTGATTATATAAAAGAAAAATCTTTTGAAATTAAATACATAGGAGACGCGGAAAGACCGATGGGTCCAGATTTAATCCTCTCTAATGAGTTTAAAATTACTATTCGAGATTTGGATAAAAAAGAGATAGAGAAATCTTTAGATAGTTTAGAATTTATTAAAAATTATGGTTTTCCAAATTACTTCGATGACCAGAGATTTGGGAGTTATTCCCCACAACAGGGGTTTTTTGCTGAGAAATTAATAAGAAAAGAATTTAATGGAGCGATAAAAATTTACCTTACCGCCATCTACCTTAAGGATAAAAAGGAAGAAAAATTAAGAAAGAGATTTTTCTGGGAGAATTGGGGGAATTGGTCTAAATGTCTTGAAAAAACAAAAACAAATTTTGAAAAAAAGGCATTCAAGATGCTTTCAAGAGAGGGGAAAGAATCTTTTTTAAAAATAATAAATTTAATCCCCCAAGATGAGATGAGTATGTTTTTCTCTGCTTATCAGGCCTATCTTTGGAATATTCTTGTAGAGAGATTAATCAGAGTTTATAGCAGAGATTTAGTAGAGTATAAAGGGAATTATTGGAGTTATATATTTTATGATTCTAAAGAGACTTTTTTATATCTTAAAGATTTATCTTTACCTTTTGCTTCTTCAAAAACAAAAATGCCCGATGAGTTAACCGATAAGATATACAAAGAAATACTTAAAGAACGCGGAATAAAACCCAGTTATTTTAATTTAAGAAAGTTTAGAAAAGTTTATTTTAAACCTACACAGAGAAAAGCAATTATTGTTCCTCAGATAAAGAATTTTTCCATTTCCGATGATGAAATCTACAGAGGCAAAAGTATTCTCTATTTAAACTTTTCTCTTCCACGAGGCAGTTATGCCACTATGTTGATTAAAAGATTAATGGCTAATTAATTATGGCCCTTTCCTTTTCAAATCGCTTCCTCCCCAAGATTACTAAAAGTTGAAGGGTTTATAAATGTTTGATATAATTATGTTTAGTTATTTTGCGCTCGTAGCTCAATTGGATAGAGCGCCAGTCTTCGGAACTGGATGTTGGGAGTTCGACTCTCCCCGAGCGCGCAAATTTAATTTCTCTTTAAATCTTCTTTAAAAAAATACCTTCCAAAAGATTTGACCTTTTATATATTTAAGGTATAATTTAAATCTGGGCCACTTTGGTTTAGTTATAATGTATAAATTTAAGTATGAAATATTGGGAGAAAAAAGAGTTAGTAAGGAATTTACGAAAGCAAGGTTTAAGTTATAGAGAAATAAGAGAAAAAATCAAATTTACTATTGCAAAAAGTACAATTAGTAATTGGTGCAAAGATATCGAGTTAACCGTAGAACAAAAAGACAGGTTAGATAAACTTTTTCAAGATGGGAGTTATAAAGGAAGACTTTTAGGAGCGAAGACTATTCAAACAAAAAGAGCATTAGAAATTAAAAGGATTAAAGAAAAAGCAAGCCAAGAAATTTTACCTTTGAGTGAAAATGAGTTTTGGATAGCAGGTTTAATGCTCTATTGGGCCGAGGGAGATAAGAAACATAAAGTAGGGATATCTAATTCGGATCCTGAACTAATCCGATTTATGATGCGATGGTTTAGAAGAATATGCGGTGTTTCTGATAATAGATTTAAGGTTCATTTAAATATTCATTCTGGACAAAATGAAAATGAAATAAAAAAATTTTGGTCGAAAGTAATAGGTCTCCCCGTTTCTCAATTCGGAAAAAGTTATATCAAAAAAGAAGGTACAGGTTATCGAAAAAATATTTTATATAATGGAACTATAAAAATTTCTATCTGCGATAAAAATCTTTTATATAAAATTCTTGGTTGGATTGAGGGGGTAATCAAAAAGATAGGGCCGTTAGCTCAATTGGAAGTAGCACCTGCCTCTTAAGCAGGGGGTTGCAGGTTCGATTCCTGCACGGCCCACTTAACTATGAAGAATTACGAATTAATAGAACATACTGCGGATATCGGTATAAGGCTAAAGGCTAAAGACCTAAAAGAACTTTTTAAAAATACCGCTTTGGCAATGTTTGAAATAATGGCAGAGAAAAAGTCACCCGTCACCCGACACCAGTCACCAGTTAAAAGAATTATGATTAAGCAGAAAGCGCAGGATTTGGAAGAACTTTTTGTAAATTGGTTAAATGAACTGCTTTCTTTATCTTCAACAAAAGAGTTGATTTTTTCTGATTTTAAGATAAATAAATTAGATAAGAATAATTTAGAAGCAGAGGCATTGGGAGAGGATATTAAAAATTATAAAGTAAATATGGAAATTAAAGCAGCAACTTATCATGCCTTAAAGATTGAAGATAAAGGTGATTTTTGGCAGGCGGAGGTGATTTTTGATGTCTGATATCTGGCAAGGTCCTTTAGAGAAGATCGATGATTATCGGTGGCGTATCCCTAAAAGTTATAAACCGGGGATGCGTGTGGATGGGATTATCTATGCGGATGAAAAATTATTAAAAGATATCCGTCAGGATAAAGCACCTGAGCAGGTTGCCAATGTTGCGTTTTTGCCTGGAATTGTTAAAGCATCTTTGGCAATGCCAGATATTCATTGGGGATACGGTCCTTCTATCGGTGCAGTCTTTGCTACGGATATCAGTAAAGATGGGATAATTACTCCTGCAGGTGTAGGCTTCGATATAAACTGCGGAGTAAGGTTATTGAAGACAAATTTTCAGTATGATGAAATAAAGGATAAAATCGAAGATTTAATTACCGTATTATTTGAGATGGTTCCTGCAGGTGTGGGTTCAAAAGGTGAAATTAGAGTTTCGGAAAGAGAGGAAAGAGAGATTTTAATTAAAGGAGCAAAATGGGCGGTAGAAAAGGGATACGGTACTGAAGAGGATTTAGAATGCACTGAAGAGTATGGGGCAATGGAAGGTGCTGATCCTTCTGCAGTTTCACCTCGTGCCTATGAGAGAGGAAAAGCGCAATCCGGAACATTAGGTTCAGGTAATCATTTTTTGGAGATTCAGGTAATCGATCAACTCTATGACCGCCAAATTTGTGACGAGTTTGGTTTGACTTTAGGTCAGATTACCATTATGATTCATTCTGGTTCGCGTGGCTTTGGATACCAGATCTGCGATGATTATACTCGCAGTATGATCCACTGTTTAACTAAATACAATATCCATGTTCCTGACCGTCAACTTGCCTGTGCACCTTTTAATTCTCCCGAGGGGAAAGCATATTTTAGTGCGATGAAGTGTGCAGCAAACTATGCCTGGAATAACCGGCAATGTCTGATGTATTTAGTGCGTAAAGGTTTTGAGAAGGTCTTTGGGATAAGTTGGGAGAAGATGGGGATGTATTTAATTTATGATGTTGCTCATAATATCGCTAAAGTAGAAAAACATATTGTAGATGCAAAGGAGATGACTTTGTGTGTACATAGAAAAGGAGCAACCCGTGCCTTTGGCCCTGGGCATCCCGCATTGCCTGAGCGATACAAAAAAACAGGTCAACCGGTAATTATCCCTGGAGATATGGGAAGGAATTCTTATCTTTTGGTAGGCACTCAAAAAGCGATGGAGGAGACTTTTGGAAGCACCTGTCACGGTGCAGGTAGAGTAAAATCCCGCACCGCTGCCACTAAATCTATTGATGTAAATCAACTCTTAAAGGAGCTTAAGGCAAAAGGGATTACGGTTAGAGCTTCAGGAAAAGGTACAATTGTTGAAGAAGCACCCCAGGCCTACAAAGATGTAAATGATGTAGTTGATGTTGTACATAATGCGGGTATTTCCAAAAGAGTCTGTAGGATGAAGCCCTTAGGAGTAATTAAGGGATGAGAAAAAATCAAGCTATATTATGGAAGGAAATTTTGGATTTAGGGGTGGAGTCTTGTTTAGCGTTCTTGTGTAAACGAAAGTCTAAGCAAGAAGTCTTAAGAGAGCTAAAAGAAAGATAGAAAAAGATTTAAAGGAATATATTAAAACAAAATGCTTGATCTAAAATTTATCCGCAATAATTTAGATTTGGTAAAAAAATCTATTCGAGAGCGTGGGCTTAATTTGGATTTAGATAAATTAATTCAGTTAGATGATCGAAGAAGAAAAATCCTTTTTGATTTAGAAAACTTAAGGGCAAAGAGAAATAAAATTAACGATGAGATATCATCTTTGTTAAAAGAAAAGAAAGACCCCCAAGAGAAGATTAATTCGATGAGAAAATTATCAGAAGAGATTGACCATTTAGAAGACGATTTAAAAAAGGTTCAGGAAGAACTTGATTATTTTCTTTTAAATATCCCCAACATTCCTCACCCTTCAGTTCCCAGAGGCGACCAAACAAAAAAAGAGATTATTCGCAGTTGGGGAAAGATTCGTCATTTTGATTTTAAACCTTTAACTCATATCGAACTGGCAGAGGCTTTAGATATTATCGATTTTAAAAGAGCAAGCAAAATCTGTGGCTCAAATTTTGTGCTTTATAAAAATTGGGGAGCAAAACTGGAGAGAGCGCTTTTTAATTTTATGTTAGATTTACATACAAAAAAACATGGTTATATAGAAGTATTTCCTCCTTTTTTGGTGAATCGTATTTCTATGACTGGAACCGGCCAACTTCCCAAATTAGAAGAGGATATGTATAGATTGAAAGATGATGATTATTTTCTTATTCCTACTGCAGAGGTTCCGGTAACCAATATATTTAGGGAGGAGATTTTAGATGAAGAGGATTTACCCATTTATCTTACCGCCTACACCGCCTGTTTCAGAAGAGAAGCGGGTTCTTATGGTAAAGAGACTAAAGGTTTAGTGCGGGTGCATCAGTTTGATAAGGTGGAGTTAGTAAAATTTGTAAAACCTGAGAGTTCCTATGAGGAGTTGGAAAAATTGGTTAAGGATGCAGAAGAGGTTTTACAACTTTTGGGACTTCCCTATCGGGTAGTTTTGCTTCCCACTGAGGATTTGAGTTTCTCTGCTTCTAAATGTTATGACTTAGAGGCATATGCTTGTGGCTTGGATAGATGGCTTGAGGTATCCAGTTGTTCAAATTTTGAAGATTTTCAAGCGCGTAGAGCAAATATCCGGTACCGTAGTAAAGATAAAAAATTAAATTATGTGCATACTTTAAACGGTTCAGGCGTGGCTTTGGCAAGAACTCTAATCTGTATTTTAGAGAATTATCAAAATAGGGACGGCTCAATAACTATTCCCGAAGTTTTAAGACCATACTTAGATGGAAAAGAATCTATCCCCTGAAGAAAAAATCTTTCAGCCTTCAAAAATTGAAAAAATAGTCCAGAAGTTATTGGTAGTTTTAAAATTATTCTTAGGGATTTTACTGCTTCCTTTTGTATATAGTTCTACTAAGGTATTTTTAGAGCAGCTTTTTAATATAGAATTAAAGAATGCGTTTTTTTCAGGAATAGCCTTTTTCCTTCTGATTTATCTTTTTATTTGGGAACCCGCAGTGATTTATAAAAAGGGACAGAGGTTTGTTCAGATTATCTTTGGATTTTTTTCTCCTTTAATTAAAGTTGCACCGTATCTTTTACCTATATATACTATCTTTTCGTTTTTACTTTATTTTTTATTTTTATTAATATTTAAAAATCAGCAATTATTAGAGAGTTTTATGTTTTTATTTGGATTAACCATTTCCTTTCATCTTGTGTTTAGTGCAAAATCTTTGAAATCAAAACCCTCTGATTATTTAAAGGCAAATTATATCTTTGGCTTTTCCTTCGTTTGGTTGGTAAATATTATTATTTTATCTTTTGGTTTCAATCTTATTTTTAAAGAATATTCTTTTGTTGATTTCTTTAATCAAACTTTTAAATTTGGTTTAGAGATATATAAAGCAGTCTTTAAACAGCTTTTCTTATAATTGATAAAAATTTGGAGGCGTGCCAGAGTGGTTGAATGGGCCTGTCTTGAAAACAGGTATCCCGAGGAATCGGGATCAGGGGTTCGAATCCTCTCGCCTCCGCCAGACTACGCTAAGCAGGTAGTGATTCTTACGAAGCAAGCTTCGTCTGATAAACCAGACTACGCTAAGCAGGTAGGAAACTTTTACGAAGTAAGCTTCGTCTGGTAAATCGGTTTAAGATATTAAATGAAAATAACGAACTCAACGAACATAACGAATATGGGAGAGGTGCGAGAGCGGTCGAATCGGCACGACTGGAAATCGTGTAGGTACCCAAAAGGTGCCTCCTGGGTTCGAATCCCAGCCTCTCCGCCAGACTACGCTTAGCAAGTAAGCGATTCTTAAGAAGCAAGCTTCGTCTGGTAAACCAGACTACGCTTAGCAAGTAAGCGATTCTTAAGAAGCAAGCTTCGTCTGGTAAACCAGACTACGCTTAGTAGGTAGGAAACTCTTACGAAGGTAAGCTTCGACTGGTAAGCCAGACTACGCTTGCAGGTAGCTAATCAAAGTAGTAAGCTTCGTCTGGCTAAGGTATATAGAAACCGAAAAATGTGGTATGTGTATATCTTGAGAAGTGAAAGATATAAAAAATATACTTATGTTGGTTCTACAAATAACCTCAATCGAAGATTATCGGAACATAATAGTAAAGAAAGTAAATTATCCACAGCACCTTATCAACCATTGGAATTGATTGGTTATATAGCTTTAAAAGACGAGAGGAAGGCTAGGGCATTAGAGAAATATTTGAAAAGTGGTTCAGGCAGAGCTTTTTTGAAGAAAAGAATTTTACCTGACGAAGCCTAAAGGCGTAGTCAGGCCCAGCCTCTCCGCCAAAATTAGTAGTTAGTAGTCAGTAGTTAGGGGTTAGGGATTTAGAAGTTTAGGGAGTTAGGTAAGTTAGGTGAGTTAGGAAGTATGATAACGAAAATAACGAACTAAACGAACATAACGAATATGGGAGAGATGCCGGAGTGGTCGAACGGGGACGCCTCGAAAGCGTCTATCCCGAAATCTCGGGATCGCAGGTTCGAATCCTGCTCTCTCCGCCAGACTACGCTAAGCAAGTAAGCGATTCTTACGAAGCAAGCTTCGTCTGGTTTGAAAATTTTGGATATTAACTAAGAAAGGAGTAAGTTGTGGATAGAGAAAGGATTGAGATAGAAAATGAGATTTTGGAAAAATTAAAAGGTAAGATTTATTTAACCCAACCTTACGATAAAAGAAAAGAAATAATATTTGAGGCATTCTTAGAGGTCTATAATAGCGAGCGCTGTAAGAGATTTATAAGTAGAGTAGGAGGGTTAGAGTTAGAAACATTCTTTAAGGAATTTTTATCTTATGGGATGATTGAAGAATTTTTACAAGACCCTGAGGTTGAGGATATAATGATAAATTCCTTAAGTCCTATATATATCCATAAAACTTTCCAAGGTTTGGTAAAAACTGATAAAAGATTTGAAAGCCGTGATGAGTTAGAGCTCTTTATAAAAAAATTAGTAATATTTTCTGGAAGAGATAATGTAAGAAAAATAAATAATATAGAGTTAAGCGAGATAAAGGGAAGGGTAAATATTATCTATTCTCCTTTTGGACCTCAGATTACTATTACGCGCGCCAAAGAAAAACCTTTAAGTATTATCCATTTGATAGAGAATCGTACTTTAAATGCTCAGATTGCAGGTCAACTTTGGCTTTATGTAGAAGGTTTAGGAATAAGACCAGCAAATATTCTTATTTCCGGTGGTCCGGGTTCAGGGAAAACTACTCTGCTTAATGCGCTTTTTAGTTTTATCCCTGAATCAGAAAGATTGGTAGTGATTGAAGATACATTAGAATTAAACACTGATTACGAAGGGAATTGTTCACGTTTGGAAAGTGATGAGGAATTGACTTTAGCGGATTTAGTAAAGAATTCTTTGAGGATGCGTCCGGATAGAATAATTATCGGTGAGGTAAGGGGAAGAGAGGCGCAGGATATGATGACCGCAATGAATATCGGAAAATACTGTATGGGTACTTTACATGCTTCTACTGCCAGAGAGACGATTATGCGTCTTGAGAATGAGCCGATGAATGTGCCAGAGGTTTTGTTAAATCTTATTGATGTGATTATTATTATGAAAAGGTATAATATAAAAGGAGAAGTCTTTCGTGCTTTAGGTGAGATAGTAGAAACTGCCGGGATAGAAAGAAAAATGGTTTTACTTTCGCAACTGTGGTCTTATGATCCAATAAAGCGAGAGTTTCGTGAGACGATGGTCTCTAGTGTCTATAGGGATAAACTTGCCCAGATGAGTGGTAGGACTTCCAAAGAGATAATCAATGAGATAAATTTAAGGGCAAAATTACTTAATATTCTATTGGAAAGAAATATTAAAGATATAGCAGAGGTATCAAAATTTTGTCGGTCTTTTAATAAAGACCCACGCGGTACAGTTAAACAGTTAGGTTTAGATTACGAAAAATTATTAGAGGGATAATTTTGCGCCTGTAGCTCAATTGGATAGAGCACTGGTCTACGGAACCAGGTGTTGCTGGTTCGACTCCAGCCAGGCGCACCAGACTACGCTAAGCAGGTAAGATATTCTTGAGAAGTAAGCTTCGTCTGGTAAACCAACAGAATATTTTAGCAGATAGTAGTTAGGTTTTAATTAAGTAGTGAGGCAGTTATGGGGAAGATCGATGAGATTTATATGTCGGAGGCAATAAAGGAAGCAGAGAAAGCATTTGAGGAAGATGAAGTTCCTGTAGGTTGTGTGATTGTTTATCAGAGAAAGATTATTGCGCGCGCTCACAATCAAGTAGAACGCCTTAGAGATCCCACTGCTCATGCAGAGATGTTAGCATTGACTTCTGCCACAAGTTATCTTAATAGTAAATGGTTGAATGAATGTTCTATATATGTTACAATTGAACCATGTTCTATGTGTGCAGGTGCTTTAGTTTTGGTGCGCATAAAAAACATTATCTTTGGTGCCTCTGACCCTAAAGCAGGTGCCTGTGGTTCAGTTTTGAATATTGCTAATCATAAAAGATTAAATCATCGGATAAAAGTTAAATCTGGGATATTGGAGCAAGAATGTAGTTCTTTATTGAAAGAGTTCTTTAAAAATAAGCGCATCCAACGAAATTAACGAAAATAACGAGATACGGAGAGGTGGCTGAGCGGTCGAAAGCAGTCGCCTGCTAAGCGATTGGCCTGGGAAACCGGGCCCCTGGGTTCGAATCCCAGCCTCTCCGCCAGACTACGCTAAGCAGGTAGTTACTCTTACGAAGCAAGCTTCGTCTGGTGAACCAGACTACGCTAAGCAGGTAAGCTTAATCGTAGTAGTAAGCTTCGTCTGGTAAACCGGTAGAATTAACTTATTAAGCGAAAATAACGAACTAAACAAATTATGGAATATCAGGTTTTTGCTTTAAAATGGAGACCGCAGGATTTTGATGAGGTAGTAGGACAGGAGCATATCATTACTAATTTAAAAAATGCTATTTTAAAAAATCGCATACCTTATGCTTTTTTATTTTCTGGACCGCATGGTGTCGGTAAAACCTCAGTGGCAAGAATTTTAGCTAAAAGTCTTAATTGTCAACAAGGTCCAACTATAAAACCCTGTCAAAAATGTTCTAACTGTATAGAGATTACTGAAGCGCGCAGTCTTGATGTAATCGAGATAGATGGTGCTTCTAATCGCGGGATCGATGAAATAAGGGCATTAAGAGAAAATGTAAAGTTTGCCCCTACGAAAAGCCGTTTTAAGATTTACATTATTGATGAAGTCCATATGTTGACTACCGAAGCATTCAATGCGCTTTTGAAGACCTTAGAAGAACCGCCTTCCTTTGTAAAATTTATCTTTGCTACCACCCAACCGCATAAGGTAATACCGACGATAATTTCGCGCTGTCAGCGTTTCAATTTTAAACGCATACCTTTAAATAAAATAATCCAACAGTTAAAAAAGATAATCACTCAACAGAATATTCAGTTATCCGATGAAATCCTCTTATCTATTGCGAAAGCCAGTCAAGGTTCTTTAAGGGATGCGGAGTCTTTGTTAGACCAGGTTATTTCTTTTAAAGGAGAAAAACTTTCTACAGAAGAGGTAATTTCTGTTTTAGGTATGGTCGAAATAGAGATACTTTTTTCTCTTACCGATTTAATTATCCAAAAGGATCCTCAAGGATTAATTAAATTTTTAAATAAAATTATTCAAGAAGGTAAAGACTTAGGGGTTCTATTGAGCAATCTGATTGAGCATTTCCGCAATCTTTTGATTGCCCGTATTTCTAAACAGGATTTTAGTATTTTAGATTTGCCCTTAGAAGTTTCTCAGAGATTATATCAGCAAAGCCAAGCCTTTAGCGTAGAGGAATTGATAAGTTTTTTTAACGCATTGGTAAATATTCAGGAGATGACCAAAAAGATAGATTCTTTAAGTATCCCTTTGGAAGTAGGATTAATTAAGTTATGCTATCAGAAAAAATCGACGAGCAAAGAGAATGTTTTGTTTTCTCAAGAAGAAAAATTATCTACCCCTACAGTTGATAAAGAGGAGACCAAAAAGGTAACCACTGATAAAGAAGAGTTAGAAAATGATCCTAAAGAGTCTGCCTCTATTGATAGCATTATTAAGCTTGAGGAAGTAAGTGAGCGTTGGCCTGAAGTTATCGATTTTTTAAAAGAGAAAAAGATGTCTGTGGCTTCCTATTTGCAAGGGGGGATTCTTAAAGAGATAAAAAATAATGATACTTTAGTTATCGCCTTTGCTAAAGATAACTCCTTTCATAAAGAATTTTTGGAGAAGAAAGAAAACAGGGAAATCATTGAAAAGGCAATTGAATCTATATTTAAAGTAAGGTTAAAATTGAATTTGGTTGTCTCTAAAGAAGAAACCGCTAAAAAAGAAGAAAACCCATTCATTAAATCTATCTTGGAGACTTTTAACGCCCGACCTATAAATAGAGAATTATGAGTTTTTATCCAAAAGTAATTGATAACCTTATTGAAAGGTTGATTAAACTTCCCGGGATTGGTAGGCGTTCTGCGGAGCGGATGGTAAGGTATATATTGGGAGCCTCTTTTGATGAGATAAGATCTTTGGCCAACTCTATTATGGAAGTAAAAGAGAGTGTAAAATTATGTAAGATCTGTAATAACCTTTCCGAAGGAGAGACCTGTTTAATATGTCGGGATAATAGCCGTCAGCGCTCAGTTATCTGTGTTGTAGAAAATCATAGCGATGTAATTGCGATTGAAAAAACCGGTTCTTTTAAGGGGCTTTATCATGTACTTTTAGGCTCCATTTCACCTTTAGAAGGAAAAGGTCCGAATGATTTAAAAATAGATGGTTTGCTTAAAAGGATAAAAGAGGAAAATATCCAAGAAGTAATTATTGCCACTGATATAGATACAGAAGGAGAAACTACCGCTCTTTATCTTAATAAACTACTTAAACCATTAGGAGTAAAGATTACTAGGATTGGTATAGGCGTTCCTTTCGGTTCTAATTTAGAATATATAGACCCTTCTACTTTAGCGCATGCTTTAGAGTCTCGGCGTCAGATTTAAATTGACAAACAAAAATAAATTTTTATAATAAAAATAAATTCTGTTCTTTAAAAATCATTCCCCCGTAGCTCAGCTGGTCCCGAATGAAGCGACTCATAAATGCAGTGTAGCTTCGGGATGCCGATTCTTCGGCATAGAGCGAGTGGCTGAATATGCATTACTTATATATACTTAAAAGTATAGATTCAGACAAATATTATATAGGTGAAACCAAAAACTTAGAACGTCGACTAATTCAACATCAAAAAGGTAAAACAAGTTTTGGAGCAAGAAATAAAAATATAGTCTTAATATACAAGCAAGAATTTGAAAATAGAAGCCAAGCAAAGAAATTAGAAAGTTTTCTTAAAAGACAGAAAAGCCATTTGTTCATTGACAGATTTATAAAAGGAGAAATCATTCCCCCGTAGCTCAGCTGGTAGAGCGAGTGGCTGTGCCCGAGGAGCGAAGCAAAAAAGCGCAGCTTCTACGGGAAACCGTAGATGAAATCCCGAATGAAGCGACTCGAAAAAGAGTAGAGCATCGGGATGCCGAATGTAGTAAATCCATAGAAGTGTCTCTTCGGCATACCGATACTTCGGGATGCCGAAGGTAGATTACTAGTATTTACTACATTCGGCAAAGCGGGCTAATTCAGGGGAGCCCCGAATTTTCGGGGTAATCCTGAGCTAACCTCCGAATATTTTAGGATATTCGGAGAAATGTGCAGAGACTATACACCCGCCTCCCGTAACGTAAAGTCGTGGGAGAAGATATAGTCCAAGCCTGATAGTAATATCAGGGCACTTGTAACCACCAGGTCCGAGGTTCGAGTCCTCGCGGGGGAGCCAACCTACACGAAGATGCGAAAGTCTTGTCCTCTTGGTTAACAAAAGAGGCAGGGCTTTCGCATTCTTTGTTTTCAGGCAGGATAGGGATGGTCATTTGCAGGCGGATTTTATTTTTGTTATAGACATCGATGCGTTTGACGATAGACTGAATAAGCAACTTCTTTTCACCAACCTCAAGTTT
>Ga0272448_1005925_pt1 | contig 13326 bp, 12 predicted proteins | sample YNPCB0191_FD_202220 | JGI IMG/M metagenome (GOLD analysis project Ga0272448, IMG submission 202220) | Hot spring sediment microbial communities from Yellowstone National Park, WY, United States - YNP-CB-019-1 | ecosystem: Environmental > Aquatic > Thermal springs > Hot (42-90C) > Sediment...
GGAAGTGTTGTTGTTATGAGGGCTGATACAGGCGAGATTTTAGCTTTAGCAAATTATTCTAAAGATAATTCAAATAGAAACTTCGCGATATGCGACAGTTTTGAACCGGGTTCTGTTTTTAAAATAGTTACTCTTTTAACTTCAATAGAGAGTGGTAAATTTAGTGATGACTATAAGGTATTTTGTGAAAATGGAGAGTATAAAATACAAGGAACAACATTACACGATTGGAAGCCTTATGGATTATTGAGTTTTAAAGAGGTTTTCAAAAAATCAAGTAATATAGGTGTTGCAAAGATTGCCAATATCTTAGGTAAGTCTGCAATATATAATTATATAAAAAAATTTGGATTTGGAGAAAAAACCGGAATTGATTTTTTTGGTGAAGTACCGGGCAAAATAAAACCACCTCATATGTGGTCAAAAACTTCTAATTATATTATTCCTATTGGACAAGAGGTTTCTGTTAATCTTATGCAATTAGTTATTGCTTTTGCAAGTGTTGCAAATGGTGGTTATTTAACTAAACCATATCTTTTAAAAAATATAGATTCTGATTTTTTATCTAAAGAGATAAAATTTGAAAAGAAAAAGATTTTTTCTGATAATACTGTTGAAAGAGCAAAGAAAATTCTTATAGAGGTAGTAGAAGATGGAACAGGGGCTTTGGCTAAGGTGAATGGATTAACTATCGGCGGAAAAACAGGTACTGCTCAGGTTTATGATCCATCTATAGGTAAATATTCCTTTAAAGATTATAGAGCCTCATTTATAGGTTTTATAGATAATTTAGAATTTCCTATAGTTATAGGTGTATCTATATTTGGTCCAAAAAAATCACATTTTGGAGGGGTTGTTGCTGCTCCGCTTTTTAAAAAAATAGCAGAAAAAATAGCTTTATATTTTGGTTTTAAAAATGAGACTAAAAGAAATATTTAAAAATTTATCAATAGATTCTAATTTAGAGATAAAAGATTTATCCGTAGATCCAAGAAATGTTTTAAAGAATACTCTCTTTTTTATAAAAGGTGGTAAAAATTTTGATATTTTTTCTATATTAAATAGTATAAAGAAAGAGAACGTTTCTGTTTTTGTTGCCTCTTATAAAGATAAAGATAAGTTAATAGATCTAATCAAGGATAAGCCTGTTATTTTTGTAAAAGATATAGATAGAGAAATAAAAAGAATTAGTAATCTTTTTTATGGATTTGATAATAAATATTTTAAATGTATAGCAATAACCGGAACAAATGGAAAGACTACAACAGCTACTCTAATTTGGTATTTACTTAAAAAATTAAATAAAAGAGCCTCTTTAATCAGCACAGTAAAATATTGTATAAAAGATAAAGAATTACAAGCCCTATACACAACACCGGATTATATTTTTTTAAGAAAGATATTTAAAGAGATTAAAGAGACAAACGATGAATTTGTGGTTATGGAGGCTTCTTCTCACGGCATAGAACAGAATAGATTAGAAGGTATTAAATTTTTAAGATGTATATTTACAAATTTAAGCAGAGATCATTTAGATTATCATAAAACAATGACTAGTTATTTTAATGCGAAAAGAAAGTTATTCATTACAAATAAAAGTGCTATTCCAATAATTAACATTGATGATTTTTATGGAAGAAAACTTATAAGAGAATTTAAAAATAGTATTACTTACGGAACCCGTTTTAAATGCGATTTTTTTGCAAAAAATATTGTTTTATATAAAGATAGAACAGAGTTTGATTTGTTGTATAAAGATAATATATATCATATAAAATCAATACTTTTAGGTAGATACAATGTTTTAAATATATTGGCTGCTGTTGCTTGTATTTCTTCTTTAGATTTTGATATTAGAGATTTTATAGAATTTATAATATCTTTTAAAGGTGCAGATGGTAGATTAGAAAAAGTTATAGAGGATATTTTTGTAGATTACGCTCATACACCAGATGCATTAAAAAAAGTTTTAGCAACTTTAAGAGAAATAGGTTATAAAAAAATTATATGTGTTTTTGGTTGCGGAGGCAATAGAGATAAAGGAAAGAGAAAAATGATGGGAAAAATTGCTTCTTTTTATGCAGATTTTTCTTTTGTCACATCTGATAATCCAAGGAAAGAAGATCCGGAAGTTATATGCAGACAAATAATAACTGGTTTTAAGAAAGATAATTATAAAGTTATATTGGATAGATATGAAGCTATTAAGTCCGCTATTAAATTTTACTTTGACAATAAAAAAGATACCTGTATATTAATAGCAGGAAAAGGACATGAAGATTATCAGATAATAGAAGATAAAAGAATTCCATTTAAAGATAAAGAAGTGGTAAAGGAAATTATTAAAAATGGTAATTTCTGATTTTAAAGTATTAGAGAGAATAATAAAACCTAAAAAAATAAAAAATATTTATCATTTTAAACCAATCGCAGGATTTTCTATTGATTCCCGTTCAATTAAAGAAAACGAGGCTTTTATTGCATTAAAAGGAAAATATAAAGATGGCCATGATTTTATTAATGATGCGATTAAAAAAAATGTATCTTTGGTAATTTCTGAGAGAGAAGTTTCTTTAAATAAAAACATACCAAATTTTATAGTAGATAGCACTTATTCTTCCTTAAAACAGATTATAAGATATATAAGAGATAAAAAAAGAAAAATGAATGTTATTGCCATTGCGGGTTCTGTTGGAAAAACCACTACAAAGGAGATGACAGCTTTTTTATTGGAAGAAAATTTTAAAATTTTAAAAAATTATAAAAGTGAAAATAATTTATTAGGTGTTGCCAAAACTTTTTTTTCTATTAAAGATGAAGATGTTTTAGTTATAGAATTAGGGACAAATAGAAGGGGAGAGATTGAAGAATTGACAGAATTAGTTTATCCGGATATTGGTATAATTACCTTTATAAAACCAGTTCACCTTCAGGGTTTAGGCTCATTAAAGGATGTATTCAACGAAAAGATATCTTTATTAAAGATTAATAAAGATATTAAAGCAGTTCTTAATATAGATGATTATTATTTAAGAAAGGTTAATTTTTGTAAAGTATATTGGTTTGGGAAAAACAAGAAAGCCAATTTATATGCAAAATTGCTTAAAAGGACTGATAATAATTGTATCTTTAAGGTAAATGATAATTTTTTACTTTCTTTAGCCTCGCCTTTTGATGGGTTTATATATAATGCTTTAGCTTCGATGTTGGCTTCTTCTATTTTTAAAATTGATATTGAATATTTAGCTGATAGGATTAGTAATTTTAGATTTCCACAATTTAGAATGCAGATTGATAAAATTAATGGTTTTTTAATTTTCAATGATGCTTATAATGCAAACCCTTATTCGTTTAGCGAATCTTTAAAACTTTTGAGAAGATTTAAAAATAGAAAGATAATCGTCATAGGAGATATGCTTGAACTTGGAGATTATAGCAAATATTACCATAAAATATTGGCGGATAAGATTTCTTGTTGTGATTTTGAATATTGTCTTGGTCTCGGAGAACACATAAAATATACTATAGATAAATTAAAAAAGTATGGTTATAATAATGTAAGGCATTTTTCTTCACATACAGAAATTGCAAAATTTATAAAAAGAAAAGCAAAAAAAGATTGGATGATTTTTCTAAAAGCTTCAAGATTTATTGGTTTAGAAAAGATAGTTGATTTATTAAAAAGTTAAAATGATTTATTATATTAATTTTTTAAGTAAGTATTTTTTCCCATTTAATGTAATCAAATATATTACATTTAGAAGTGGATGCGCTTTTATTACTTCTTTTCTTTTTGTGCTTATATTTTGGAAATTTACTCTTAATAGATTAAGACAGTTGCAGTTAACAGAAAAGATAGATATGTATGGACATGCTCACTTGGAGGAAATTTATAAAGATAAAAAAGGAACCCCGACAATGGGGGGGATTTTAATAATTTTTTCTGCAGTATTTTCAATTTTATTATGGGTAAGATTAGATAATTGTTTTATGTGGTTGGTATTGTTTAATATGGTTGTTTTAGGTGTGTTAGGATTGATAGATGATTTGCGTAAAACAAGGAAAGGGAAAGGGCTTTCCAGAAAAGAAAAATTATTAAGTCAAATTTTAGTAGGTTTGATTGTTGGATTTTTAATGTTTGTTAATAGAATGTCAACTAATTTGGATTTACCATTTTTTAAAAATATTGTAATAGACTTAGGATATTTTTATATTTTTTGGGTTATTCTTGTAATAGTTTCAAGTTCAAATGCTGTAAATTTTACTGATGGTTTAGATGGTTTGGCAATAGGAGCTTTGGTAATAAATTTTTTAATTTTTGGTTTACTTAGTTATATTACAGGTCATATAAATATTGCAAATTATTTGTTTTTGCCTTATATAAAAGAGGCAGCTGAATTATCTATAATTTGTTTTGCTTTGGTTGGTGCGGGTTTGGGTTTTTTATGGTTTAATTCTTATCCTGCCCAGATTTTTATGGGAGATGTTGGTGCGCTTTCTTTGGGAGGGACAATTGGTTTAATAGCACTTCTTATAAAAAAGGAGATTTTACTTATTATAAGTGGAGGATTATTTGTTATTGAAGCTTTAAGTGTAATTATACAGATTTTAAACGTTAAACTTTTTGGTAAAAAAGTTTTTAAAGCGGCACCAATTCATCACCATTTACAATTACTTGGTTTAAAAGAGTCAAAGATAATTATAAGACTATGGATTTTATGTATTATTTTAGCTGTTTTTACCCTCCTTACATTAAAGTTAAGATAATATGATAGATAATTTTAAAAAAATTTGTTTAATAGGTTGGGCTAAAAGTAATATTTCTTTATGCAGGGTTTTATTAAAATTAGAAAAAGAAGTAAGAGTTAGCGAAATAAGAGATATTAATAATTTTGATAATTTTTTGATAGATAGATTTTCAAAAGATGGAGTTAAGTTTGAATTTTCTGGGCATACTAAAGATTTTATAAAAGATTCAGATTTGATAGTTTTAAGTCCGGGTGTCCAATTGAATTCTTCTCCAATACAGATAGCGAAAGAATTAAACATACCGTATGTTGGAGAAATTGAAGTTGCCTTTTGGCTTACAAAAGCAAGATTTATTGCAATAACAGGAACAAGTGGCAAAACTACAACAACCTTTCTTACATACAAATTACTAAAAGAGAAATTCAAAAGAGTTTTTTTAGGAGGAAATATCGGAATTCCACTTTCTTCCTTTATCTTAAAAGCAAATAAGAATGATTTGATTGTTTTAGAGATTAGTTCTTTTCAATTACAGACAATAATGTCATTTCGCCCTTTTGTTGCTGCCTTATTAAACATAGAACCAAATCATTTAGATCATCATTCTTCATTTGAAGAGTATTTTTCTTCCAAGATGAATATTTTTAAAAATCAAAGAAAGGAAGATTATGCTGTTATAAATAAAAATATGTTTTTATTAAAAGAGGTAGAAAAGCATATAAGATCAAATATAGTTTATTTTTCTAAAGAGTTTCCAAATGAAGATTTTTCCTGTGCATATAGAATTGCAAGTATATTTAAAGTGGATAGAACTTTTGCTATTAATCTATTTTCAAAATTTAAAGGACTTTCACATCGTATGCAATTTATAAGAACAATAAACGGTATAAATTTTATAAATGATTCAAAATCTACCACTCCACTTTCTACAATCTGGGCATTAAAGCAATTAAAGGGTAAAACTATTCTTATTGCAGGTGGTAAAGATAAAGGTTTAGATTATTCAGTTATTATTCCACATTTAGGTAATGTAAAAAAGATAAATCTAATTGGAGAGGCGTCGTCTAAAATTAAAAAAACATTAAATGGTTATGTTTCTGTTGAAATATTTGGTTCACTTAAAGATGCCGTTATATCTTCTTTTAAAGAATTAGATAAAGGAAATATCTTATTTTCTCCTATGTGTTCAAGTTTTGATATGTTTTCTAATTATAAAGAAAGAGGCAGAAAATTTATAGAGATTGTAAAAAACATAAAAACTTAAAAAGTGGAGAACATAGATACAAAAGATTTATTGGCTAAAAAAAGGCGGTTTATTTTTTTTATTATATTGTCTTTAAATCTTTTTGGCTTATTGATGGTATATGAGGCTTCTAGTATATATGCTTATAATTTATTTAAAGATCCTGCCTACTTTTTTAAAAAACAGTTTATTTTTTCATTGATTGGGTTAATTTTATTTTTTTTAATGTTATATTTAAATTTAGAAGAATTAAAAAAAAATAGCAGAGTTTTATTATTATTTTCTATTTTTTTATTAGTAGCTGTATTTTTATTAGGTAAAAAAGCAGGCGGTGCAAAAAGATGGATAAATATTTTTGGTTTTAATTTTCAGGTTTCAGAGGTTTTAAAAATAACATACTTAATATATTGTTCAGAATACATTAGAAGAAAAAAACATTTGATAAATAATTTTAAAATAGGTCTTTTGCCATTATTTTTTATTTTAGGATTAATCTGCGGATTTTTAGTTTTAGAACCAGATTTAGGGACTGCTGTTTTTTGGGTTATGTGGACTTTATTGTTTTTATTTTTAAATAAAGCATCAAAAAGGCACATCTTTTTAATTGTTTTAATAGCCTTTATCAGTGTATTTTTTCTTATTAAGTTATACCCATATAGGTTTAGAAGAATTTTAGTTTTTTTTAATCCATTTGCAGAGCCATTAACGGCAGGATACCAAATTATTCAATCTCAAATTGGTTTTGCATCAGGTGGTCTTTTTGGTTTAGGATTTGGAGAAAGTAGACAAAAATTGTTTTTTTTACCAGCAGCACATACTGATTTTATTTTTTCAATAATAGCAGAGCAATTTGGTTTTTTAGGTTCTTTATTTTTAATTCTTATATTTTTTGTTCTTTTAAAGAATATGTTTAATATAGCTAAAATTCTAAATAATCCAAATGTTAATATTTTATATGGTATAACTCTAATATTATTTTTGGAAATTTTAATAAATATAGGTGTAAGTTGTGGTTTATTTCCAACAAAGGGTTTGCCTCTCCCTTTTATAAGTTATGGAGGAAGTAATTTAATTACACATTATATTCTTTTTGGATTGTTTTTTAATTTTTCAAGGCAAAAAGATGGAAATATTATTAGCGACAGATAGGAGTGCAGGTCATATATTTCCTGCGCTAACTTTAGCAAAAAAAATAAAAGAAAATAATAAAATATATTTTTTTGCCACTTCTAAATCATTGAATGAATATCTTAATAAGGATGAGTTTATAGTTTTAGGTAAAAGTTTTAACTTTAGAAATTTATTAATTGAAGGGGTTTTTAGATTTTTTGAAGCAATTTATATAATTCTTTTTAAAAGGCCAAAAAAAATTATCGGTTTTGGTGGAAGGGATAGTTTTTTTTTGGTTTTATTGGGTTCTATTTTTTGCATAGATACATTTATATATGAACCAAATGTTAAAATGGGAAGGGCAAATAAAATTTTATCTTATTTTGTAAAAAAGATATTTTTAGGTTTTCCTAATGATTCTATAAAAAAAGCAATAACAGTAGGTATACCTTTAAGAGAAAATATAAAAAGAATTCCAAAGAGTGAAGTTAAGAAAAAATTAGACTTTGATGATCACCCTGTTATATTTTTTTTTGGAGGTAGCCAAGGTTCTATGTTTATAAATAATTTAGCAATGCGTTTTGTAAATGACGTTGACTATAGATGTAATGTTATTCATATTGCAGGCAAAAAAGAATACTTTAAAATTAAAGGATTTTATAATAAAATAAATAAAAAGGTATTTTTAAAAGATTTTTTTTATAATATGGAAATACTTTATAGCGCAAGCGATTTGGTTATATCAAGAAGTGGAGCTAATACATTAGCTGAAATTTTTTATTATAATCTTCCTGCGATTTTAATACCACATCCTCTTGGTTTCGGACATCAGAAAGAAAATGCTTTTTATTTTTATAAAAAAAGAGCAGGAATTGTTTTTTTCCAGGATAATTTTTCTTTTGATGAGTTCAAAAAAGTTGTTAAGAAAATTTTATTTGATAAAGAATTTCAAGAAAATTTAAGAAAAAATTTAAAAGGTTTAAATTTAACGGTTGATATAAAAAATTTCTATAATAATATATATTATAAATTTTTATGTTAAAAAAATTTTATATTTTTTTAATTTTAAATTCTGTTTTTCTTATAACTTTTGCTAAAGAATTTAAAGAAAAAAAATCAGAACATTTTATAGTTTATTATGAACCTGAGGTTGATGAGTATTATGTGGATAGGATAATAGATAAGGCAGAATTAAATTACCGCAGAATTACAGAGGAATTTAGGTTGGTAAGGGATAAACTTTGGCTTTGGGAAAATAGAGCAAGGATTTATATCGCAAAAAACCAAGATAATTATTTGAATAAATTTAAATGCCCTAATTGGTCTGGTGGTTGTGTAAATTATAGAGATAAGATTATTTATACTTTTAAAGAACAAAACAATATTGATTATATACTTATTCATGAACTTACTCATATAATTTTTAGAGAATATGTTGGAGAAAGCAAACTCCCCTTATGGTTAGATGAAGGTATGGCTATGTATGTTGAATATAAATATATGGGAAAACCTTACGATACAGATATTATTGTAAAAAATGCTATAAAAAATAAAGACTATATAAAGTTTGTAGATCTTTCTAAAATTACATATTTTGATCTTATGAGTAAACCAAAAGGCTACGTAGACCTTTTTTATTCTCAATCATATTCTATAATAAATTATCTTATAGATAAATATTCTATGGATAATTTCAAACAGTTTCTTTATTTTTTAAGAAATAGTTATAATTTAGAGGATGCTTTAAAAAAATCTTTTTATTATTTTGATAATTTAGAAAAATTAGAAGAATTTTGGATAAGAAATTTTCTATGAAAAATATTTTAAAAGATGTTAAAAATATTTATTTGGTAGGCATAGGTGGCATTGGTATGAGCGCTTTGGCATTGTTATTAAAAGATAAAGGTTTTAATGTGAGAGGTTCAGATGTTTTTGAAAGTTATATTACAGATATGTTAAGAAAAAATGGTATAATGGTTGATATCGGACATAAAATAGAAGATATAGGAGAAGATACACAACTTATAATTTATTCTTCAGCTATAAAAGAAGATAATCCACAGATAAGATTTGCAAAAGAGAAAAATATTAATATTTTAAAAAGAGGAGAATTATTAGGTTTACTTTGTGAAGGTAATAATACCATAGCAATAAGTGGAAGTCATGGTAAAACTACAACAACGTCATTATTTACTTATGTTTTAAAATCTTTAGGTTTAAATGTTACAGCATTTATAGGAGGATTACCATTAAATTACTCTAAAAATGCTTGGCTTGGAGATAGTTATTTTGTTGTAGAGACAGACGAAAGTGATGGAAGTTTTCTTTTTATTAAAAGTTGGGTCTCTGTTATTACAAATATAGATTATGAACACTTGGATTATTATAAAGATATAAAAAGACTAAAAGAAAGTTTTTTAGAATTTGCATCTAATACAAGATATAAAGTTTTTGGTTGTGGAGATGATTTAAATACAAAAGAGATAATTAAGTTAGTTGACGGAATTTCTTATGGATTTGGGAAAGAAAACAAAATCAGGGCAGATAATTTTCATTTTGATGGAAGATTTAGTTGTTTTGATTTAATTATAGAGGATAAATTTATAAATAATATAAAAATACCACTTTTAGGAAAACATAATGTTTTAAATACATTATCTGTTTTAGGTTTTTTATTTTATACAGAAAAAGATTTAGATAGAGCAATATATTGCCTTAAAGATTTTAAAGGAACAAAAAGAAGATGTCAAATAAAAGAAAAAATTAATTCTATAACATTTATTGACGATTACGCGCATCACCCTACAGAAATACATAATACATTGGAGGCTTTACGTTTACTTTCTTTGAATAATAGACTTTTTGTTATTTTCCAGCCACATAGATTTTCAAGAGTAAAGGCTTTATATAAAGAATTCGGTAAATGTTTTTCTTGCGCAGACGAATTAGTGATTACAGATATTTATCCTGCATCGGAAGAGCCAATCAAAGATATAGATGTAAATTTACTTTTAGAAGAAATAAAGAAAAATTTTTTAAAACCCTTACATTATGTATCAAAAGAAAAACTAAAAAAGATAATCCCAGAACTTATAAAAGAAGGAGATTTTGTTGTTGGATTAGGTGCCGGTGATATTAATATTTTAATGGATGAGGTTATAGATGAGTTCAAAAAAGTTGGATTTAAAAAGGGAAGTTGATTTAAAAAAATTTACCACTATAAAGATAGGTGGGAAGGCAAAATATTTTTTTATAGCCCACAGCGATGATGATTTGATAAATATTTTAAATTCAGTTGATGACTATTATGTATTAGGTAATGGTTCAAATTTACTTATAAAAGATTCTTTTATATCTAAACCTATAATTAAATTAGGAAAAGAATTTAATTATATAAGAAAAAATAAAGAGACCATAGAGATTGGAGCTGCTACTACATTGTCTTATATTCTTAAATATTGCATAAAAAATAATCTTGGTGGATTTTCAAATTTAGCAGGTATTCCCGCTACTTTGGGAGGGATTATTTTTATGAATGCATCTGCCTTTGGAAGTGAACTACCAGATTATCTAAAAAAAGTTGAAGTTATTGACAGGAAAGGTAAAATATTTACTATTAAAAAAGAGAATATTTCTTTTGGTTATAGAACTTCTTCTCTAAGAGATTTTATTATTTTGAGAGCCTATTTTGATTTGCCTATGTCTTTTAATCTGAGAGAAGAGATAAACTATATTTTGGATAAAAGATATACATTTCAAGAATTTAATTTTCCAAGTTGTGGTTGTGTTTTTAAAAATCCAAAAGAAAAGCCAGCGGGATTGCTTATTGATTTATGCGGATTAAAAGGAAAAGAGAAAAATGGCGCACAAATTTCTTTAAAACATGCAAATTTTATAATCAACAAAAATAATGCAACATATAATGACGTCGATTATTTAATTGGCATAATAAAAGATAATGTCTATAAAAAATTTAATATAAAATTAGAAGAGGAGATAAAACGTTGGTCTTAAAAGTTATAAAAAAATTAATTTTCATTTTATTATTATATAGCATAAATACATACCCACAAGATTACAAAACATTTTATAATTCCAATGAAAACTTTGAATATTCTATAGATTATCCAAAAGATTGCGAGATTATAAAAACAGAAAGAGCAGTAAAGTTTATATTAACACAAAGTAATAAATCCAAATCAAAAGGTAATATTATAATAATTGTTAATAATATTTCCCCTTTTAAAGATTTTGAAGAATTTGAAAAATTTTGGCTAAAGGGTATTTCTTCTAATTTAGAAGATTTTGAACTTATAGTTGAGGGTAGAATTATGGTAGATAACAAAGTAGGTTTTTATTATGTGTATAAAGGAAAAGACAATGGAAGACTTTTAAAATACAAACGCTATTCTATAGATAACAGTCCAAATATTTATGAGATTATATATGAGACAGATGAGAGAAAATTTGATTCAAATGTAGATTTATTTGATGAGATAGTAAATACAATTAAGATTAAAAAATAATATGATAAGTATTTTTAAAAAGGTCTATTACCATGATACAGATTTAGCAGGGGTTGTCTATTATGCAAATTACCTTAAATATTTTGAAGAGGCAAGAACTGAGTATATATTAAAAAGAGGATTAGATTTAAAAAAAATATATACAGAAAAAGGGATTCTATTTGTTGTAAAAAAAGTAGATATTGATTATAAAGCCCCAGCTAAATATTCAGATCTTTTAGAAATTACTGCAGAAATAACAAATAAAAAAAATGTAAGTCTTGAGTTTTTGCAAGAAGTAAAGAAAGATAAAAAAATTTTAGTTGTAGCAAAGATTATTCTTGTCTGTATTGATACTAATTTCCATCCAAAACCAATTTCCCAAGATATATTAGATGTTTTATAGGATAATAAACAAAACAAAAGGAAAAGTTATCGCAGAAAAAGCACGAGTTGCTAATAATTTTTTCAGTAGGCTTATTGGTTTTATGTTTAGAAAAAATATAGATAAAGATGAGGCTATTATTTTTTATAAAGCCCCTTCTATGCATACATTTTTTATGCGCGTCCCTATAGATATTGTTTTTTTGGATAAAAATATGAAGGTTATAAAAACAAAGACTGTAAGACCCTATAGAATAATTTTTTGCAAAAATTCTTTTGTTACAATTGAACTTAAAGAAAACAAAATTATTGAAATTCCAATAGAAAAGGAAGATCTAATAGAGTTTTGGCTTGTTTGGAACTTTTATATAATTTAAACTAATTCTTTTAATCTTTTGTATCATTAAAGGAAAGTGGATACAATCTTTATTCTTACAATCTCTATTCTTATTTTTGAACCCAACTTTTGCATTAGCAAAAATGTCCGAAGGACTTGGTTGGGTCCAACCATTGGCTTTGCTTGAAATTATAAGCTTTTCGCATTAGCGAAAGTTTTTCTTTCATAAAAAGTTTTGGAACTTTTTCTTACGCAGGCAATGGCTAAAACTTATTGCACAATAATAACTTTACGTTTACAAAAAGAGCCTAATGCAAAATCTGGGTTGAAAGGCTATTAAATTGGATTGGTATTCTGGATTATTTAGTGATATAATTACACGGAAGGTTAGGTATAGTATCGGTTTAATAAAATACTGTCAATAAATAAGGCTGTTTTATAATCACCTTAAAAAATTTTTTAAACGCGACATAATATTGTCGCTTACTTGTTTTATAATTTTAAATATCTATAAAATCCTAAAAATTATTTTTACTAAAAACTATGAAAGTAGCCATTAGCTCAGATTTACATTTAAATCCTGAGTTTAGTTTTCAAAGGTTTAATTATCCGGAGAAGCTGGAATTATATAGCGAGTTAGATAATAGATATGGAGAATTCCATAATAATTTCCTGCGTTGGCTGGTTTTAGAAGAAATTTTAGAGAACTGCCGAAAAGAAGATATAAAAAATCTAATTATTGCAGGAGACCTATTTGATAAAAAGACAGGATTAACCGAAATAGACCATTTATTTGGAAAATATAGAGACATATCTATTCATATTATTGCCGGAAATCATGATTATTTTTTAAGTAAAAAGTATTTTTCATCAAATCTTGAAAATGTTTTTGTTTATGAAGAACCAACAGTTATAGATATAGGCGGTATTTTATTTGCTTTCGTTCCTTATAAGAAGGATTCTTCTTTTACAGAAGAGATAAGCAAAATAAAGTCTTCTGT
>Ga0272448_1005927_pt1 | contig 13323 bp, 13 predicted proteins | sample YNPCB0191_FD_202220 | JGI IMG/M metagenome (GOLD analysis project Ga0272448, IMG submission 202220) | Hot spring sediment microbial communities from Yellowstone National Park, WY, United States - YNP-CB-019-1 | ecosystem: Environmental > Aquatic > Thermal springs > Hot (42-90C) > Sediment...
GAGCCGGTCGTCAGCCCTTCGGGCATAAAGATCATGATGACTATGAGCAGCACGCCAAAGGCGACCGCTTCCAACTCACCTTGCGCGCCCGGAAAAATAATGTGCAGCTGCGTACGCAGAATTTCCTGTAGGATCAAAATGGTGAACGCACCGAACGGCGCGCCCCAAATGCTCGCCAATCCGCCGACGGAGGACATGATGACGAGTTGGAGTGATTCGGTAAAGCCGAAGGTCGCCGGGACGACCGCCACCTGGAAATGCGCGTACAGACTGCCGGCGAGCGAGGCGAACGCCGCGCTCAGCGCGAAAATCTGCGCCTTGTGCTGATGCACCGCGACCCCCACGCTCTCTGCGGCGCTCTGGCTCGAGTGGATCGCGCGGAGCACGCGACCGTAACGCGAATTGACGATGTTCAGCCCGAGCGCGATCACGATAAAGGCGACGATCCAAACGAATACGTAATATCGCTCCACGGGCCAGATCTCAAAGCCGCCGATGCGCAAGCGCGGAACGCCATAAACGCCATCCGCGCCGCCGGTGAGATTGAGCTGCGGCACGCCGATGTTCTCGCGCAGCAAGACGTAGACGACGACGCCGATGCCGAGCGTCGCCATCGCCAGGTAATGTCCGCGCAGGCGCAGGATCGGCAGACCGATCACGTACGCCACCGCGGCGGTGAACAGCATTCCGCCCACGATCACCAGCCACGGCCACCACCACGTTGCCGATAGGTCCGCCGGCACGCCCAGCCGTCCCGCGCGCGTCGTCAATATCCCGGAAAAGAACGCGCCCATTCCGTAGAACGCCGCTTGACCGAGCGAGACCTGCCCCGCGTACCCCATCAGCAAATTCAAGCCGACCAGGACGATGGTGAACATTCCCACGCGAATCATCGTATCGAGCGAGAGCAGTCCGCCGGTCAGCGTGGGCAGCGACAGCCCGGCAGGGTGCGTCGTCTCGATCCAGCCGATGATGCCGAGCAGGAGGACGAGGATCAAGTAGCCAAACACGTCGCGCGAGAGGGATCGGGCGTTCATCCGTGTTCCCCTTCCGATTCCGGACCCGACAGCACCGCGGGGCGCACGAGGAGAATGACGATCAGCACGACGAACGCGAACAGGTCTTTAAAGCCGGCTTGCGTCACGCCCGCCCACATATTTTCGAGGACGCCGAGCAAGAGACCGCCGATCACCGCCGCGGGAAAATTGACCAGACCGCCGATGATCGCGGCGACGAAACCTTTCAAGCCGAGGTCAAGTCCCATGTCGTAGGTCGGGCGCGTGACCGGACCGAGGACGATGCCGCCCACCGCGCCCAGAATCGCCGCGATGCCAAACGCGATCATCGACATCGTGTCCACGCGAATGCCCATCAACCGCGCGGCGAGGCGATTGACCGCGCAGGCGCGCATCGCTTTGCCGATCATCGTCCGTTCAAAGAAGAGTGCGAGGATAACGAGCATTGCGGCGGTCACGCCCCAAATCCACAACGTCTGCGCTTTGACGAGCAGTCCGGCAAAGCGGAACGATTCGTCCGCCATGTTGAGCGTCGTGAACGCCGGCATCACATAGCCCTGCGGTCCCCAAACGATCAACGCCGCGCCTTGCAGCGCCAGATAGACGCCGATCGTGATGATGATCTTGGTGAGTGGCAGCGCGCGCCGCGCCGGATACAACGTGAGCCGTTCACTCGCAATGCCGATGAGGGTGGTGACGACCACGCCGATGAGCGCGCCCAGTGCGAGGTTCAAGCCGTCGGACGGCAGCCACTTGAATCCGTACACGCTGATGGCGATCATCGGTCCCAGCATGATGAACGCGCCTTGCGCGAAATTGATGACGCCGGTGACGCGGTAGACCGTCACGAATCCCAGCGCGACCAGCGCATAGATCGCGCCCGCGCGCAAACCGTCCAGGACAAATTGAACATAGTCCGCGACTCCAAAGTCGTATCGCGAGCCGAGCAGCACCATCAAGACCAACATGGCGACGACGATCATGCCAAAGCCATGGGCGGCGGAGAGCCCCTTCTTTTTCTTTGCCTGCGTGAGGACGGCCATGCAAATCCTTTTTCAGAGGATGAAGGATGAAACGCCACACCGTTATTCATCCTTCATCCGGCTGACTTATCCTTTCCGATTTACTTCCACTGATCCTTGGGCAAGACGACGAACTTGCCGTCTTTGACCACCACGAATGCGAACTCGCTGCCGCTAAACCCGAGGTGGTCGGTTGCGCTCAGCGTGTACAAACCGTGCGTGGTCACAAAGTTCTTGACGCCGTTCTCGATGCCGTCGCGCACTTTGGCGCGCTGATCGGCGAGCGTGCCGCCGTCCGGCAGCGCTTTGAGACCGACGAGTGCCCATTGCAGCGCGTCGTACGCATGACCGGCGAAGGTGCTGATCGGCGTGCCTTTGGTGTAATCGGTATAGTCCTTGATCAGTTTCAGATCGAGCGCCTTGGCGGGGTCCGAGTCCGGCAGCGAATCGGCGACGAGAATCTTGCCGCATGGCATCACGGTCCCTTCGGCGGCTTTGCCGGCTTGTTTGACCAAGTCCGCGCTGCACGAACCGTGCCCGTGAATGATGCGGATATTCGGCAACGCGTCGCGCACTGCCACGTTCATCACGGACGAGCCGGGCGGAATCGCGCCGATGACGACCGCGTCACAGCCGCTGGATTTGACTTTGGCGAGTTGAGGGAACTCGGTCGCTTTGGGATCGAACGCATCGCTGTACACGATCTGGATGCCGGCTTTGGTGAACGACGCCGTCGCGCTGGCAAAGGTGTCTTGCCCGTACGAATCGTTCGAGTACAGGTCGCACACCTTGGTCACGCCGACCGCTTTCAGGTACTCGGCTTGCTTGTCCGCCGAATGGTTGTTGCCGGGGACTGGCTTGAAGATCCAAGTGCGGACCTCTTTCGTTTTCGGGTCGACGATGATGTCGAGCGAGGACGCCATCGAAATGGTGGGAACCTTGGCTTCGGTGGCGATCGGGACAATGGCCAGACTGGTGCCCGTCAGCGTACTGGCGACGAGGACCTGCACCTGATCTTGATCGATCAAGCGGCGCGCGAGCGTTGCGGCGGTGTCGGCGCTGCTCTGATCGTCGTTGATGAGGATCTGAACCTCGTGCTTGACGCCATCCGGACCGACGATGCCGCCAGCGGCTTTGAGTTGAGCGGCAACGATGTTCGCCACATCGCGCTCAGGCACACCGAGCGATGCGCCTCCGCCCGTCGCCGAAGAAATGAAACCGATCTTCCACGGCGTACCCACTTTGGGCGCCACGGTGGCTGGCGGGGCAGTGGACGCCGCCGTGGGCGCCGAGGTCGGCGGGGGTGCCGTGGTGGGCTGAGCCGGCGCGGTCGTCGGTTGGGCGGGCGCGGCGGTGGGCGGCGCGGCAGTGGGCACGGGCGTGGGGGCAGGGGCGCACGCTGCCGCGAGCGCCAGGATGACGACACTGATTGCCAACATCAGCAAAACATGTCGAGCCTTCATTTGTTCTCCTCCCAAATTTGAATGCTGGATTTTCAGTCGGTCGAAGCGTTCCGAGTTGTGGCGGTTCATCACCTCCTTCCTCACGCGCCTCGCAGCGCGCGGAGAGCGTTTGCGTTACACTGCCCTTTGTCCTTCTGCAAACGCGCGCCGATTCAATTCTAGGAATTTCGCGGGGATGCGCTGCTGCAGCACGTGATCCCACGATTCGGCTTTGAGAGGAGTGAACTTGGACACCGCGCCCAACATGATCAGACTTGCCACGCGCTCGTTGCCCAATGCGCGCGCGGTCTGCGTCGCGTTCAGCACGAGCACGCGAAAGGGTTTCGTTTTCAAAAAGCCAATTGGATCGTCCGGGTATTGCACCGCCTTGTTCAGCATCGTCGGCTCGATGCGGTGGTCGTTGACGATCAACACGCCGCCTTCTCTCAAATAGTGCGCGTGCCGCACCGCTTCCAATTTCTCGAACGCGACGAACACGTCCGCCTGCCCGCGCAAATTCAGCGGCGAATAGACACGCTCGCCAAAGCGAATGTGGCTCACGACCGCGCCGCCGCGCTGCGCCGCGCCATGCACCTCGCCTTGCTTCACGTCGTACCCCTCATCCGCCGCGACGAGCGCGAGCACTTCGCTCGCCAAGACTACGCCTTGACCGCCGACGCCGGCAAACAACAGGTTGTGTGTCATATCAACGATCCTGTTTCAAGTTGTTTCAAATGGTCAAGTGGTCAAACAATTTTAGACTACTGGAAACCATTTGAACCTAGATTTTGTGAAACCATTCGTTTTTCCGATACGCCGTCGCGTGCGATGAAGCGACAACTTTGCCGCCCTCGTCCATCACGACGAGATGGTACAGCCCGATGCGCGCGCTCGCCGCTTCCTCTTCCGCCGTCGCGATCAGACGCGTCCCCGGCTTGACCGCATCGATGAAATTGATTGTCACCGCGAGCGCGACGGTCCGCTGCCCATACGAGTTGCACGCCGCCGCAAACGCCGCGTCGGCGAGCGTGGTGATCGCGCCGCCGTGCGTCGAGCCGTGAAAGTTCGCCATCGATTTCTTCACGACCATCGCGCACTTGGCGTACCCCTCGCGCAGTTCCAGCAGCTCGATGCCAAGCGACTGCGCGAACTTGTCGTTGTTCACGTAATTCCAAATTTTCCGAGCCACTGGTTTTCGTCTGTTCACTGCTCTTACGCGCCCCACGGTTTGCCATCCACGCGCACGATACATTCCGGCGGGCACACTGCCGCGCACAGCGTACAGCCCACGCAGATGTTCGGATCGATGATTGCCTTGGGGCGCGGCTTTTGGCTCGCGCTCGCGCGGTACGTCTCCGCGCTCTCCAGAATTGCCGGGCAGCCGGTGTGGAAGCACAGCCCGCACGCGATGCACTCGTCCGCGATGACTGTGAACGCGACCTTGGGTTTCGTTTTCTCTTCTGGAATGAGCACGCACGGTCCCTCTGAAATCACGACCGACGGACCATCCCACTGGATCGCCTCGCGCACCGCGCGCTCGACTTCGGCTGGACGAAACGCATTCGCATGTTTGACGAACTCGACGCCGAGCGCGCGGCAGATCTTTTCGTAATCAACTTGCTTGGCGGGTTCGCCGTGAATGTCTTTGCCGGTGCCGGCATGGTTCTCCTGCCCGGTCATACCGGTCGTGCGATTATCGACGATGACGACCGTCGTCTTGCCCTTGTTGTACACCGCGTCAAGCAGCGGCGGGATGCCGCTGTGCAAGAAGGTCGAATCGCCGATGATCGCGACCGTGCGCGGCTCGCCAGCTTTTTCGAATCCGAACGCGTGCCCGATCGAGCCGCCCATTTCGAACGACGTGTTCATCGTGTTGTACGGCGGCAGACCGCCGAGCGTATAGCAGCCGATGTCGCCGGTCACGGTGATGCCCTGAATGCGATTGAGCGAGGTGAACGTGCCGCGGTGCGGGCAGCCGATGCACAGCATCGGCGGGCGCGCCGGCGTGGGAAGCTCTTTCGAGAAATCGGTGGGCGCCACTGTGCCGTTCATTTGCTGCGCGATGATTTCCGGCAGCAGCTCGCCGATGTTCGTGAACATTTCTTTGCCGACGACATTCTGGACGCCCCAATAGCGCAGTTGCTCTTCGAGGAACGGTTCGCTTTCTTCGATGACGTATACTTTATTATACTGGGAGCAAAAGTTGAGGAGTCGTTGCTTGGGCAGGGGAAACGTCATGCCGAGCTTGAAAAAGTCCGGGTCGGGGAGAACTTCGCGGGCGTACTGATAGATCACGCCGCTCGTGATCACGCCATAGTCTGCTTTGCCGGTCCCCTTCTCAATCTTGTTCTCCGGGAACGTTTCGGCGTACTGTTCCAGCGCGCGCATCTTGTTTTCAAGCGGCGAGCGGTGCGCTTTGGCGAACGGCGGCACGACCCATTTCAAATTGTCTTTGACGAACGGTTTCTTCGGCGCGGTCACGCGCGCGCCTGGCTCGACCAATCCTTTGGTGTGCGCGAGGCGCATCGTCACGCGCAGCATCGCCGGCGTCTCGAATTGCTCGCTGATCTGGTACGCCCATTTCACGTAATCCTTCGCCTCTTGATTGTCGGAGGGCTCGAGCAGCGGCACTTTGGCGAATTTGGCAAAGTAGCGATTGTCCTGCTCGTTCTGCGACGAATGCGTGCCGGGATCGTCCGCGCTGACGAGGACGAACCCGGCGTTCGTGCCGGCGTACGGAAAGACCATGAACGAGTCCGCCGCGACGTTCAGCCCGACGTGTTTCATCGATACGAACGCGCGTACGCCGGCAATCGCCGCGCCCATCGCCTGGTCGAACGCGACTTTTTCGTTGACCGACCACTGCGCCTGAATCTCCGGATAGTGCGCGAGACTTTCGAGAATTTCGGTCGCCGGCGTGCCGGGATAACTCGTCGCAAAGACGACGCCTGCTTCCCACGCGCCGCGCGCGATCGCTTGATCGCCGGACATCAATTGCTTGGTCATTGCTTGACTCCTGTATGGTTCGCCTTTATAATCCGGGTGAAAGGAGAGCACAATGCGTTCATTGAAACGGACTCGTTCACTCAAGTTACCCGCAAAATTACTCGATCAAATGCCACGCGGCGTGCGGGCGCAGCGCGAAATCATCACACTTGGTCTACGACAGTGGCGGGTTCGCAAAGCGCTGGAAAAGTACCGCCGGGGTGAATGCACCTTGGCGTTTGCCGCCCAAGACGCCGGCGTCGCCCTGCGCGAGATCGTTCCTCTCGCTTACGCCTACGGACTCGTGCCTGATGCACCGCCGTTCGATCAAGCACTGACGCCCGACGAGGCGGCGCGAGCGTGACTGACCCGATCGTCGTAAGTAACGCGGGGCCTCTGCTAGCGCTCGCAAAACTCCGAGCGCTTGACCTGCTCACCCGACTCCATCATATCGTTTATACTTCGCCCATCGTCTTCGATGAAACCGTCACGCAAGGACTGGCTCTGAACGCGCCCGACGCCTTGTTTCTCCAAGAATACTTTGCCCGCGGCGCGCTTGCGGTTACGGCTCTTCAATCCCCCACTGCACTTGATGAACCAATCAAAATTCACGACGGCGAACGCGAGAGCATTCAACTAGCGATTCAACTCCGCGCCTCTGAATTTCTCATCGATGATTCACGCGCTCGCAAGATCGCCGAGCAGAACTTTTCCGCCAGAAAACTCCGAACGGTCATCCGAGGCACGCTTGACATTATCTACCTCGGTTTCCAAAATGGTTTACTGCCTCAAGCTCAGACAATTCAACTTCTCGAATCCATCAAGATCCGCCGTGATATCTGGATCAGCGCAAAACTGTGCGATCAAGTTTTGTGGCTTGTCCGCGCCGGCTAACGTTTCGCCCCCAAACTACCGAACCACCCAACCACCCAACCACCCAACCACCTAACCAACCAATTCCAGCACTCGCGCCGCGTTTCCGCCCAGGATTTTTTCCTTCGTGCTCTCTTTCAGCGGCAGCGCGCGAATCAATTCGATGTTGCGCGCGATGTAGGGCATCCCGGGCCAGTCCGAGCCGAAGATAATCTTGTCCGCGTTCCGCTCGAACTCGGGAAAATAATCCAGCAAGCGTTGCGGCGGCAAACCCGCGATCTCCATATACACATTCTCGTGCAGCCGCGCGAGAAAGAACGCGCGATCGTACCAAAAGCCGCGCCCGCTGTGCGCCATCACGATCCTGAGATTCGGAAAGTCCACCGCGACATCGTCGAGCGGTAGCGGGTCACCGTACTTGAGCCGCGCGCCGCGAAAGACCGATGAGCCGGTGTGCACCATTACGGGGATGCCAAGCGCTTGGGCGACGGCGTACAGCGGATAGAGCGCCGGCTCGTTCGTGTAAAAATGCTGGTACGTTGGATAGAGTTTCAGCCCGCGAAATCCTTCCTGGGTCACGAGCCGTTCCAATTCCTGCGCCGGGTTTGCGCGCAAGTGGTGGTTGATGCTGCAAAATGGCAGAAGACGTTTGCTGCCCCGGCAGAAATCGGCGACGTACGCGTTGGGCGTGATGCCGGTCGTGATTGGACTCTCTTCCGCGAGGACGACCGCATAGTCCACGCCGCACTCGTCGAGATGCTTTTCGAGTGTCTCTTTCGACGCGGCAACGGTATCGAGTATCTTTTGCGGACCCAGCGCGCGGTCGGTTTCGTTCAGATTGTTGACCGCCCACTCAAAGACCCAGGGCTTCCACATTTCGGAGCGCCCGATGTGGATGTGAAAATCGATGATCATCAGCCAACCGTCGTATAGCCGCCGCTCGCGCTGAAAATCTGTCCCGTCATATACGCCGATAAATCGGACGCGAGGAACAGGATCACCTTCGCGATGTCGATGGGTTCCGCGAGCCGGCGCAGCGGGTACGCTTTGGCGATTTTCTCCGCGCCGCCCGCGCCTTCAATGAAACCCTGCGCGCCGGGCGTAGTCGTGATGCCCGGCGCGACGCCGTTCACCGTAATGTTGTAACGCCCGACTTCCTTCGCCAGTGCTTTAGTGAATGCCGCGACGCCGCCCTTCGCCGCGGAATAGACGGTGAGGTACGGCTCGCCGATGCGTCCCGCGTCCGAAATCAGATTGACGATGCGCCCGGCCTGTTGCTCCATCATCGGATCGAGTACGGCGCGCGAGCAGTTCAGCGCGCCGTAGAGCGTAACGCGAATGTCGCGGTCGTAATCCCCCGGGGTCATGTCTTTGAACAGTTTGGTCGTCCACACCGCCGCATTGTTCACGAGGATGTCGATGCGTCCGTGCGCGGCGAGCGTGGCGTGTGCCATCGCGTGCGCGTCTTCCGCGCGCGTCACGTCCGTGCGCGCGGCGATTGCCGCGCCGCCCTTGCCGCGAATCTCTTCTGCCACGCTCTGCGCGCTCGCCTCGTCCAGATCGGCAATCGTCAGTTGCGCGCCCGCTTGCGCGAGCAAGAGCGCGGTCTCGCGCCCGATGCCGCGCCCGCCACCGGTCACGATCGCGCTTTTTCCGCTGAGGTCGATGGTGACTGCCATGCTGTGCTCCTGATCGAGTTGAACTCCGCCACAGCACCACACGGAAGCGCGCGGAATTTTTCCCGCTGTGTTTTTGCGTGTGGTTCCGGGGCGATCACTTTTTCTTTCGCGTGAAAATCGTCCGCATGATGCCAATCAGCGCGCAGTCATTGCACGATGGATCGGCGTCCGTCGTCAGCGCCCAGTCCTCGACGCGCACTTCCATCCCGGCTGCCTCGTAGAGTTCGATATATTCCTGCACGCGATTGGGAAACGTAGTGAACTGCCGCGTCCACCCCTCGGCGATGATTTGTTTTTCCAGTTCAGCGATCTCTTGCTGCGTCGGCACGGTCATTGCTGGACCCTTGTGTCGAGTGATCGGTGATGCGGTTGTGCCCATCTCTCGCCACACAGCTCCCGTTACGCGGCGACGGCGTCCGCTCCGACGCGCTCGCCCGCGTCGTGCAGCTTTTGCAAGCGGCGATGCGCGAGGATCGCCGCGCCGACCGCCGCGGTGTACTGCGGCCAATCGTCCGGCGGCACGTTCACCGGCGCATTCAGTTTGGCGCTGACGACGCGCGCCATCGTCTCAAAGCGCAGGATGCCACCGACGAGCGTGTACTCCGGTTCTGCGCCGACGCGCTTCATCAATTGCACCGAGCGATCGACCAACGAGACCATCGCGCCGTGCATAATGTCCGCCGGCGTCGCGCCCGCCGAGACGTGGTTGATCACCTCCGATTCCGCGAACACCGCGCACACGCTCGAGATCGTCACGGGCTCTTTCGAGGTCGCCATCAACGGTCCGATCTCTTCGATCTTGTAATTCATATAGCGCGCGGTCTTTTCGAGGAACGCGCCGGTGCCCGCCGCGCACTTGTCGTTGAGACGGAACGATCTCACCTTGCCGCCGAGATCGACCTTGCTCGCCTTCATCGTTTGCCCGCCCACGTCCAGCACCGTGCGCGTGTTGGGGAAAAAATACGCCGCGCCGCGCGCATGCGCGGACAGGTCAGTCACGTACGCGTCGCGGAACGGAATCAGGTAGCGACCGTAGCCGGTCGTGGTGATGTAAGCTACCTGGTCTTCGCGCAAGCCCGCCTGCGCCAGCGCCTGCTGGTACGAGCGCCGCGCGGCTTCGACCAGCTTAAAGCCGGTGTTGGTCATGCCCTTGCCGACCAACTGGTTGTCTTCGCTCATGATCACTGCTTTGGTATAGGTCGATCCGACGTCGATGCCCGCCGTGTAAATCATCGTGCACCTTCTTTGACCGCGACCGGTTCGCGGCTGCCCTTGATGCGATCCAGAGCGAACAGCGCCGCGCCGAGCGCGCCCATCATATGCGATTCTTCGCTCACGTTCATCTTGAGCCCCAGCATCTCGTTCATCACGGCGACCATGCCCTGGTTTTTCGTTACGCCGCCGGTGAAGGTCACTTCGGGTTCAATGCCGACGCGGCGCAACAGCGCCATCGACCGCGTGCCGATCGATTTGTGCACGCCCAGCAGAATGTCTTCGATCTTTTTGCCTTTGCCGAGCCACGAGAGCACTTCGGATTCCGCGAAGACGGTGCAGGTCGTACTGATGGGGACTGCTTTCTCCGCGCGCAGCGCGGTCAGCCCCAACTCGGGCAGCGGAATTTCGAGCGCGACCGCGGCGGCTTGCAGGAATCGTCCCGTGCCCGCCGCGCATTTGTCGTTCATACAAAAATCGACGACTTCGCCGTTCGGCTGGACGCGAATCGCTTTCGTGTCCTGTCCGCCCATATCGAGCACGGTGCGCGTGCCGGGGAACATGTGTGTCGCGCCGCGCGCGTGACAGCTGATTTCCGTGATCTGTGTATCGCCGAACGTCACTTTGTAACGACCGTATCCCGTGCCGACGATGTAGCCGACTTCGGATTCGGCGATGCCGCCCGCTTCGAGCGCGGCGAGGAATGATTTCTCCGCCGCGGTCACCACATTTGAACCGGTATCGATCAGCGAACGTCCGACGATTTTGCCATGCTCGTCGATGACGATCGCTTTAGTTTGCGTCGATCCAACGTCGACGCCGGCTGCGTATGCCATATCTCCTCCGTGTGTGCGATGCGCCTCGCCGGCGCGTTGTACTTTACGCCGTGGCTTGCGCGTGCAACCGCCGCGTCGCCAGTCCTTCAAAGAACGCGTCGATGCGATTCTTCATCTGCGCTTCGGACACTACGCGCTTGTCCATCATGTCCGATTCGATAAACAGCGTGGCGACATCGTGCGCCTCCATCACCGCGCGGCGGTTATCGGCGAGACCGGTCGAGACGGTGCGGCACGATTTGATCGGGTGATAGACGATGCCGTCGATGTGGTACGGCTCGATGGAATCGACCAGCCATTGGTTCTGAAAGAACATCGCGTCCATCGCGTGCCGCAAACCCATGAGCGTCCCTTCCGCCAAACTTTCCAGCGGGCGATGGAGATCGTATTGGAATCCCCAATCGGTTCCGCCTGAGGCAAAATTCAGGTAGGTGGAATTGACGAACGTGCCGCCCCATTCGGAGAAGAGTTCGTAGAACCGGCGGAAGATCGGATAACACGGCACGCCGACGAACGTGAGCCGATATTTTTCCTGTGGCAGCGTGCCGATCTGGTGCGCGGCTTTGTATTCCATTTCCTCAACCAGGTCTTGGAAATATTTCGCGCCTTCGGCGGTGCCGCGCAGCGCGTTCGCGACGCCGAGATAAATCGTGCCCTCGTTCAGCGCGTTGTACGGCGCGGGGATTGCCTTGTTCACTTCCAGCAGCCGCTCGTACGCCGCGGTCATCTGATTGGTATAGTGCATCGTCTCGCGCAGCCGGTCGATGTCGAATTTCTTGCTGGTGATCTCTTCGCACACCGTAATCAGTTCGCGCAGTTGGTACTCGACATACTGGCGGTCGTGTTCGAAATCGGGATTGCGCGCGTCCCAGTTCTGGGTGCGCGCGCTGCGCGAGCCGGGGGTATCGAGCGCAAAGACTCGGGGCTGGTACATCCGCTCCCAGATCTCGCCCCATTTCAGATACGTGTTGCACGCGTTCGTCAGGATCGCGAGCGAGGGCTTGGGAATCTTGCCCATCGGGTGCGCGCCGCCGCGCAGTTGCACGCCCACGTCCGCTTTGACATAGCCGCAAATGTCCGGCGAGTAGCCGTAATCCTCGGCGGTGTTCAAGTATTCGTGCGCGACGCGGCGCACCGCGGTCTGCAGCGAATTGATTTCGGGGAAAACAAGATGCATATCGAAGGCGCGCAGGATTTCCGCGATGCTGCCCATCACGAAAACGTACGCCGTCGGCTCGCCGCGTTCCGCCGCGCCGGTCAGCGTCGCGAACCATTCGCGGAACAAGCGTCCGCCCTCCGCGTTGCCGCGACCGATGATGGATTGCCCGTCTATTTTATCTGGCATGGTTATGCTCCGTAAAACGCAAGGCGCCAAACGCAAAACTTGCCCTGAGCCAAGTCGAAGGGTTACGTTTCACGTTTTATTCAAACAGGATATTCTCCACGAACGTTTCCAACTGAATCTGCATGTGGTCGAACGCCGTCATCTTTTCTTCGAACTCGCTGATAAAGTACGGGATGTTCAGTTCGTCGAATTTTTTGCTGTACGCGACCTGTTCTTCCAAGCCCGGCTCGCACATCTTGGCGGCGGTGATGATCGCCGCCTGCGCGTTCGCGTTCTTGACGCGCTCGAGCAGCATCTTTTCTTTCGGTTTGCGCAAATCGTGCTGCACTGGACTGTAGGACGATTTGTTCAGATACGCATCGGCGAGGTTCCGGAGCGGATCGCCATCCGCCGGCACGTCTTCCACGATCCAGCGCAAGCCAATGAGCAGATCGTCGTCGACGACATAGCACGATTGACCGATGACACGCAGCAGATCGAGCGGCGGTTGCTCGCAGAAACCGCCTTCAAAGACGACGCGAATCTTGTCCTGCTTCTTCGCGGTGCGCGCCTTGATTTGCGGGATCAGCGCGGCGAGCAGTGCGTTGTGTTCTTCGCGCGGAATCATTCCACCGAGATTGAGTAGTACGTACGCCTCGTCGATCGACAGCAGCCACGGCGTCTCGCGCTTGATCGCGTACAGTTCGCGCAGCCAGCGGCGGTTCTCATTGAACACCGCAATCGACCGGCGCAAATCGTCGTCGCGCACGGAGTTGCCGGTCACCTGTTCGATGTCGCGCAGCACGCGCGCGTACTCGTCGCGCAGGTACTGCACCGAGTACGCCGAGTTCGCGTTCTGCGGCAGGTAGAGGATTTGCGCGGGGTAGTCGAAATTGCGTCCCCAGATGCCGGCGAGATTGCGCGCGACGTCGCA
>Ga0272448_1005928_pt1 | contig 13323 bp, 8 predicted proteins | sample YNPCB0191_FD_202220 | JGI IMG/M metagenome (GOLD analysis project Ga0272448, IMG submission 202220) | Hot spring sediment microbial communities from Yellowstone National Park, WY, United States - YNP-CB-019-1 | ecosystem: Environmental > Aquatic > Thermal springs > Hot (42-90C) > Sediment...
CCTCACGATCCAATCGGGGGAGGGGTCAGGAAGACCCTCAATCTCGAAATGCGTCAGCAGTTCGAGACAAAGTGTAATGAGCGAAGCGAATTACACGCTGACTGGGGGAGGGGGCGGAGCCCCCTCCCGCGGTTCGGCCCCCGAACCCCCTTCGAAACTCATCTTGCAGAATTCCTTACGGAATTCTGATTTTAACAGCCTGCGCTGGCGGGGGACTGGATAGCGTCCCCTGCATGCTCGGGGCAAGCTATATCACCTGTCTTTCAATAACACTCTAAATATAGCAAAAATCACAAGAAACAAACTAATCGAACAAATAGGTAATCCCAATTCCCCCAAGAGAAAAGTCGAAAAAAATAGAAGAATCAAAAGTATCCATATAAATTTCTCCCAAGTATAGAGCACAATTATTAATGCCAAAGGGAAAGTCATAACATATAGTCTCCAATTGCCTAGATTCCAACCTCCGCAACCTTCTTTTACAACAATAAAACCAATAATCATAAAAATAAAACCTAAAGGAGCGAATATTATAACCATTCCCAATAAATCAGAAAAAGAAGGTTGAAACCAACCATTATAGAGAAAGTAATATGGACCACTCACTATGACTAATCCGAGTATCAATAGCCAGGATCCAAATAAGCCAATGAAAAAAGTAGTAAGATCAGGAAATGAATAGCATCTTGTTTTCTTCAATTTGATTTTCTTCTTAGGGAGATGTTTCTCCTTTTCAAATTCCTTGTCTCGTATTGCACTATCGATTGGGGCAACTGGATTCAATACCTCACCTCATTTTTTCAATCCCGTCGTCTTAAGTCACGAACCCCGCCCTCTCGCTCGCTTCGCTCATCGTCGGGGCTATCGCAGCCAATCTCGCCAGGGTTGACCGGCTCGGTATGGGCTCATCTGGTCACCGGGTTCTCCGATGTGGTTAGCGTATATGTAATCGTTGATGTGTATGATCCCTCCGCCTGACCAAACGGGATCCTTACATACCAGTAAATCAGGCGATGGAACATGATTCTCCCTTCGTTGTTTACACGCCAGTCCATTCCGGTAAAACCCCAGGTGTCGTTAAGAAGGGATGCACTTGCCCCCATGGTTATGATTACCTTTCCAAGGTGAATATGAAAACCACCGATGGCGGATTCTCTCTTTGCCGGGTAGATGGTGGTATTGATCTTTTTCCACTGGTTTGTTTTGCTGGAAAATACCCAGGTATCATTCAGATATGCAGACTCATTTTTCCCGCCAAACAGCAGTGCACGACCATCAGAGATATCGTAAACCATGGAGGCACCCTCCCTTTTCGGAGGAGACTGTACCGGCGTGATATTCACCCAGGTATATGAATCCGGGTAAAATGCCCAGAGGTCATTAAGAAGACCTGAAGCACCCCTGCCTCCAAACAGGAGGAACCTGCCCATATCTGTATCATAGCAGAACGATGATTTGTATCTCGGGGAAGGGGCAGGAGCAGGGGTATATGGACCGGACCACGACCCCTCACTGAGGTTGTATACCCAGAGATCGTTATAATACTGAGTGCCGGTATACCCCCCAAACATGAAGAATTTCCTGTTAGAGATGTCGTATGCCATCCCGTGACCGTATCTTGCAGGGGGATATGAAGGAACAACAGGGTACCTGTTCATCCAGGTATTCGCATTGAGGTCGTATGCCCATGTGTCTGAAAGTGAACCCCCGCTGATCCCCCCGCCAAAGATGATCGCCCGGTCTCTCTTCGGGATGTATACCTGTGCATGTCCGCTGCGCCCGGGCGGGAGTGAACTCGGGTTCATGTTCATCCAGGTGTTCGTGTTGAAGTTGTATGTCCATGTGTCATAAAGATATCCCGGATACCCCCCAAAGAGGATCACTCGATCGCTCTCCGAGTCATATACCATGGTATGATCATATCGTCCTACCGGGCGTGGACTCGGATTCATTTGTGTCCAATTATTTGTGCTGAAGTCGTATGCCCATGTGTCCGATAAGTAATTCGTACCGTCATACCCCCCAAAGAGTATGACCCGATCACTCTCCGAGTCGTATGCCATCGCATGCATATAGCGTGAGGATGGCTGTGTTGCCGGATATTTGTTTTTCCATGTATTCGTATTGTAATCGTATGTCCATGTATCCCGCAGGCTACCCCCGTTATACCCCCCAAAGAGGATTACTATGTCCCTCCTTGAATCGTATACCATCGCATGGTCCCTTCGTGAAGAGGGGGATGAAACGGGGAGCATCCTTACCCATTGATTAGTATTGAAATCGTATGCCCATGTGTCCGATAAGTATCCACTATTACCATACCCCCCAAAGAGGATCACTCGATCGCTCTCCGAATCGTATATCATTGCATGATCTCTTCGAGCGGATGGGCCTGTTCTCGGGTTCATGTTTGTCCATGTATTATTATGGTAATCGTATGCCCATGTGTCCGATAAGTAATTCATACCGTCAGACCCGCCAAAGAGGATCACTCGATCGCTCTCCGAATCGTATGCCATCGCATGACTGTATCGTGCAGAGGGACGTGATGGCGGAGGACGCTTTGTCCAGATGTTTCCCCGGGGATCATATATCCATGTGTCGTTCTTTCTCACCGAAGTCTCATTTATCCCTCCGAACAGGGCAAACATACCCTGTGATACATCGTAGTCCATTGCAGCAAACCTTAATTTTTCAGGCTGAACCCAAGGCGCAAGGTATCTCCACATGTTTATCCCAGCATCATACCCCCATGTGTCATCCAGCATGAGAGATTCATTATATCCGCCAGCCATCACCATCAACCTGTTCTTCCAGTCATAAGACATCGTGTGCCCTGCTCTGCCTCTTAACGGCGGGTTCAGATAGACCCAGAGCGTTGAAGAGTAGTTGTATGCCCATACCTCATTTGATCTCCCCCCGGCAGTTGACCCTTCTGCCATAATCACTACCTTACTTTCTGAGTCGTATGCCATCGCATGCTGGTATCGTCCTGCGGGCTCTACATTCGGTTTCATATTCGTCCAGAGGTTGATATTGAAGTTGTATGCCCATATATCGGATAAGTAACTACCCGTGTACCACCCTCCAAACAGAATAATCCGGTCACTCTGCGAATCGTATGTCATCGCATGCCCGTATCGTAATTGTGGATAATAACCCGGGTTCATATTCGTCCATGTATTCGTGTTGAAGTCGTATGCCCATGTGTCCGATAAGTAATTCGTACCGTCATACCCGCCAAAGAGGATCACTCGATCGCTCTCCGAATCGTATGCCATCGCATGATAATCGCGTTGGCCTGGGTGTATTGATGGGTTCACATCCGTCCATGTATTCGTGTTGAAGTCGTATACCCAGGTATCATTCTTATACGATGATCCTACATACCCGCCAAAGAGAATAACCCTGTCACTCTCTGAATCGTATGCCATCGCATGAAGATATCGTGCACCCGGCTTCGTACCGGGGTTCATGTTAGTCCATGTATTCGTGTTGAAATCGTATGCCCATGTTTCTTGGAGGGCGACAACACCGTTATACCCGCCAAAGAGGATGACCCGATCGCTCTCCGAGTCGTATGCCATCGCATGCCCCCTGCGTGGACTCGGGCTGGTTGCCGGGTTCATGTTCGTCCATGTATTCGTGTTGAAGTCGTATGCCCATGTGTCATAGTTATGGGATCCATCATACCCGCCAAAGAGGATGACCCGATCGCTCCCCGAGTCGTATGCCATCGCAGTGGAATAGCGCCCGGATGGATAAACCGGCACAGACGGGTGAAAGTTCTCCCAGGTATCGTTTTCGTGCCCCCTCAGATAGAGAATCCCCGAATCCTGCGGAAAGAATGTGGATGTCTGGATCTCCTCTCCGGTTATTGCGATGTTTTCCCGGCTGAGTACACCACCAGGACCCGTGAGGTTGTTGATACGCACATGAAGGGTATATGGCGCATTAGAGGAGTAATCGACCTCCTGAGGGTTATTCCACTGGAGCATCCTTAATGCAGAACCCGGAGGAGCACTCCCCATCGGGCTTCCTGTAATGTTTAATGTGGTAAGTTTATATGTGCCGAACTCGTTCTTTCCCTTGGGGGATGCGTTTGTCCCTTCATGACTGTATGCATCACAGAATATATTCCATGTGAAAAGGTCGTTGAACCCGGGGGCGGCAGTGAACCCGTTGGGCGGACCCGGTGCCCATCGAATCTGGTTCCCGAAGACTACTTTAAATGCGACCTCTTTCGTAGTTGCAGATATTGTCCGGGTCTCCACACCGGAAAAGTTGAGTTCATCACTATCCGGCCAGAGTTTCCACCCCTGATTTAATGTAGCATTGTACTTCAGATGGAAATTCAGATTCTTCCCCGGGGTCTTGTTGTATGCCTCCGGAACCCCTGACGAGCCAGGCGACGATGATTCCCTTGAAGAATCCCCGTAATCAAACCACCCGTAGACATGCACCGTGGTTATGTTCGTATAACTGTAATCATGCGATATGTTTACCCTGAAATAATAAGTGGATGACCCGACATCCAGTTGTTGATTCGTCATGTTCTCATCTTTTTCCGGGGGTATACCTGTACCCCAGTCCAGGGTATTTCCATTGAGTTTCCAGACCTCGCAGGCATTGATTTTAAACCGTGTGGATTCAATACCTATATTTCCGCCGGGCTGATCCCCTGCCTCAGAATCCGGTGCTAACACTGTATGGGTGAGATTAAGAAGTATAACGAGGATTACAATGGTTGCGGATGCACACCTTTCCGGTAATCGACACTTCATTCAGCCAATCATTAGAAAAGTGGTATAAAAAGGTATCCTGATCTGGCTTTGTAGGATCGGGGTCGGCTCATAAAGATGAGGCCATTGCAAATCTTTATGCTTGCATAGTATAATTACCTCCATCATCGGGTCGTTAACTTGAGAGGAGGTCTGTGGCTCGGTTCAGCCCCCTTCTCGTTATGCTGTGTAATGCCATTTCGGAGGCTATGATATCGTTTTTCGGACGGCTTTACCTCGTGATCATTCCCGTGCACCGGGGGAGGGCATATGTTTTTAAGGATGCCGGGGATTACGCTTCTGAATGGCCAGAAAGGAGTGCCCCAATTGTGGCGCCAGACTAGAATACGGGGAGAACCCCTGTCCGATATGTGGAATCGATGTGGAGACCGAAAGGCGTGAGAAAGCGTCTGAACGCATTCCACAGATCAGGGGGATCATAGCGACCCTGAAAAAAGAGAGAAGAGAACTCGAGGAGGAGAGAAAAAAACTCGAAAAAGTTAAAGAGGAACTGTCAAAAAAAGAGGATGCCCTGGCAAGAAAGGAACTGAACCTCCGGGAAAACTATATGTTGACTGCAAACCTCGTTCGTGACGGTGTGAGAAAACTGGAAGAGGAGCGGTTAAAACTTCAGGCAGCACTGGAGTTACTGAAAGAGAAGGAGGCATCCATGAAACTCTCTGAGGAGGAGATCCAAAAAAGATATGAAGACATCAAGGAGCGGGAAATGAAGATAAGTGCTGCTGAAAAAGAGCGCAGGCAGATAGAGCATGCTATACAATACCTGAAGAAGGTAAAAGACAGGCTGATCCAGAGAAAGAAAGAGATTGAGGAGGATGTGAGAAAACTGGAAGAACAGAAGAATAGGCTTCTGAAGGAGATATCAGAAAGCGAATCCGGGCTTGCGGTGAAAAAGGCACAACTCCAGAAGTTGTCTGAAGAGATTAGAGCTAAAGAGAGGGATGTAGATACCTCTGTAAGAAAACTCAGAGAAGAAAACATGAGGTTGAGGGAGCGGATTAATGAGATCAATGCGAGGAGAAAAGAGATATATGATAAAGAGAAAAAAATAAGTTCTGCTCTGACAGTGCTGGAAGCCAGGGAAAATGAGATTCGTGAATTGAGTGGATCTGAAAGCGAGAAAGATGGGATTGATAACGGAGAGAAAAGAAGGGGCGAGGGTGAAGATCTAGAAAAGGTTAAGCAGTGGAGAGAAGATATTGCCCGTGAAAAACTTGAAATTGACTTATTGAGAAGAGAGATCCTCCGGATGAAGACCGAGGTGGAAGAAGAGAAGAAATATGTGGATAGTGAGATATTCCGTCTTTCCTTGCGGGAGGAGCAGATTGAAATGAAGCGGAGGGAGATCGAAAAGGAGAGGCTGAGACTCAGTGTGCTTGAAAATGAGATCGCCTTCCGGGAAAAGGAGATTCGGAACTTAAAGAGGACGATGGATGAGGGGTATATCGAATTTGATAGGGAACGGGAGAAGATCCTTTCCATGATTCAAAACATTCCTGAAGAGTTTCTCTCATCAGAGATTAAAAAGATGCTCAATGAACTAAAAAAAGAGGGTAACCCCTGATCATCTATCCTCAATAGGGGTGCAGGGTGTTATGGTTTTTCCATCAGTTATATATAAGAGTAATGGATTTGTTTACAAGATGACTGGTCGCTGGGGTGCCTGGTGCCTGATAGCTATGATGTTGATAGTACCCGTGCATCATTGCGAGACAGTAGCAGGCACAGTATCAAACCTTTCGATATATGTGGGAGATGAAGAACCCATGACCGATGGGGATGCATTTGTCATGATTCAAGGGATGTTTCATACCATAAGGTTTGACATAGGTTCTGGAGGCGATATTCTGGTTATCCTGTATTCTGGAGATACCCCTCCATCGGTAAAAAATGAGTCAAACTATTACGAATTTGAGTACTCTGATGGCGGAGGGTTCAGGGATCGGAATTACGGACAATTCCTTGACCCGGGGAAGTGCTCCCGGGGAATAGGGGATATAAGTTTTTATGTTGCACTTGATCCATCTGTTTCCATTTCTGACTGGACACTGAAAATCGATGTCAACGGAAATACCGAGTATTCCGCCCGGATTGTCGTAAAACGACTTACTATCGGGTTGACGCTCTCACAGCCAGAGTTTATATTCAGAATCGATCCGTTTACCGCTTCAAACATGACCTCAGAGCAGGAATTAAGAAGCGTGAACGAAGGAAATGTCCCGGTAATCTATTCCATAACCCTTGATAAATTGAGCAATATGGTCTCAGTTTCATCGATGGATGGGATCGTACATCGAAAAGAGACACGATACCATTCAGTTAGAGTTTCTGTGCCTAAATACTCCCCGCGGAGAATCGATATCGTAGGAACATTTAAGGCAGAGGTGCCTGCTGCGCTTCTTAAACTTACGGGGAGTGTCGCGCTTAGAACCTCAATAGAGCAAATAGTAAATATTCGTATACTTGTTGCCCATCCGGGGTATGAGATTATTAATCTTGGTGATGGAAAGATTGTAATCCAGTATGAAAAAAGCAGGGTTGCAAAGTACGGAGATGTGATTACACTGAGAACATATTATACCGGGCGTGTTGATGTGGAATTAAGGTTTACGCAGACTTATCTTGAGATAAAAGATATCCGGCTGAACTTTAATTCTACGAGTCAGCCTTTGAAATATTCACTCAGTGAAACTTCAGAACAGATGGTAGATCTGGTTGTAACCCCTATTAAAGATGATGTTACCGCATCGCTAAGATATTATATTGAGTCTGCCGATGGAACAATACGATATGAGTTTACGACTTCAATCGGTGTGGGGAGATCATCGATCCCCTATCCCGGGGAGTCGCCTCCGATATTAAGCGTGGCTGGAATAATATTTGTAGCTGGAGCGATACTTTTTATTGCTGTACTGTTGATTATAACCAGGAAAAAAGACAAGAAAAAACAGAGTAGAACCTCTTTGAAGAAGAGAAATGAAAAAGTATCCGATCAATCATCCGTTGAGAGGAAAAGACCGAAAGGATCAAAAGAAAGACCAAAGGAGAAACTGGACAGGAAACGGTTGAAAAAACTCGAACGCAGAAGGGCGCGATGGCTGAAAAAACATGAAGTACGGGTTCGCAGGAGGGCGATGAAAAGGTGACATCACGGGGGGTTATTATTTGGCTGGTTTTTATTGTCATGGTGTGCCCGTCTGCAATCTCTGATCCCGGGTGCTCTCCGGGTCACCCGCAGGGTCAGATCGGTGTTGACCCGGTTCCACCAATGGTCTCAAGCCTAAAGATGGAGACACCTGACAAGAACCCCTTAAGGGAGATCCGGATTTCCCTGAATATTTCAGATTATAACGGGTTTGAAGATATTGCCACGGTAGAGGTTTCCCTGTATTACTTCAATGAAAAGCAGGCTAATGCAAAGTACACGCAGTACGAAGATAACACGAGCATTAAGGTAGATAGGTTTGAAGATCTTTTTGGAGGATTTCTGGATTTAAAGAACTCAGATGCGTATTATTCGACGAGTTCCAACTGGATTGAACAGAATACTACATTAAGAATCGAATTCTATTTCAAACCCGTACCGGTAACGGATCTCATGATCTCTGCCAGTGACCGGACCGGTATGAGTATACATATTTCCACGGCGATTACACCATCTGCCAGACCCTCAAAGATCAAGGAAGCGTATATCCCCTGGGTGATTTCTATTGTGATAGCCTCAATAGCCGCGATAGCGTTGTTCTGGATACGAAACACCAGCAACCGTCTGGCAAAGATCGCTGAGGAGCAGAGGAGATTGAAAAAGGAGGGGATTGAAAAGGGTGGTGAAGCAGGTTCATGATACCTAAAAATAAGGGCGGAAAGGGTCATCTGGCTCACAAGGATCCTGAGAGCCAGAAATCACCTCGTCCTTTCAGGGGGAAAAAAGCGGTCAAGCCGCAGCACGGCGCAAAACCGCCACTTAAGAAAACCTCCGAGGGTGAACATGCCCGGAAAAAGTCATCATCTAAACTGAAGGGTCTCTCCTTTTCTGATCTGACGAGTTATTACACCTTCAATCTCATTGCGCTGGTTATCCTTTCGTTTCTTGCTGCGATGATGGTAGTTCTTGCATGTCTTGCGTTTTCCGGGCTTTCCTGGGACCTTCCCGAGACTGCGATAAGCCTGATCCCCGGAAGAAAGACGGATGCGGCACTTGCCCTTTCGGTGGGGACAATCCTTGCAGTACTTGATGCCCTTCTTCACTACTGGGATAGAAAGATGAATATTATTGCATCTATAATTGTTACATCCGTTATGGTCTCCGGTCTTGCCTATCAGATCATCTTTCCCAACCCCGGGGAGTTTTTTGATGTATATGTAACATTTGTCTTTCTGTTGATTGTCCTCTCGCTCGACCTGTTTGTGGTTCTTACGAAGAGATACCCCTCCCTGCTGGAGGAGCACCCCCGTGTGGATCTTCCGGATATAATCTCACAGTTCGAGAAACTCCGGGAGACCATTGCCAAGATGGAACAGAGACTGATAGCCGAGGAGGAGAAGGTCAAAAAAAGGAATGAGGAGATCCAGGCACTCAAGACCCAGATAAGCAAGCAGAGGGAGGAACTTGTATCTGAAGAGGAGAAGATCTCTTCAAAACTGACAGAGATCACAGGATTGAAGGTCGAACTGAAGAAAAAAGAGAATGAACTTGCTCAGGAAGAGGAAAAACTCAGACTTAAAAGGACGGAACTGGAGAGCATGAAGACCGAAATTTCTCCCGAACGGCTGATGGAGGAGGAGGAGCGGCTTCGAATCCGGGGTGAAGAATTATTTGATGCTAAGATAAAGATCGAAAGGGAAAAAAGGGAGGTTGCACAGGAGGAAGAGGTGATATCCAAGCAAGGGATCGAGATCCAGATAAGGAGGAGGATGCTCGATGAAACGATGGGTGACCTTACAGAGGAGGAGGAGCATCTCAAGGCCCGCAATGAAATCTATTCAAAGGTGAAGGAGAAGATAACCGAGCTCAAAGGGCTTGAAGAAGAGGAGACACTTCGTGGTTTACAGAATAGGGTAGAAAGTGTTGTGGAAGGGATGAACCGGGCGGATATCGACTGGATGATGAGAGAGACAGAGACCCTGAAGAAAAAGGAGAATAAGATCGGAGAAATTATGACAGAACTTGAAGAGCGGTATAAGGAGATCCGGCAGAAGGAACTCGAAATCGAACGGATGAAGGAGCGATGGCAGATTGAGGAGGCTGAAAAACTTAGAAAAAAAGAGGAGGAACTCTTTTCCCTGAAGAATGAGGCGGAGATAAAATCGAGGGTTGCCGAGGAATTGAGAAAACAGCTCAAGGCGAAGGAGACTGAACTTCATGCGATTAAAACAGAGTATGAAAAACAGATGAGAAAAAAGATTGAAGATGAAGAGATGCTGAAGGTTCGTGAACTCACCGAGAAGGAAAGAGAGAAGCATAAGGCAAAGAGGATGCTTTACCCGTTTGCTGCAATAGTAGGACAGGAGACGATGAAAAAGACCCTTATTCTGAATGCAGTGAACCCGCTGATTGGTGGTGTGCTCATTCGCGGGCAGAAAGGTACTGCAAAGAGTGTATCAGTGAGGGGGCTGGCAGAGGTCCTTCCCGAGATAGAATGCGTTGCCGGGTGCAGGTATAACTGTGATCCTTCAGACGAAGAGAACCTGTGTGATGAGTGCAGGACCCGAAAAGAGACCGGAAGGTTCACGATCATCAAGAAGCCGATCCCCGTGATTGACCTTCCCCTGAATGTGACTGAGGATCGTCTGATAGGTTCGATCGACATCGAAAAGATTCTTACGGAGGGTAAGAAGGCGTTTGAGCCCGGGTTGTTTGCAGAATGCCACCGGGGGATTCTTTATGTGGATGAGATAAACCTCCTTGACGATTATATTGTAGATCTGCTTCTTGATGCTGCGGCGATGGGCGTGGTGCATGTGGAGAGGGAGGGCGTAAGTATCTCCTATCTTTCAAGGTTCATTATTGTGGGATCGATGAACCCGGAAGAGGGTGAACTCAGACCGCAGATCCTTGACAGGATTGCGCTTCAGGCGGAGGTTACAGGCATACGGGATGTAGTACAGAGGGTCGAGATCGTAAAAAGGAGGGACGAGTTCACCAAAGACCCTGAAGGGTTCAGGAAAAAATATGCAAAGGATCAGGAGGAACTCAGAAAAAAGATCATTTCTGCAAGGGAGTTGTTACCCAGGGTAACCACCCCGGAGCCCCTTTTGAAAATCATCTCGCACCTGTGTATTGATTTTGACGCTGCAGGGCATCGGGCAGACATCATCATCGAACGCACCGCAAGGACAAACGCCGCACTCAACGGGAGACTGGAGACATCACTGGCAGATATCGCTGAGGCGGCTGTTCTTGCATTGCCTCACAGGATGAGGGCTAATCCGATCGTGGGAGAGCCATTTACCCCCGAGACGGTGTTGAAACGGTTAAGAAAATATGAGAAAGAGGTAAAATAGGATGTCCGCAAGAAAGATAAAGGCACCGTATCTGTTTACTGCGGTCGTAGGTCTCGAGAAGGTGAAAATGGCATTAATCCTTAATCTGATTAACCCGGAGATCGGGGGTGTACTCCTTCGCGGGGATAAGGGGACAGGCAAATCCATGCTTGTATACGGGATGAAAGACCTCCTCCCGGAGATAACCGTATTTGAAGGGTGCAGGTTTAATTGCGACCCTGCAGAAAAATACAGGTGCCCAGACTGCCAGACAAAACTCGAGAAAGGCATTCCGCTTGTACCCATAAAGAAAAAGATGGAAATAGTGGACATCCCGCTTAACATCACGGAGGACAGACTCCTCGGTGCTATAGACCTTGAACGTGTGCTCACCCAGGGAAAAGCAGTATTTGAACCGGGGATCCTCTCAACGGCTCATCGGAACATTCTCTATGTAGATGAGATAAACCTCCTTGATGATGCGATCGTTGATGCACTCCTGGATGCAGCAGCCATGAACATCGTCACAGTTGAAAGGGAAGGAATAAGTATATCATATCCGACTAAATTCCTGCTTATCGGCTCAATGAACCCGGAAGAGGGTGAACTCAGACCGCAGCTCCTTGACCGTCTTGCACTTATAGGACAGACTGAGACGATTAAAGATCCAATTCTGAGAAAACAGATGCTTGAAGACAGCCTCCTCTACGAAAGAGATTATAGTAAGTTCCTGTTGAAATACAAGGAGTCACAGGTCAAACTTGCTGACCTTATCAGTAAGGCAAGAAGCACCCTCCCGCGGGTAACGATGACACCTGAAATGATGACCCTTATCGCCTGGATCGGGATACAGTTCAATGTAGATGGGCACAGGGCAGATATCATTATGGAGCGGACGGCAAGAGCACACGCCGCACTTCATGGAAGAACTGCAGTATCGGTAGATGATGTGGTAATTGCCGCAGAACTCGCCCTTCCCCACAGGATGAGAAAGAAACCATTCGAGGAGATGGAGTTCTCGGAGTTTGCCCTCCGAAAACTTGTTGATAATTTTCTGAAAAAGAAGGGCTAGCCCCGGGAAAAAGTCCGTACTCCACCCCAGGCAGGAATAACAACTTCCGTGCATCAACACTCCGATTTCAATCCGGTCAGAAACATTTTCACATCTTTTTTAAATTTTTCAAGCGAATTATCGTTTATAATCACATGGTCAGCCGATGCAATTACTTCAGATATACCCCAGCCTATCTCCCTCTGATCCCGCTGATTAAATTTTTCTTTCAGCAGGGAATCATCTTCTCTTTTTCTCTTCATCATCCTTTCGAACCTGTGCTCCGGCGATGATTGAATCGCAACAATCTTCACCTCAGGGCTCACCCCCTTTTTGAATCTTTCAACCTCTGCCATCCCGCGGACACCTTCAATAATCACCCATTCATCGGGATTGTCCATGATAAACGGAATGGTTCGCTCTGCCCAGATATCATACCCGTATTTCTGACGCTCAGAATCAGCAAACTCCCCGATACGCTCCGGGGGAACATTTTTTTCTCTTGCATATTTTCTGATTACATCACCCATACTCACTACCTGAATCCCCATCCCCTTCGCAACGGAGATGAACTCCGATTTACCTGAACCCGGCATCCCGGTTATAAGAATGAGTCGCCTTTTCATTCAGAACACCGACATGCTCCTGGGGGTTTTAATCCTTTCCGAAACGCGGGGAGGAGAGTAGGCTCACTTCGTTCGCCTCTCCTCCCCCCATTTCTCGGGAATTTCTGACCCCCTCCACCTAGCGCGCTCGCTTCGCTCGCTTGCAAGTGGGGGTGCACTGTTCCCATCATAATGATGAACAGAAGTCGCACCCCCACAGTCAGGGGGATGGAAACTGTTGATACGAAGACCCCCTTCCAACCCCACTTTTGGTTTTGTGCCCATGGGTTCGGCTTCGGGCCGAAACGCGGGGAGGAGAGTAGGCTCACTTCGTTCGCCTCTCCTCCCCCCCTTTCTCGGGAATTTCTGACCCCCTCCTCCT